>ERZ826396.717-NODE-717-length-45760-cov-3.204245_pt1 | contig 45760 bp, 44 predicted proteins | sample MGYA00519926_ERZ826396 | MGnify/ENA primary metagenome ERZ826396 (study PRJEB31778, sample SAMEA3449230) | human gut metagenome | biome: human gut; feature: human-associated habitat; material: faeces | place: United Kingdom | collected 2010/2012 ... | reverse complement strand
AGCATACAGTCCTTGGAGAGGGACTATAAACACTACTACTTTATAATACGAGGAATGATTGAAGAATGTTCGCTGATAAAATATTTGAAAGAGCTACAATACGGGGAATAGCGGATTATCTGTTGTTTGGTCTGGGACCGGATGAGGATGATCGGAGTTATGAGGAACGACTGGATGAACCATATATGAGGTTTGAGAAGGCTGTAGAGAAATATGATAAAAGTAAGACTTCCGAGTTGCTGAATCTGTGTAATGAAGTGAGCAGTGAGACGGCCAGTGCGTATATGGAAATAGGGTTGCAGGCAGGGATATTGCTGATGGTGGATATGATGAGGAACATAAGGGAAAAGCAGATGTCGGAAAAGAAAAAGGGATAATTGTTACTATAAATTGGGTTTTTGGTATGGTAAAATAATGATAACAATTTTTATATTTATTTGTGGTAAGGCAAATAGAAAAAGGAGGAAATAAGTATATGAAAAAGAAGTTGTTAGTTTCGGTTCTTTTATTGGCAATGGTATCTAGTGTATTGACTGGCTGCGGTGGAGAAGAAAAACAAGAAGAGCCTGAAGAAATTGTGTATCTTGAGGAATCGGAAATCGATAGCCTTTTTACAAATCCAGATGAATATGCTGGTAAATATGTAAAATTGAGTGGGCAATTATTAGATGCACCAGAAACAGATGGTGAGATTACGGCTATTCAAGCATGGCATGATATTGAAAATTATTCACAAAATTTTATTATTCAGACAGATGCAGCAGATGGAATTGAGAACCAGGATTATGTTTGGGTTGATGGTAAAATTGATGGAACATTTTCCGGAGAAAATGCCTTTGGTGGTAGTGTTGAGTGTCCGCTTATTGTGGATGCAACAGTGACAAAAGGATCATATATGGAGATTGTTGTTCCTACCATAGCAGAAATCACTCCTGCAGCTAGTCAGGATCAAAATGGAATAGTAGTGACAGTAGATAAGGTAGAATATGCAGAGAATGAAACAAGAGTATATGTAACAATTAATAATGGAACAGATTACAATTTTTCGTGTGGAACATATTCAGCCAAACTGCTTATAGATGGAAAGCAGATAGACCAAGATAATATGAGTCAGACACTTTATAATAGCCCAGAACTTTCTGAGTTGTCTTATGAAGTTATGGCTGGAACAAGTTCCTCAGGAACACTCATTTTCCCGGCAATCGAGCAGGGAGTTGCTTTCCAGTTCATATTACCGGATGCTTATAGTGAGAATTATGATTTGATGTTTACAAATTATATGATTGATGTTCCTGTTCAATAAGGATTGGGAGTTGAAATGAGTAAAAAGAAAATAATTATTCCTGTTATTTTAGTGGTAACAGTCGCTGGTATCGCAGGTATTCTGTTTTATACGTGTTATCATAGATGGGATAATGCCACCTGTACTACAGCTAAAACATGTAGTATCTGTGGGAAAACGGAAGGAAAGCCGTTAGGACATAACTGGACAGAAGCAACATGTGAAGAACCGCGGACATGTAGTTCTTGTGGAAAAACGGAAGGAACTGTATTAGGACATAACTGGGAAAAAGCGACTTGTGAAATTCCTAAGACATGCAGTATTTGTGGCAAAACGCAGGGGCACGCCTTAGGACATGAATTAGGAGCCTACACAGTAGTAAAAGAAGCTACATGTAGTGAAGAAGGAAGAAAAGAAGCAGTTTGTTTCCGATGTCAGAAAACCATAATGGAATCTGTTGATAAAATAGCACATACTCCGGGAAAATGGGAAGTAAAGGAAGATTATAGTATCTCAGCACAGGCAATTATAACTCCTGGAGAGCAAGTTAAAAAATGTACAGTTTGTGATAAAGAATTAGAATCGAAAGAATATATGATAGAGCTTTCGACAAGTCAGAGAAATGCAGTTTTAAAAGCATATCAAGAAGTACAGAATTGGCATTGCGGACGAGATTTTTTAATCAATGATGTGCTGGTTGGTTTTAATGGATATTCATTAGAAGATGCTACGTTTGCTGTGGATCATATAGATGTTGATTGGGATCATCAGGCTATTCTTTATGCAAAAGAGAATGGTGTTGGAGAATCAGAAAACAAAATAACAGAGATGATGCAGTATTATGGGTTTAATCAAGATCAAATAGCTGAAGCCTTAAAAGAGATAGGGTATTAGTTTAAATAAAATGATTCAAAATGCTACATTTATTTTTAAAACTGTAGCATTTGATGATTTTTATAAAAAGAGGGCAAAACATAAATGTCTTATGATAGTAAAAAGTAGGCTTGATTTGAAACAATATTTTTGTTAATATATTTGTATGATATGAGCAGAATTTGAGGCTGTTTGACTCAGACTCTTATATATTATAAAAAAGGAGGAAAAGGTATGAAATATACTAAACCGGTTATTTTAAAATCTGACAAGGTAAATACGGCAAAATGTGGTGACGGACCTTGCGGAAGACCTTGTAGCAAAAATCAGGCCTAAGGTAGATTATATGTAATGAGGTGTCATGAGGTGCAGGCTCGATTGCCTGCGCCTTTTTCAATATTAAAAAATTTTATTTTTATGTAGAGGTAAAAAGGTGTTTTATAAAATCAAGAATAATATTTTGTTTAGACAATACGAAGGTCATGGATACATTACAGATAATTGTGAGTTTGGATATAGACTTTTAAATGATAATCAGTGTTATCCTGGAGAAAACTTTGTTTCAGAAAGTGGAGCAGTTATGCTTTCTATGTTGACAAAGAGTCCACGAAATATTGATGAAATTATTTTGGAATTAATGCAGATATTTGTTGATGTAGACTATGATGTTTTAAAAGAAGATACTATGAATTTTTTTCAATACTTTGTTGATCTTGGATACTTAAGCTCAGGTGAGACTTATCAAATTTGTGAGGAGCAAGAACGAGTACATGAGTCTGATGATATTTCCGAGACAGGGTCAATTATTAAAGAGGAGAATTGCGAAAAAAGTTGGATTAGTGAAAATGACTTTTTAAGGAGTATCCATTTCGATATTACAAGCATTTGTAATGAAAGATGTGTTCATTGTTATATTCCACATAAATGTAAAACTAAGGCTATAGAGTCAAAACTATTCTATAGGATCTTGGAAGAAGGCCGAAAGATGAATATTATTCATGTAACTTTATCCGGTGGGGAACCATTGTTACATAAAGATATAATAGGATTTCTTAGAAAATGTAGAGAATTTGATTTATCAGTGAATGTTTTGTCAAATTTAACATTGTTGAACGATGAAATTATTTCGGAAATGAAAAAAAATTCACTTCTTTCAGTTCAAACATCATTATATTCTATGGATCCAGTAATTCATGATTCTATTACAAAGTTGAAAGGAAGTTTCGAAAAAACAAAAAATGGTATTTTACAATTGCTTTCCGCAGGCATACCGGTACAAATTTCATGTCCTATTATGAAATTAAATAAAGATACTTTTCGGGATGTTATTATATGGGGGAGAGAATTGAATATTGCAGTTGCAGTTGAACCGGTAATATTTGCTTCATATGATCATACGGGAAGTAATTTATCAAATCGGTTATCTTTAGAAGAACTTGAAGATGCATTGGAACAAGAGTTTTCGGAAGGCTACGCAAAAATTTTACAGGAGGCTGCAAAAGAAAAGGAATCATTTACTGAAGAAAGCCCTATTTGTTCTGTGTGTAGATATAGCTTTTGTGTTTCGGTTGAAGGAAATGTTTTCCCTTGTGCTGGGTGGCAAACAAATATTATTGGTGATTTGAAGCGGCAAACAGTAGAGGAGATTTGGATAAATTCTAAAAAAATTAAAGAATTACGAAAAATAAAAAGGAAAGAGTTTGTTAAATGTGTGTCATGTAAAGATAAAGAATATTGTACAGTATGTATGATGAGAAACGCAAATGAAAATTCAGAGGGAAATGTTTTTTTGATTAATGATTTCAATTGCAAAGTAGCATCCATAGTTCATAGAAAAGTGGAAGAATTTTCTCGTTATAAGTAGTATTTCTGTTATATGATTTTAGAGTGTACATCACTACTTGCAAAGTGAGTTGCACAAGAAGGAGTTGTTTAAATATGGAAAAAATAATAATAAAAGATGCTTATGAGCACAACTTAAAACATATCGATATTGAAATACCATTGAATGCTTTTACTTGTGTAACTGGTTGTTCCGGATGTGGAAAATCGTCATTAGTTTTCGATACAATATATGCTGAAAGCCAGAGAGGGTTACTCGAAGGAATGACAGGAAATTTATATGGTCAAAAGTTGATGAATAAACCACGGGTGGGGGCTATTAAAAATCTTCAACCAGCATTGAATATTTCGCAGAATTATTATAATGTTAATCCTCGATCAACCATTGGTACAATAACAGAAATATCTTACTATCTGAGGTCATTATATGCGATTATTAATAGTAGCCGTGCACAGAGTATTTCAGAGAGTACATTTTCTTATAACAATCCGAAAACGTTTTGTCCACATTGTTCAGGTCTGGGAATTGAAACTGTTGTATCAGAGGCATTATTAATACCAGATTCAGAGAAGACTTTAAGAGAAGGAGGTATTTTGTTTTTTAAAGGATCTTCAGATAGTAAAGAGCAAAAATACTTAGAAGCACTATGCGAACAGTATGGAATAAATATAGATAAAAAAGTTTCAGAATTAAGTCAAGATGAATTACATCAGCTTCTTTATGCCGATGATCAGATTAGATACAAATTGTCATATAAAGAGGGAAAACGTAGAAAACAACACTATGTTTATTTAAGAGGTGCAGTTTCGGCAATTCAAGATCGGATTGCTAGTAGTGATATTTCAGAACAATCCGGAGTGTATTCTCGGTATATGGAAGATATACCATGTCATGTTTGTCATGGCGCGAAGTTACGCCAGGATGTTTTGAAGTACAAGGTGGAAGACATGAATTATAGTGAAGTCGAACAAATGGAATTTACATCGCTACGTTCTTGGCTTCAAGGGATTAATTATAATTATGCTTCATCTGAAAAAGAAGAACTAGTTTCTCAATTAATTGATGGAATGATTCGTAAAATTGATGCCCTAATTAAATTAAATGTTGGATATTTATGTTTAAATAGATCAATTCCGTCCCTTTCTGATGGAGAAAAACAACGGATTAGAATTGCAACACAGCTTACATGTTCTCTGAAAGGATTGCTTTATATTTTGGATGAACCTTGTAAAGGACTACATTATCGTGATATAACGAGTATTATTCAAGCTACAAAAGATTTAATTGAGCGTGGAAATACAGTAATTGCAATTGAACATAATAAGAGGTATATGCAAGAAGCAGATTATACTGTTGAATTAGGTCCTGTTGGAGGCCCGGAAGGTGGATATTTAATTTGTGAGCATGGAAAAACATCAGTTTCTGAAAGCAAAGTGCAATTTAAAGATATTTATAAAACTAAGGAGTACCTTGAATTTTGTAATATTAATTTTAGAAATATAAAATCTCAAACAGTTCGATTTCCTATAGGTGGCATCACTTGTATTACAGGTGTTTCAGGTTCTGGAAAATCAACATTGGCTTCAGTTGTCGTCAATTGCTTTAATAAGAAAAATGCTAATTATTGTGAAACTTTTAAAGGAAGTAATATGATTAAACGTGCTATTCAGGTCAACCAGGCACCGGTAGGAAAAACGCCTAGATCAACAGTTGTATCATATTTGGGAATTTATGATGAAATTCGTGCATTATTTTCAAGGACAGATTTGGCGCGTAAATTAAAGTTAGGTGCTGCTCAATTCAGTATGAATGTTAAAGGGGGGCGTTGTGAGTGTTGTCAGGGAACTGGTTTAAAAAAAATTGAATTGAATTATTTGCCAAGCTCCTACATTACATGCCCTGAATGTGGGGGGAGAAGATTTAATGAAAAAGTATTGTCGGTAATGTATAAAGGAATGACAATTCAAGACATCTTAGAAACACCTATTTCTGAAATAATTGATTTGTTCAAAGATGCAAAAAAAATATATTCCGTACTAAATAGTATGATTGAACTTGGACTTGGATATATAAAATTGGGTCAGATGTCTATGAATTTATCTGGTGGAGAGGCTCAAAGAATTAAATTAGCAAAAGCTTTGGGAACATCTTCGCATGGTCAAAATTTATACATTTTGGATGAACCTACATCTGGTTTAAATGATGTTGATGTTGCTAGGTTTACAAAGACACTTTTTTCGTTACAAGAAAAGAGAGATACAATTATCATTATTGAGCATAATATAAAATTTATTGCTGAGGCTGCTGATTATATAATTGATTTTGGCTTGTTTGGAGGAGAAGCGGGCGGAATAGTAGCTGCACAAGGAGTACCCGAGTTTGTATTTTCTCAAGAGACTTCCTCTTTATATAAATTAGATAAAATAGTAATATAGTATATCTTTGATTTCTATTCGATTAGAATGCAATAGATAGAATGAAAAATGCTAGGAAGGTGTATTATGGTAAATAAGGATGAATTGAAACAATGTACAGTTGTATTAACTCGTAATTGTAATTTGAGATGTGACTTTTGTTATGTCAAAGATGCAGGTTATAGGGTTGCTGATAGTATTAGATATGAAGATTTAAAGGATATTGTAGATTTCTGTTGTGAAGCGAATATGAAATATATTTTTTTCACAGGTGGTGAGCCGTTAATGTATCCACGTCTTACCGAAATTTTAGAATATATTAAGGATAGAAAAACGTTGGTATCAGCAGTAGCGTCTAATGGTGTATTGTTAGAAAATATAGACTTTTGTAAGAGATTGGTTGATAGTGGCCTCGGATATATTGATATATCCATTAAGGGAAGTGATGCTGAAGATTGGAAAAGGACTACTGGTTTTGATGGAGCGACTAAGCAATTGAAAGCAATACGAAATCTAGCTACTATGTCAATGGACTTTACTTGTTCAATGGTAATTACGCAACATAATGTTATGAATTTTTGTAATGCAGTTCAAAATGCATTCGAAAATGGTGCTAAACAATTTTCATTTACGTTTGTTATAGATAATGCTAATTCACGTGAAAAGAATGAAAAATATTTAATAAAAAACAATCCATTTGCACTGGTGGAAGCGTTTATATCCCAAATGGATCAGTTAAATACTATCACTGATGACTGGTGGATTGAATATAGTTTCCCTATGTGTATTTACACAGAAGAACAGTTAGATTTATTGAAAGGTAGATTAGCTACTCCATGTCAAATACATATGAAAAATGCAATAACATTTAATCCCAAAATGGAGTTATTGCCGTGTGATATGTATATTGATCAAAAAATGGCCAAATTTGGATCGGACTTTTCCTCATATCAAGAATTTGATAAAGTAGTTAATAATCTAGAATATCAGAAGATTATGAATAAATTACGTGAATGGCCATCTAATAGTTGTAAATCTTGTAAATATAGAGATTTATGCTATGGTGGATGTCCAGTTTTGTGGAAGAATTATTCCTTTGAAGCATTGAAAAAATTTAAAGAAAGTTATTATTTAAAGAAAAACAATATTAAATTTTGAGATATAATAATTTGCAGTCAGGTATTAATCAATTTTGTTTGCATAAAAATAAAATTATTACTTATTTGCACTGGGAAAATTATTTTAAGTAAAAAAATGAATGATAGATTAGTGAGGTGAATAAAAATCCTGGCTACATTTTGGCTACAAAAATATTATGAACGAAACGGATTATGCATATAAAATAATATAAAACAGCCAAAAAGCGAATTTATAGTACATATTATTTGTAACCGTACAAATACAAAAGTGGAGTTCGAATAGCGTCTCCACCTGTGTGGTGGAGTGTATTGAAAGTTCTACAATAGGCTCAAGTCTGTCAATTCTGTGCGTCTCCACCAGCGAGGTGAAGTGAACCACAAACTGAAAAAGCATTCATAATATTTTTTTCGCAACAGTCTCCATCTATATGGTGTGTAAAATGTACAGAAGCAATGCAGAGAAAAGAAGTCTTTCAAAACGGGAATCAAAGCGGAGGCATCACCAACGGACTTATCTTCGTCAGGAGAATCGGTTTTCTTCTCGACGGCAAGATCTGGATGAGAGGATTTAAAATCGCCATCATCAACAAAAGCGCTATGCCGGACAATGCCCAGTCCTCTGTGACATAGAGTTCAATACCGGAGGTATCAAAGGTAAGCGTCTGAGAAAGAGACACATGAATCTGCTGGCAGATGGGCTCGGTATGATCCACCATTCTTTGAAACATAAGTTCAATGTAAGCATCGAAATCATGTTTAAAACGTGATAACAGGGAAGTATCGGGGACTTTAGAGAAACCTGAAAGCCGAATAGAACTCGGGTGGAATAAATTCATGGAGATCAAAGTGTTCTGAAAAAAGAACAAAGAAAGAGGGTAATTGTCAATGAGTTTGCTTTGAAAGTCTGAAAAAATATCATTTAAAGCGATCTGTTGATATTTAGCAGTCATAAATTTTCTCCTCCTCAGGAGTTGAAATGTATTGGTGTCGTTACCTATATCTTACCACCCGTGGAGAGAAAATTTATATAAATCAAGTAAGAAACCCCAGTAAAATCAAGGAGAACAGCATTTATCAAATGCCTAAAGTACACAGAATAAGAGGAGAAATGAGCAAATGAGAAAAGAAGCAAGTTTAGCAGAGTGGAAGGCATTGTATGAAATCGCAACGGAACTTAAGGAGTTGCGCCCGTGGGAGTCTTTCTGGGATATGGATCTGATCCAGCTGCAGGGAGAAGAAGAGGAAGATGTAGCCTTTGTAAGCATTCTCGGAAAAGGGGGAGACTGCTATGGGATAACGGTATATGAGGGGTATGAAGGATTAAATGATTTTATGCGCCTCGCACTGGCAGATGAGATGAATCTGTCCGTTGAGTTTGCAATGTTCTCCCAGAATAATCTGACTTGCTATTGGGGAAACCGGGAAGAATTGAGTGAGAAACAGAGAAAGACGATCAAAGAACTGGGCTATAAGTACCGTGGGAAGAGTCAATGGCTGTACTTTATGTCTTATCAGGCAGGCTATTTTCCATACAATCTGGATGAGGATGAAGTGCGAAGGATGACGAGATACCTGGGACTTCTTCTGGAGGCAGTGCAATGCTACCGCGATATGGAGGAAGTGGTAGACTTTAAGGGAGGCGACCTGTTTTGCTATGAGTTTAATGAGAAGACAGGAGCCAGGAAGTGGGGAGCACAGGCCATGCCATTTACCAGTTGCCAGTTTCCCAGCCTGACGCTGACGGAGGAAGAACTTTTGCGGGAATTAAAAGAAGCGTCGAAAAATGATTGTATTTTGGAGGCTGAGTGTACTTACACCGGGTCGGCAGTAACTGATAAAAAGTATGACCGCCCTGCCAACCCAATGCTGTGTCTCTTGGCGGAGAGGAATTCGGGAATGATGTTGAAGGCAGAAATGGTCGGGCCTGACGAGGATGCAATGGTGGTACTGGCTGAAACTGTGGTGGGATTTATCCTGACCCATGGAGCGCCAAAGGAAATCCGGGTAAGCAATGTGATTATCGAGGCAATCCTGGATCAGGTGTGCCAAGTAGCCGGAATACGGTTAAGGAGAGTGAAAAAACTTTCGGCAGTCAGCGAGTTTTGGGAAGGCATGCGGGAAAGATTCTAAGGAAGAAGTAACATACGGGAAAAATCGTGTGGTTAGAAAATAAATCAAGGGAATAGATGATGCATTATAGATAAGAAAAATATAACGCATCACCTATTTCCTTTTTCAATCAATGGGGCGCATGGAATATGATAAGATTAATTTAACGCGGGCAGGCAATAACCATTGACTCCCGCATTCGGACAAACATTTCACACAGGGGGAAGAAGATGGAAAGAATATACTTTGACAATGGCAGCACATCCTGGCCAAAAGCGCCAAAGGTCGCAGAGTCTATGGCGGAACTTCTGACGAATGGCGCGTTCAATATCAACCGGGGCAATTATGAAGGCGCATACGAAGTGGCTGGAATCGTGCTGGAGACCAGGGAGCAGCTTAAGCGGCTGTTCCATGCCGCGGATTCAAGAAGCGTAATATTCTCCCCGGGCATTACCTATTCCCTGAACTATTTTATTCAGGGGTTTCTTAAGAGCGGGGAGCATGTAATCGTGACCGGAATCGAGCACAATGCGGTGATGCGCCCTCTTCACCAGATGGCGAGCCGGGGCGTGACGTATGACATTGCTCCTGCGGATGAGCAAGGGAATGTCAGCGCAGAAGAGATGGAGAGGCTGGTTCGGCCGCAGACAAGGGCAATCATCGCCTCGCATGCATCCAATGTCTGCGGAACCATCGTGCCCATCCGGGAAATCGGGGAAATGTGCCGCCGGAGGCATCTTATTTTTGCGGTGGATACGGCGCAGACGGCCGGAACTCTTGACATAGACATGCAGAAATGCGGCATCGACTTCCTGGCATTCACCGGGCACAAAGGGCTTCTGGGTCCCCAGGGGATTGGCGGGTTTCTGATATCCGAGGAGCTGGACCGCCAGATGCAGCCCTATATTGCGGGCGGAACAGGGAGCCAGTCAGATTCCTTCGAGATGCCGGATAATCTGCCGGACAAGTATGAGAGCGGGACAATGAATCTGCCGGGAATTATCGGGCTGCATGCTGCGCTGTCTTATCTTGAAGAGACGGGGATAGAGAAGATTCACGACAGGAAGATGGAACTGACAGAGTATTTTCTTGAGAATATAAAGGAATTGCCGGGAATCCGGATTGCCGGAAGGCAGGACGTAAGACAGCGCGTAGCCGTGGTGTCTCTTGACTTTCAGACCAGCGATAACGCAGTCGTGGCATTTGAACTGGAGCAGCGGGCAGACATTATGACGAGAGTCGGCCTTCACTGCGCGCCGCTGGCTCATCGGACGCTGCATACATTTCCACAGGGGACTGTCCGCTTTGCATTTAGCGCAAGCAACACTAAAGAGGAGATTGATATTTGTATTCGGACGCTGCGCGAACTTGTCTGATGAAGATATAGATGAGATATAGATAACATAAATAAGTATGGATAATGTTGGGAATTAACAATAGCCCATTCCAGCAGGTTGCGTTGTCCTTAATAGGAAAAAATGATACGGTAAATATAGTCGAATATTGTAAAATACAAGGAGGACGATAATATGGACAATAATCACAAGATGTGGAGCGACCTGGGCATGAACCTGGAACTGCATGACCAGTTATGCGAAGTACTGCCACAGGCATTTGGGGATGTTTTCTTATCACAGGAGAACAGGCCGGAAGGCATGGATTACTATAACATGGTCGTGGCGGATATCCACGGAATACGCCCGGCGGAATTGATCGAGCATCAGAACAAAGGCGGAAAGGTCTTCGGAACATTCTGCGTCTATGTGCCGGATGAGGTTATATTTGCGGCGGACGCGATTGCCACAGGCCTGTGCGGAGGCTCCCAGTTCTGGGTTCCGGGAGGAGAGAAGGTGCTTCCGACGAATACCTGTCCGCTGATCAAGGCATCTGTTGGCGCAAGGCTTGACAGGACTTGCCCATTCTTTAGGATCGCAGATATGTACATCGGAGAGACGACCTGCGATGGAAAGAAGAAGGCATGGGAGATCTTAAGCGAGGATGTGCCGGTCTATGTAATGGACCTGCCGCAGATGAAGCGTGCAAAGGATGTCAAGGCATGGGCTGAGGAGATCGAGGCCTTAAAGGAAAAGGTAGAAGAGTTTACCGGAAATAAGGTGACTGCCGAGAAACTTGCCGAGAGCATCAAGCTGATCAACAATAAGAGAAAGGCTCTGGAGAGGCTCTATAACTGCCGCAAGAGCGATAACCTTCCGATTAGCGGAACGGATGCCCTGGTAATTTCCCAGATTGCGTTCTACGATGATCCGGCCAGATTCACGCAGATGACCAACAAGCTCTGCGATGAGCTGGAACAGAGGATTCAGGACGGCGTAAGCGTTGTTCCGGCAGGCACGAAGCGAATCATGCTTACAGGTACGCCGCTTGCCATCCCGAACTGGAAATTACATAATATCGTCGAGACCAGCGGCGGCGTGATCGTCTGTGAAGAGATGTGCACAGGCACGCGCTATTTTGAGAACCAGGTGGATGAGACCAAGGAGACGGTGGAAGAGCAGATCAAGGCAATCGCAGAGCGTTATATGAAGATCAACTGCGCATGCTTCACTCCGAACAGCGGAAGAATCGATGATATCCTGCGCCTTGCGAAGGAATATAAGGTGGACGGCATCATTGACGTGAACCTGAAGTTCTGCAACCTCTATGATACAGAGGGCTATTTCGTAGAAAGGGCTATGAAAGAGGCAGGCATTCCGGTACTTGGAATCGAGACAGACTATACAGACAGCGATGCGTCACAGCTTCGTACAAGAGTAGGAGCATTTATCGAGATGCTCAACAACAGATAGTGAGTAAACAGAAAAAGAGGGGATTGCCAGATGCAGCAACTACAGCATTATGTGCTGTTTCCAAACCACGACAATGGCATGCGTCTCTATAAGGAATTAAAAGCGCTGGGAGTGCGGGCGGTCATATCCCCCACTCCCAGAACTGCCAGCAAATGCTGCGGAATCTCGCTGATGGTGGAGGAAGAAGACCTGGAAACCATCCAGTGCTGCGCCAAAGAGCACGACATCGAGATCCTGAAGATTGCGGCGGTGGAGCGTGACTTGAATCCGAAAAGGGACCGGTATTGCTAGATATGGCGCTATCTTGACGTTATCTTGACGGGCCTGCATATTTGGAGTAATATGAACAGGACTGAATCAGAACGGGAGATATCGCTATGGAATTACAGAATGGCCGCCCGGCGTCTTTGGAGGGGCGGGAAGAAAAAGAAATTAAAGTATATGATCTGCTGGAGCGTCTTGGCATAGAGTATCTTAGGACGGATCACGAGGCAGCAGGCACGATCGCGGACTGTCTGGAAGTAGACCAAGTGCTTGGAATCACGATCTGCAAGAATCTGTTCCTGTGCAATCGGCAGAAGACAGAGTTCTATCTGCTGATGATGCCAGGCCATAAAAGCTTGCGAACCAAAGAACTGTCCGCCCAGATCCCAACATCCAGACTGTCCTTTGCATCCGGGGAGGATATGGTCAAGTACCTGAACGTGCTGCCTGGCTCCGCTACGGTCATGGGGCTGATGAATGATACAGAGAACCACGTGCAGCTGCTGGTAGATGAAGAAATATTAAAAGATGAATATGTGGGCTGCCACCCATGCGTGAACACATCCAGCCTGAAGATCTGCACGGAGGATGTGTTTGGGAAGTTCCTGGACGCAGTGCATCATGACTATATAACCGTAACATTAAGCGATAATTCCCCTCAATCTTGAGGGGAATTATTTTTATCTTTATAGGAAATTTCTAAGATTGTAAAAAATAGTGTATAATGTATGAGAAATAAAAAACAGCATAACAAAGAGTGCAGTTTTTTGTGGTAAACTTCCAACACCAACATAGAAGTGCCACACTTTGATAGATGCCATATATTACTCATGTAATTATTATTCCGCACCCGGAGAGGCATAGGGCAGGCAGTAAAACAAAAGACAATATGATTAACTTTATCTTTTAAAATTGATTCTACCAGGATTTTTAAGATTATTATAAGGAAATAGAAAATAAGAAAAATGTATTTGACAAACATACTAACGGTATGTATAATGAACTTACCATCCACATACAGGAGGGAGCCATGGCAAGAAACAAATATCCGGAAGAGACAAGAAATTTAATCGTTGATACGGCAGCCAGACTATTTATGGAGAAGGGGTATGACCACACGTCTATCCAGGATATCATAGACAATCTGGGAGGCCTTACGAAAGGAGCCATCTATCACCATTTCAAATCCAAAGAAGAGATTGTGTACGCGGTTTTTGAAAAGATGTACGCATCGGCGGATGTAGACATGAAAAGGGTCTGCGAGAGTAAGGAATTGAATGGATTTCAGAAGTTACAGGAAGTCTTCAGGTTATCCATTTTTAATCCGGTGCAGAATGATGTGTTTGTAGTAGCAATCGATATGATTAAGAATCCACAACTGCTGGTCATCTATCTGCGTGATACGGTGCAGACAGAGTCGACAGAGATAGTGAGACGTATTCTCGAAGAAGGGATAGAAGATGGGTCTATAAAGACCGAGTACCCCAAGGAACTGGCAGAGGTCTTGATGCTGCTGGGAGGAATATGGCTGAATCCAATGGTTTATCATTGCGATTCAGCAGAAATCGTGAGAAAGACAAGATTCTACAAGCATATGCTGGAGGCGCTTGGCCTTAATCTGATTGAGGATTCATGGATTGAACGGATAGAATCATATGCCGTATTGTATCAGGAGAATCAAAAGTAAGAAAAACTGTCCTGTTTTTGCAGGGCAGTAAAATTTTAAAATTATACATACCAACGGTTGGTATTAAAGGGAGGATAAGTCGTGATTGAAGTAAAAAGAGCAGGAAAAACCACTTTGATGAAGATGGCAGCAGGCAGCGTCGCATTTCGTAAGATGGAAGTATGGATTAAGAATATGGAGGTTAAGTAAATGGATCAGAAAAAGGGCTATTCAAAAGATTTTTACCTGGTCGTAATCGGTCAGATCATCTCATTGTTTGGAAATGCGGTTATGCGGTTTGCACTGCCCATCCATCTGCTGAACGTGACGGGATCAGCGGCCGTCTTAGGCGTGGTGTCCGGATGCGCGTTCATTCCCCTGGCGGTGATGTCACCAATTGGCGGGATCATAGCGGATAGAGTGAACAAGCGGAATGTAATGGTATTTCTAGATTTCTTTACTTCCGGGCTGACCGTTCTATTCTTGCTGATGTATGGAAAGGTAAGCATAACAGGAATGGTGCTGGTGACTCTATTCTTGCTGTATGGAATCAGCGGGGCATATCAGCCTTCCGTCCAGGCAAGTATTCCGGTATTGGTGGAGCCGGAGCATATTATGCCGGCGAATGCTATTATTAATATGGTATCCTCTTTATCCGGCCTGTTGGGGCCGGCGCTTGGCGGCACAGCGTATAGCCTGTGGGGAATCTGTCCATTGCCGCGGGCTGCTTCTTCTTATCTGCCGTGATGGAGATCTTTATTAAGATTCCATATGAGAGGAAGCAAAGCACAGAATCCATCCTGCGTCAGACGAAAGACGATCTGAGCGAGAGTATTGCCTATATCGGCCGGAAAAAGCCGGAACTAGCAAAACTGACGCTTTGCTGCGCGGGTGTGAACCTGGTCATGTCTGCGCTGATGGTCATAGGCCTGCCTGTTATCGTGATGAATATACTTGACTTTTCCAAGTCTGAGGCATCCAGGCTATATGGATACATGGAGGCAATTCTTGCGATCGGCGGCCTGGCAGGAGGAATCGGCGCAGGCGTATTTGGACAGAAGTTAAAGGTAAACGGAAGCTGGAAGTTCCTGCTGGCTTCAGGAGTTCTGCTGGTTCCCATGGGAGTCGTGCTGCTGCCTTCCTGCCCGCCGTATCTGGCATATGGGGTGCTTGCGGCTGTAGGGATTGTCATTATGGCTATGTCAGCAATCTATACCATACAGATTATGTCCTATATCCAGATCACGACGCCCCAGCACATGGTGGGGAAAGTCATTGCCTGGATTATCGCGGTGTCTACATGTGTCCAGCCAGTGGGGCAGGTTCTATATGGATTCCTGTTCGAAAAGATAGGGCAGAATGCGTATCTGATTTTCTATGCGGCAGCAGTATGCTCGATGCTGATTGCGTGGGGAAGCAGGAAGGCAACGAAGGCATTGCAGAATTGAGAGACAGTTACTAGCGAAAATAAGAAAGAGATGATGCCTATTGTAGCGCAATTGCTGGACCGTACGGTCGGCGGAGATGAAAGGATCCGAAGGATCGTAAAAAGACGGACGGGATTATTGCGACTTCGCTTATCGTTGCAGGATATTTCCTGATCATCGGCGCAGGCTATGTGCTGAATACGGTGACGAACTGTTTCCTGGGTGCGTTAAATGAGCCATATCGTGGCATGTGTAGCGGCATCCTATGCGGGATACAGAGAAATATGCAGATAAATTATGTCTTGAATCCTAAAGGTTGTGCAATCTGGCCATTTGTCTTATAATATATGCGATTACTAGAATGAAGGATTGGAAAAAGTAACGAATGATGAATAGAAAGATAATGAAAAAGGCAGCAAAGCGCAACCTGAAGAAGCACTATTGGATATTCTTGGCGGCTTGCCTGATCGCGGCTTTTCTGAATGTGGAATTCTCCGGGACTCTGAGTTTTGCGCAGGTCAATGTGGAGCCGGCCCAAGAGGCAGAAGGAAGTCCTTCTTCCGGGAACACCGCGTTTAAGCAGGCAGGCGCGTGGGATGTTATGAATGATATCCTCAGCGGCAATGAGAAGGAAGGAAAGCAGCTGTCTGAGCAGATCAGGCAGGCGCAGATTCAGCAGTCCGGGCAAGCGAATCCTGCATTTGGCAGGAGCAGAGGCGTGCTGGCCCAGGCGGTGAACTCCATTACATCCGGCTCTTTATTTGTAACCATCGCGTCTGCGGTCAATGGAATGGTGAAATCAAAAGAGGTGGCGCTTCTGATCCTGATTGGCCTTAGCATGACCTTGATGCTGGGTTTCTGGTTTTTTATTACCAATGTATATACAGTAATTTCCAGAAGGATATTTCTGGAGGGACGTAATTTTGAGATCGTGCCTATTCAGCGTTTCCTTTTCTTATTCCGCGTGCGGAAATGGACGAAGGCGGCATGGACCATGCTGGTCAAGTATATATATGAGTTTTTGTGGTCGTTGACGGTTATTGGAGGGATTATCAAGCGTTATTCTTATTATATGGTGCCATATATCGTGGCAGAGAACCCGGATATTTCCGCAAAGAACGCAATCCGGCTTTCCAGGAAGATGATGAATGGGCATAAGTGGGAATGCTTTGTATTTGAACTGTCATTTCTTGGCTGGAGTATGCTGGGGGCGGTTACGATGGGGCTGTCACAGGTGCTGTATTCCAATCCATACAGGGTGGCGTCTTTTACAGAGTACTATGTTACCCTTAGAAAAATGGCCAAAGAACGGAACATACCGGAGGCGCAGCAGTTAAATGATATCTATCTCTATCGGCCCGCCGGAAGGGAAGCGCTGGATCTTGCATATGCTGATGTGATCGCGGTGATGGAAAAGCCAAAGAAAGAGATAGATGACCTGAAAGGCATCCGCAAGTTCTTTGCGGACTACTTGGGCATTCTGCTGTTCCCGAGCGCAAAAGAGCGGGAGTATGAGGAGGATCAGGCGGAGCGGACCAGGATCTTTGCCCTGCAAAGAGCGGTAGAAGGGAAGTGCTATCCCAGCCGCCTGGATCCGATTCCAGAGATGGCGAAGCGGCAGAAGGTAGAGACGGTTCATTACATGCGTCATTATACGGTGTGGTCCCTGATACTATTATTCTTTATATTTTCCTGTATCGGATGGGTATGGGAGGTGAGCCTTCATCTGGTAAATGACGGCGAATTTGTCAACCGCGGGGTCCTCCATGGCCCATGGCTTCCGATATATGGAAGCGGCGGCGTTCTGATCCTTACCGTACTCAATAAGTTTCGCAAGAACCCGGCGGCAGAATTTGTGGCGATCGTCGTATTGTGCGGTGTAGTGGAATATTTTACTTCTTATTATCTGGAAGTAACCCAGGGAAAGAAATGGTGGGATTATAGCGGATATTTCCTGAACCTGAATGGGCGCATCTGCGCGGAAGGGCTGCTGGTATTTGGCGTGGGAGGCATGGCTATTGTATATGCGCTGGCCCCTGTCCTGGATAACTTTATACGGAGACAGAAGCTAAAGGTAGTGATTCCTGCCTGTCTGGTGCTTCTGGGAGCCTATGTTGGGGATGCCGCATATTCGTCGGAACATCCCAATGCAGGGAAAGGGATCACGGACTATCAGAGCAGGGCTGTAAGACTTGACACGTATGCCAATAAATGAAAAGATGCAAGTGGACACTTGCAAGGAGATTGAATATGCTTGACGATACCCAGGAAAAGATTATTAAAGCGACGATGGAACTGGTGATGGAAAAAGGATATTCCAATACCACGACGAAAGACATTGCCCGAAGCGCCGGGATCAATGAATGTACGATTTTCCGCAAATTCAAGGGTAAGAAAGAGATCATACTGGCAGCGATGGAAAAGCCGGAGTGGAATCCAGATTTAAAGCCAGAAGACTTTGAAGGATACTCGAGAGATATGCTGGGAGATCTTACACGTTTTTCTGAAGTTTATATGCAGAAGGTAACGCCCAGAATGGTAAAGGTATCTACCGGACTTCGTACGCCGGAATTATATCCGTATACTGCAAAGGGGATTTTGAAGATTCCTCAGACCTTCAAGAAGGCATTAAAAGAATATTTTGTGGAGATGAAGGAACAAGGAAAGATCCGGCGGGCAGATCCGGAGGAACTGGCAATGATGTTCTTGTCCATGAATTTTGGGTTCGTATTCTTGAAGGCATCTTTCGGCTCTGAACTTTCACCGATAGAAAGTGCAGCGTATATCGAAAGTAGCATAAATACTTTTGTAAAAGGGATCCTATAGAGAACCATTATTATGGCACTGAGAGGTGCCATATATTTTTAACATGAATAGTTATGAGGAATATATCCGTCAGTTTGCAGAACGCCCGATTCCTAATTTTTATAAACTGGTCAATGCCCCGGTAAAGATTGACAAGATCCTGGCCGGAGGCGAGGCTATCGTGCTGGAAGAAGGCATGACCTTAAGCGCGGCAGAAGTTCCGGGCCATTCGAGGGGGGCTACGGCGTATTGCCTGGATAATGGGAGAGAAAAAGTGCTTTTTACGGGGGATTCCATTCCTGCAAAAGGCGATCTGCCTATATTTACGGATAGCGGCAAGAGCAAAGAGACGCTGGAAAAGATAAGGAGGATGCAAGGCATAGATTGCTATTATCCTGCCTGGGAGAGGTGTATGTAAGAGACTAGATATCTGATATCCCGGATAGCGCGTTTCGTATAATTAAATACATTGAGAACTGTTCGGCAACAGTGTTATTGGAATATGCAGATCGAAGCATGGAGGAGAAGATGGGTCGGATATGCAAAGAACTTCGGATGGAGCATCTGTCCAGGAATCCGCTGTTTTATAGGAGTGTACTAGGCAGCCTGGATGGGGCATAGATAAATATATAGAATATATGGATCAATAGCATCCCTATGATGAAGGAAAAGAAAACCCGTGAAACGGGTTAACCTTCAAGGGCATTATACAGGATATCAAGGAACTCACTGTTTGTCGGTTTTTCTTTCAACGGATACCGGGCTATCTTTATTAGGTATTCTCTGTTTCCATTATACCAGCAATAAGCTATGGCGGTGCGCATACAATGTTCGACATTATCTTGAGATGTCTGGTATTTCCTGGCAACTTCCGGATATATGTACTTGCAGATGGACGGGATCTTATCTCCGTCATCAAGGCAGAGACATAGGGCATGCTTAATATAGTGGAAGCCCTGGTAAGTAGAACGTATGCCAAGAGTGAGCAAAGTATCTTTAACACGTTTATCCATAATTTCGCCTCCCTTTTGCTATTAATAACACTTAAGGGACGGAAAATACAAAGGAGCGGAGCGAATTCTATGAAAACATATAGAAATCGACAAAGCAGAAGCACCCTGTATGTCTCAGGATTTTTATGGGAATAATAGGAGGCAGCAGATAATGGTATAAGGGAGGCAGATTATGAACGAATTTTTGACAAGTTATCTAGGCGGCATCATACCGGTAGCATTCAGGATTCAAAGTGGTGAGGAAAGCATGATCGTAGGAAGGGATCGGCCTGAGTTTACGATCACGCTTAACGAAGATCTGGACAAGAAAGAATTGCTGACCAGTACTTCTCTGGCGCTTGGGGAGGCTTATATGAAGGAAGAACTGGAAGTAGACAGGGACTTATATGAAGTCTTGAATCTGTTTCTTGGACAGATGGGAAAGTTTAAGATGGATAAATCTGCTTTGAAAAAATTAATCCTTACATCAAAAGCAAAAAAGAACCAAGAAAAAGAGGTAAGGTTCCACTATGATATCGGCAATGAATTCTACCGTCTGTGGCTGGATGAAACGATGAGTTATTCCTGTGGATATTTTAAAAATGCAGAGGATACGCTGTATGACGCGCAGGTTAATAAGGCGGATCATATTCTGGAAAAACTGCAGCTTCAGGAAGGAATGACCTTGCTGGATATCGGATGTGGATGGGGATTCCTTCTAATGCGGGCTGCAAAAAAATATGGGATAAAGGGAACCGGCATTACGCTAAGCAAAGAGCAGTACCAGAAGTTTTCAGAGGACATCGAAAGGGAAGGATTGAAAGACCGGCTGCAAGTCGAACTGATGGATTACCGGGATTTGAAGCATAGCGGCGTCCAGTTTGACCGCGTGGTGAGCGTAGGGATGCTGGAACATGTGGGTAGAGGCAACTATGAATTATTCATGGAGAATGCAGAGGCAGTGTTGAAGCCGGAAGGGTTATTCCTTCTGCATTACATCAGCGCACAGAAGGAGCATGAGGGCGATCCATGGATTAAAAAATATATTTTTCCTGGAGGGACGATTCCCAGCCTGCGTGAAATTATCGATATTCTTCCGGAATATGAATTTCACGTGCTGGATATTGAAAGTCTTCGCCGTCATTATAACAGGACCCTGCTTTGCTGGCGTGAGAATTTCCTGAAGCACAGAGCGGAGATTGCCAGAATGCAGGGAGAGGAATTTACCCGCATGTGGGAACTTTACCTGGCTTCCTGCGCGGCGACATTTAATAATGGAATTATTGATCTGCACCAGATTCTGACCTCGAAAGGAATCAACAACAGACTGCCGATGACCAGGGTGGTATAAGCATAAGGGGGGGGATAGGCCGCATGCGCCGTCTCCCCTAATTGGTTATTGATTTTCTATGAAATCTGTTCTAACATATCCTATATTATCTATTCTATTTTGCCAGTAAGCTGGCGTCAGCAACTCTTCCGCGGATTCTGCGGGCCAATTCAATTTGAATGATGATATTTTAGAAGGGAGCAGTCTATGGGTAAGAACGACATAGCAGTAAAACAATGGCTTTCTGCAAAAGACCGGTTTGCAGATTTATTTAACATGTTGATTTTCGGAGGCAGCACGGTCGTGCATCCGCAAGACTTGGAAGATATGGAGGGAGAGGCGGATATCTTTGTTCCTGACAAGGCAGGAGGGGAGAATGGGATGCGCCTATCTTTTTTCTGCTGAGCAAATATAATGGCAGGGAAGAAGGCGTATCGGAGGCCCTTGACATCCTGGACAGGCAGATACAGGAATTTTACCAAATATACAGCCGGAAAAGCCAAGAGAAAGAATAGTCGAGAGATTCCGTAGATAACTCTACAATGGGATGAAGAGAATTCCAGGATACATTAACCTTTTCTTAGGAATTAAACAACAGAATATTAAAGTATGGGTAACTCTTATTCAGTAGAATATTACTGAACAAGAGTTATTTGTTTATACTAGGAAAGGATTGGTGTATAACATGGAATATAGAATTAGGAAGCGCTATAAAAAGAAAAGGCGGCATTTTATAAGGAGGGTTGTTATAAGTATTGTTGCAGTGGCGGTTTTGATTTTAGTTGGAAGGAAGTTTACTCCTAATACTGCAATAGATCTGGAGAACTTATATAGTCCCTATTCAATTTTAACTGATCTGGATTCAGGGAACGCTCTTGCTGAACATAATGCACAAGATCGGATTTATCCGGCATCGCTTACCAAAATTATGACAGCCATACTGGCAATTGATAATACGCAGGACATGGAAGAAGTTATAACACTTCCTACGGATTTTTTCTCAAAACTGTATATAGAGAATGCTTCTATGGCTGGCTTTCAGCCGGGAGAGCAGGTCCGTTTAAAGGATTTGCTTTACGGCATGCTTCTTCCGTCTGGTGCGGAATGCTGTCTGGCTTTTTGCGAGAGGATTGCCGGCTCCGAGGAAGCGTTTGTGAGACTAATGAACCAGAAGGCAGGGGAACTGGGGTTGGAGAATACGCATTTTTGCAATTCAACAGGACTGCATGATTCGGAACACTACTCCACTGTGAAAGATATTTCTGCTCTTTTGCAGTATGCTTTAAAAAATGAAACCTTTAGAGCTGCCTTTACAAGCAGTCAATACAGTACGCTTCCATCGGAGCAGCATCCGAAGGGTTTTACATTTTACAGTACGATGTTTGAATGTATGGAAAGTACAAAATTTACTGGAGGAAAAATCATAGGAGGAAAAACGGGATATACGAAAGAAGCAGGATTATGTCTGGCAAGCCTGGCTGAAATAAATGGGAAAGAAGTCATTTTAGTAACTGCTAATGCGGATGGAACGCACCAGACAACACCATTCCATATTCTGGATGCTATGAATGTGTATCGTCAGATGGGGGAATCGTCTGTATGTTATAGCAGTAAATTTTCACCTAATGGATATCTTAGGAAACAATTTATAATTTCATAATGAATATTAAATATAATATTAATGTCAACCTGATATAATATGTAACATTTAAATGAAAAGGAGAATAATGCCTTGAGCGAGAAGATACTTGTCGTTGATGATGAGAAAGAAATTGCTGATTTGATTGAAGTATATCTTCAGAATGAAAATCTGAATGTATACAAATTCTACTCAGGTACAGAGGCGCTTGCCCATATGGAGAGCGTAGATTTTGACCTTGCCATATTAGACATTATGCTTCCGGATATCAGTGGTCTTTCTATTTGCCAGATTATGAGGGAGAAGGGCTGCGCTTGTCCTATCATCATGCTTACGGCAAAGGATGAGGAAACCGATAAAATTACCGGACTTATGCTCGGTGCAGATGATTATATTACAAAACCCTTTCGCCCGCTTGAACTGGTAGCGAGGGTAAAGGCGCAGCTTCGCCGCTACAAAAAATACAACACGGTCTCTGCTGCCCCTGCGACAGAGACAATTCTTGAATATGCCGGATTGACTATGAATATCAAGACATATGAATGCCTGCTTAACGGAGAAAGTCTATCGCTGACACCTACGGAATTCGCGATTCTTCGGGTTCTTCTGGAGCGCAAGGGCAGCGTGGTCAGTGCGGAGGATTTGTTTCATGAAATATGGCAAGACGAATACTATAATAAGAGCAATAATACCATTACCGTACACATTCGTCATCTTCGTGAAAAAATGAAGGATACCGGCGGAAATCCCAAATATATCAAAACTATCTGGGGGGGTGGGCTACAAGATTGAAGATATTTAAAAAATCAGAATACAACTATTCAAAACTTAGCCGTCTGACATATATCAAAGGAGTATTTATTACGGCGGGCGCTGTCCTGATCATATTTCTCCTGCGGTTATTAAGCAGGGGGCATCTGGCAGACAGAATTGCCGAATGGATAGCGCGTCAATTCTCGCTAAGTGATTTCCAGGCTGAGATGGCCTATTTCAATCTTATAACCCTTAACATGCAGTATATACTTGCGACGGTAATCATCATATTCATGCTTCTGCTATTTCGGATGCTGCTAAATTCATATAAAAAATACTTTGATGAAGTCGTGAACGGGATTGACCAACTTATAGATGAGGACGGACAGATATCGTTATCTCCAGAATTAGAAGTTGTTGAACATAAACTGATTCATGTAAGCCATACGCTCAAAATACGCGATGATGAGAAGCAGAGAGCGGAGCAGCAGAAGGATGACCTTGTAGTTTATCTGGCTCACGATGTAAAGACACCGCTTACTTCTGTTATGGGATATCTAAGCCTTTTGGATGAAAACCCGGACATGCCTGACGGGAAGAAATCAGAATATATCCATATTGCATGGGAAAAGGCTAATCGGCTTGAAACTTTGATCAATGAATTTTTTGAAATTATACGTAATAATTCGGAATCTGCTCCCCTTCAAAAGACAAAAATCGACCTGTATTATATGATGGTACAGATTGCAGATGAACTGTATCCGCAATTGAATTCATGTGGAAAACGCATTGAGAATAATATTAGCGAGACGGTCGTGTTGTACGGAAACCCTGATAAATTGGCGAGAGTATTTAATAACATTTTGAAAAATGCCATAGCTTACAGTGTGGATCACAGTGTTATAACGATATCGGCCCAGGAACGACCTGGAAAAACTGTGATTAAATTTGAAAATGAAGGAGATATTCCGAAAGACAAGCTCCAAGTGATTTTCGATAAATTCTATCGCTTGGACAGTTCGAGACTAAGTGCGACCGGTGGTTCTGGACTTGGCCTTGCTATCGCAAAAGACATAGTGATACGACATGGTGGCGACATTAAGGCTGAAAGCAGTAATGGAGTTACGGTGTTTAGCATTGAACTCCCATCAATCTCATGCAAAGTTTCCGACGAGATGTGTTAACAATTCTTAGGATTTCATTTATCATTCTTTAAACAATCATTTATTTCAATTTAAAAAATTGCCTGTTCTTTCATGGTATTCTGAATCAACCTGAAAGAGCAGGCAATTTTTATGAAAGGATGGAGACAAATTATGAAACAGTTATATCGAAGTTTTACAATCCTATGTCTGATAGCCGTGATTTTTTCTATGACGGGATGCAGTCATAATACCAAAGATGATGAAACGGGGGAATCCTATGTCGCAAGGTTTTTTGATATCCCTGATGAGGTGAAAGGGATTTCAAGGCTCTTAGCAAGTGATGAGACTGCCTATATGTGCTGCTCAGAAAATGATGAGGTTTCGTACATAGCATCCATATCAATGGATGGCAGTGACTTTCAAAAACTGCCGTTACAAACGGAGGATTCGATAGAATTCCTGGATTTTGGTATAGATCAACAGGGCTGCATATGGACCGTCTGCCGGGATCATGCCGGAGGTTACAGTCTGAAAAAATTTGACAGCAGCTACACGGTAGTTCAATCTGTTGACTTGACTTCGGTATTGGACGATGCAGTGCTCTCATCTGTTGACAAGGATCTATCTATAAGTATAGATGCAAAGGGGAACATCTGCTTAGCAGCCAAATGTGGAAGTACCTATGCGTATCTTTTTGACAGCAGCGGACAGTTTTTATTTCCTCTCAATTATGGCGGGAATCTTATGACTACAATAACGACTGCCGAAGGAAAGATCGGAGTATGCGCTACGACTTCGGATCGAATGAACTACGATCTGCTTACTGTGGATATGGATAATAAGAATTGGCATAAAGATATTATTTATCTGGGTGCAGTGACGGGAATTTATGGAGGTCATACTAGCAATTTTTACCGTTTTGACTCTTCAAGCCTGTATGGATACAACTCTGGGGAGCAGGAAGGCAGACGTATCTTTGGCTGGTCCGATATGGGACTAAATACAGCAGATGTTCACTTATGTGAACTTGAGGACGGACGATTTGTGGTTCTTGCCGCATCCTCCAACCAGGCCTCCGTGCTCTCATATGAGATGGCTGTCCTTACGAAGGGCAGCGATAAACGGACTGTTCTCAGCATGACTAGCCTGACGGCGAATCCGAGTGTTGTCCAGACGGTTTCAGATTTTAATAAGACAAATAAAAAGTATAAGATCGAACTGACGGAGTATTTTCCGTATGAACAAAACGTATCCGATGAGGACTGGAATAATGCCATAACGAATCTTAACACACAGATTATCTCTGGAGACATACCAGACATTCTGGATATGAGCGATTTATCTGTCCAGATCTACCATAACAAGGGATTGCTGGAAGACCTTTATACATACATGGAGAAAGATCCGGAAATTAACAGGGATGATTATTTTGGAAATGTATTTGATGCTATAGGTATTGATGGCAAACTGCCATACATCACAAATGGCGTGGCCGTATCCACAATGCTGTCTGACGCAAGTGCACTTGGCGATACTGCTGAATGGACACTGAAAGACTTGGAGGATGTTCTTGAAACCTCTGGAACGAACGCCATAAGTAATCTGTCAAGTGAAGCATTTCTCAAAATAATGCTGCAGACCAGCGACAGTCTTGTTGACTGGAGTTTGGGCGAGTGCTTTTTCGATTCTTCAGAGTTTATCGAATTGCTGGAATTTGCCGGGAAAATCCAGGATAACATCGCTGGAAATAATACGGACATGAGTGCGGGTCTGGCTTCTTATGAAACGATCAACAGCGTATATCAAATTGCACGATACAGAGCTTTATATAAAGGGAACCTGAACTTGCTCGGTCTTCCAAGTGACAGTGGCGAATATCACGCGGTCAAGCCGGAAGTAAAGATCGGAATATCTTCATCTGGCAATCATAAGGATGGCGCATGGGAGTTTGTCAAAATGTTTTTGATGGAGGAACATCAGGAATCTTGTTATATGCTTCCAATCCACAAGGGGGCATTTGATACAGTCATGCAGGCCGCCATTGATGGGAATTCTATGTGGACTCTGGTATACGAGAACTTAAAGGCAGCGCAGGAGGATGCAGAGACTGTGAAGGGACTGATAAGCGGTGCTTCTTATGTGGTGAACGATAATCTGACTTTGGAAAATATCATATTAGAAGAAGCAGCCCAATATTTTGCTGGGACAATGAGCGCACAGGAAGCCGCTGAAAAGATTCAAAGCCGGGCAACGCTTTATATAAAGGAGCAAATGTAATCTAATAATAAGAAAGGAATTATGATTTATGAAAAAATGTATTGTCAGCCTGTATGTAATCATCTGCTTAGGGATATTCTTATTTGCCGGGTGTGCAAGTGCAGATACGAACGATAAGACGAATAAGGAGAAAAAGGCCCCAGCCGGGGAAGACGCATTTGCCAATGCAAATGATATGTTCAAATCTGCTGATCTTTGCGGTACAGTTAATGGCTGTTCGGATACGGGATGTACCATAGCTCCATTGCCCTTTTCTTCAATTGAGGACGATGGGACATCGTCTTCTGAAGGTGTAGGAAGTAATGACATTATTTATACGGATGAAACCATATTTCAAAAAGCAAGAGTCGATTCTGATGGAAACACCTATTCTATAAGCGATGGTGGGAAAAATGAACTGAAAGATGGTGATATTATATTGTGTTTCGGGCATCTGCAGGCAGATGATGCTTACTTGGCAGAAAAAATTATTATGATCGAATTCAATTATGATTAATTATACAGGAGATGAGACACCAATGCTTGTACATATCAAGGAAAAGATCAAGGATATTGTCACAGATGATAAGCGTAAGCCTTTTATTAGCAACCGCGTACAACGTATAGCCATACGTCTAATATCCTCATTCTTTGCATTAATTCTTTTATTCACAATTGTTTCCCGTGTTTCCGGCTCTGCTGCCGTTGCAAGCGTTCAGGTATCAACAATGACAAGTGGGGAATTGACTGCTCAAGCCGAAATTGATGGAACAATTGATGCGGAAGATGGCATATCAATCGTCTTGCCAGAGGGCCTCAAGGTAATCGCAGTCAATGCAGAGAAAGGGAAAAAAGTAAACGAAGGAGAGGCATTGCTTGAATTTGATAAGGAAGCCATTGAACGCGAACGGGAGAAACTAGAGGACGAGATTTATATTCTGAACCAGAGAATCAGCCTTTCGGGGACAGGAAGCAGCGACAGTGTTCTTGAAGCACAGCAGGCCTTAGAAGATGCGCAGGAGGCGTATAACCGTTTGACCGCTAATTCCGGGCGGAATGATTGCGCAGATCTTGAGGCGGCGCTTACGAGCGCAAAAAATAACCGAGACAGGGTACTTACAACTACAAAACAGGCTTTTGTTAAAGAAGCGGAAGACAATCTAAAAAGTGTAAAAGAATCCGCGGAAAATGATATCCGCCTAGCGCAGCAGGCGCTCTCCAAAGCAGAGTATGGGACTCCTGCCTATGACAGCGCACTCCAGAATCTTGAGAACCAAAAGAAGTACTGGGAGAATGCAATTACGGAGGCAGAAGAAAAACTGAAGGCGGAAAAGAGCCGGACCGATTTTTCGAATGAGGCAGCAGTCATGGAGGCACAGGCTGCGATTGACGATGCAAAGAACGCCTTGGAAAGTGCAAAGAGGGAGTCTGAATATTCCAGAGAAGATGAACTCTATGCTGCAGAAAAGGACATTGAAGCGGCACGGCGGGCATTGAAAAAGGCTCAGGAACAGGCGTCCGTATCACAGACAGAAACTGAGATTGAGATCCTTACATACAAGTCTGAGTTGTCAGATAAGGAAAAAATACGTGATACACTGCAGGATATCCTGGATCATGACGGCCATGTGACAGCTCCGGCTTCCGGCATCGTATTGAAAACCTTGGAAAAGGATTCAAAAACGGAAGAAGATGTTGACGCGGTTACGATTTCCCGTAAGGGGGAGGGCTTTGTATGTAAGGGCAGCCTTGAAGAAGAAAGCGCCGAGAACTTCTCTGTGGGCGATACGGGAGAACTTAGTTATAGACTGGATGGCAGAACACAAAAGCTAAATGCTCAGATCACCTCGATTAGCGCGCCCGATAAGAACAAAAAGGTTCTGGTAACAGTCGCGCTGCCCGATGGGACCTATACGCCCGGCATGTCCGCGCAGTTTTCCCTGAGCAAAAAAAGCGAGACATATCAAAACTGCCTGCCGCTGACCGCGCTTAGAAGCAGCTCTGACGGCGATTACATCCTTGTACTCCGGAAACAAAGCACTGTAATGGGAACAGAGTGGATTGCCGCGCGGGTTGACATCATTGTCAGAGACAGGGACAGCCAGATGATGAACATTGAAAGCACGGAAGATGCGCTGAATTATTCGGATCAGGTGGTCACAGGTTCCAACAAGGCTATTTCGGAAGGAGACAGAGTGCGTATTGAAGACTAACAATTCTATACACTGCCGGGTTCTGGCAGTAACAGCAATACTGACTGCTTTCGTCTGGTGCATGGCTTGTTCATTCTACAGTACGACCATGGACTCTTGCGCCAGCATCAGTGTCCGATGGAAAAATGGAGGCGTCAGTCCGTCTGCTCTAGTCAGACAGCAAAATAATGCCAAGAAGGACGGTATAGCAGATCAGCCGGAGGTCACATTATGGCAGGTATACTCCGCACAACAGATCATGGATTCGGATATGCGCAATACAACAGCAAATGTGGTGGCTGTTTTTGGGGAGTGTGAGGATATCACGACAAAATCTATGCTCTATGGCGCTTTCCCCTCAAACTCTGATACACAAGGATGTGCTGTAAGTTCTGGGCTGGCATTTTCCCTTTGGGGAAGCACGCAAGTGCTCGGCGTCCAAGTTAGGATTGAAGGAGAAGTATTCTATGTGCGTGGTGTATTTGAAGATGATAATGCAAGGGTATTTCGGCAGGCCGAGTTCGACAAAACCCTGTCCAATATGCAGCTGACATTTCCTGGCGGCGGAACACGGGAGGATGCGGAGCGTTATCTTACTGCTGCAAACTTCATGGGAGGTACAATTCTGGACTTGCCTCTGATGGGAAGGGGATTTCGTATTCTTTTTAGATTTCCTGCTATCGTTTTAGCATTTGGCATTATTGTAAGGCTGTTAAGGCGCGCAAGAAAACTCTGGCATTACCAAGCGTGGCTGTTTTCCTATCTGCCGTTTGTCCTTGCTGTCTTGGCTGTACTTATGCTCTGTATTGATTTACCAGAGATCCCTTCCAGTTTCATCCCTTCCAAGTGGTCTGATTTTGAATTCTGGAAAGATCTGTTTCTTAGTCATTGGAAGAATGTTACGAGATGGACGTCGGCAGCGCCAACCTTCAGAGATAAAGAACTTTGGGGCTCGGCATCAGCCATGCTGCTGCTTTCTATATTCGCAACGATCCTTGTAGCAGTATCGGCAGCGATGACTTCTATACGTTCCTATAAGAATATGGTCCTGACCTGTGCGGCATACATACTGACGCTTTGCTTGATATCCCTGGGTACGGCGTCATCCGGCAAACTATCATTCTGCAAAGAGATGTACCTTGTGCCTTGTCTGTGGATCGGTATAGATTACATGCTCTATTGGCAAGGAAGAAGATTTGACTTGGCATCCCATGAAAGGAGGCTTTCTGATGATAAAAATACTTCTAAGGCAACGGAAGAAACAGTGGAACAAACATGATTATAAGGCTCCATGGAAAGAACGTATCGTGCCGTGGCTGTTTCTGGCTCCCAGCCTGTTTGTTGTGAGCGTAATGGTACTGCTCCCGCTCTTGGATGCGTTTCGCCGATCCTTTTTCCTCGCTGTCAGCAGTCGATTCGTTGGACTACAAAATTATATTTCCGTTCTGGGCAACAGCGCGTTTAAGCTGGCAGCGGGTAATACCGCGAAATTTATAGCGGTTTGCATGCCGCTGCTGCTTGTGATCTCCCTGTCAGTTGCCCTGATGCTGACTGCCTTTCAGGAAAAACATGGCATTTTCAAAACCTCTTTTCTGGTACCCATGGCAATTCCTGTGGCCTCAATTGTTCTCCTGTGGCGCGTCATATTCCATAGAAACGGGCTGCTCAACGGGATACTGGCGCTTTGGGACGCTGCTCCGGTTGATTGGATTGGCAGCGCCGCTTCTTTTGGAGTACTGGTATTCGCATATCTCTGGAAAAATTTCGGGTATGACATGGTGCTGTGGCTCTCAGGCATCAGCGCCATTAATCCTGCATTGTATGAGGCGGCGCAGATAGACGGCGCGGGGAGTATCAAGCGGTTTGTAAAGATCACGTTACCAAACCTCATGCCAACTCTGTTCACGGTTACCGTGCTGTCTCTGCTCAATTCATTCAAAGTGTTCAGGGAAGCCTATCTCATCGCTGGCAGCTATCCTGATGACAGCATTTATATGCTTCAGCATCTGTTTAACAATTGGTTCAGCAACCTGGATGTGGATAAAATGTGCGCAGGCGCTGTGATGATGGCATCGCTGGTATTCATTCTAATTATGATATTACAGAAGATTTTGAATCGAGGTGGCAGCGTATGAAAAAATGGTTCATCGGACTCGTCCTTCTTTTTATAGCTGTTTTTATATGGGTGCCGCTGTGGATGCTCTTATCCGGCACTCTTATGGGAGCCGGAGAATTGTCTTCGAATCTTGCTCCGGTTCTGGAAAGCGATGACGGCTTCGCTACGTGGCCCATCATTGCAAATTACCCGACTTTGCAGGCATATGTGGAACTGCTGCTGGATACGCCTCAATTCTTCACGGTATTCTGGAATTCCTGTAAACAGGTTTTTCCGATCATACTCGGTCATATAGTTTTAGGCGCCCCTGCAGCGTGGGCATTTGCACGTTTTGAATTCCGTGGGAAAAAAGTGCTGTACACCTTATATATTGTCCTTATGCTGATGCCCTTTCAGGTAACTATGGTTTCCAGTTATCTGGTGCTGAATAAACTGGGGTTTATTGATACCATATGGGCAATTATCCTGCCCGGCGCAGCCTCTACTCTTCCGGTGTTTATTATGACGCGCTTTTTTCTGTCGATACCTAGTGCCGTAACGGAAGCAGCGGCTGTGGATGGGGCGTCACCCATTCAGACGTTTTTGAGACTTGGGCTGCCTCTCGGGGCTCCGGGAATCCTCTCAGTTGTCGTGTTGGGCTTTCTGGAATACTGGAACGCGATGGAAGCGCCGCAGGCATTCCTGAAAGACCAGACCCTTTGGCCGCTATCGCTCTATATGGCGAACATTACAGCTGACAATGCCGGAGTATCCCTGATCGCGTCCCTGATAACACTTATGCCGCCTCTCCTGATCTTTCTGTTTGGGCAGAGATACCTTGAGCAAGGCATTATATCTTCTGGAATGAAGGATTAAAATACAGGACTGATATATTGAAGGAGCTGATTATGGAAAATAGATTTCAGGCAAGTGGCCTACAAATACACAACGTAAATAAATGGTATCCCGGAGACGTTCACGCTGTCATTGATATGAATATGGAGATCGAACAGGGCGAATTTATTGTTTTCGTTGGCCCCTCCGGCTGTGGCAAGACTACACTGCTTCGCATGATTGCAGGGCTTGAGGGCATCAGCAGCGGCGAGGTCATTATGGATGGAAGGGTCGTTAACAGAGTGCCGCCCAAGAAACGAGATATAGCGATGGTATTTCAGAACTATGCCCTTTATCCGAACATGAAGGTAAAGGATAATATTGCGTTCCCCCTTAAGATGCGCCATACCGGGAGGCAGGAAACAGCGTCGAAGGTAGCAGAGGTTGCAGAAAAACTGGAATTGAATACGCTGCTTAACAGGAAGCCGGGCGCCCTTTCCGGCGGTCAGCGGCAGCGCGTAGCCCTTGCACGGTCAATGGTGAGAGAGCCGAAGCTTTTTCTCATGGATGAGCCGCTGGCTAACCTGGATGCAAAACTCCGTGTTGAGATGCGCCGGGAGATTATAACGCTCCAGCGGGAATTAGGGGTAACAACAATATATGTCACGCATGACCAGATCGAAGCCATGACCATGGGAACGCGTATTGCTGTCATGAACGGCGGTGTTCTGCAGCAGTTTGGAACGCCCCAGGAGATCTATCAGCATCCTGCCAATATGTTTGTTGCCGGATTTATAGGCTCTCCCAATATGAATTTATGGAATACAGAGCTTGTTTCCGAGAATGGACGTAATTTTCTGACCCTGGGGAAAGCCCGTATTCCTGCAGGCAAAGACAGTTATCCTGTGGATCAATTGCAAGAGCCGCTCAAGGGTGGGATTCGTCCTGAACACATTGAACTTGTTGCGCCGGATACATGCGGCGCAATCCGGATGACCATCAGCATGCTGGAGAATACGGGGCGTGAGACAGCGATTTTCCTTACAGCGCCCGGCATGCCGGATCTTGCCATTGTGACGGATGCTGATTTCTCGGGGCAGCCCGGACAGGTGGCGTACATTCACCTGAGGCCGGAAAAAATACATATATTTAATGCCAAGTCACACGCCATCACTCATGAAAAGTGATTGGCGCCATTATCATTTTTTCAACCAGAACGAAATCATCCTCTTTTTTGCTGCTCCAGTATTTTAATATTGACAATAGTGTGCGCCGCACAGTATAATGAAAACACAAGGAGGAGACTCTATGGGAGAAGAAAAAGATTTGATGCACAACCTGATATCGGAACTGCGCAGAGGAACCTTGATATTAAGCGTATTAAGCCAGCTGAGCGAGGCTAAGTACGGGTATGCCCTTGTGCAGAGCCTGGAGGAAAAGGGCGTGGAGATAGATCCCAATACCTTGTATCCGCTGCTTCGCAGGCTGGAGAAGCAGGGAATACTAACGAGCCAGTGGGATGTGGGCGAGTCAAAGCCGAGAAAGTACTACAGCAGGACTCCTATGGGAGACGACATATTCCGGCGCTTAAAAGAACAGTGGGAACAGTTGTCAGAAAATATGGAGCAGATATTGAGGGAGGAAGAGATATGACAGACAGGGAGAAGGAATTAGTCAACCGCTATGTCTATGAGGTGACAAAGAGGATCCCGAAAGAACAAAGAAGCGAGATTGAAATGGAACTTCGGGAACTGCTCGAAGATATGGCAGAAGGGGCGCCGCTTGAGGAAGTGTTCGCAAAACTTGGGGATCCGGCAGTATTTGCCAGGAAGTACAGGGAAGATAAGAATTATGTCATCAGCCCGGAATACTACGATGACTATGTCTGGGTGATGAAGATCGCGGCTGCCTGCATATGGGCAGGGCTGCTTATCGCCATGGCGGTGAAATGCTTTATTGACTATCAGGATATCATCCGGATAGCCGGCGAGTTTATCAGTGACGCAGTCATGGCATCGTTAGCAATAGTTGGAACCGTTACCTTGATCTTTGCATTCCTGGAGAGACAGAAGATCAAAGTGGATTTGAAGCAGGAAAAGCCGTGGTCGCCGGATATGCTAAGCCCGATTCCGAATAAGAAGTCCAGGATCAGCAGAGGAGACTGTATCGCGTCCCTGATATTTCTTGCGCTGTTTAGCTGCCTGCTTATTTTTGCGCCGCAATTGATCGGAGCATATTCGGTAAACGGAAGGGATGTCTCATACGTGCCTGTCTTTAACCTGGGATGGTGGGATGTGATATTGCCGGTACTTCTTCTTGCGATGGCGGTGGGATTCTTCAATGAGATCATCCGCCTGATTTACGGATGCTACTGCAAGATGGTTTTGCTAAGCAGTATCGTGACCAATTGCATAGGTATCGTTCTTGCATTTATCGTGCTGAAGTTCCTGCCATTCTGGAATGCTAATTTCGCGCAGGAGGTTGCGACACAGCTTGATGATACATTTAAATTCAAAGTATTCTGGCAGAATAAGATGATTCTGGGGTGGGATGGAGACTTCCTGTCGAATGTCCTGTTGGCAATCATTGTGATCGCTTCCGTAGGCGAGATCATCACGACTGCGTATAAGACGGCCAGATATGGAACAGACAGATAGAAAAGAAGACACGCCTCCAGGATGCAATTCGCTTCCTAGGGATGTGTCTTTTGTTTTAGAATGCTTTCAAGGAATTACTGTGCCTTTGCAGCTTTTTCCTTTTTCACGATGCGGCTTAAGATAAAGGTAATGATAGCACAGAGTACTGCGGCAACCATTGCATAAGCCCATGTCATATTGTATCCGGTCCTGCCATAATTATCCATCCAGCTGCCGACTAATGTATACATAAAGATGTCAGGCGTGTAGCCTAAGCAGGATGCAATACCAGATACACGGCCGCTCATGTTGAGCGGGATGCCTGCATCGTCATGCACTGCGAAGTACTGGCTTCTTACGGCGTAGATAAAGAACAGGCCGACGAAGAAGTTTGCTACTACCATAACGCAGAGGCTGGCCTTTGCCGGTACGACGATAAAGAGGGCGAAGGATAAAGCCAGACCGATACATCCGCCGATGATAACTTTAAAGCGAGATTTCATCTTATCTGCCAGGAAACCGCCGACAATACCGCCAGCACCCTGGATGAGGTAACGGATACCGCCGAGCGTAGCAGCTGATGCAGCTGATAATCCATAGAATTTCTGTGCAAATGTGGTTGCATATGCAATCAGTCCGTATACGCTGTAAGCAGTGAAGACGATTGCTACAAGCAGCCATACTCTCGGGATCAGAAGAGCCTTGAACATACCTTTTGTAACGTCTATAAAGGATTCGGAATTCTCTTCCTTCTTTGTGTCTTCAATAAAGATAAAGTTAAGGATACCAATGATAATAACTACGATAGAGCATACTTTGATAGCCGCGGATGCTCCGGCAACTTCATCTGCAAAGTGAGTAAATGCAGCCGTCATGCCGAATACAAGCAGGGCATTCATGATACCTCTGAGTCCTTCCTGCAGTCCGAACAGACGTCCCTGCTCCTCTTCTGTACCAAGCATACGCGTTGCCTTGATACAAGCGGACCAGTAGGTGATAATGGTAGAGATACCCATAAGTACGAAGATAACACGGCTTATGGTATAGCCAGGGAATGTGGAGAACCAAAGTCCCAGGACACCCGTTGCGATAAAGGAGAAAGTAAGCAACTTTCTCGCTGAAAACTTATCGGCTATAATACCACCTATAAAATAAGAGAAAAGTGACATTGTCGCATAACCGGATGATAATAGTCCCATCTGCGCGTTAGACAGGTTCATTGCATTCTGAATCGGTACATAGAAGGTTTCTCTTATGTACGGCAACTGAAAGATGATTCCGGCACCAGTTGCTAGAAGAAGCAGAGTGCCATACTTCTTAATAAAAGCTTTGTTCATGATTTCGCCTCCAGATTAACTATAATAATTTAGTGGTGATATGGCGCTGCAGTCGCCCTATCTGTTATGAATGTAACAAAAAAAGAGAAAAGTAATGCCTTGACAGCGTTACTTCTCTCCTCACTCTTTGTAACTAACACGAATGATAAAATATTTGTGAAAAAAAGTCAATCAAAAAACTGGTAAAAATCGAAATATAATCATTCTGCACAAAAACGATGCTCCAATAATATGAAAAATAACCAATTGACTTTTTGCGCAAAATGGTTTTATACTATATGCAGTTACCGAAAGAGATTTTCAGAGAAAAGTAACCAGCGTGGCAGGAGTTCCCTGCTCGTGTTGTGTTACTTTTCTTTTTTTATTCCCATTTATCTCCTACGGTGAAGAAGTAAAGAAAAATGCGTTATAATGAAATGAAAGGAGCCCAGAGTCATGGCAATTATTTCAAGAGAACAAATCGTAGAAGGATTAGTTGATATCCTTGGAAAAGATCAGGTCGTAACAGACGAGCAGGTATTAAAAGAAAGCAGTATCGACAGATACAGAAAATATGAGCAGGTATGCGAAGTATATACGCAGCCTATCCCGGCAGCAGTGGTATATGTTAGGAGCGCCGAGGAAGTATCAGAAGTGCTGAAATTCGCTAATGATAATGAAATTAACATAGTGCCAAGGACAGGGCACTCCGCGATCGAGGGCGGACTCGAGACAGCCCTTAAGGATTCTGTCGTAATCGACGGCTCTACTATGAATAAAGTAATCAAGGTAGATGAGTACAACATGCAGGTTACCTGCCAGTGCGGCGTGCCGCTTCAGGAACTGGATGACATGCTTAGAGAAAGAGGACTTACGACGGGACATTCCCCACAGTCCAAGCCGCTTGCACAGATGGGCGGGCTGGTTGCGACAAGAAGTATCGGTCAGTTCTCTACCCTGTATGGCGGTATCGAAGATATGATCGTAGGATTGGAAGCAGTATTTCCGAACGGCAAGATCTGCAGAATCAAGAATGTACCAAGGCGTGCGGCAGGACCGGACATCAGACACATCATCTGCGGCAACGAGGGAGCGCTCTGCTTTATTACAGAAGTTACATTAAAACTCTTCAAATGGCAGCCGGAGAACAACCGTTATATCGGATACAAGCTGGATGACGAGCATATGAAACTTGGATTTGACTGCCTGCGCGAGGTTATGGTAGCAGGATATAAGCCATCTTTCGCAAGACTTTATGATGCGGCAGATGCGCAGCAGCACTTCAGTTCCTGGCTGGAAGAAGGCAAGGCAATCCTGATCTGGATGGCAGAGGGCCCGGCAAATATCACTCCTGCGATCGAGGAAGGCATCAAGGATCTGATGTCCAAGCATCCGGAACTGGAAGAAGTAGACCCGAAGCTGATCGAGAAATGGTATGGCGGACTGAACTGGGGACCAGAGCAGATTGCGGAAGAGAAGGAAGAAATCAAGGCTACCCAGAACATCGGCATTACGACAGAGGTATCCGGAAACTGGGATAATATTTATGAAATCTACAAGACTGCATGTGACAGAATCATGGAAGAAGTACCGGATATGACGTTGATGGGAGGGCACTCTTCTCACAGTTATATCAATGGAACGAACATGTATTTCGTATACTATTACAATATCGTAGACTGCGCTCCGGAAGAGGAGATCAACAAATATCACGACAGAATTAACCAGATTATCTGCGAACAGGTTATCAAATACGGCGGATCCATCGTTCATCATCATGGACTTGGAAAGGCAAGAGCAAGATATGTAACAGAGGAGTATGGATCTTCCTACTATATGCTGAAGACTCTGAAGCAGGCATTCGATCCAAACGGCGTTATGAACATGGGAACATTGATTCCGCTGCGTAAATAATCCATGAAGATCTTAGGGTGTTTCAAGATAGTTCCGGATCTGGATTTTATTGCACAAGAGGACTGGATGGCAGATGGACAGCTTCAGGTAGACACTAGTTACGCAAAACTGCTGTGGAACTGTTTTGATGAAGGAGCACTGGAAATGATGTTAAGGCTTTCTGATTTATCAGAAGGCTTTGATGTCGTATATGAGCTTAATGCGCTGACGGTCGGCAGGCTCCGTCATGAAACCTTTTTAAAGACCTTGTATGCGCTTGGATTTAGCCATGCTGTCAGGGTAGAGGCAGAAGAGGATGTGGACTTAAGATTCTGCCCGGGCCTGATTGCAGATGTAACAGCAAAATATGTAAAAGAGACGGCTTCTTCGGACGTGATCGTTATGGGGACACAGAGTTCGGATGGCAGCAACATGAAGACGCCGCTGCTTCTTGCGGAGAGGCTTGGGTGGACATGCATCACGCAGGTGACAGCGATGGAGCCGGTAGATGAAAAGCATCTGAAGGTAACCAGCCAGGAAGACGGAAAGACAGCGGTACAGGTTGTGACGGTTCCCATCGTGCTGGCGGTAGGAAATGCGCCTTGCGCCTATTTAAGGGTTCCTACGCTGAAAGACAAGATGAAACTGGGGAAAAGACCAATCGAACATATCAGCCTTCATGAAGAACTGGCAGAAAGCCAGAGCCGGAATGTAGAACTTAAGGGGCTGACACCGATAGATGACAGCAGGGATACCATACTGATAGAAGGAGAGTCGCCGCAGGAGAAGGCAGAGAAACTGTACGAGATGTATTTGAAAGGGAGGCTTGAAAGACTATGAAATATCATTATATTATAAATGCCTATTCTGATGATGCCATCTGCCAGATGGAAGAATTCCATGCGTTCCAGGATGCCTTCCTGAAAGATTCTGAACAGGGCGAGGTCTATATTCTTTGCAGAGGCAATGAAGATATAGAACTGCTTGCAAGGCATATCGCTGAAAACGCGGTTGTGGTGGCTGCGCCGGACTATTCCCCGGAGGCTGTGCTGGAGGTCCTTGAACAGGAGGCGGATTCCGAAGACCTTTATATTTTCGGGAGCGGTTATAGCGGCATCGAACTTTCTGTAAGACTGTCCGAAAGGCTTGGGGGAAGTTCCGTAACGTCCGTCCATGCTCTGGAGGCGGGGGAACCCGTGACGGTAAGGAAGATGGTCTATGCAAACCATATGGAAGGCACGTTCGCGATGAAGAAAGGACCTTACTGTATCTCGCTTGCGAAAGGAATGCAGCGTAAGGAGGCACAGGAGGGCATATTCCATATTGAGAGGGAACTTCGCTGCAGAAAAGGAAACGATTTTGTGGTTTCCAGGGAGACCATGAAAGAAGAGACGGCCGGAGGCCTGAGCGATGCAAAGATCGTGGTTGCAGCCGGAAGAGGCATTCAGAATAAAGAAAATGCAAGGTTCCTTGAGGAAGCGGCAAAAGCCTTTGGCGGAGAACTTGGGGCAAGCCGTCCGGTGGCGATGAATGCTTGGACGCCTATGAGCAGGCTGATTGGCGTGTCCGGGAAAATGATCGCGCCGGAGGTCTGCATTACAGCGGGCGTATCCGGGGCCGCGGCGTTTTATGCAGGAATTGAAAAGAGCAAGTTGATCGTAGCAATTAATACGGACGAGCAGGCGCCGATCATGAAGAAGGCAGATGTGGCAATCGTGGATGACTTCATGCCGGTAATCCAATCTCTGCGCAAGATTGTAAAAGAGCAATAAGGATACGCTGGGGTAAGAATAAATGACGGGGGATGGGCATATGAGACAATTGATTTATACGATGAAAGAACAATATGAAGAGTTTTTAATAGACGAGTCAAAATTCTCCGGATATGCGGACAGCATTTCTTTCCCGGAGAGCCAAGAAGAGATGCAGGAAGTGCTTCTGGAACTGAAAAAAGGACGGGTACCCGTGACTATCCAGGGAGGAAAGACTGGAATTACCGGAGCAGGCGTTCCCAAAGGCGGACATGTCATGAACCTGTCCCATATGAATAAAGTTAAGGACAGCGTCCTGCTGGAGGACGGGACCGGGCTGATCACCGTGGAGCCCGGCATTAACCTGATCGATCTCGGGAAAGAGATTGCCGCGCGGTTCAGGAAGACCCCCTTATTCTGGCCTCCGGATCCTACCGAGAGTTCAGCCACGGCAGGCGGTATTGCGGCGACGAATGCCCAAGGCATCTGCCGGCTTCTATATGGACCAAGCAGAGATTATTTCGCGTCTTTAAAACTTTTGAATAGCGATGGAGAGATTATGGCGATAGAAAAAGGGCAGAAACTGACCCTTGCGTCAGGCAGGGAAATCGACAGGATGGATGCGGTGCTGGGAAAGGAAGGAATCACCGGGGCAATCTGCGAACTGACGCTGAGACTGATTCCGAAGCCGCAGAGCCACTGGGGGATTGCGTTTTTCTTTGGCAGCAGCGAGGATGCAGGGAGGTTTGTCGATATTCTAAGGCTCGACATGCCGGAATGCGAACATGCGAAGGTAGCCGCGGTAGAATACATTGATCGGATGGCGATGGACCTGATCGAGGAGCATAAAACTACGATGACGAAGATCAAGGAACTGCCGGATATCGGGGAAGAGACCAAAGGCATGGTCTATATAGAACTGCACGGAGACGAAGAGGAAATAGAGATCCTTGCCGAGTCCTTGATGGAATCGGCGATGGTATGCAATAGCAACCCGGAAGAGGCGTGGGCCGTATCCGGCGAGACGGATGTGGAAAAAATGCATGCATTCCGCCATGGAGCCGCAGAGACCTCCAATCTATATATCGAGAAAGTGCGGCAGATGGATGAGCGGATTACCAAGCTGGGAACAGACATGGCGATATCCGGCACGCCATTTTCAGAGATTCTTTCTTATGTAGAAAAGGAACTTCACGATGCCGGATTAAAAGGCAGCGTATTTGGCCATGCTATGGAAAATCATCTGCATATAAATATACTGCCTGAGAATTACGAGGAATATGAGGCGGGAATCCGGCTGATACGCCAATGGGCATCGCAAGTGAGAGAACATCAGGGGAAAGTGGTCAGCGAACACGGAATCGGCAAGCTGAAGCTGGAGATACTGGACGGATTCGTGCCGGAGCGCTATATAGGGCTTTGCAAAGAATTAAAAGAGCAGCTGGATAAAGACAGCCTTTGGAACAATGGAAATATATTTAAAGAAGAGGAGGCTGCCATATGAAGATCGCAGTATGCATGAAGCAGGTGCCAGCTGCCTCCGAAGGGAATATGGATCCTGAGACAGGCGTGCTTATCCGGGCAGGGCTTCAGGCAATTGTAAATGTATATGATCTGGCGGCCTTAGAGGCCGCCCTTAAAATAAAGGAAACATACGGTGCAGAAGTCCATGTATTCACGATGGGACCGCAGAAGGCAGAAAGCGTGCTTCGGGAAGCATTTGCCATGGGGGCGGATGAAGGTTTCCTTATCTGCGATAAGGCCTTTGCGGGCGCCGACGTGCTTGCCACATCCTATACGCTGATGCAGGCAATTAAGTCAGCGGGAGATTATGATCTGATCCTGTGCGGCAAACAGACGACCGACGGTGATACCGCCCAGGTAAGCGGCGCGCTGGCAAGGTGGATGGGTATGCCGCAAGCAAGTTGGGTGACCGAAATTGTAAAAGTCCTTCAAAATGCAGTTGATGTAAGATATAATATGGATAATCGGACGCTATCGGCGCGGGTTGCATTGCCCTGCCTGCTGTCTGTTGAGAAGGATTCCTTCGTGCCAAGGATGCCCTCGCTCAAACTTAAGATCAGCGGAAGAAAGAAAGAGATCCGTCTGCTGGGGATCCATGACTTTATAGATCAGGAAGAAGAGCATTATGGCCTAAAAGGATCAGCCACAAGAGTGAAGAAGATATTTCCGCCCAAGCGTACGAAGCGGCAGGATGTAGCGGTATTGGAAAGAAAAGAGGCGGCGGAATATATTCTGAATATCTTAGAGGTGGACAGGCAGGAGGAACAGATATGAGACAGGCAAACATAGAGGAATGGTCTAAGATCCTGGTATATATCGAGTGCAGGAAAGGGAAGATACATCCGGTAGGGCGCGAGTTGATCGCAGAGGCGTCAAGGCTTGCAAAAAGGCTTGATATGCCGGTCTATGCGGCAGCGATAGGCAGTGATCTGGAGAAGATAGAGGGGCAGTTAAGCGGCTGCCCGCTTGAGAGACTCTATCTATACGAAGCGGCGGACGAGTATAGCCCGCTTGCATATGAGAAGATCCTGGCGGATTGTATCAAGGAGATTAAGCCTTCCATCGTCCTGATCGGTGGAACTTCTGAAGGAAGGGCGCTGGCGCCCAGGCTTGCAGTTGTCTTTGAGACTGGCTTGACGGCGGACTGTACATCCCTTGAGATTGATGAGGAGGGCAATCTGGTGCAGATCAGGCCTGCGTTTGGCGGAAATGTGATGGCCAGCATTGTGACACGCTTTACAAGGCCTCAGTTTGCCACAGTAAGGCCTGGGGTGATGGAGCCGGCGTTCATAGAAGGACAGCCGGCCCCGAAGATCATAAGAGATTCGATTGATGCTGCTGAGGATGCATTTCAGGTCCTGAGTGTAAAAGAGGCGAATGTTACGGAGAGCATTGCGGACGCGCGCATTCTTGTCGTGGCAGGAAGAGGCGTCAGGAAGAAAGAGGACCTGTCAATGCTTGAAGAACTGGCGGGCCTTCTTGGAGGAAGACTTGCCTCAAGCAGAGCCCTGGTGGAGAAGGGATGGATGCCTGCGAAGTGCCAGATCGGCCTGTCAGGCAATACGGTGAGCCCGCAATATATCATTACCTGCGGGGTGTCGGGAACCGTACAGTTTATGGCTGGCATGAAGCATGCCAAGAATATCATCGCGATCAATAGGGATCCGGATGCGCGGATATTCGAGATTGCCCATTATCCTGTACTTGGCGACCTGTATGAGATCGTACCGGAGATGATCGGACGATTGAAGGCAAAGAAAGGCGATGATATTGCTGAAACTTAGATATCAATTAACAAAAGATGAGATAGAGGAAGCCTTGCTGGATCTGAACTGGAGAAAGGAAGGCATTTTCCGCAGTATAAACCTATGGGCTATGAGCCTGATTGGCGTCCTTTTGCTGGTCGGATATACGAGAAATCCCGGTCAGTTCTTTCTGTTCCTGCTCTTGCTGCTTGATATACTGCTGCTTCTATATATGGCATATGGGACTGCATACCTAAGAAAAAGAAGGGCCGGGAAGATCGCGGCGCAGGAGGGGGAATACCGGATTGAGATCACGGAGTCATACATCGTGATCGCAGATGCGTCTAAAAAGACAGAGTTATCCGGCAGAAAACTTCAGTTTCTTTGCTCCGAGCATGTATTGGTCATTCGGATGGACAGAGAAGTTGTTACGATTCCCCGGCGGATATTGACGAAAGACGAGTATGAGGCGATAAGAAGAGTTGCTGGGCTATACAAAAGTAAATTTATAAATATAATGACGGAAAAGGAGTAACAATATGGAAACAGAAGTACAAGAGAAGACCGTGAAACTATCGTTGAGGAAGGGAGTATTCTTTCCGCCCTGGCTTTTGCTGGTGGCAATGGTCGTAGTGAGCCTTACGAACGGCGAAGCTTTTATGGCAGGCCTTAATACGGTGACAAATTGGATACTGGGGAACTTTGCGTGGGCATTCAACTTGACGACGCTGGCCTGCGTGATCACCGTTATCATGGTATACTTTTCCCCGCTTGGAAAGGTGCGAATCGGAGGAAGCAAGGCAAGGCCAATGATGCGGTTCATCGATCTGGTGTGGATCACGCTATGCACGACGATTGCGGCAGGCATACTCTTCTGGGCATGCGCAGAGCCGCTGTATCATATGTATGCGCCTGCGGCAGTAGAAGGAGTCGAGGCAGGAACAGCCGGTTCCGCTCTGTTCGCTATGAAGACGATGTTTCTGGAATGGACCTGGTCTCCGTATGCGATCTATACAGTAGCGACCCTGATTTTCGCGTTCGTATTCTACAATATGAACCAGTCCTATTCCATGGGATCTGCGCTGGTGCCGGTCTTTGGAGAAAAGGTAAAGAAATACAACGGAGTCGTGGATGTCATCTGCCTGTTTGCCCTTGTAGCCGGAATGGCCGCATCGCTTGGAACCGGCACGATGACGATTGGCGGCGGCATTGAGAAGGTATTTGGCATCAAAAGTGACCCTGCGGCGTGGGGCGTGATTATCGCCGTTATCGTGACTACCTTCATCATATCAAGTATCTCAGGTATCATGAAAGGCATCCGGCTTCTGTCGTCTATCAATGCCAAGGTATATATGGTCCTTCTGCTGTTCCTGTTCGTATTCGGGCCAACGGCATTCATGCTGAACTTTTCCGTGGAATCATGGGGCGCTTATATTCAGGACTTTTTCAAACTGAGCCTGATGACGGGAGATGTATTCCAGGATAGTTGGGCAAAGAGCTGGCCAATCTTCTACTGGTGCAACTGGCTGGCATGGACGCCGATAACCGCTGTCTTCTTAGGAAAGATCCTGAGAGGCTATACGATCAAGGACGCGATTAAGTGTAACTTTGTTATTCCTGCAATTTTCAGCACCATCTGGATGGGACTTTTTGCGACGGCTTCCATTTATTATGAATTGAATGGCGCAGGAATGTATGATATATTGACGAATAAAGGAACAGAAGCAGTTGTATATGCCGTATTTGACCAGTTGCCTCTGGCCATGATTGTGATCCCGTTCTATCTGTTTATCGTGTTCATATCATTTGTCACAGCATCCGACTCTAACACGAATGCCATGGCAGGATTGTGCACGAGCGGCATTACGCAGGATGAGCAGGAGTCTCCGGCATGGCTTAAGATCGTATGGGGCATCTCCATCGCGCTTATGACGTGGCTGCTGATCAGTTTCGCGGGAATCGACGGAATCAAGGCAGCATCGAACCTTGGCGGCTTCCCGAATATGTTCCTGATCATCATTATGATCATTGGATTATGGAAACTAAGCCATAATCCGAAGAAGTATGATGTACACAAAGAAGATTACGACAGCAGCGGGCGGCCGATTGAATCGCCAAGGCTGCCGGTTGAAAAGGAGTAAGACGATATGTCTTTGACAAAAGAATACTTTATGGAAGCAACAGAAGCCTGCCCGGTCATCCCAGCCATCAAGAATGACGAATGGCTGGAAGGCTGCAAAGAGTCGGAGTGCGGGATTGTCTATATTATTTACGGAGATATCTGTACGGTTGCAGATATCGTGGATAAAGTGAAGGAAATGGGCAAGAAGGCAATCGTACATGTGGATCTGATTTTAGGCTTGTCGTCTAAAGAGATCAGTGTGGACTTTATTAAGAAGTATACGAAGGCAGACGGCATCATAAGCATGAAGCCGGCGCTGATCAAGCGTGCCAACGAGTTGGGCATGTTCACGATACAGCGGTTCTATATGATGGACGCGCTTACCTATGCGAATATCGTCAAGCATGTCAAAAACTGTAACCCGGATGTGGTCGAGTTCCTGCCGGCGGGATTGCCCAAAGTCATACAATATCTACTGGAAGAGATTGACAAGCCGGTGGTAGCAAGCGGGCTGATTCTGGATAAGGATGATGTCATGGGGGCCTTAAAGGCTGGCGCATTTGCAGTATCGACCACCAACCGGGAAATGTGGGACTGTTAGGAAGAAGGAGAATGAAATGAAAGCAGACATTGAATGTCATGGATGCTGTGTCCGGAAGGCAGAAGGACTTCTAGAACAATATCAGGTGCCGGATGAAAAGAAGGCACAGGTGATGGAAGCGGTTGAAAAGACGGTGAGAGAGGCCAAAGCAGAGGAATCAGCCCCGGAGATGATGGCTAAAGTCATGAGGATACTGGAAGCAGGAGTAGGTATTACTGATGCATATGATATCCCGAAGAAAAGATATAATGAACTTCTTTTGAGCAAAGAAGATGGAATATGCCAGGAGATCCGGCAGGAGAAGGAT
>ERZ826396.697-NODE-697-length-46424-cov-12.980073_pt1 | contig 46424 bp, 35 predicted proteins | sample MGYA00519926_ERZ826396 | MGnify/ENA primary metagenome ERZ826396 (study PRJEB31778, sample SAMEA3449230) | human gut metagenome | biome: human gut; feature: human-associated habitat; material: faeces | place: United Kingdom | collected 2010/2012 ... | reverse complement strand
GAATATCGTCTAAAGCAATCAATAATGTCTCCTGATAAGTCCCATTGTTCTCTATCCTGTAGCATATCTGGCTGCTGGTCTATCTCTTTTTCTTCTTCCTCTTCGTTTACCTCTGCAACTTGTATTTCTTTTACCATCTTTTCCAGTTCTCTCAGGCTTGGCTGTGGAGTTTCATTGAAGTTAAGGTAAAGGAAGGCTTCTTCGTCTATCTGGAACGTCTGGATACTGGAATCTTCTTTTGCTTTTTCTTCAAAAAATGTAAACTCTTCTTTTGAAATGTAATTCAATCTTGACTCAAAACGGGTTGTGATATATTTTTTATTTCTTTCATCATAGGAAACATATACTGGATTTTTATAGCCATTTTGTCCGGCTATCTTCTCTGCTTCTTTAAATACCTCTGTATTGAACGGCCAGTTTTTCTTATCGTAGATGGGACGTTCTCCCTTTAGGAACAGGATGCAGTCGTTTTTCGGCATCCGGCTGATCTGTCCCGGAGTCATTAATTTCATTCCGGCCTTGCTCATCTGCAGATTACCACTGCCTTGTGAATGTCCCAGGCTTTCGGAACGGCTGTCGATAGTCATATCCTCTAACATGTCTGATACCCACTGATGCGTTGTATGGGCTGTAGCTCCAGAGCCTAAGAATACAGTCGTTGCACAGTTTCCTGTGAATATCTCCCATTTGTCATTAGGATACAAAGTTTTTATCTGGGCAATATCTTGCAGGATCGGTACGATGGACATATTCCTGCTTCGTATTTCCCCAAGAAGTGTCTCACAGTTAAGTGGTTTAGGACCGGCATAGTATTCATCTGCCCACAGCCGTACATGGATCGGCAGCTGTCCGTCTCTTCGATTGTCTGCAATCCTTTTTAATACAGTAAATAACTGTGTATAAAACATATTGATAAAAAGATTATAAGAAGAATCTCCTGATGGCATAACAAGAAACAGGGCTGTCTTTTTTTCTGGATTTCCATCTACACCTAAGCCAAGCGATGGAATATCTATATCGTCCGTTCCTTCAAATATCCGTTTGATCTCTGGGATTTCAAAAAGGCGTAATTGTGCATTAACCATGATAACAATAGAGCGTACAGTTTCTGATGCACCTTCTTTTAACTTGCGGTAATCTCTCACTGGCGGATAATCTTCCCCATATCTTTCCTGTAACTCTTGCATATCCTGCTGTAACTGCGTTGTCCCTTCTTCATCTGTTTTTTGTGTCTCCTTGTTTACCAGATCAAGGATTCCCAGCATAGAGGCTGTCCTTCCCTCTTCTTTTGCCTGAAGCCATTCATATTCAAACAGGGATTGCAGATACAATCCTACACCATCATCCCAGAAAGGGTCTCCTTTTTGGGCATCCGGTGGCTTTACAGATGTCTGGATATTTGTAATGAGTTCTACCATATCTGTATAATTTTCTATGTATCTGAATGGATTATACTGGTCTGATTGTGCCATATCTTTAAAATTAAGGCTTTTTACAGCTATCCCTTTTTCTTTTAAATAGCCTCCATAATTTTTCAGCAAATCTCCTTTTACGTCAAGGATAATATTTGTCATATTCGCTAGTAAGATATTCGGGATCAAAAGGGATGTTGTTTTTCCATCACCAGAACCGCCAAGGATCAGGATATGCATATTCGGCAATGCCTTTGCATTTACTGTAATATTTTTACTCAGGCAGGTAACAGGTTCTTCCCCTTTTCCATACAGTCTTTTAGCTGTCTTTGGTACATCTGCCCATTCTGCAACACCATGTTCTGCATCAGGATGAAAATTACGGTAATAAGTGAGATAATAACAGACAAACATTGCCCATGCAGTCAGGGCAATCCCTATAACGGCTGGTGTTTTTTCATTGAACCAGTTACGGAATGGATGCATCAATATGTAGGCTAATTTATATTGATAATTCTGTATCGTCACATCATCTAGTTTGAACAATCCTGCTATATAATACGATGCAGCCAATGCAAGAAGCAACAGGATAAAAAACATCCCCCATGGTGGTTTTCGTTTTTGTATCATACATATTCTCCTCGTATAATAAAATGGGTAGGAGAACGATTTCCTTCTGCCCATATAAAAAATAAAAACAGCTATGCCTGTTTATACATAACTGTTTTTAGTAACTGCTGGTCACCGTACTGAAATTCAGCACGTTTTATTTTGATCTGATTGGTGGATCCGGCATCTTTATCTTAAGGTCACTTAGATTTTTCCCCTTCTCTTTATATTTTTTTAATGACGTTACTTTACGTTCTGAAGTTCTGTCTACTTTATCAAAATATTGTTTCGCAAATTCTTCGCCCGTCAGTTTTCTCATCTCATGGTCTACCTGTTTTGTTCTGACATTAAATACAAATACCGGATCTTCTTTATTTAGAAAAGCGATATATGAACCTTTTTGTGTCTCAAAGACCTGTGTTTCAGGTATCACAAGTTGTTTTTCATTCTTTCCATATGTCCCAGGAATACGGCAGGCAAACTGGTTATATCTATCTAATCCATCTTTATTGATCACTGAGGATTTCTCAACCAGAGTTTTTTTATCAATGCTGATCGGGATATAGGCAGGGTCATTTACATACCGCAAATATGCTGTCGAAGATTCTTTTCCCATAGTGTTATATTCGGCTGCTTCTATTTGGTGTTCGATCTCTCCCTTTTCTTTTCCCTCATATTTAGCATTAACAGCCTTTAATTCCGGGGAAGCTGTATCAATATATTCTGCTTCCGTCTGCTGTCCTGTCTGCATATAGTTATCCATCGACATTTTTTTCATATCCGGGACATCCGTTATGCCATCTTTCCGCAGATCATCCCGGTATAATTTATACCAAGATTCAACTTTTGGAAGATCTGCATTTGCTATAACAACCTGCAATTCACCATCTCCAACATGTAAATCAGGAAGTCGAGAATAATTAATTCCTAACTTTTCAAAATCCTCTCTAATTAATTCCTCTTCATCTTCCAGTGGAAAAGAAACTATCGTTGTTTTTCCGGAAGTAAGATTCCTTAGTTCCTGTATGTCTTTTTCTCCCCCTGTCATACAGCTTAAGATATGCCGCTGATACCATGCCCCAAAATTTTCCCTGTCTGGCTGATAAACAGCAACCTGCAGCATTCCATCATTTTTTTCCAGATCAGGAAGTATCATATAATGGATGCCGAGGGTATTTAATTCTTCTGACAACTGTTCCTCCGGGATTTCCGGGACGTTCATAATATCATATTTTCCTTCCGTCATTCTTAAAAATTTCTGGAAGTCAGTAAATTCTGTTTCTTTTAATTTTCGTTCTTTGACCATACGGGCAAAATACTGCAGTAATAAGATAGTCCCCATTGCTGATAATTTAAAAAAAGGGTCCATATACCTTGCTGCATTGGATATTGCCATGACAACTTCCCTGCTTTTTTCTTCCATGCGTATCTCCTCCTGTTCCGTACTGAAATTCAGCACATTTTCTATAATAACTTCGGTACAGATTCTTTCTGTATTTTGTTTGTAAAGATATGCCCTTGCTTCTGCATCCTCTCTGTACGTTCTCTTTCCGGCATATCCTTCCCTGGCAGTCCATATTTTTCCTGTATCTTTTCCATATCCACTCCGATCTGTTTATTCTCCTTTTGTATCCCTTCCAGATAGTCTATGGGTCTCTTTCATAAGCTCCATTAATTCTGTCTGGGACACCCGGCAGTGAATCTCACCATTTAACAGGCTGTCTGCATGCACGTTTAGGATATAACCAAGCAAAGTGACGGTCATCTTGTCTGGTTCTTTTATACCATTTTCCATGCATTTTAATTCCTCTGGTGACAGCAGGATACGTCCTGCCAGTTCTTCTAAGCTCCACCCCCGTTCTTCTCTTAATTTCTGGATACATTTTCCCATTTTTGATACTCTTATTACAGGCATATTCTCTGTTCCTCCTGTCGATTCTTCCCATCTTTCTGTATTTTCTCTTCGTCTGATCCTACATCTAATTCCGCATTTACTTTGACCAGACGAGCCTGGATAAACTTCAGTTCTTCTTCTTTTTCAAATGGTTTCTGCACTTCTTCTTTTGCCTGCACAAGCTGCTGTCTTGCATCTTCCAGCCGTTCTTCTGCTGTCTTTTTTTGTCCGGGAAGGTTCCTCATTGCGGTAAGGATACGTTCGATGTTTCGTACAGGATCTTTTTTAACTTCAACTATAAAAGAGGCTTCTCTCGTCAGTCTTACATAAAAGCTGTTGTCAAACAAAGAATACGATATTTTCATCTGAAACCCCCAAAAACTTCCGATATTTTCTGCATCGGCATGGGCTTTCTTCATCTGTGTACAGGCCTGTACGAGCATTTCCCCTGCTGCTTTTTCGTCATTATAGGTAACACCATGTATCTCCATCAAAAAAGGAGTGTTCAGGACGGTATCTATATGTTTTATATCGGTATCATATGCTGTGGTAAGTTCTTCATATTTTGCTATCTTTTCCGGGTACTCCACAGCAATAGCATCCTGCAGTCGAAATAGGTTGCTCTCATAATTGGCTTTCAGCATCTTTAACTTTGTCACCTGTACATCTAAATCCATCTTTTCTTTTATCTTGGGATTACCTGTTGCAAGTGCCTTGACTTCCGCATAAGATAATGCTGCTTCATCGACATCCTGGCAGGAACGGACAGGGGATTTGGATGTCATGATCTGCCCGATGAACTTCTGTTTATTTTCTATAAGCTGCCAGGAGTATGCGTCAAATGTATTTTCTGTGATATACCGGAATATCTTTACTTTTTTATTTTTATTTCCCTGTCTTAAGATACGTCCTTCCTGCTGTTCAATATCAGCAGGCCTCCAGGGTACATCTAAATGATGGAGGGCGATCAGTCTGTCCTGGACGTTAGTACCAGCACCCATTTTTGACGTGGAACCAAGTAAAAAACGGACCTGCCCGGAACGAACTTTAGAGAATAATCTTGCTTTTTGTACATCCGTATTGGCATCATGGATAAATGCGATCTCTTCTTCCGGGATTCCCTTTTTCATCAGTTTTTCTTTTAAGGCATCATATACATTAAAGGTTCCGTCTTTCTTTGGTGTAGAAGAATCACAGAATACTAACTGTGCTGACTTCTGTCCTTTTGTTTCTTCCCAGATCGTAAAACATCGCTCTGCACAGGCAGAAACCTTATTATTTTCTGTATCCGGCAGCATATCATTGAGAAGTCTCTGGTCTAAAGCAAGTTTACGTCCATCCGTTGTTATCTTTAACATGTTGTCTTCACTTGGGTCTACCGCACCATTCCGTACCAACTCTGCTCGTTCTGCCAGGGACTGCAGGATCTCTTTCTGCTCTTCACTTGCCGGCAGGACAATATTTTCATATTCTGCTTCCGGGACAGGAAGTTTTAACATATCTGCAGTCTGTATATCCGCCACTTCCTGAAAAACAGACATTAACTCCGGCAAGTTAAAAAAGTTTGCAAAACGAGTTTTCATGCGATAACTGCTACCCTCTGGAGATAACTCAAGAGCTGTGATTGTCTCTCCAAAAGTAGAGGCCCAGTTATCAAACATCCCCAGTTCCATTTCCTGCAGGCGGTTATACTGCAGGTATCTCTGGATAGTATACAGCTCTGTCATACTATTTGAGACTGGAGTCCCTGTCGCAAAAGTGATCCCTTTCCCTCCTGTGATCTCATCCATATAACGGCATTTATTGTACATATCCATCGCTTTCTGGGATTCTGTTTGTGCGACACCTGCTACATTTCTCATTTTTGTATACAAAAAAAGGTTCTTAAATGCGTGCGATTCGTCCACAAACAGCCTGTCAATGCCCAGTTCCTCAAATGTCACCACATCGTCTTTTTTCTTATCATTTAACTTTGTCAGCCGGACTTCCAAGTTCTTTCTGCTCTTTACCATCTGCTTGATCGTATAATTTTCTCCCTGTGCTTCTTTAGCCAGGCTGATTGCCATCTCGATCTCATCTATCTGTTCTTCTAAGATATTACGCTGCCGTTCTGCTGACAGTGGGATCTTTTCATATTGTGAGTGGCCGATAATGACGGCATCGTAATCCCCTGTTGCGATCCTCGCACAGAACTTTTTACGGTTTGCAGGCTGGAAATCTTTCTTTGTTGCCACAAGGATGTTGGCAGCAGGATACAAGGTAAGGAATTCCGCACCCCACTGTTCCGTCAGGTGGTTTGGTACAACAAACAGTGATTTATGAGTAATCCCGATGCGTTTTGCTTCCATTGCTGCGGCAGCCATTTCAAAGGTCTTCCCTGCCCCCACGCAGTGTGCGAGCAAGGTATTATCACCGTATAATTGGTGTGCGACAGCATTTTTCTGATGTGGCTTTAAGGTGATCTCCGGATTCATTCCGGGGAATTCCAAATGGCTTCCGTCATACTGTCTTGGACGGATGGAGTTGAATCTTTCATTATAGATCGTGACCAGCATTTCCCGCCGTTCCCTGTCTTTGAATATCCAGTCCTTAAATTTTTCTTTGATCATATCCTGCTTCTGTCCTGCCAGTATCGTTTCTTTTTTATTTAATTCCCTGTGTTCCTTTCCCTCACTGTCAGTATAGGTATCAAAGATCTGTATATTTTTAAGGTTCAGGGAATTTTCCAGTAAACGGTATGCATTGGCTCTCTTCGTCCCATAGGTATTGGTCGCTAAAATGCTCCCATCTATATTTTTCCCCTGAATATTCCATTCCCCTGTGTAAGAGGAATACTGTATCTTTATCGTGTGGTTTACAGCAATATATTTTGGCGGCTGAAATGTCTCTATCATAAATTGCTCATAAACTTCTAATGGTATCCATATAGAACCCAGCCGTACTTCGATTTCTGATGCTTCTAGCCGTTTTGGCTGCACATTTTTTAATGCCTCTACATTCCTTTTATACTCTGGAGTACTTTCCAAAAAATTTTCTGCAATGCGGAGTTTTTCCCGTACATTGCCTGACAGATAACTGTCTGCTGTCTCCCATTCCTGTGTTACTGGATTTCTATAGATAACTCCTGCCAGTTCTTCTGTTATCTTTTCCCCCGGCTTTCCACAAAGTCCCGACATAAAGGGAAGGTCAACCTTTCCATGTTCTGTCATAGACACAGCAAGGGCTTCGTTCGCAGTATTGACATGAGTGATACTTTCCTTTTGCCGGATAGTACGTTTGGAGAACATATCTGCTTTTCCGGCAAGATTCCCGTCTTCATCTAATCTTTCAAGAGAACATAACAGAGGATAGGAGGAATCTTCCGAAAAAGCCCTCTTGTTCGCTATGCTGTTTAAAAGTCCCCATTCTTCCGTATAAGAATCATACAGGGTATTCAATTTTCTCTGCTCTGCCTGAATCTTTGTTTCTGTATTTTCTGTTTCTTCTACCTGCAGCCGGATCAGTTCCCGGACACAGTCCCGGATAGCAGCCATCCCGGTGATACGGCTTTTTGTTGTCTTTGTGACCCTTTGCTGCTCCAATCCCGATTCATTTTTATAATAAATATCCCCAGCTTCTGATACGACATAGCTGTATATCCTGTTCTCTTCCCTGTCCGGCATATCTGTTACAGGTTCGGTCCCGTACTGAATTTCAGCACGTTCCTCCGGCATCCTTTCTGGTATATGTCCTATGATATTGGCTATGGCATCCTGTAATTGTATTTCTAAAGAAACGTCTTCTTTTTCTATGCAGGCAGTCTCCATCCCATACGGTCCCGAGATCTCCTTCATCGTTCCCAGGATCATCTCCGGGTGTGCCGTAAAATAACTGTTTACAGGGATCCCCTGTGCATCCTCTGTAACAGAGATCCATTCTGGATCAGCTATTTCTTTTTCCCTTTTTTGCAGGAACAAAATATCAGAAGTTACTTTTGTCCCTGCGTTTTTAAATGCAGTGTTTGGCAGCCGGACTGCTCCCAGAAGTTCTGCCCTTTTAAAAAGATATTGCCTTACTTTGGTATTTTCCTTATCCATCGTCCCTTTTGTTGTGATAAATGCAGCAACACCACCTGGACGCAGTTTATCCAGTGTCTTTGCAATAAAATAGTCATGGATCAAAAATCCATGACGGTTATAAACAGGGTCATTTACCCGGTAATCCCCAAAGGGAACATTTCCGATAGCTATGTCAAAATATCCATCTGGATAATCTGTACGTTCAAACCCCGTATTCTCAATATTTACTTCTGGATAAAGATAACCGGCTATCTTTGCACTCATCTGGTCTAACTCCACACCATATAACGTAGACTTGTTCATGCTTTCTGGAAGAAGTCCGAAGAAATTCCCTGTCCCACAGGATGGTTCTAATATCCGTCCCTTTGTAAATCCCAGGCCTGCCAATACCTGATACACGGCTTTAATGAGAACCGGCTGTGTATAATGGGCATTTAAAACAGACCCTACTGCCGAACGGTATTCTTCCAGAGTCAATGCCGTCTGTATCCTCTCCCTTGCTTCCTGCCACTGTGGTTTCTTCTCATCAAAAACATCTGCGATCCCGCCCCATCCAACATAATCTGCTAGTATGTTCTGTTCCTCTTTTGTTGCCTGCCGTTGTTCCTTTTCTAACTGTTTTACCGTTTCGATCGCAAGGATATTCTTCCAGCATTTTTCACGGATTGTTCCTGTTCCCAGTTCTTCTTTTGAAATATGATAATTCTGCCCCATGTTTTCAGAAACAGGAGTAACCGCTATGTTATCTGTATCTAAGATTTCTTCCTGCAGTTCTGCTGCTGCAATGCTGTCTTTTCTTATCTCTGCCGCCCAACCTATCATCTCATCATATCGTATTTCCCTTATCTCGTCCGAATGATTTTTAATATAGCTCTTTGCTTCATTTTCACTATGAAAGCGCATCGTTTCTGAAAGATATGTTTCTAATCCATTATTACCCTTTCGTAATAGGCGGTAAAGAGGCTGTCTATTTCCATCTGCATCAACTGCTGTAACAAAAGAAACCGTTGAATCTTCATAATCCTCGCTGCTTTCGACAGCTACTTCAATGAGATTCGATTCCTTTTGTTGTTTTTCTATCCATGCACTGGCTTCTTCTCTGTTTTTACAGAACTTACTACGTCCTGAGAAAATAAAATCATCATTTTCTCTTGTTAATTCCTGTACATGGAACGGAAAATCTATTCTTCCAGTATCAGCAATCTCATATTTTTTATCCTGTAAAACCTGCGGTTTCTCTTTCTGCATCAATTCATCAAGCTGTTTCTGTTCTGCAGGTGTTAAGCCTGTATGTTCTTCAAGATATGGCAAAAAGTTTTCACTATACTTTGTAATCTGTTCTATCTTTTCATCCAGCACACCATCCTGTTCCCAGTATTGTCTATACATACAGTCTGAAGATAAACAGTAATCATAATATTCCCGGATGTGTTCTAAAAGGGATTTTCCTTCTGAACCTATGTCATATCTGCCCTTGAAAGAATATTCTTCTCCATCTATGACCGCATAGATAGAAAATGCTGTCTTATAATAAGAATATCCCTCTTCTTCATTCTCCTGTTTCTCCACCTCTTGTTCATCCAATACTGTAAATAGTTTATTTGCTACAGCAAAAGACATTTTCCGAACAGTAAAATCATCTTTTTCTTTATCAGAAAGGCTTAACCTGTCATGTTCTGAATAATCGATCTGGAACTGCAGGGTATCCTCTTTTTTCTTCTCCTCCGTACTGAAATTCAGTACATTTTCTTTTTCCTTTGTGTGATCCTCCTTAACCGATCGTTCCTGCATATCCTTATCCTTAACATAAGGATATTCTTTATTTTCTATCAGGATGCGGATTCGTTTTTCTGCTTCTTTCCATGTCAGTTTCTTTTCTGCCTTTCCCTTTTTTAAATGAAATCCTTTGGCATCATGCCACTCATCAGAACGGGAACTTCCTGATATAGAATGGGAATGTCCTCCGATACCATACTCTTCTTTTAGGAAAGCGATCGCTGTTTTTTTGTCTGGCATAGGTTCCTGCTGATAAAAGGACAGGATGCGTCTTTTCCCTCCCTGAACGATACCTCCTTCCTGCAGTAGTCTGTCGATCTCATCTTCTGTGATAAACGCTGTCTGTTGTGGTTCTTCTCCTTCCTGTGGGATAAGTGCCGATGCATTTTCTAATTTCTGAAGTTTGTCGGTTATATTCTTATATCTTTTTTGCTGCCATTGGGTCTTCAGATTTACATCCGTTCCATATGGCAGGATCTCCTGATAGATATTCTTTATATTTTCCGGCTCTTTTAACTCTCCGGCAATCTTCTCGACAGCTTCACTGTAAACCACTCCCCACCGGGATTGTTTCATCTCTTCTCTGTAAAAAAAGCAGAGGAGACTTGCGGTTTCCTTTCGTACAACATCTATTGCCTGCCCTGCCAATGTATTTGTAGTAAACTTCCCCTTCTTATAAAGTGTTTCGATCCGTTCTGCGGCTTCGTCCCACGATAATATCTTTTCTGGATTCCTTCTTGCACCATTCCCCCGGCGAAAAGAAATTCCTTCCTCACTGTACCATACACTGACTTTTACTCCGTCTGGCATGAAAAGACCCTTTCCGCCTTTCCATGTCTCTTTCAGGTCTTTTCTAAGCAGTTCTCCTGGTTTTTTCTGCATCAGGTCGAGTAGCACATATTCTAAAGAATGGTCATCATTCCCGCCTGTCCGTAAAGCTTCGTCGATATAAGTTTCCGGGAACGCAAAAACAGCAGCCGGTGTATCACCTGCTGCTGTTCCATAATCAGCTTGTTCTTGTTCATTTTGTGGAAATAAGCTTAATTGAATATAATCTCCTGTTTCACTATTTCCTCCGCCTGCTGTTTGCAGTTGTTTACCAGTCCGACCCATTTCATCTGGTCGGCTGCTTTCAGTTCCTCCGTTACCCCTGCCGCCTTCATCAGCTCTGGCACCAGTTCGTCCATCCTCTCTTCTGCCTGCTTCTGGATCTCGATCAGATGTCCCTCGTAATCTTTCATCAGAAGGATCTGATATGTCGATCTGTCGTGTTCTTTCAGGTATCTTTCCCTCATCAGTCCGTATTTCCCGATGTATCCCTTTGTCGACTCTTTCAATCCCAGATTCGGATACAGCAGTCCGTCCTCGGCTTTCGTGTATGTTAACTTCATCTTTATCTGCCTCCTTTTGTTCTGGTATATTTCTATTTTTATTATATTCTTTTGGAATCCCCTGCACAATAGATTCTGCCCGGTTTTTTTGAAAATTTTTCTGCCAGAGATAAAGTCCTATATCTTTCAAAATAGAAGCACCATATTCACTCACCGGAGAACCTAAACGGAACAATACATTAGCATTATTAAAATCAGTGATTGCCCGAAATTCTCCAAGATATACATAATCCGCAGGATTTATGCCGCACCTATTTAAAAGCATATACCATGTTGTAGATATAAATAACTCTCTATATTCTAATCGTATGGTATCTTCATCCAACTCTTCCAGATAAGAATCCTGTTTATTTTGAAGTAATTTGGATACTTCTTCTGTTGTAGTATCCTCTGCAACCTCTTCTACTATTTTTTTCAGCATTGTAGCAAGGTCTGTTTGCTCTCCCTCCACGTTGTATTTCTTTTTCAGATAATTGGATAACTCATTCTTATCTTCTTCCGTTATCTGCCATAAATATGGCTGCCTTACCTCTGTTATCGGAACTCCCCTTATAATTCCAGTATCTTTATAATCATACACATATCTTAATCTCTTTCTGCCATTTACAGTCTGGATAAGAGCGATTCCTTTTGTTCCCTGCTTTACATAATGATTTGTCTTTTTCCACGTTTGAAAACTTGTACATCCTATTGCTCCAGGACGCTGTGCATAAATCATAAGCTGGTCTGAAAAATCATATTGATAGACACGAGAAGCCGTATTTAAGAACCGTAGCCATTCATCAGGTGATGAAGATACTTTTCTAATAGTTTTCTCAAGCATCTCCTCTGCTGTTGGTAATGTTATCGCCATCTTTCATCCACCCCTTTATAACCTTTGCGTCCATTCTGCTTCTTTTTGTTTTATTAAAGAAAGGTTCTCTTTTTTCTCAAAATGTTTTTCTAAATATCTTACTGCTTTCCTGACCTGTCTGTTTTCTTTATAAAACGGTACTGCATCTAACATCTCCTTACAGATGTGCCCTCCGGCGAGCAGGTCACATTTATCAGAATACATATGCCCTTCTGGAAAATGCAGGTTGATACCGATCGCTTTTATACCTTTTTTTCTGTCTCCTGGTATTTTTTCATAAACAGCGATCGCTTCATCAATGCTTAAACCCTCATGATATTCACCCAATGATGGAAATTCTGAACATTCTGCAACGTAAAAATCAACTTCTAGTATTGGTTCAGGTTCCTTATCAAAAATAGATAATCTCTCAAGCTTTTCCATTTGAATCAGCAGGTCTTTTGCCTGTTTTATATCCTCCTGATCTCCTGATATTTCTATAGTTTTTTTAAGATAATCATTCAGATAGCCCGTTTTTTTCTGCAGGATGTCATCTGTGATCGCATCCACTGCTTTCTCCGGCTCCATCGTTTCATCTACATACCAATCTCCCCGTAAACGTCCGAAAGTATCTATCTGTTCTGCAAACTGTTCAATTTCCTTTTCATCCAGATAATACTCTGCCCTTTCCAGATATTCAGTCAAAGTTCCCGATTTCGTTTTTGATATAGGATTAATGTCTATCGAAATCTCTTTAACATATAACATATCTTCTTTCAGATAGTTAAAAAAACTATCTTCGCTGATTGGTCCCTGATAACTAAGGGCAACATCCACATCTGAATCTGGGCGGTATAAGCCTTCTCTGCTTCGTGAACCATACACCCTCGCACCGATCAGCTCTACTTCATTATGCAGACCCAGTTCATCTACTATGATCTGTGCCTGGGATAAGACGGTCTCTTCAATATCCGCCCGGCTCCTTCCTTCCAACGATTTTTCTTTGTAATATACTTCGGAAGTAAGCCGAATATCTCCTCCTTTTAATTTTCTTTTTGCTTCTTGTACCGCATACCCCAATAACTCTTTCTCCTCACTTTCCTCAATACTCTGTTCTACCTGCTCATAATCTGTTTCTTCTATGTTGCCAATGGATATGCCTGCATCATCTAAAATATCCTCTACGGCTTCTGCTAACGATACCTCTGGATCATCATAGATTCCTCCATCTAATTCCTGATAATCCTCATTATAAAACGTATAATCATATCCTCCATCCGTTTCATGGATCATAAAATATCCGCTGTCTCCTGATATAACATAGGCTGCTTCTTTTTTTTCATGAAGCGATCTGTTTAGTAAATATTCTCCAATTAATTTCATTGCTTCAGGACTAAAGCCATGCCATAGATCTTCGGCAATAACCTGTCCCTGTTCATTTACGATAATATCTGCAACCTGTTCCCCAAATTCATCATGCCGCATCTGAAAAAATTTTTCATTGTGAAATTCCTGCATTTGTATTGAATGCCATGTCCCGAAGTGTCCCTCGGCTGTAAATCCCTGTGTTGCTTCAGTTATCTGCCCTCCTACTCTTAGTGCCGGCTCTTTATAAAAATCTGATAATGGGACAAACCCTATCATATCTACATAAGAAACATTTATTTTTCCATTTTTCTTTAAAACAATAATATCGCTGATGGAAAGGGAATGTCCTGTGAAATCCTGTGGGTGTGCGATATTAAATTTTACATATAGGCTGTCCATGTTTTCATCTGGCTCTAAGATCCCACTATAAACAAGCTGGTAATCTTTCCTTTGCGGCAGCTTTCCCTTTGCCCTGATGGAATCATAGGAAAGGAAGGCATACTCCCTTCCTTCTCCCTTCCAGTCGATCTGATAGATCCCATAAGCATCCCCTTTCCCATGCAGGATCTCTTCTTCACTTAAGTTAATGCCTGTCTGTTCTTTTTTTCTCATGGTCGTTCTCTCCTTTTCTTCCTTACCTGACGTAATCGCTGCATCATTGCTGGAGTAAGGCTGGCAGATGCATAGGTTTTCATCTCCTGTACACTATCTCCCTCTTCCAGACATTGGATCAGGAATTCTTTTTGTGCATCATTAAAAGTATCTTCTGCCAGATAAGTCTCTATAAATTCATTATTGTTATCTTGGATCCCCCTCTTCTTGTTTTCTTTACAGAAAAAATGCCAGCGTTTCTTTTTTCTTTCTATATTGTTTATCGGATTTTCTTCTGTAAAGGCTGCTTCTTTTTTCTCCTCTTCTTTAACCGCAGTTTTCTTCTCCTCCAACTTCAAAAGAAGATCTTTTTTCTCATTCTCCCATACTGACTTGTTTTGTTCTATCTCGCTTAACAGGCTCTGTATCTTATCTTCCCGGTCTTTTAGCAGCTCTGCTTTGGAAGCTAAGGTACTCTGATATGATTCTTTTTGCTGCACAAGAGCTTCTTCCTGAATCTTTAATGTCTGCTTTAATGTTGTATTTATTGTATCCCTTAATTCTTCTGTTTCCTTAAATACTCTGCCCGCTTTTTCATGTAACTTAGAGATCTGCTGTGTCACCTGTGCATCTGGCACAAATAATCTTTCAAGATAACCCGTCCGTTCTTCTCTGATACGTTTGATCTTATCTTTCCAGTTCTGTACAGGGACACTGTCTATTCTCCGCACTTCTTCTATCGGCATTCCGTCTAAAAAACAGAAGCAGTAATATTCACAAAACACTTCATCTTCTATTTCATCTAAGAAAGCTATCACCTCCGCACTGCATCCGGCTTCCTGCAGTATCTTTTTTTGAAATTCCATAACAATATGTTTTTCTTCTTTTGATCCCATTTATTTTTTTCACCTCCTGTGCTGAATTTCAGTACATCCTTTTTTCTTTGCAATCTTTTCTTCTTTATTCAAGCTTTTTTCTTCTTCGATCATCCGGTTTACGATCCGTTTCTCATGCCGCACCTCACGCAGCATCGCATTGATCTGTCTTTTTTCCTTCTCTGCACTGAGCATCCCTTCCGGCATCTCTTTTAAAAAATCATTTAGTTCTTCCTGATATATTTCAAACTGGTCATCCCAATCGGGAGTATCGGCCAATCGATTTTTTAATACCCGGTACTGCTGGAATATTTTTTTATCTTCGACGGAAAAAAGAGTCTTTCGCTGATTGAAAAGCTCTGCTTCTTTCTTTATCAATATCTTTTGTTTTTCCAGCAGATCTTTTTCTGTTTTGATCTCATGCTCTAAGATATATTTACACTCTTCATAGAGTTGATCAATATGGACCGCATTTCTCCTTACCTCTTTCCATGCTACTGCATATGGATTTTTTTCTTCAAGATAATGTCCTGTCTGATAAAAGTTTTTAATTTTTTTCATCTGAAATACTGTGAGCGTTGTTTTGGTATACTGGAAAATCTCTCTTTCATAAACTTTTGACAGTTCATGGGACAGGATCTTTTCTACCCCCTGTTCCTGTCCTTTATTTTTTATCCTTTCCTTGATCTCCTCTGCCCGGTATCCTGGCCCAAGCCGGGAATCTCTCCGTCCCCGTTCAAAACCAGGCGGGATATATGTCACATATTTTTTCTGACGGATCTTATAGCCAAGCCCTTCCATTTGCCTTATGAAATCATCCCAATCTTTTGATGAAGCGATCACAAAATCTATATCTGCCTTAATAATTTTTTCGGATGATGGCCTGCCTTCTTTCTCCGCATAATGTGCGGCATAAGATTTTCCTATCTTATTGTTTTTGTCATAAACCAAAGGCGGCAGGCCGTATTTTTCACAGATGCGGTCTGTGAGAGGCTGAATATATTTTTCCCAGTCTTTCTTTTCATAACGGTATTTATATCCACTCATCCGGTTCACAGAATTAAAGACAATATGTCCATGCATATGTTTCTGATCCGTATGGATAGAAAAAACATAGTCATAATCTTCTCCCAGATATTCTTCACAAAAATCATTTATCACCGCATAGGCTTCTTCTTTTGTTGCTTCTCCTGGCGGAAAAGAAATCACAAAATGGTATCCCTGTCTCCCTCCTTCCTTTTCCCATTCCTGTTTTGTATCGATCATTACCTGATACACTTCCTGCGGAGTCGTTCCCGCATTTCCCCCGACCATCCCTTCTGTTTTATCTGGGTTCATGATGTAAGAAATACAATTTTTTAAATGTGCCGCCCCGCCTCCCTTTGGCATTCCAATATTTGATAGTTTAGTGATCGCCATAATCCTCTACCTTCTCATTAAGCGTTTTCATCTCATGCTTTATCTGCTCTAATGCTTTTTCAAGATTATAAATATCAATCTGATTGCCATAACCAGCATTAATTTTTGCAACGACCTGATTGATGTTGACTCCTATTTTACGCACTTGGTAGGAAAGATTCTTTAACTCTTTTTCCAATCGGACAGGACAATCTTCCTGCAAAAAAATACACTTCCGTATATATGCAGAAGTGTTTGCTTTGTCTCCCTTTTTAGTTTTTGTCTCAAGATCGTTTCCAGCCTTAGATAGAAGTAACTGATATTCTTTTTCACTCAGCCGGATGTCGATTCTCCTTTTTCTTATCTTTCCTCACCTTCCTGTCTATTTTTTTCGGTCGCTCTTTCCTCGTCCTGATCGGACATATACATATCCAGAACAACTTTTAGATCTTCTATTTTTTTAGGATCCATTGGCCCAAGATATTCCGTAACAATATCTGCAAGCTGTTTATTTTCTTCATTTTCTTTTTGTTCTCTGACTTTTCTCAGTTTTTCTCCCACCTCTTTTTTTCTTTCTGCGATCCTGTTTTCTTTTTCCGTTAATTTTTGAAGTTCGTCCTCCAATTTTTCAATCTGTTTCTTCCAATCCATCTCATCAATCTCCTTCTTTATTTTCATTCTCAAGGTCATTTATTTTGAGTTGTAAATTTTCTATCTCTGCCTGCAGTGCTTTCCTTTTTAATAATTCATACTGCGATACCACTGCGATCTCATTTGGATATTCATAACGGCAGAGTGTATATTTTTCTTCTTCATCATCTCCTCTTGGTCTTGGATATTTTTGATACATCTTATACCATTCTTCAAGAAAATCATTGACGATACTATCGCTGCCAAATCTTAAATAGTATCCGTCCTCTTTCTTAACCGGGTGCAATCCATGAAAATCTTCCATATCAAATAATGCGTAAAACATTTCCTGATAGGAAAGCATATCCGCATGAACCAAAGCACCTTCACCAACTCCTAAAGCATTACACATAGCCTTCAAGATTTTTTCTCTTGGGATTTTTTTATTTTTTTCATACTGTGCAATCCTTACATCTGCGGAAGAAAGAGAAAAGCCGCACATCACACCTAATTCTTTTTGTGTATACCTACGCAGCATTCGGATTTTTTTAATCTTCTGCCCCAGAGAACCGGGTGACTCCCAATTTCCTTTTTTACATTCTATAATTTGCTTTATCCAATCCATCGTATCCATCCCTTAGAATTTATGTTAGTATTTCAGAAAATCTGGTTTTCCATAAAGTTCTTTTTTCTCTGCATCACTTGAAAAAGAACTATATTTTTTACCTGCATCTTCCTCAAGCTTTTTTTCGATTCGATCCAGTTTATCCTGTATATCCTCTAATTCATCCATCACATTTTCTGTTTCTTCTTTTTTAAAAAAATTCCGTACAGCTTCTGTGATATATACATTTTCTGTAGGATACATTTCTTTATCTCTGTGATTTATCCTCTCCAGAACATCGTCTGGAAGACGGAAATGTTTCTGCCTTGCCATTTATTCCTCCATAATTTTTTATGTTATCTATAAGCGGTCTTATGATTTATATGTACCATTTTTGGTATTATCCATATACCAATTCTGGTATTCATACCAAAAATGGTACGAATAAGCCGATAGGCTTATTGCAAGATACGCATTTTGTGTGTACAAAATACCATCTTGTTAAGGGAGAAACCCCTAAAACCCCCTTTCAACAGACAACGGCATCTGCCAGACCTTATGTCAATGATGCTCACAGGAATTTAACCATTTTCCACAGTCTCGTATACAAGTTTTGCATCTGTGCCGCATACTTATTTTAAAAAAAGATACCGCCAGATCTTCCTTCAAAATTTCACTACCTTTCTCTTTTTTCTCTGTGTTATTTCAAAGAAAATGTATAAGTACCATTCTCAAAAGTTACTGTGATATTTTTCCCGTCGCTTCTTTTTGTGCTGAATTCCAGTACGGCTTTAAAATTTTTTCCTCCTGTATTTTCAACAGAGGTAACATAAAAATTTCTTCGTTCTTCCCCTTCCTTCTCTAAAAATTTTAATAATTCCTGCGACAGTTCATTTTCATTGGCTACTGCTTCTAATGAATTATCCTGGTCAGTAATCTGTGGCTCACAAAGATGGATCGGCTCTGTACCAATCTCGTTATACTCTTCTTCATCATCCTGCATTGTATTTTTTTCCTGTGGCATTCCTCCATAGTCTTCAATATTTTCAATCTGCTTTTTATATGGGGCAAATGAAAAGATTTCTTTTCTCTTATCGTAGGAAATAAGAATAACAGAATTATCATCATCATCTAGTTGTAGATAAAATGTCGCTGTCCCTGTATTGCTTGATACATCATCATCAAACTTTGCAAGGGCATTGATCCATTGCACGTTTTTATAATTTTTTTCAACATACTCTGCTGCCTGTTCTTCAAAATCTGTTTCATTCTCAGAATTTATATAATAGATATATTCCAGATTTGTGAAATGATATTGTTCCCTTTTTTCTTTTTCCGTCTGTTCTGCAGCATCTTCTGTCTTTTGTTGTTCCGTTGTATTTTCCCTGCTGTTTTGATTTTTTTGGGGAGAGAAAAAACATAAAGCGGAAACAAGTAAAGCAAAAACCAGAAAGACAGCCAGTAGAAATATCACTATTTTTTTCTTCATCCTGCTCCTTTCCTGTACCGAATTTCGGCCCATTTTAATTATTATTTCAAATGATTTTTTCCAAGATTAATTGCTTTAACAACCCAGCTTTTTGCCCATTCTGGATGAAATTTCGTGACGGTTTTTCCTGTGTGATACCACATGGATTTATTTACAACAAACTCAACAACACTGTGTCCATTATCATGTCCCCATTTGTTGCAGCCTGCATCAGACATATTTTTTTCATCGCCCATAACACCATGTATGACTCTGCCATTTGCCAGAACAAAATCTATCTCATCTCCGATTTTTCCGAAGGTTGGAGTGCAGGCTATCACATATCTGTCCCCTATCTTTCCGAAACCGTTCGCATCGTAATGCTCACCTGTTTTCACACGCAACTTGTACTGGTTACTGCCTGTTGCGGTGATGAGGGACCAGCCCATGTAAGTGAAACTGTCTCCATACGGTGATGGGATATTGATTGTTTTTCCTGAACCATATCCGTCTTGGTCTTTTACCCGGAGGATCACTGTGATGACCGCCCAGTTAATTTCTCCTTTACGGACAGATTTTACAAAAACACTTCCCGGCTTTTTGTCTTTTGTCTGGTCACGTCCAAAATCATACCAGTATATTTTACCGTTCTCATCTTTTCCGGCATAGATGTTCGTATGCCCTTTGAAAAGGCAAATATCCCCCGGCTTTAAGTCGAGGTCTTTTGATTTTTTCCCGCCAGTCTTTATGATGTCAAATCCTTTTTCAATCTGTTTCCTTACGGTTCCATTGCAGCTTAACTCTCCAGACTTGTTTCCGAAAAATATCTGTCCTTTTTTCAGCAGACCAATTTCCTGAAGCACAAGACAGACACCGTGGGCACAGTTTGTCCTCTTAGCAGACTGTTCTGCTGCCGCAAGTGAACCTTTCAGGTCAGTATTGGAATACACCCATTTTTCCTCCACCATCATTTTACCAAGCTCCTGTGCTTTTGATAAAATCTCTGATGCTGTCGAGGAAGTGAGTCCTTCGTCTGGATAATCCGGAGAACCGTATCCCATGATGCCTTTATAAGTAAGCTCATAATGTCCACGCATGACCTGACTATTTTTGTTGCCCTCTATTGTATGTACGATTCCATTTTCGACATATTCAACGATACCAACGTGATGGGATTCTCCCACCCCGCCTTTATCAAAATAGATAATATCTCCTGCCTGTGGGGTATAACTTCCAGCCTTTTTATACTGCTGCTTATGGATAAACCATTGCCGTCCTGTCTCACAGGCGGCTGTCTTTGGTATGATATTGCTCTCGATAAAACCACATTCATTTGCACACCACGAAACAAACGCATGGCACCAGGACATTCCGTCCGTGCCTGTATACACTCCATACTTTGTATGGTTGCCTGACTCTTCGTGATAACCTATTTCCTGTACAGCAACCGCAACAATACTTGCCCCGGAACCCGATGCATAATCTGTATTATCTACTGCGGCTGCAAAACCTGATAGCAACGTGATGATGATTCCAAGGAAAGATACGATCACAATGATCGGTATTAACAGGATCAACAAAACAAAAAAGATCGTCACGGCAATCTGTACCGCAAAATACATCACTGTAACTACAACAGAGGCAAGCATAGCTGCGGCTGCCACGCTAGTGCTTCCTGCACCTGTTTTATTTTCTTCGATGAGCTGGGACAACTTCGTCTGCGTCTTTATCCTCTGGCTTTCGACTGCTGTATTTTTCTGCTGCAGCATTTCTTTGAAATTTTCTGCCGTTTTTTTTGCGACCAGTGCAGCCAGCCCAGCACCCGTAGATGCGGCTGCGGTATCTGCTGTTTTTGCTGCAGCACTTCCTGCAGCTTTTGTTGTTTCTGCTGAAGCAGAAGACGCAATATCTGCTGTCTTTTCTCCTCCGGCAACCGTACTCTGGGAACGGATAGCCGCCCGGCTGTCTCCCGACTTAGATGCGATCTCTCCATTTCCGTCATGGCTGCCGATCTCTTTTTTATCCACAGGTTCTTTCCAAGTATTGGATTTATATTTTCTTTCCTTTAAAAAGATCTCTGCCGCCTGCTGTTCTTTTTCCTGAACGGAACTCTGTTCTGTTCTTGCAATCCCGTTCCTTTTTTTCTGCCGTTTTAACTGCCGTTCTGCCTGCCTGATATAACGCTGCTTTGCAGTATAAGACAGCCTTTTCCATTCCTTTTTTTCTTTCTTAGACAGATAATTTGCTGGGTCTACACTCGCATTGCCCTCTTCCTGTTCCTGTTCTTCTTTTGCATTAAGCGGGTCTGTATTTTTAACCTTTTGTATAGCACTTTTGGAAGAAGCATAAGCACTATCCATTCTTTTGAAACTGGCATCCTTCGCTTTTTTTACTGCCATGATGATCAGCCTGCTTTCTGATAACGGATATTACCGGCTTCTTCTGTTTTTACAAGATAGCCTTGCTGACACAGAAAACTTAATTGTTTTTCAGCTTCTTCCTGTGTGATCTCTAATACAGATAAGAGGTCACGGACGGTAACCGGGGCAAGTTCCGCCATCTGCAGGATAATCTCCTCAATACGGTCATTGCTTTCCTGCTGTTCCTGTCTCTGCCTTTGTTTTCTTTTCTCTGCTTCTTTTGCCTTCTCGTGAAAGTTCGTATTGATAAGAGGATATAACTCATTTTCCTTTGATATTTTTGCATCAAAGAGGACAACCTTTTTGCCCCAGACCATGACTCCCTTTCCTACCTCCTCAGAATTTAATGCGTTAAATTCTGTCTGAGAAAGTTCCTGAATCTGGGCAAGGGCATTCGCATCTGCACCTCCCTGGTCTAAAAAGCATTTATAGTTACAGTTACTGAACAATTCTTTTAACATCTTGTTTTCCAGTGCTGCCGTAATATTCTGCATTGCCATTGTACAGATACCGCCATACTTTCGGAAAGTCGCAACGGCAGTATTGAGCTGTTCTGCAGAAGTACCTTTCCGGCTGACTACCTGTGTCTCATCCACGATAAAATGCGTTGCCCTCTGTGCCTCTTGATTGTATTCCATTCGTGTAGAGGTATAATGCATAACAGTTACCATAACTGGCTCCCAGTTATCCGGCGGTACATTTTTAAGTCCAAATCCAATCATACGGTTATCCAGACGTACTGTGGATGGATAAGCCAGCATATCACAGCTTCCTTCTGTATATTCTTCAAGAGAGTTATAGATTGGCTTTATGATAGATTTATCATAATCATCTTTTGCATTCTCCAGTTCTAACTTAATCTCTTCTCTTAACATCCGTAAGGTTGCCTGCTTCTTTAATTTCTTCTGTGCAAAGATTTTATCAAGCATCTTTCTTGTAGCTCTGCTGACTACCGTAGCATGTTCCTGGGTAAATAGGATATTTGTCATGATGGCTGCAACAAGACTTTTGGCATACTTTGTCTGTGTAGCGATAAATTTTTCTTTCGTGTCTTTATCTGCATAAAATACTGCATCAGACACTTCAAAACCATTGATATATATCTTTGATTTTGGAGTCAGATCAAAATAAGAACCACCATATTTTTCTACAATTTCCTTAAATTCATTCTGCGGGTCTAGGATTAAAATGTCATCTGATGTAGAGATAAGTGTCTGAAATATCTCTGTTGCCTTAATCAACACGGATTTACCTGAACCTGTATGCCCGACAATGATTGCGTGGGGATTCATCAGTAATTTTCTATTGCCAAATATCAGACGTTTTGTTGTCAGGTTTAATCCATAAAAATACCCGCCGGGGTCTAAGATGTCCTGGGCAAAGTATGGCTGCATCGCAACCATTGAGGAAGATAGGAAGAAACGCATATAATCGACCTGCCGTCCGGCAAACGGCAGTGCCGTATTTAATGCTTTTAATTGTGTGTAATCTGCTGTACTGATAACTACACCCTGTGCCTTTCCTGTTTCTTTTAACTGCTCTACCCGTTGTGCTAATGTAGATTCATCTGGTGCAGTTGCTACGAATAAAAAGTTCAGGAAAAATCCTGTCTCATCGTTATCGTTCACTAAATCCATGTATCCTTCAATCTCATCTTTCTTTCTCTGTTTTGCATAAGATGGTCCAGATACGATGATATTTTTCTTTCTTTTTGCTTCTTCTTCCTCGCTGATGGATTTCTCATTGTTCATTGCCGCAGCGATCAGTTTTTCATTGATAACATCTGCCGGTACTGGCGAAAAATCCAGCGTAATAAAAGATGGAAAATCAACATAAGAGAAGCTACGCATCAGTTCATCAGGTTTCAGTGTCCTGCTGTATTTCCAGCCGAACAGTACGGAAACATACTGCGTTTTATCAAATATCATGAAATTGGAATACTGCCTGATCGTCTGCGGCATGACATCATTCTTCCAGTCATGCTTTCCACTCTCATCCAGATAGATATACTGTTCTTCCTCCTTTTTGCCTGGACGGAGTAATGAGTGCAGACATTTCAGACGTTCTTCGCCATTTAAAAGGATTATCTTTCCTCTCCATTTGGCGAACATCTGCTGGATTGTAGTATCCAGAGCATTTAGTAAAATGGTCGCTTCATCTAACGAATTTGCCCGGCACGAAACCGTCAGATAACGTAGCGTTGTTACATTCGGATTAGAATTTTCTAATTTTTCCCTTGTCCATTCCTTTATCCCTCTGTCAATCTGCGGATACACCTTACTGTTCTGCTTTCCACGGATTTTTTTTAGGAATTCATCAATACTCTGAAACTCATTTGCAATCGTGATCTTAAAATCAACACTCATTGATTTCAGCCATGACATAAACTGGTTCAGAAAAATATCTTTTTCGCTTTCATCCTTGTTAATATAGTTAATCTCCTCAAAAACATAACATCTGTCATAAATACTGTTTGTTTTTGAGGGTTCAATCTTTGCTATCCCGTTTTTATACATCCGTTCAATATTTAATGCCTGCCGCACATTCTTCGGGACAGGAACGATGGGAACACTCTTAGAATGAAAAGAACGGAACTTTCCACTCGCATTGATAACCGCCACGTTAATTCCTCCTTTAATCGAAAAGAGCCAGAAACTTTATTTTCCGGCTCTGTCATCTTATTATTTCTTTTTTCTCTTTTTCTTTTTTACAGCAGGATGGTGCATGGTAAATATCCTGCCTGTCTTCGGAGCTTCTTCCGCCCCATAAGTAAGTTTTTTGGTTGCCCTGTAAAACCGCATCTCTTTCCACATTTCCCATAACGAATGGTTCTGGTACTCGTAAATGCCCAAAAAACATATCGGGAGCATCACAGGAATGGCGATATAACTGCCTGTGATCGGTGAGATTTTCATGAACTTCCACAGTGCTGCTATCGTGCCTGCCGCCATAATAATTCCAATCGCAAATGTGATGATCTGCTTTAGTGTAAAACCTTTCCAGAGGTCATCTGGAAAAGCTTTTTCAAAATCTTTATTAATATCAATCTTCATTTCATATCCTCATCATTTGTAATAAAAAGAAATTTTTCTGTTTCCACAGCGTTTACATTTCTGAGTTTTCTGATATTGGAACTTTTTCCCCGTTTCTTTCCTGTTTTTATACTCGTCCCTTTATTATAAGAATGACCTAAAGCCGGTAATTCTTTATAACTTAAATAGCTTCCACAGATTTCTTCGTCACCGTAACTCTTAGGGCATCCTTTTCTTGTACAGACAATCTCTTTATGTCCCCCAGAAAGACAAGTCGGATGTAAAATCCTCGGTTTTCCCGGTTTATGCCCTAACGCTGGTTTTCTCATTATTGTTTGAGGCCATTCTTTTCCACAGGATTTACACTTTTTATATGACATCCCTCGGTATTCACAGGTAGGCTTGGTTAACGTTACCCAAGTTATATTTTTATGATTACACTTTTTTGCCTTTGCCTGCGTACTGCTCCCCGGTACAAGTACCAGCACCATAAGTACCATTAAAATCACCGCAATATGTCTTTTTGTCTTCATAATTTTTCACTCCTTCTTTTTATCTGTTTTCAAGATCCATCATGGAAAATAATAGCTCCAGCCTCCATATTCATTTTTCAACTTAACTCCGCCACATTTCATACAGTCATATCTTGTTCTCCTTTTTCTGGTAAGTTTCCATTTATGTTTTGTCTTAGGGATCACTTTTTCCAGCAACACTTTTCTGCATCTCACACAAAGTTGTTTTTTCCTTCCTGTATGATTACAGTTTGCTTTTTCTGCAATGATCCACGTTCTGCCTGTATGTTTATGATTACACCCTGCTTTTGCCTGTGCATTTGCAAAAAATACCATAGTCATCATTAGAGCCAGTAACACTATAGTTACTTCCTTTTTTAATTTTTCCATAAATTCTCCTTGTATCAAATAGCATGAAGTTTCTCTTTCCGGCTATTTAACATAAACCGTCTCTTTCTTTCCGCATCTGCTGCATATACGTGTCTTTTTCGGTTTCTTTTTTATCATACTATCGGTATTTAACTTCCACTTACTCCAGTGATGTCCAAGAGCTTTCCCTTCCTTTTGAATTGACTTGTACTTACAATTCTTACATGAAGTTACGATCGTTTTTGGTGCCGTACAGGTAGCCTTGTAAGTTTTAGCAATATAGGAATGTCCCAAAGGAGCTATCTTTTCTGTTTTGTAATATTTCCTATATCCATAAATACAATCTGGATTTAAACAATACGTTGCCGTTAATCCCGGTTTTGTGCATGTAGGCATTTTTTCTATTTGTGTGCGTAAGCGGTGTCCTGATTTTTTTATCTTATTTATCTTTAAGATTTTTCCACAGTTCTTACACTTTTTAACCTTCATGCCTTCATCCGTACAGCTAGGTTTTGATGTTGTGACCCATGTTACACTTTTATGATTGCATTTTTTTGCTTTTGCCTGTACGCTGCCTCCCGGTATAAGTATCAGCATCATAGACAATATTAGGGCTATTGTGATAACTCTTTCTATTTTAGCTGCAAATTTTCCCATGATTTCTCCTTTCCCGTACCGAAATCCGGCACATTTATAATCCCATCGCCTTTGACAGAAATGCATTGGAACCTTTTACGGCTGCAGTCACAAGGATCATAGTAAACAGGCTGTTTAATGCATCCCAGAACCCATCTACCATAGATGTTACAATGTTTTTGCCGTCAAATAGCGAGATGCCTGCACCGATGAGCTTGAAAGATATGACCATCGTTAAGGCAATCACTACAATCTCAAATGCATTTAACAGGAATGTCCGCATCCATGCATAGAAACTACGCTCTATCTCCTGACCTCCTACAAGTGCAGACATCGCAAAGGGTGCTAATATCATGAGCAGATATAGCTTTATGTACCGACTATATACTGTCCATAACATCAAAAAGCTGCAAACGATCGCTGCCAGTATAAAGAGCAAGCCAAATAGCTGATAAAACAATGCTGAGCCAATATCCATATCCTCTACTTTTAAATCCGGGGCATCTATCGTAAAGACTTCTTTCGCCATCGCTGATGAGATAGAAAATATGGTTGTCATTATATTTAAGATATTGAGATACAAGACATTTGCCACGACCACCTTGATCATTGCTTCGATTACCATCTCCAGTGTGATGTTCTGATGCAGGTTACTCACAGCTTTCAAAAAGGCTATCATAAAAAATAAATTTAGAGCAGAGAGTCCGATCCCCTCTGCCCACGGATACAGGTTTTCTTTGACAAATGCCCATGTTCCTGTAGAAAACTTTTGTGGCGTACTGCAGACCAGCTTTATGATCAGTCTCATACTGGAGTTCCATATCGCCTCCGCAATCTTTATCGTCGGACCAGAGAGAAAGTCAAACAGCCATTCCGGCATAAATCATCCCTCCTGTCCTTATTTTAAAGATGCACTGATAACAGTAACGATCTGTGGGGCAAGGCAGGCAACTAATCCAGATGCGATACGTTTAAATGCCATTGACTGCATTGTTCCATCCTGAGAGTTTAAAGCCGTTGCCCATTCAAACACTCCCCATAACAGTAATAACTGTCCAATACTGCTTACAATCGCTGCTACGATCTCATACAGCGAATTAAATCCTGATGTGATCACTGAGGTTCCTGATGCTTTTGCCGCATACACAGGCACATACACAGACACATACATACTGAAATAACAATATGCAGTAAAAAAAGCCGGGACAGCTCTCTTTACTGTCCTGACTCCTCTTTCTCTCATTGCCCCTATGAAGTTTTTTACTCTGTTCATTTGCCTAGTCCTCCCCGATATGATTTGTAAAAATAATGATTAAAATGATACCGACGGATATTACGATCTCTAACAGTGTCGCTAACAGACCCGTCCAAGCCTGCAATCCTGCTGGTAACAGTCTGGGCAGGATACCCCTTGCCGCCAGATTTGCCACCAGTCCAACAATAAATGCGATCAGAATAATAATATATTTCTTCCAGTTATTTCTTCTCACTTATAATTCCTCCTTTAAAGGCAGCAGACGTTTCTTTGCTGCTTCCTTGCCTATGATGTCTGTAAACAGACGCTCTGTCTGTTCTGTACCATCTCCGGCATATTTATATAATGCTGTTTCGTAATCCTTATACCTGCTCGTATACAGGTAGGATATTGCCGCCTTAAACCTTTTCTTATTTTTCCTATTACAGCTCTTTTTCACTGCCAGATGAAGCATTCCTTCAATGGTACCAGATGCTTTATAAGCATTAAATAATAAATGTATCGTCTCCTCATCATACGTTACCTTCGGCAATTTTTTTAAATATGCCGGCTTTGACCTGATGATAAAACACCGAATAGCAACCACACCTATTATCAATACTATCAAAACTACTTCTGCAATAAGCATTGGTTTTGGAACATTCTCTACTACCAGTATAAAATTTTTCATTATTATTCTTCTCCTGTATCTGTATCAAAATAAGTATCAAGGAGACGGTCTAAATATCTTAAAAGTTCTTCGGCTGTCTGGTCTTTATCAAAATCTCCTTCGGCTGTAACTGTGTTATCTGATGTATCATATTTAAATGTAAGGTCATTCTGACTACTGTTCCAGCTACGGATTAACCGACGTAACTTACGGTTGTTATTTCCAATAGATTTCTTAATATCAAACCAGCCATTCTCTGCGAAAACAACCGTTACAACAATTTGAGAAATGGCAATATTGACCATATCTCCCTGTTTTGCATGGAGAAGCTGGATAACTCCGCCTATCTCTTGTTCCTGCAGGTAATTATAAAATCCTTCGGCTGTCAGAGGGGTATCCATCTCTATCGCTTCCTCCAGGTTTTCTTCTTCCTTTGCATACACAGATTCTTCTTCCGAGACTACTTCTACCTCTTCAACTTCCTGTACAGATTCTTCATTCTCTGAATCTTTTTCTTCTACAGGTTGTTCAACTTCATCAGAAATGTTCTCTTCCTGCTCTGCAAGGCTTTCTTCTGCGGCATCATCTACTCCCATTAGTTTCTTCCAAAGCTGTGCTTTTTCTTTATTCAGAGTATCAATCTGTGCGACAAATCCACTCTCTTTTTCTTCCCATTCGTCAGCTTTATCTTCCCATTTTTCGATTTCCTCACTAAGTCGCTGGATTTCCTGTGCTTGTTCTTTTATCTTCTGTTCTTTTTCCTCTAAGATAGCCGGGTCAGCTAAATTATGAGAAGAATATCCTAAGTCAGCCAGTTTATCTTCCAGTTCCCTACTAAGTCGTTGCTGCTTTAATTTTTCATTGCGAATTTCTTCTCTAAGAATGGAAGTATCAAGTAAGGACTGCTGTTCGTCTGCTTCTAACTCCAACCTTTTTTTCTGCAGATACTTTTCCATTTCCTGCGTTTCTCGCTGTCTTTCTTCGAGCATCTGCATCTTTTCTTCTATCTCTTTTTCCTGCTGTCTTATGTTTGCTTCACGGCTGCCAAACTGCTCCTCCTGTTTCTTTAAGCAGTTTTCTTTCTCTTTTACAGCTTCTTCACGCATACGGTTTCTTTCTTCCATTTTTTTGTATTCTGCATCACGCTCTGCAAAAATCTTTTCCATCTTTTCAAACAAAGGGTCTGTATTTCTGTTTAATAATTCACTCATCTTATTATGTACCGAAATTCGGCACATCCTCCTTCCTTAAAATTTATCTCTATATTTATCTGGTCTGGTATATCTGCTTCTTCCTACTCCTAAAAACAGTACAAAGATAAATGGTAAAAACATGATTCCTACTGTATAACCAAATCCATGTCCAAATGCTCTACTTAAACTATAATAAAGCGTTACCGTCAATCCAAATGCTATGCTTGGCAGTGCAAACTGCAGCGTATCTAAAAGGACACCTGCATTTAATGTTACAGATACTACTTCGTACAAAAAAAGGCAGAGCCATTTGAAAAGACAGATGGAAGGTTTCCATGCTATCTTAAATAACAGATATTCATTATAAAATGGGATCAGCACTTTCCATCCTTTTTCACCAGCTTTGCAAAAAACTCCCCAATAGCCGATGACTGTTAATATCAGTAAACATACTGCCATCAGGAATAAAATGATCAGGATTGCATAATCTTCCATATCTCCTCCATCAAATAGGGCGAGCCAGCTGGCTAACCCTATTTACTTTTGTTTAAAATCTTCTTTTAAATGTACCGAAATTCGACACGTTATTTTTTACTTAATAGTAATTACCCATTTATGGACATCACCTTTTACCCATCCTCGGAGAGTTTTTTTCACAGTACAGCTAATAGTGACGGTTCCTTTTTTCTTCACAGTCACCTTATGAAAACCCTCTTCATCTCCTTTCGTGGATACCGTTGCTATTTTAGAATTACTGCTTTTCCAATCTTTGGTTTCAGGATGCATCGCTGCTACACTTGGACCGACCCATAATTTCTCGTTTTTCTTCATAGTAATATAATTGGTTCTTGTAACCGGCTTTCTTGTAGTGCTTTTCTTTGCCGGTTTCTTTTTGCTTTTAGCTTCTACAGTAATACTGCCTGCTGGATTTTTTAATGATGCCGCAGATGGACTTACAAGCATCATTGCAAACAGTAAAAATAATATCGCCAGATTTAAACGGAGTATCTTTTCCATAATTCCCCTCCTATAAAAAGAGAGAGCCGACAAGCTCCCTCCTTATTTTTGTCTACAGATTTAGAATTTTTCTAAAGTCATTGGTTTCTTTTTCGCATTCCGTCTCTTTTTAATAAGAATAGCTGCAGCTGCTAAGAGTACGGCTGCGATACCTGCAAATAATCCTGTATGTGTGCTTAAACCAGTTTTAACACCCTTTGGTGAACTGTTTCCAGATACACCCTTTCGGTTGATTATCTTCTTGATAACCTTTTCCACTGGATTTTTCGGTACTTTTACATTGACTACTGCTTCTTTCTCCGGGGTCTGGTCAGAAATGATCGTTGCTTTATTTGGAATCTTCTTGCCTACCAATTTCTCACTCTTGATTACGGCATCAAATGTGATTGTAGATTTTTCGGAAAGTTCTGGATAAACAACTTTAAATCCCTTCTTCGTGCGGATGAGATAGATACTGTTTGTATCCGATGTCATTGTATCCTGTTCTGGTACTGTGTTTCCATCCACTTTGATCGAATCATAATCAATATCTACACCGTCAGGAAGGTCTTTATCCTCTACAACAGCATTTGTCAATTTTCCGTCCTTTGTTGTCTGCTCTGCAACAATCGTATAATGGATTGTCTCTCCTACATCATAAACGGCGGAATCTGCCCTCTTTTCGATATAGCTGTCTGGCGTACCTACCTTTACGGTCTTAATATCCGTAGCCCAGTTTGACAGTGGATGTTTCGTTGTATTTGTTTCCTTGAAATCCTCATTCCAGAGGTCATCTGGAATATTTCCATCTTCGTTTAAATCTTTATCAGTTGTTTCTTTAATCTCTGCCGTATTTAAGATAACATCTTCTGATGTTGCCTTTTCATCCACAGTGACAGCAAAAGAAAGCGTCTGCGTACTTCCTGCACGAAGGGTATCAATGATATAGGTGATATACTGTTTTCCATTGATTTCCATAATCTTGCCATCATTAGAAGCTGAACCATCTACATAATTGCTAAGTTCTGGAATGGCATCCCTTACGAGAACATTCTTCAAGGTTGTTTCAGAATCATTATGAACGTCAATGTAATAGATAATCTGTCCACCCTGTTTTACGACTGTTCCAGATGCCGGGTTTGATGTTTTCCTTGCAGAGATATTCTGTGTTACCTTTGTAACTGGAACGTCAAGTTCAATTTCTGCATAAGCGTTATCTGCCTTTGCCTTTACAATATTAGTGATAGAATCTTTATTCAGGTCAGAAAGAACTTCCGCATCATAGGTAACTTCCAGCTTATCTTTTACTGTAAGATTTTTTCCTGTCTCGATTGTAAAGGAAGTATCATCGGATTTTACAGAAACCGGTGTAAACTCATTGCCGTTGTAGTAGACCTTGATCGTATCGCCTTTGATTCTTTCTTTTTCGGAATCTTCATCTTTTAAGGCATCCTTGATCACTACATTTACTGCAGTTCTGTCCTCTCTTGTCTGTGTTACAGTTAAGTGATATTTTGCAGTCTCACCTTTCTGGTAAGAATCTTTATCACTTTCTTTTTCTGTTTTGATGACTGGAGTTTTTAAATAAACGATTTCATCATCTTTTACTTCGTCTGTATTAGAACCTTTTGCAGTCGCAACATTTACAAACTGATTTGTGTCAGCAGGCTCTTTATTTATCTTCGCTTCATAAGTTACCGTGAATTTTGTATGGGTAATCGGTGCATCCCACTCTTCCTGAGTCAAGCCTTCCTTATTCTTCCAGTGAACTTTATCATCAATCTCTGCTAATTTCTTAAATGGAGATTCTCCATCATAGCGTAAGTTCATTCCTGTTGTAATCTTAAAAGAAGTATCATCCTGTGTCTCAAGATAAGGTTTCTCAGCATCTTTTCCAGCTTTTTTACCAAGGTCATATACTGCCCCTGTCTCATCCTTTAATCGGATAGTGCCTTCAACGATAGTCTCACCCGGAGTCTGTAACTGGTCAGTGATGACAATATCTCTTGCTAATGTACCTTCATGTACATTTGTAACAACGAGAGTATATTTTACTGTTTCTCCTACATTGTATTCCTTCTTTTCTACGGACTTTTTAATGTTTAAGTGTGGGGTATTTACCCATACACGCTCTAAGTCATCTGGAGGATTATCCTTATCCTTTAACATTAAGGTAGCTGTAACATATGCCCGGTTTTCAATCACTTCCCCGTTCACACAAGTAAGTTTCTTATCTGCATTTGCTTTTTCAAGGCAGTCTGCCCACTGGTCTGTGATGGAATCGTAGGTAGATTTTTCTTTTGCTGTACAGGTCAGTTTGATTGTTGCAGCTTCCCCACGGTACAGTTTCGGGATAGTGATAACAAATCCTTTCTCTGTATATTCAACCTTCGCATCCTTACTGATGTCTCTGTCCTCTGGTGCCCCGGATTTTTCTTTGTCAAAAGTGCTGCTGATCGTAATGGAATCTTTATCCGGGAGCATTGCCTTTGGAAGGCTTTCATCTGTGATAACTACGTTATCTGCGATACTGTTGCTGTTTGCATCACCAACATTGATCGTGTAATCTACTTTATCACCAACCTGCCATTCATACTTGCTGCTTTCTTTCTTGATCGTTGGGTCGGCTGTTTCTACTGCTGTCTGCACTTTATCTGTTATACGGTCTTTCACACCTGTCTGTCCCTCATATTTAATCTGGGAGTCAATGTGTGTTTTTGCCTGATTTAAAAAGGCATAGACATACTCGTTATCTTTACTCTTTACTAAGTCAGTAAAGCCAGATAACTTCTGCAGGTCAGATACTTTCTGCAGATGTGCCAGCTTCTTGCCATCTATTTCAAGGTGTCCAAGATTTTCATCTTTTAAAGTTTCTGCATCGGCTGAGATCTTTACAGGGAAGGAAACAACAATCTTATTACCAGCATTTCCACCGTAGAATTCATCTGAAGTTAACACGTCAGCTTTTGCTGTAAGGGTAATGCTGTTATCTTCCCCTTTTGTCACGTCAAATTTATCGGTATAATCCTTGTCCCCTGCTTTGATTGCAATGTCTTTTACATCATAAGAAAGGCAAGAATCTACGGCATCTGTGATAGTAAAGGATTTGTAATGGAATAACTCTACCGTATGTGCCGGGATTTCCTGTGTTAAAGTATAGAGCCACTGATTTGTTACATCTGTGACACGGTTATGGCTTCCTGGCGTTTTTTCTCCATCCTGTTTTACTGTCGCATCCCAGTTCAGGTCATCACTATCCGATACTTTTTTCACTGGGTCTTTGATAGATGGTACAGGAGAATCCGTTGTAGTCGGTGGTGGGGTTACCTTCTTATCGACATCCCATGTACCCTGGTTATCGGCTTTTGTTGTTGTAACTGTTGTCTCATTTTTAATCTTAATGTCTGTCTCTGTCTTTTTATCGTTCTCCACAATGTGTCCATGCGCCCGGAGTGTCTCAATCGAAACTTTTTTTGCATCAATATGTGTTTTTATAACCATTTTTACAGTTGTTCCGGCATTGTTCCCGTAAAAATCTTTGTTATTGAGCAGGTCAGAAGATGCTGCATATTCCAGATAATTTCCCTTGTTTGCGGAAGTAGGAGCAAAACTACTTGTGACATCTTTATCTCCTGCATAAAACTTAACGGAATCAATCGTCAGGCAGGAATCAACAGCATCCTTGATCACAAACTTGGAATACTTTGCGGTAGAAGGCATGTTCTTCTCAATTTCTTTAGAAACAGTATAAGTAAATGTCTCATCCGCATTGGTAAGTGTATTACTCAGCACATTCTTCTCGTCATCATCTGAAACCGTTTTCTTCGGGTCTGGGTCTGGATTGTTTGAATCACCGATAGGGACTTTTGACCAGACGGTGGAAGTATCCTGTGATGCAGAACCATAATCTCCGTCTGTTACATCGTACATCTTATTTTTACTGTCGTATGTCAGCTTCTTCAGATATTTCATGCTCCTTTTAGCTGCATTTGGAATCAAACGGTATTTGTTATCTGAAGTACGCTCATGCCCAAGCCAGCTATATGACGCATCTTTAATCTTTACTTTAAATGTAATAGTTACTTTTTTTCCATAAAAAGCTGTATTACTTAATGCATCTGTTTTGGCACTAAATTTGAGATATTGTCCACTCGAAGAATCTGTAAACTTACTTGTAAAATCTTGCCCACCTACATTTACTTGCAAAGAATTTGATACATAGCTAAGTCCATCATCTATAGCGTCTTCCCATACATAAGAGGATACTGCTGTTTGACTCTGATTTCTTAATTTCTCTAACGTATCAGAAGCATAGTCTGGAATACTATCTTCATAACGGTATGAATATGTATCACCTAATTCATAATTTACTGCAGATGTTTTTTCATTACTAATCCATGAACCTCCATTCTGAATTAATTTTTTCGGTACATCTGGATTTTTATTTTCTTCAAAAGAATTCATTGCCCATGGAGCCAAATCGAAATATGCGATTGCTGTATGACCTGTCCATCCATATTTGATAGACATATCAGTCATGTCTTTGACATAAAGCGAAATACATGTTTTGTCAAAACTATCTTGGTCTGAACTCGCATTTTGATCTTTAATTGCTTTATATGTCCATCCATCAGGTTCACACCATGTATTTCCGTCACTGCCTCCAATATAAGATGTATTTACGATATTGTCCATGCCATCAGTGATAGTCACATACTGATTTTGGTCAATGTCTTGGAATGTGGCGAATCCAGTAAATGGAGCCTTTGTATTCGTTCCATTATATAAGAAAGTGTATTTAAACTTCACCCATTTGAATCCAGAAAACATTACTACACCTGTTTTCTTATATGAAAAACCAATGGCATAGCCTAGATGTGCTGAATTATTATCATGTCCGAACATATCTGCACTAGATGGCAATGGTTTTGATTCATCATTCTGCGTTTTCCAATCAGTGACTTCAATCTTTAAATCAACCGATTTTCCTCCAACAGTAGTTACATCTTTATAACGTACCCAGAAATCTTCTGGATCATGATTCTTGGCATACGCCGCAAAACCACGCCATTTTGCCCCTGCATCTGAATTACCAGCTGCTACCTGCTGTGCATTAAAAGATTTATTCGGTTCTTCACTATTTGTATCGCTATCCGCCATAAAATTTGGTACGCTTACCTGACTTTTTGATACAGACCTATCAAAGTTATTAGCGAATTCTAATCCCATCTTCGATTTTGGACTAATATATGCTCCTTCCAACCCAGAAGCTGCCATTACTCCCAGAGAAAAAATTCCTGTTAGTGCCATCATTATAGCAAACAAAAATACTATTCCCTTTTTTAATATCATTTTTGTTTTCATAGCTTTTCTCCTCGCATTTTTTACTTTGTTTATATATCTTCCTAAATTACATGGTGGGCCTCGTATCACACTATATTTCTCCTTCTTCATCTAAAAATGAGTACAAAAAAAGGACATTCTTCCGAATATCCTTTTTGGTACCTATTTTTCGTTTTATTTTTTAATCTTTACTTTCTTTCCGATTCCCTTCGTTTTCAGTATCTTTTTATAAGTTTTTAATTGTCTCTTTGGAACTTTAATGACTGACTTTTTATGGATTCCTTTAAATGCCTGCCTTCCAATCCGACTGTTGGTTAACTTTGATGTTTTTACTTTTATATTCTTCAGACTGGAACAGCCATAAAAAGCCTTCTTTCCAATCTTATTTATATTTGTTCCTATCGTGACTTTCTTTAACTTTTTATAGTTCTTGAAGGCATTGGCTGCAATCCCTGTTACTTTATATCTTTTTCCACTAATCTTTACTGTCGATGGAATGTTTACAGATATAATATTTTTATTAGCTGGTTTCACATATAAAACTGTCTTTTTTGATCTTGAAGTAATCTTGTAATAGTTTCCTTTTATCTTTTTTGTCTTTATCGAACTTTTTTTACTTCCCGGTCTTGTAATCTTATTTGTTTTCATATTTTTAGACCATGTAATCCGACCGTTTTTTACTTCAAGCGCATATCCGCCTGCATAACAGTTACCTGTATAATCTGCTGGTATACTAGATTTTGATTTCCAGTTTGGAAGATATAAGAGTGTATCCGTATCCATTCCGATTATGTCTGAAACAACATATTTTTTAGTTGCCTGTAAGTTTCCTACTTTAACTGTCACTGTAGCGATTCCACATTTCTTTGCCGTTATATTTCCATTAGAATCTACAGAAACTATAGATGGATTAGAACTACTCCATGTAGCCCCAGTATTCGATAATTTACATTTAAAGTGACCTGAATCTTTATAAATATGTCCAGCAGCTACTGGATACTGCCATACTGCCGGATGTGCTTTTCTTGTCTCTCCTTTTTTAATTACATCATATGTATACTTTGGTGTTAAATAGTTTTTGTTAGCATTGATTATTAAATAAGTATCTGATGGATTAATATACAAATCCATCTGTGTACGAACAGTTTTCCCACTATTTACATATTTTTCATAAGCACTGTCATCATGTCCAATTTCATCGCTGACAAAACAATATGTTACATTACAAAAACCGCCATAGTTAAGTTCTCTTGGTATTCCCTGTGGTACATCTGTAGCAACAACACCTATCCCTATTTTAGAAGTAATATCACTCTCTTTATAAAGGAAAGTACCTACTTTTTTGATATGATTTAATATTTTTTCTTTTCCATTTCTAGTTTCTTTCCATAAATTATCGCTGTATTCATCATAACCATCTATATCGTCTATTTCCATAGCATCTTTTCTTACATATACATTATTATAGATTTCAGGATTACTTGCTGATGCATCGCCTCCCTGTTTTTGCAGTGCTATGTCCATCGCTACTTCTGTAAAATTGACATCCATTTTTAAATCTGATAAACCGTTATTTCTTCTCTGCCTATTAATCTCCTGAAGAACTTGCTCCGCAATCCCATAAAATTTTTTTACATCAACTTTTGCTTTCACCGTTGCGGCATTTGCATGAATTGTTCCCAGTCCCATTAAACATACAAAAGCAAGTAATGTCAGTAACAAATGCCCTTTCTTCATCGTTTTTTCTCTCATAACTTCCTCCTGTTCCGTACCGAATTTCGGCACATTTATAAGTAGATTTGCCGGAGATTTTCGGTATATTTATCTATCATATCACTCCATCTCCAACTTTTATGTTTAGCTTTAATATATCATATTATTTTTCACTATTCCAGTGTTCCAGTCTGCTTTTTTCAGAATCTTTTTTACGTTTGTGTGTACCGAATTTCGGCACATATTCCTGACAAAATCCTATAGTACACCATGTCAAATCTATACAGAAGATTAACACGACACACCCATATAGCCAATGCTTAATTTTCCACAGATCATAAAAATAAGTACACAATATATATAACAACAAAAATATCTGTAAATGATAAAGACTCCTTCTCTGTTCACTATTCTTTATCGTTAAAAGAATCGGTGATATACTGACCAGAATACTGACCGTTATAATTAGTCCTCTTTTTAATGACAGACCTTCACATATTACATCTGTTTTTATATTCTCGATCGCTGGCATTAATGTCATGATAGAAAATCGAAATAATTGAAATGCAGCACTCATTCCTATCCCGATGGATACTAATATTCTGTCTGTTATTTGTACAATGTCCATGTCATCACCTCTACTTATATTTAATCTGTGCTGAATTTCGGTACAAAAAAAGCAGAAGGATAATATATCCTTTCTGCTTTTCTTTCTTCCATATCTAATTGCTAATTCTATTATAACTCAGTTCTTTTTACTTTTCTGCATACACTTACTGACTCCTATTTTTCGCAAAAGAAAAATTTACATTAAACCTGACAGACTGACAGATTTATTTTATAAAATCATAAATACTTGTAATCTCAACTTTATATGTATGACCATACTCACCAAACATATTAATCAGAATATCCTACAGACTATTTCTAGTAATTTACTTTATTTTTCCATACACTTTTTGATAATCACATGCTGCCGCAATAAAAAAATTCAGCAATATCAATATTATGACTACTAAAATTAAAAATTCCCAATGGGTAAATGCCACACACCGTTTACATATTTCCATATAAAAAGAAAGGGACTTTCGTATGGAATAATCCGCAAATTCTATCAAGTTCTTCCTCTCCGTTACATATCTATAAAATACTAAAGCAATGTTTCCTAATAATACACCAAAAAAACTTTCTGTAAAATTATTTTTCAAAAAATATTTCCATATTACTATTTTTTCCATTCCTAACTGATAAAGTGTCTGGTATCTTCTTATTTTTTGTTTCTCAATTGACAAACCTATTCCCAAACGAATAAGTAGTAAAAATAATAATCCAATCACAGTTAATACAAATGTCATTATAACTTTTAATATAAGATTGTTTAGTTGTTCTTCTCTCTCTACCCGATTATTTTCAAAATAAAGAGAAGTATTTACTTTTGATAATTCAATATCTGTCTGATATGGAATTGTTTCCTTTTGTACACCAACAGTTACATAACATGGTGAAAATTTTCCACAAATACTTCGATATGTACTCTCATTACACAATACACCATATGTTACCATTGGGTTTAATGAAGCAGGCATTTCATCTTTAAAGCAATGGATAACGCCAACAATATTTAAAATTTTTTTGCCTTTCTTTGTATTTATTGTGACTGTATCTCCTTCTTTTATCATCCTTTCTTGTATATTTTCCCCATTTTTTTGTGTTGAAGAGTCCAGATCAAGATCTACTTGTAACATTCCTTTCTCTGTTTTTATATAATCCGGAACATATAAAATAACTTCATTGTTTTTCAACTTTTTCTTTGAACTACTCTCTACTTGTTTTAGATAACTGCCAGTTAGATTATCAGAAACACCAACTAAAGGACCGTATGTATAATTATCTAATTGCTGTTTTTGTGTAAAATCATCCCTCATTCCCTCTTTAACTTTTTTCAAATATATATCATCTATTTTCCCAGAAAACATCAGTTTAATATTAGAAGATATTGCAACTGACCCTACTTTTCCAACTCCATATAACCCTTTTATTAAACTTAATTGTTCCTCTGTCATAGTATTCTCAGACCCAATATGTCCCATAAGTCTTCCAAAGGTATAATCATCCGGATAATTTATACAGGAAAATCGATAAGACCTATATGCTTCCCATGTCTGATATACTGTCAAAAGCATGAAAGCAGATAATACTGTTACAAGCATCACTGATAAAATTTTCTCTTTTCTCTGAAAAATATTTAAGATTTTAAAAAGATTTTTTTTATTTAATTTTCTTCTTCTTTTTACTATCTTATATTCTGTCTGATGCTGTAATTTTCCACGAAGGGGAAGCTTTAGTAAACGAATAATACTTATAAAAAATACGAATAAAATTACCAATGTAAACAATACTATTAATCCTAGAATATTAATCCAGGATAAACGAAGATACAGTTGATAATTTCCATATTTATTTATTATTGTAACCAAAACACTCGGCAATGCAACTCCAAAAAATATACCTGCTATACCAGGGAATAACATTACCTCTTTCTTTTTCTTAATATATATCTGAAAAATCTGTGCTTTTGTTGCACCTAATATTCTCATGATCAGCAAATTTTCTGTTTGATTCTTTAGATCAATATAAAGTAGCAAAAATATTGTGATACAACCTATTCCTAAAATAAAAAATTGCAACATATTTCTTTCTAATATAAACAGCTTGCCTCCAGAATATTCTCCATAAACATAGTCATTCTTCACAAATTCTCCCCTTTGACAAAGAACTTGCAGGGCATCTGCTTCTTCCTTATACTTTTCTTTTAACGAAATAAAAATATGTTTTGTTATGGTACCGTTTTTATTGGTGCCAATAGATTTTCTTTTTGTGATAAAAAAAGAAGGAAGTTCATTATTTTGTGTTTTCCAATATGAAGAATAATTTTTTATAACTCCTGTAAGAACAAATTGATATACTCCTATCTGTTCATTACCTTCTTTATCATAAAATAAAATATTCAAGTGAATATTCTGACCTAATTCATAAGAATATCCCAAGCGAGTAAGATAAGATGCCTCTATTGCAATCTCATTTGCATTACGCGGCATATGTCCACTTAGAGTTTTAATATTTCCAAGAGAAAAAAAACTATTATCTGCGCTTCCTATCGCACCAATATTCTCTCCCTCTCTATCTAAAATATCCCCTAAAACTTCTACTTTTCCTACTTTATCAATTGTTGCATTTTTTTCTAGTATCTGTATTTCATCATCTGATGTATGATATGATGCAACATTCCAAGAACCATATAACTTTTTTCTCTGTTCCTCTAAAGTATTTTGATAACTATCTGAATAAATAACTGTAATAAGGCCAAAGAAAAAAACAAAAAATATTACAATAGCTAAAATTCTATTCTGGTATTTAGAGATTTTCATGATTTTTCCCCTTCTAAAGCGGTATCCGAAATAATTTTTCCATCTTCTAAAACAATCATTCTTTGCGAGAGTCTCGCAATTTCTAAATCATGTGTTACCAGAAGAATAGTCTGATCAAAATAACGCTGTGATAACAACATAAGTTCTAACAGCTGTTCACCATTTTTCTTATCCAAATTCCCACTTGGCTCATCTGCAAGCAAAATCGAAGGTTTAAGCGATAATGCTCTTGCAACAGCAACTCGTTGTTGTTCTCCTCCTGAAAGTTCTGCAGCATATTTTCCTTTCTTTTCATATATACCTAATTTTTCCATAACAGTCTGAATAAAGTCTTCATCCGGATCTTTATGGTCAAGGTAAGACGGCAAACATATATTTTCATATACTGTCATTTCCGGAATAAGATTAAAAAATTGAAATACATATCCGATATGTTTTCTACGAAAAATTGTTCTTGATGTATCCTTCATATCAAATAAGTTTGTTCCTTCAATTTGAACCTCTCCAGAAGTTGGTCTTTCCAATCCTCCAATAATATTTAAAAGTGTACTCTTCCCTGAACCACTTTTCCCAACAATTGATACAAATTCTTCTCTGGTAATTGTTAAATCAATACCCTGAATTGCTTTTGTTTCTGCTTCATTTTTTCCATAAGTTTTCTCTAACCCTTTTATCTCTACAATAATGTCTTTCATACTTTCACTTCCACATTTTTTGCAATTTCTTTCAGTTCCTCATAAGATAAAGATCCATAAATCCTACAACAATATTTTCCTGCGTTCCATTCCAGAACTCTTTCACCCTTTTTAATCTTTGCGATTTCCTGTATCTGCTCTTTTTCATTGCCATTATATTTAATATTCTCTCCATTATAAATAAATTGTGTACCTTGACTTCCGTCTATCTCAATTTTTCTCTTTTCTTCTACTGAAATTAAATCTGTATCCCCCTGTTGAACCTCTACAACAAATCTTTTGTTACCCTCTGCATTACTATAACAATCCTGCTGGCGCATTGGCACAGAAACATATCTAATCTCTGTATATCCTTTCGGTATATCATTAATAGAGATCCATATGCTGCTTTCCTCAGAATTTTCTCTTTCATCCATTATATTTTCTTCTGTTTTCTCACTACCAGCTGGCATATGACATGCATTAAGCAAAAGCATACTTAGTAAAAGTAAAAATATTACATGGATTTTCCAACATTTTTTTTGATACATCGCTTTCCCTCCTAATTTTGATTTTATCTTTTTATATCATAACCATCTTACAAGAAAGTGACTCTTTATATTTAATAAATCGTAGTTGCATCCATCTGTGGAAATAAAATTAAAAATTCTGCTCCTCCACATTCCCTATTTGATGCTGTAATTGTACCAAAATGCTGTTTGATTACTTGCTGTGCAATAGATAAGCCTAATCCAGAGCTTCCTTCTTTTGTACGATCTCCTAAAAAATATCGTTCAAATATCTTATTCTCACGTCCGAACATGAAACCTTGTCCATTGTCCCTTATTATAATTTTATTCAAATTTTTTTCTCTTCCATAAAAGATTTCTATTTTACCATTTGGCGAATGTTCTATACAATTTTTTAAAATATTTTTCAATACCTCCTGCATCCAAAAAGGATCACATAACCATTTTATTTTTAATTTTCCCTGTACACTTATCTCTATGTTTTTTGGTTCAGCTAATATTTCTATATCATTTACAACAGTTTCCACTAATATTTCTGCAGAAATTTCTTCAAATTTCATTTGGAATTTTTTACAATCAAATTTCCCCAGATTAATTAAATCTCTTATAGTGTCTGTCATATAATCTATCTGCCCAAGACATTTTCCCATTTCCACTGAAAATTTTGAATATCTCATTTCTATTTTTTCACAAATCATTCGCATAACAGATAATGGAGTCTTTAGTTGATGAGAAACATCTTCCATATAATGCATTATCTTTTCATTATCTTCTATATGTATCTGTTGTTGTTTATCAATATCTTTTCTGATTTTCTCAATAGATTCTAAAAAATTTTCTGAAAAAAAATGCAGGTTCTTTTTAATCGGAACATGCTTTTTTAAATATAATATAATTTGGAATTCTTCTTTTTGACTCTGCTTTTTTTGCGTTTTTCCTAATATGATCAGTGTAAAAATCATAATTATAGCAGAATAAATATTAAATATCATTAATTTCTGATACGGCAAAAAAATTAAAGTTGCATATGAATTTTCGTATCCTGCTTTTTTCATCAATTGTATGCCATTATAATAAAGATCAGATTTATTTTGACTAGAAAAAATCAAATTAACCAGATTTGCTGATGTCCTGTAATCCATTGCCTTTTCCACTGTTCCAAAAAATATCATATTCTGTCTAGCAACCTCTTTAAATATAAACATTGTATATATTGTCATAAAGATAATGCACATTATTCCAAACACAGAGATAATCCAGAAACCTTCTTTCCCATAGTATTTTTCTCTTTTACTCATTAAATTCTCCTCTCTGCACTAAATGATTCCATCTATACCCAATACCTTTTATTGTTTCAATATAGGAAACTCCATTATAAACTCCCAACTTTTTTCGTAATCTTGAAACATAAACTGATAACGTATTATTTTCAATAAAATGCTCATCCATATCCCATAAACGTTCTAGCAACAATTCCCTTGGCATAATTCTTCCATCGTTTCTTACAAGCATATAACACAAACGGAATTCTGTGTCTTTTATTGAAAGTTCCCGTCCTTTTTTAAAAATCATATTATGGACAACATCAATTACCAAATCTCCACTTCTTATAATTTCTGTTTCTATTTCTTCTGACCATTGCTTTCTTCTTAATTGCGAGAAAATTCGTGAACGCAATACTCTCAAAGAGCATGGTTTAGTTACATAGTCGTCTGCTCCTGCCATTAATCCTGTTACTATATCTTCTTCATTCTCATATGCAGTAAATATAATAATTGGATTTCTATAAAATTGTCGAATTTTTTTACAAAGTAAAAAACCTGAACAATCTGGAAGGCCAATATCTAAAATGCACAGATCATATATCCTTGACTGTAACAATTTTAATGCATCGTCTCCATTGCCTACGACCTCTACTTCAAAATCATTCTCTTTTAAAAATTCAGAAATTTCTTCTGATAACATTATATCATCTTCTATAAAAAGTATCATAATTTTTACTCCTTAGTATAAATTATATATATTTTTTAGAATATCACACTCTAAATTAAAAATCAGTAGATAATTTTATTTATTTTTTCTTCAAGTCACACTAATGTAAGATACTAATGCTATGCTTTTATTATCAATTAATCAATTTCTTATTATACAAGGGGTATATTTATGAAGAAAACATTATCCCTTATTTTAATCTTAAGTATGTTTCTATGTAGTAATCTTTCTGTTTTTGCTATGGAAACTACTTCTACCACATCGTCTACTTGCAACATATATAATGATGTAGAATCATCAGGTGCTCGAATTGTACATAACTATAAAAAAACAATAACAAAAGTTTACAAATCTCGTTCTTCCATTCCAGATTCTATCAATTATTCAGAATATAATAATTCATTAAAGGGCACTTTTAGTGGCAGATTATATTTAAAATCTATAAAGAAAACTGCTTCTGGATGGCAGGCTACGTTCTCTGGTACTTTAACTGGAAGAATTTAAAATTTCATTATTTTAAATGGATTATTAAAAATCAGGAGAAGACTTCATTTTTTGACATCTTCTCCTTTATATATATATAATAATATTGTTCTCCCACAAACTGGTTCACTATGACTAATCTTATTTAAATGTTATGAATTTCAGTACATTTTTCTTTACGTTTGGTTAATAAATTCTGTATATATTTTATCATCTCTAATTTTTTTTCTTCTCCAATAAGATATTCATATAATTTTTTTCTTTCCTCCTCTGACATACCATCTGTTATCTGATTTACTATATATTTTTGTTTGGAATCCACTGGGAAAAATGTTCTGGCATAATTTTTCATCGTCTTGCGAAATCCTACAACTTCTATAACTCCTTTATCCAATAATTTATTTATTAATAAATGAATAGAACTATCCTTCCATGTCTTTTTTTCTCCTGCAATATTTACAATTTCCGTTGCTGTTAACCCTTTCCCTTCCTCCCACAATATTTCCATAATAGCCATTTCACTTTTTGTCAATCTTTCTCTCATTATACTTTTATCCTCTTTTCTCTTATATTCTATTAAATATATTTATATTATAATTTATTATATAAGAAAAAGCAACAAATCTACATGATTTTGTTGCCTTTTCTTCTTTATATAACAGTTGACACTACATTTTGTACTTGTTATAATATAGTCACCAAACAACCAGCAGGGTGCTTTTAAGCTTCCCATTCTGGGGGTCATATCAGTTAATAAATAAGCTGCCTATTCCGCCAAGAACAAAGGGCAGCTTATTTATTTTTCAAATTCAGAATCGCAACTATCAATAACGCAACCGTTAATATGATCTCTAATTCTTCATATGTAGTCATAAATATACGCCCCCTTTCTGGTATTCTCCAGAACAGGAGGCAGCTACCCTGCCGGTCATAAAGCAGACCTACATTTTACAATGTTCCTCTGCCTGTCTACTATATCATGTATTTCTTTTTACTTCCACACTATTTTCAGATGATTTGATCCATTTATTTTGATAAAAAGGAGTATCTCTATTGGGGATCAAGATACTCCTTATGCACAACAATGATTGGGGATTTTTGCTGTGCAAATCCCACCTGTGCTTTTGAAGCAACGGACAATGATGCCGGGGAATACACCATCTCCGCAGGCGGGCATAAAAATAGGATACTTCTTCTTTATATTGAAGGTATCCCTCTTAATTTTTCTTATAAATGATCATTTTATAACAGCATTTACTACTAGACGGTAATCATCCCCCTTTTTCTTTCCGGAACAAGTAGACAGGGTAAGGATCTGTCCTTCTTTTTCTGGTTTCTTTTTAATAGGATAGTAAGCGTTTTTTTCTATCGTCATGGATAACCAATCCATCCATCTTTCATCCTTCTTGTTCCCTGTGAAATCCGTTAGGTATGTTGTACTTTTATCCAGACAGTCATATACACTATATACTGTATATTTCATTACTTTTTCCGGCTGATACAGGTATATCTTGTTATATTTTTTATAAAAATCTTCTGATTCAAACTCATGAAGCGAACCAAACATAGATCTTGTACGCATATTATGACCATAAAGAATCAAATGCTTATCCTCAAACGATGCTTCAGGCTGAATGAAAATGGATCCGGCATAACTGGATTCCCCTTTATAATTCTTATGGAGATATTCATTCCATCTGCTTCCCTGTAAAACAGGATAATCAATCCTGGTTCCCGGAACTCTTATCCATCCAACAATGTCTGGATTTATTTTTTTTAATTTTTCCCAGTCTATACCGGGATCTTCATCACCTGTTTCCTCTGCTTTTACATCGGATTGCAGGTCTTCTAATATTTTTTGGTTTTTCCATAATGGATATTCTTCCCTGAATGCCGCCCCTATAAAGATCATTGACAGACTGATCAATACGGCAATAGCTAGTAAGTAAAAAAACTCCCTTATCTTTCCCATACTGTATTTTTCTCCTTATTATTTTTGTGCTGGATTTCAGTACATTTCACATATCATGAACATAACACCACATATTTATAAAATTCCCCCGTCAGAGCTATTGACATGATCCTTCTGTATGGTCTATACTGGATTTGCTGAAAAGTTTTCAGCATGATCCAATCTCGCAGACCGTTTCAAAAGACGGTCTGTTTTTTTATCCCATCTTATCCATATCAAACCAGATAGATGGATAGATTATTATATATATTATTTTATATATCTGTCTCTATATATTTTGCAGGTAACTCTTTCGTTTCTGGAACCGTAATCTCTTCGCTT
>ERZ826396.695-NODE-695-length-46447-cov-6.646922_pt1 | contig 46447 bp, 63 predicted proteins | sample MGYA00519926_ERZ826396 | MGnify/ENA primary metagenome ERZ826396 (study PRJEB31778, sample SAMEA3449230) | human gut metagenome | biome: human gut; feature: human-associated habitat; material: faeces | place: United Kingdom | collected 2010/2012 ... | reverse complement strand
AGCCGCGCGCCGACGTTGCCGTACGAGTTCGACGAGGAGTCGTTGGCACCGAAGTAAAAGAGCCCGGCATCCGAGCCATAGTCCCAGCTACCCCCGACCATGAGCACCTGCCACCCGGAGCTCGAGTACACGTAATCCGGGATGTAGGTAGTCTCGCTGCCTCCATTGGCATCCGGGAGGAAAGCCCAGGGGAAAGTGTTGCTGAGGCCCAGGTCTTTGATCCAGCCAGAGGAGCAGAGGGTGACGCCGGCGGCGGTGTAGTTGCTGGTGGTGTCGTCGGCATAGTTGGCCGGATTGGTGCAGATGTAGGCGGCCTGGTTGTTGAAGTTGGCGCCGTCGATCCATTCCCAGATGTTGCCCCAGGGGTCTTCGATGTGGCGATACTGCACCTGGGTCTTTCCGTCGGTGCCGGAGGCGCGGCCGGTGTGGTAGCTCATGCTGTCCGTGCCGCCGGTGTTTTTCAGGGAGCTGCTGTCCACGTTGCCGCGGCCGATCTGTGCCTGGCTGTTCCAGTCGGCGAACTCCACCAGGTAGAGGAGCCAGACCGCATTCCAGGCGGCGAAGTCGTGCAGCGACCACTTGCTGCCCTTCCCCTTGGCGCCGGAGCGGAACTGTGCCCGGGTCTGGCTGTTCAGGGGCGTGGCGCCGGACTTGGAGGCGTTTCCGCTGACGGTGTTGTAGCGGCCCACGTACTTCCCGGAGCCGGGATGCTTGGTGAAGCCGTCCTTGGCTTTGTTGGCGATGTAGAAGTAGCGGTAGTTGCCGCTCTCGACGATCTTAAACCAGAACTCCGGGATATAGACCATCGTGTCGTAACTGGTGCGGCTGAAGCCGCTCTCCCCCCGCTTGTGGGACACGGCATTGTTGATGATGTTGTACTCCTCCATGTCCTTCCACGGCGCGTAGCTGTCGAAGGGGGAGCTGCCGGCGCCGGTCCCGACCGCCGGGGAGGGCTCGGTGGAGATGTCCACGGTAACGTGGTCGTTGGGGTCGTTGCTCTGGGTCAGGCGGGACAGGGCGGTGGAGCTGCTGGACTTGTTCCAGCGGACGCCGAACACCTGGGCAAACTCCACGGAGACATTCACCGTCTTATTGGCCGGGGCGTTGTAGTTGGAGCCGGCCGCGACCTTGACGGTGATGACGGCGGTGCCGGCCGCCTTGCCGGTGACGGTGACGACCGTCCCGCTCACGCTCACCGAGGCCACCCCCGGGGCGCTGGATTCGGCGGTGATCGCGCCGTCGCCCGGGCGGGTGACGTTGATGGTGCCGGTCTTTGCGCTGTCCGTCAGGGTGAGGGAGGACTTGTTGAGGGTGAGGCTGCCCGCGGCCTTGCTGATGCTCCAGCCCACCGTCCGGGCCGAGGTGGAGCCGTCCGACCACTGATAGTTGGAGGTCGGCGTGAACGTCGCGTTGTAGCTGCCAGCGTTGGTGCCGGAGGTGTCCCCGCCCAGGGTCATCTTCGTGGCGTCATACCCCGTCCAGGAGGGGCTCTGTGCCTGGCCGGTGTAGGTCAGGCTGCCGGTCTGGGACGGAGTTGCGGAGATGGAGGCCCGCCCGATGGTCCACACCACCGACTTGGCCTCGGTCGTCCCATCCGACCAGCGGTAATTGCTCGTCGGGGTGAAGGTGGCGGTGTGGCTGCCGGCGGCGGTCGCGCTCTGCTCCCCGCCGATGGTGAGCTGGGCTGTGTTGTAGTTGTTCCAGGTGGGCGTCTGGGCCTCGCCGGTGTAGGTGAGGCTGCCATTCTGGGTCGGGATGCCGGAAATGGTAGCCCGGTTGATCGTCCAGGTCACTTCCTTGGCCGTGGTGGTGTCATCCGACCACTTATAGCCCTCCTTCGGGGTGAAGGTGGCCGTATAGGTTCCGGCGTTCGTCCCGGTCGTGACGCCGCCCAGGGTCAGCGTATCGGGGTTGTAGTTGTTCCAGCTGGGGGACTGCTCGCTGCCGGTAAAGGTCAGCGTCCCGTTCTGCGTGGGGACGGCGCTGATGGTGTTCACCAGGTCGGTCACGGCTTCCAGGGCCGCGTTTGCGGACTCCTGGGCGTTCTGCGCCGCGGTCGCTGCCTGGTTCGCTTTGCTGGCCGCGCTGTTCGCGGTGTTGAGCGCGGTGCCGATAGCATCCTCCACGGTGGTGCCGTCGGTCAGCTTCACCTGCTCAGCGGTGACTTCGTGCGGGTTGTCGGTGTCGAGCAGGTGCTCGTCGATGTCTTCCATCCCGTCCACACAGTCCTTCTTGGTCTTGGGGAAAATGCGGTGCTCGTCGCCGATCTCGTCCACATAGGTCATTGTGGGCTTGTGCTCATAAACTGCCATGGTCTATCTCCTCCCTTCTTCACGCCGTCTGCCCGCTGCCGTCGTTAAACCAGAGGACAGGGCCAGTCTCGGGCTTGGTGCCGCCGATGATGACAAATCCGTCCGAGAATGCGGAGACGGCCTCGCTGGCGGCGTCAGCCTCCTCCTTGGCGGCCTCGGCCGCCGCAGCCGCCGCGTCCGCCGCGGACTTCGCGGTAGCGGCCAGGTCGCGGATGTCCTGGTGGGCGTTCTTGTCCGCGCTGTGCTCGCTGATGGCGCTCTCCACCGTCTCGTCCACATAGGTGACGGAGGCCGTCACGCCGGTGCTGACGTTGACAACGATGTTGGCCTCGTTGGAGATGGTGATGACGGCATAGACCTCAAAGAGGAAGTCGGGATTTTCCGCCTCCGTGGGGATCTCCACGCCCCGGTCATCCTGCAAGACAAAGAGCAGGGTCGGCGTCTCCATCTCATACTCCAGATGGGCCTTCGCGCCGATCTGGTGCAGGACGTAGGACTCCGTGACGCCCTTGTTGGTGATCTGGATGCCGACGCGCTTGCCCTGTTCAAAGTCGTCGATACCGATGAGCTTAAAGGTCTGCTTCGGCTCCGCCACATCGGTGGCGAATTTCAGCTCCTCCTCGGTCGACGTTCCGGCGCCGCCCACCGCGCTCTCGATGGTCAGCGTGTGGCCGGCCAGGGATTCGTTCAGCAGGTCAACGCCGGCGTTGGTAACGACAGATGTATTCCAGCTCATGTTGACACCTCCGTAGTGATTTTGTAGTAGGTTTCAGACACCTTAATCCCGGTGTGCATGGGGAAGTCGGCCTGCGGCTTGCCCACGCCGTCCACGGGTACCCGCGTCTGGACCCTCATGTAAGAGCCGGTAGCGTGCGCGCCGGTCGTAGCCGTCGTGGGGACGTGGGGCGGACGCACCTCTCCGTCAATGCGGACGGGGACGGTGATGCGCATATACCCGCCGATGAATGCAGCGGCCGCACGGCCTGTTGCAACGCCCTCCGCCTGGATGATATAAACGATCTCGTCCAGGTGGGAGCGGAGGTTCTTGTAGAAGTTCACGCGCTCCAGGACGCGCTGGTAGCGGTCGGAATCGGTGTCCTCCTTGCTGACGTCGATGGAGAGGCGGAAGTGGTACGGGTCGCCGCCGTACTCAAACCATTCGCTTACCCGCACCTCCGGGAAGATGGCGGAGATGGCCAGCTCGACGGCGGCCTTGGTGCCGAGCATCCGATGGACGCGCCAGCTGTCTTTTAACGTCCGGCGCTTTTCCTCCAGGGTGTAGTCCGCGTCCCACCAGTCCACCTTGAAGTCATAGGCCAGGATGTCCAGCAGCTCCTCCGGGAGTTCGTCGATGCGCGGGTAGATGGCCAGGCGCTGGATCTCCTCGGGGCGCTGGGCCAGCATCTGGGCGACAGAGGCGGCCAGGGCCGCCATGCTCTCGTCGTTCCGCAAGACCTCCGGGAGCGCCCGGAGGAGGTTTTCGGCGGTCAGGGCGTGCGCGCTATTCATCCTCATACCCCCCATTCGTGGCGGTGATGTCGCCTACCGTCGCCACCTGGGGCGTGTCCTTGTTGCTCCCGTCCTTGAGGACGGTAAAGGTGGGAGAGGTAAGGTCCACCCGCTTGATGCCGGTCTGCATGAGCAGGCCGATCAGGTAGGATGGGTTGATGTCCCGCCCCAGCTTACCGCACTGCCAGGCCACATACTGCTTCACCGCCGCATCTACGGCGGCCTCGATCTCCGCCGAACTGACGGAGGCGTCGCTGGGGATGTAGTAGGTGAAGGAGATGTCGTATTCCACCGTCTCGGGGTCTTTGACGGAAACCAGGTCTGTCAGCGGGCGCACCGTGTCCGCGCTGCAGGCGGCAAGCACCGCGTTCTTGACCTCCGTTTGGGCGATGGTGCCGTCATCCATGAGCACATACAGGTCCACCGTCCCGGCGACGGGAGAGTTGGCCACCACGTCGGCGATCTCCGTAGAGACGCGCTTGGCGATGTAGACATACCCGCCCTGGGGACCGGCGGTGGAGTAGGCGTCCATGCTGGCCCGCATGAGCTCGTAGAACTCGTCATCGGTGGCCTCGTCCGAGCCGCTGTCGCTGGCGGTGGTGTTCTCGCAGCGGCTGTAATAGTCAAACAGGTCGATGATGGTGTTGATCTGGCCCACGGCGTAGTCATTGCCCACCACGCCCGGCGTCTGGCATCGGATCTGGACGTCGGCATAGGTGTCGCCGATGTCCACGTAGACGTCCTCGACCGTCTCCCAGACAAGGGTGCTGCTGGAGTCGGTGACGCGGGTGCCGGCCGGGATCAGGATGGCCGTGGCCTGGGCCTCGGAAATATAAAACCGCTCGTTGCACACGGCGGGCTGCGCCGCCGGCCGCTCCGAGACATAGAACAGCTCCCCCAGGGCGTCCAGGTTTTCCCCGGATGCCCTGGAGGGGATGTTTTGATTTCCCGTGTAGTTGTTCTGGACGCGCTCCTGGATGATGATGTCCGCCACCCACTGGATAAACAGCTTTTCCGGGCTGGCCGGCTGCACGCTGACGCCGGTGATTTTCTCATAGCCGGAAACCAGGGCGGAGACAAGGGCATTTGTGTCCGTGCTGATGAACTGGTACTGCGTGTTTCTACTCATTGATCTCCACCTCCACGGTCGGGATGACCCTGCCCGGAATGCTGGCGTCCTCGTCGAACAGCACCCGGATAAAGGTCGCCCTGGGCTCAAACTTCTCGATGGCCTCCTTGACCTCCGACACGATCATGGGCCGGGCGATGTGGGTGGGCTTATCGAGGAATCGCATGGGCAGGCCAAACTCCCGGTAGAGCGGAACTGTGCCCTGCCGGGTGGAAAGGAGGATGGCGATGTTCTGAAGCACCGACGAAACCGTGTCCTGTTCGTTCAGCTTGACGGTGCCGACATCGACAGCTGATACCTTGTAGGTCATGCCGCACCCCCTAAATGTACTCCTGGAGGGTGAGCGAAATGGTGGCGCTCGTGATATCCCCCCGCTTGTCGAATGTCTGGGCTTTCATCTTGTGGCTTTTGATGGACCATCGGTATTTGCCGTAGGCGTGGGTTCCGATGGTCAGCGGGACGGCGGTGCCGCTCCGCTCGTAGTTCCAAATCTTCACGACCTCCGTCATCGGGTCGACGCCCAGATAGGCCGACACAAAGATGTCGAAGGTGATGCCGTCCGGGTCGAGCCCGGTAAACTCGGTCAGCGCGTGGGTGAGGTGCCGCTGGTGCGTGCTGTACCGGGCGGAGCCAGACCAGGTGAAGCTGGTGATTGTCTCCACAACGCTGTCAGAAACGGAGAACACGACCTCTCCGAGCGTCCCGATCTGCATTTATATCCCCCCCAGAATAAAGCCGTCTCCGTTGAACACCGGGAGATAGAGCACCAGCACCTGGTCGTTGACCTTCGGCATCCACGGCTTGATAATCAGGTCGTGCTTGTGGCTTGCGAAGGAGGCGTCGCCGGAGCCGCCGGATTCAAACTCCGTCCGCTGCGGGACGTTGTAATCAGGAATGAAGGGCGGCGTAGCCAGCACGCAGAGCCAGCCGGAGGTATGCCCTGTCTCCTTGAGAATGACGCGGGCTCTCCGCTTGCTGTTGTCCACGTCGCTGACTGTGCCGATCTGCACCAGGCGGGAAAGGATTTTTTCAGAGTCCATCAATATCCCTCCAGAATGCGACGGAGGACCGTCTGCGTCGTGTAGCCGGAGCTGCCCAGGGAGTGCTTCGACTGCTTGATGATATATTTCCCGTCCCACGCGCCCCACCCTTCCAGCGTGGCCGTGACGCCGGCCACCTTGGAGGGGTCCCCGGGGAAGGTGAATGTCGCGGTGCGGGAATACTTGTTGTGGAGGCGGAGCTGCTTGGCCGCCAGCGTCTGCGCTTCGGCGATGCTGGCTACCTTGGCCGTCACCTCCAGCTGCTGATTGTTCTTGGAGTCCGCCTTGTAGTCTTCGGCGTAAGCGGTGCCCTCGATGGCCTGGCCCGTGGCGGGGTCGGCGTAGCGGACGCGGCAGGATGTGTACTTGGTGTCCGCCGTGCCGACAGACAGGTCATACTTGGTGTAGCTCCCGCTGCCCCGCTTCACAGTGAAGGTCGGGTCCTTGGCCTCATAGTCAGCCTGGTCGAACAGCACCAGGATGTTGTTCGTGGCCTTGAGGGAGATCCCGGCGTCGTGGCAAAGCTGGGACAGGAATTTGATGTCGCTCACCTTGTACTGCTCCACCCGCTCATAATAGGGGTCGCTGGCGGATTCGTAGAGGCAGGCCATGCCGTTGGCGCCGGCCATTTCCTGGGCGATGCCGGAGAGGGTGTAGGCCTCCCATGCCTTAGTCTTTTCGGTCTGCCGGATCTGCGCGTTGAAGGGCAGCGACGTGGCCTTGATGGTGATGGTGGCTGGCGGCCCGGACGCCTTGATACTGTCGAGCTCGAATTGCCCGCAGTCCAGAACGGCGTCCTTGCCGTCGTTGTTCCAGTTTTCCCGGACGAATACCGCCTGGATGGCGAGGCCGGTGGTGGCGGAGGCCTCGGAACTCTCTTCCGCCTGGCCCCCGCCGACCTCCTGAATGTACTGGGCGCTGACATAGGCCGTCTTTCCGCTGTACTGGATAGTGGCCCAGCCGTTGGAGATCCCCGTCACGGAAACCTCCGTGCCATAGGGCAGCGCCCCGAGCTTCCCGTAGCTCGTTCCAGGGCCTGTGCGGACGTTCAGACCGATAGAGGGCGTCACCTTGTAGGTCTTTGCTTCCGCCTCTCCTGCGCCCTCTGCGGGGGCGGAGGAGGCCGCTGCCTGGATGGCATCGTTCAGCCACTTCTCCAGCCAAATACTGTCCCTGTCCTGGAGCTTGATTTGCAGGTCGTCCGCCTCGTCCTCCTCGTTGTCGGTGTAGGTCAGCGACAGCAGGTAGGGGCGGATGGATGATGTGATGTCGGTGCCGCCGAAGACGACCTCCGCCGTGGTGCGGCGGGCCTGATTCCGGTCGCTCATCCCGCCACCTGCTTCCAGGGCGGCAGAGAGCTGGACACCGGCTCCACGGCGTCGGGGATCGTGAGGACGATTCCGGCTGGGAAGGTGTAGTACTCCCGGTACTGCTGATTGGCATTCATCAGCTGGTCGGTGTAGTCAACGCTCCCCATCTGCTGGAATGCGATGCTGTCCCACATATCCCCCTGGGTGGTGGTGTACGTTCTCATGTGTAAGCCCTCCTCGCTGCGTCGACGCCGGCCTCCTGCAAGACCTCCAGGATCAGCTCGCGCATATCCTCGTCGTGGGCCGCCAGGATGGCCTCCAGCTCGGCGGCATTGGTGACGCCGGCAAGGTCGTACTGGGGCTCGAAGTAGATCACGATGGAGCCGCCCCCGCCGCCCGCTCCGCTCTCCGCGGAGATGGCGTTGCCGGCCTGATAGGAGGCCAGGTACGCCATAAGCTGCGGGGCGATGCCGACGGCCTGGATCTCCTCGGCAGAGAAAGCCTCGACACCGGCGCCGGCCATGCCGGACATAGCCTCGGCCACGTCCGGCTGCAGGGCCTCGGTTTCCTTGATGTAGCCCGCCCAGGTCATGTCGGCTTTTTCCTCCATGACGCGGGAAGGGCTGTGGATCTCCAGCTTGGCGTCGATGGCGTCAATGGCTGCCTGGGCGATCCGAGAGTAGGCGGCCTGCACCTGGGGCAACATTCCTTCCGCCCCAGATACAAAGCCCTGGATGGTGGCCCTGCCGCTGGCCGCCGCCTCCGCGCCGAGGTCCATCGCCTCGATGTCGGCGGCAAGCTCGGCTTGCAGCTCGTCCATGGTGGCGGTGAAGTCGGTCTTGAGGTCGGCCACGCTGCCGGCGGCCGCTTCCTGCTCGGTCTGCAAGGTCTGCCAGTTGGCGACCATAGTCGCCAGCTGCTCGTCGGTGGCCCCGGCCATGCCGGCAATCGCGTTCACGCTTTCCTCAGAGCCGTCGGCAAAGGAGGCGATCATCTCGCTCAGGCCCTCGATGTCGGCGCTGCGCTCGGTCAAGGTCTGCAAATTGGCGTTGTAGTCCTGCCAGTAGGTGATTTGGCTCTCCAGGGCCGAATTGATGGTGCCCGCGCTCGTTGCAACGACGCCTGCGGCCTCGTCCCAGAGCTGGTACTGTCCCGATATGCTCTCCAGGGCGGCGTCGTATGCCTCGGTGTAGGCGGTCACAAGGGCGTTGATTTCCTCCTTTACGCCGGTGATGGCGGTCTGGAGCTCCTGTTCCTGGGCAGCCGCCTCGGTGGCGGCGTCTCCGCCGTCCTGGGTGGCGGCGGTAAGGTTTTGCACCGCCTCCTCCGCCAGCGCGATTTCCTCCTCGGCGGCGGCGACTGCTTCCTGGTCCTCCTCGATGGCCTTGGTGTAGGCGTCGATGGTGTCCTGGGCCGTCCAGATTTCGTCGTTGATGTCGTAGATGGAGTCCTGGAGGTCGTAGTATTCCTGGGTCAAGAAGGTCGTGGCATCGGCCCACACGCCGTACTCCTCGCTGTAAGCCTGGGCCTCGGCGTTGGCCTCCTCCATCAACTCGTTCATTCGGTTGAAGGTGTCGGTCTGCTTCTTCTCGGCCGCCTCAAGGTCATACTGCGCCTTGGTGAGCCCGATGCTGTTCTCCTCGGCCTCGATCAGCACGGCGGAGTACTGGCTATACAGGGCGGTCAGCTGCTCCTGGTAGGCCTGCTGCATGGCGTTCTGCTTCCATGCCTCGGTATTCGCTCGGAGCGCGGCGGTGCCGCCCTCGATGGTGTCTGTCTCGAGGTCGATGTAGTTGGCGAGGTCAGGCACCACCTGGCAGAGCAGGGCCAGGGTATTGTGATACTGCCGGTGCTCCTCCTCAGTACGGACACCGGCGGCCTCCATCTCCTCCAGCTTGGCGATGTAGGTATCTGCCACGCCGGCGGCCGCCAGCGTGGAGGAAACCGTATCGTCGTAGGTGGCGTTGGCCTCATCCATCGCTTCCCGCATACCCTGGGCCGCCTGTGTCAGCTCGTCAACAGAGGGAACGGCGTCATTGGCGGCGGCGGTAGCAAGGGCGGCGATGGCGGCGGTCACGCCGGCCACGGCCGCGGCTACGCCCATGATGATATTCACGCCCGGGATGGCTGCGGTGAGCATGGCGGATGCGGCGGCCGCGACCTTCGCGCCCACGGTGTAGGCGGCCAGGGCTGCGACCACCAGGCCCAGCACCCCCACGAAGGCGGTGATGGCGTTGACCAGGGCCGGATTCTGCTTGATGAACTGGGAAACCGCATTGAGGACCTGGGTGCCCACGGAGTAGGCTTTCTGGAGCGCCGGGGTGTAGGCGTCGCCGATGGCCACCTTCAAGTTCTTGTAGGCGTTCTGCATCATGGTCAGCTGGCTCTGGGTGGTGGCGTACCGCTTGGAGGCCTCGTTGACCAGGGCGGTGTTTTCATCCCAGGCGTTGCTGCCGATCTGCAGAGCGTTGGTGAACACGTCGCTGGCGCCGGCCGCACGGAGCAGGGCGTCACGCATACGGATGTCGGACAGGCCCATGTCGTCCAGAACGGCGATTGCGCTGCGCCCCTCGGATTCCATGTTGCCGAGGCCCTGGATAAACTGGATGATGGCCCCGGCCGCGTCCTCTTCAAAGGCCGCGGCGAATTCGGAGGCAGACATACCCGCCACGTCCGCGAACTGCTCCAGCCCGTCGCCGCCCTGCTGGACGGCAAGCGACATATTGGAGATCAGGGTGGAGAATGCGGAGCCGCCGGCCTCGGCCTCGATGCCGACAGAGGACAGGGCGCCGGAGAAGGACATGATCTCCGCCTCGGTCATGCCGACCTGTGCGCCGGCACCGGCGATGCGCATACTCATGTCCACGATCTCTTTTTCCGTCGTCGCCAGGTTGTTGCCCAGGTCAACAATGGTAGCGCCCAGCCGGTCAAAGTCCTCCTGGGACATCCCAGTGATGTTCGCCAGACGGGAGAGGCTGGTGGCCGCTTCGTCCGCGGTCATGTTGGTCGATGTGCCCAGCATGGCCATGATTTCCGTGAAGTCCAGCAGGGACTCCTTGTGGATGCCCAGCTGGCCAGCGGATTCGGCGATGGCCGCCAGCTCCTCGGTCGTCGCGGGGATCTCCGTGGACATCTCCTTGATGGCGTCCGACATGGCGGACAGCTCGTCGTCGGTGAGGTCGGTGGTCTTGGCCACGCCGGTCATCGCCGACTCGAAGTCCATAGACGCCTTGGCGCAGTCCGCGAAGTACTCATAGACCTCTTTCAGGGCGGTGGCGATGCCCGCCGCCACGATTGCCTCGTGAACGGTGCTGAATGCCTGGCTCGCCTTGTTCCCGAAGGTCTGCGCGCCCTCGGCGACCTCCTCCTGTTCCTTTTTCAGCGCGTCGATGCGGTTGGTGAGCTGGGTGGAGCTCTGGCCGAGGTCGTCCATGTCGACCCCGGCCTCTTTCAAGGCGTCGCCCATCTCGTCCAGCTTCTCGGTCTGCCGATTCAGGGAGGATGTGGTCTTGTCGATCTGCTGCTGCTTGGCGAGCAGCTTATTTTGCAGGTCGGCGGAAAATTCCCCCGTCTGCTGGATCTCTTTCTGGATGTTGTCGTACTGCTGCTGAAGGAGCTCCAGGCGCTTCCGGGTGTTCTCCACCGCCGTCTGCTGCTTCTGGTAGGCGGTGATGTCCGCCTGCGTTTTGGAGAGGGACTGTATCTCTTTCTGCATGGCCGCCAGCTCGTCCTGGGCGGCCTTGAAGGTCTTGTTGTAGCTGCCGCCCAGCTGTGCGTTCAGCTGGAATAGCATCTCATACTCTTTGCGGCTTGCCATGTTGTCCCTCCCTTCGGGTCATCGTCTGCCGCGCCGGATGACGACCGGCCGCGGCGCTTTTTTCGGGCGCTTGGCCCGCTGTTCTTCCACAAGCAGGTTACTGGCCTTGATCCACTTCGTCAGCGAGGACAAGGGGAGCGCGGCCCAGTAGGAAACCGGCGTGTTGTTGTTCTGCGCCATGATAAGGCACTGTTTTCGGAGCCATGCCCCGCCGTCGCAGGTTACAGCTCCGAGGCCAGCAAAAAAGTCCGCGCCTTCGACCGGATGCGGTTGTAGTCACCGATGGGCAGCGCCTGGATGACGTCCGCGCCGATGCGCCGGGTCCTCCCGTCCGGGGTGGTGAGGGTGGTGGTGCAGGCGCGGGCGGCCATGCGGATCAGGTACTGGCCGGAGAAGGTGGGGACGATGACGGGCTTGTTCATGGACTGGAGTTCGTCTTCGATGGCAAGGCTGTCGTTGCCGGTCAGCCGGTCGAAGTCAAAGGACAGCTCCTCGATGGTACAGCCCTCGAAGGTAAAGGGCTTCTTGAGCTTGTGAACATAGGCAGAGGCATTCCCCTGCTCGGCCTTGTCCTTGGCCGCGGCCTCGGCGGCGGCAAACTCGGCCTCGTTCACGGCGGGGGCGTCGCCGGTCTTCTCCTCGACGGAAAAAGCATCGGCGGGGATAGGGGTCACTTTGGTGTCAACGCTCATGGTGCAAACTCCTTTCAAAAATGAGGCCCGAGACGGAGGGCCGCCCCGGGCTTTTGGCTGTTACTTTCCGATGGCCTTGCGGACGTCGGCCAGGTAGTCGACGCCGTTGACCACGCAGATGAAGTTCAGCGGGTCGATCTCGCGCACCTTGGCGCCGTCGATGTAGGTCGCCCAGTAGCGGACGGAGTACTCGCCGGAGCCGTTGGTGGGAGCGGCCGGGGCGATACTGCCGCCGGTGTCGGTCTTGGGGACGACCACCAGGACGTGCTTCACGCTCTGCACCTTCACCTCGCCAGCCACGGTGTCCTCGATCTGCTGCGCCACGCGCAGGTCGATGTTGTGGCGGCGGGGCTCGGAGAGGCGCACGCTCTGCTCGGTGGTGGTGCGGAAGTTGAGGGTCAGGCTCATTACGTCGTAATGGCCCAGGACGGGCACCTCCACGTTGCCGGCGATGCCGGCGCCGGAGAGGGTCTGTACGATGGCAGACAGATTCGGGAGGGTGGCCGTGGCCATGCCCACGTACTCCACGCCGTCCTCATACACCGCAAAATTGATTACGGATTCGTCAAAGTTAGGCATAGTTCAGTCCTCCTTTTAGGCCTGCAGCGCGCTGGTGACGTAGCTGGTATCGTACTCCAGGATGAAGTCGATCTCCTGCGCGGGAGAGGGCGGGGTCATGTAGATGTGGATCTTGATGATACCGGCCATGAGGTCGGTCAGCGGATTTTCGCTGTCCACCATTTCCGCCCGGGCGCCCAGGAGGTAGCCGGAGCCGACCAGGCCGTTGAGCCAGATGTTGGCGGTGTCCATGATGGTGTCGATCAGACGCCGGTTCATGGGCTTGTCCAGCTTGCTCCAGAAGGTCTGGATCAGGGTGTTGCCGACCCAGCCGAACATCCGGGAAACGGGGATGAAGTAGTCCTTCACGTCGGTGTTGGAGGGATAGCAGGCGGTGTAGTTGCCCCAGGCGCACCAGCCGCCCATGAAGTTCAACGCGGTCACGATGCCGTTGTCGTTGAGGATATTGGCCTGGGCCAGAGTGAGGTTGACCTCGGTGCCGTCCTCCAGCACCATCGCGTCACACTGGAAGTTCTTGTTGCTGGGAGACTCGTAGGGGCAGCCGCCGTTGCCGGTGTCGACCTGGGCGATCAGCCCGGCCAGCTGCGTGCTCATGTGGAATTTGTAGTCGCCGAGCTTCAGCATGGGCCAGCAGGTCACCTCGTCCACGTCGACGAAGTTGTTGCCGCTCTTTTCGGTGATGGCGGTGGTGTAGCTGGTGGCTCCGGCGGAGCTGGAGTCAATGTCGATCAGCGCCTTGGCCTGGAACATCCCATTGATGCCGCCGGCCTTGGTCGCCATGACAGCGGCCACGACCGAGGACTGGGAGTGGCCCGGGGCGCAGATCAGGTCAGGCACGATGCCCAGGGTAGTAAGACACTGCTCGATGCTCTCCATGCCGGTTGCAACGGCGGTATCGTCCACGGAATCGGGCTTGACCTTGTTGTAGGTCACGTTCACCTGCTCGGCGGCGTAGGCTTTGCCGCCGGACAGGACTTCGATGACCAGGAACTCCCCATCGTAGTAGGTGCTGTAATCGGTGTCCTTGACGTAGGCCTCGCCGGCGCCGCCAGCGGGCTTGACGACCAGATTCTCGTCGTCAATGGCCGCGATGGGGAGTTTGGCCTTGTGATCGGTCAGAGCCACGTCGGAAGCCGCCACCGCCTCCTTCATGTCCGCAACGTCAAGGACGTTGCACATGATGACGGGCTGGCAGCCGAACAGCTGGAAGTGGGAGTACATGAACTCGCAGAGGGGGTAGCTCCCCCAGTCTTCCGAGTAGCCCAGCTTCTCCACCGCCTCGGCCCAGCTGGTGCAGAGGACGGGGACGCCAGCCGCGGCGGGAGATGCCGCGCTCTGCACGGGGGCCGCGCCGACGACGAAGGGCACGCCGCTGTCGGCGACAACGGGGGTGCTGACGCTGGTGGCCTGCTCGGAGACATATACGCCATGATTTGCCATAGGTAGTCCTCCTTACTTTCTGCCGGAAGCCAGCTTCTTGTAATTCACGTTCAGCAGGTTTCCGGCGGTCTTTACTTTGATGCGGTCCACGGGGAGCGTGTCGCTGGTGACGACCAGGGACGCGATCAGGGGGTGGCGCTCCAGGGCCGGCGCAAGCTCCTTCAGCACGGCGGCCTTGCCGCCGCGGTAGACCGTGCCGGACTGGATCACCCCCCGGATGCTCGGCCCGAGGTAAACGCAAAATCCGGCGGCCTTGCCGTCGGATTTCTTGGTGGTGGTCCTTTTCTCTTTGGGCTCCCGGGCCTCAGCCTGCTCGGCGGGGACGGGGGCCATGTCTTCGGGGTCGGTTTTCTTCACAGCCATTGGCGTACCTCTCTTTCCACGCCGGGGACGCGCCAGGTGGTGGTCATTTCTCCGGCATAATATGGGGCGGTGTCGTCGGGGTAGATGAAAGTTTCCAGGCCGGCCTCAAGGTCGAGCTGGAAGCGCCGGCCGATGACGACCTCGCGCAACAGGCGAATCCGCAGGCGCTCCATGAGGTTGAGCAGCATAAGGCCGCCCTCCTGCTCGTCGTCGTTGTAGACGGCAAAGATGGAGCGCACCACGGCGACGCCGGCCTCCAGCTCCCCGGACGGCTGGGTGTCTTTGCTGGTGATGGCCTGGTGGATGATATAGGGGGCCTTTTTCTTCGCGGCGCTGCCGTCCGGCAAACGCATCAGGTAGACCTCCGCTGCCCGGTACTGCTGCTCCTCGTTTTCACTTTGGATCTTCACCGGCATGATAAGGTCTTTGACAGCGTCCTCAGTGACGGCTTTCAGCTCCTCCAGGAGCATGACACGGTCCATAGGCTACCCTCCCCATCCGTTGAGCACCCGCATGATCTCGTGCTCAATGCGGCTCTCGTAGGTTTTCAGAATTTCCTCGTCCATCTTGTCGGTCGTCTCCTCGTGAGCATAGAACGCCTGGACAGCAGAGGGCCCGAACAGCTCCCGGATGGGGAACCGCTCGGGGCCCTCGCGCTCGAACACGCCGGTATGCCCGCCCACATGAGTGACAAAGGCGTTTTCAAGGGTCTGCTGTGCGCTGGAGCGCAGGACGCGGGTATGCACCTTGCCGTCCGCTCCAAACTTGGTATCGAACTTGATAAGGGGGATGACATTCCCCCGATAGCCGAAGGTGACCTGATAGGAGCTGGCGGAGTCCTTGACGATGGTGTTGATGGTCTTCGTCCGGGACTTCAGCTCCCCCTGGGAGATGGCGTACTCCTCGGAAACGATCTTCATGCCGACGGTAAGGCCATGCCGCGCCGACCGCTTCAAGGCGCTTCCGACGGCGCGGTAAACGCCGTCGGGGATGCCGGCCAGGAGCTTCGATACTCGCTCAAGGCTATCGTCGATTTCATCAATGGTGATGGCGTAGCTCATTCGTCGATCGCCTCCAGTTCCACCCGCAGCATCCCCATCTCACAGACCGAGGAGGCGACGTAGAATTCCCGGAAGAATCCGCCGCCGCCCTCCCGGTTGTTGATCTGGATGCGCATACCCTTCTCGGGCTGATTGCCGCCCAGGTCGGACAGCGCGCAGTGGAGCACGGATGACACGAGGTAGAGCCCCTGGACATGGTCGGACTGGAGCTGGCGTCGCTCCTGCTCCTTCAGGCCGGACAAGACGATGGGGATGTCCCGGTACTCCTCGCCGTCATAGCGGATGGTGCGCTTTTCGGCGAACTCGTCCAGGTTGAGAAAAACGGCGTGGACGTCATCGGCCACCATGTCCTTGAAGCCGCTCATTCCACCGGTCCCTCCGCGCCGAGGCCGGCCGGAGCCCCCTCGTCGTCCTCCTCGCCGGAGATCGCGTCCTCCAGGGGCACGTCGGTGATGGCCGCGATCAGCTGCGCCTTGGTCTTGAGCTTGGCGGTGTCGATGCCCATTTCCTCGGCCAGCTCCTTGAGCTTGGCGTTGGTGAGCTCCTTGAGCTGCTCGGGGTCAAGGTGGGCGGTTTCCTCGCCCTCTGCGGGCTCGTCCTGGCCAGGAGTGTCCACGCCCGTCCCTGCGCCGTCCTCGCCCTCTACGGGCGTTGCAACGGCTCCTGTGGTATCTTCCTCGGGGATGTCCTCGAGGACGACGCCCACGCCGAGGGAGGCCAGGCGGGCGGCCTCGGTGTCAGTCACGACGCAGAGGCCGCCGGCGGACACCGGCCGGGGGTGCTTCGCCCCCTCGGGCCGGTAGCCGTACAGACCGTTGGTGATTTTTACACGCTTCATGGTGTCGCTCCTTTCCCGGTCCTATCAGGTGCCGACCACGTTGGCCGCGTACATCCAGGGGGCCTTGCTCCGGGGCGCCGCCAGGGGGCGGGAGGCCAGGCGCAGCTTGCGGGTGTCCTTGTCTTTGTCGACGACGAACTTGGGTACGCGCTGCATGGCGAAGCTGTGGTACTCGTTGTCGTCCTCGATCTGGTCGACACGGCCGTACATCATGTGGCCGCAGTCGGGGGCGGTGACCATCGCGGAGGTCGCGGGGAACAGGCGGATGGTGCCGTCCTTGTCCAGCACAGTCTCGCGCACGGAGAAGATGTCCAGGTCGGTGCCGTCGAAGTTCAGGTTGCCGATCCACACCACGCCGGGATAACGCACCTGGGGCGCCAGGCGGCCATACTCGGCGCGCCGGTTGTCCAGCAGATTCAGCGTGGCCTCGTCGCTCTGGATGAACGCGGCCACTTCGGTGCCCACGACCAGGTCGGTGGCGGGGAGCCCGCGGTCCAGCAGGTCGTTCACCATCGCGGCGACATCGCCCTTCCAGTCGCCGCCGGACGCGTCCCACTTGTTCGCCACGGTGTACTTGGCGGGGTTGGAGCCGGTGGTGTCGAAGTAGAAGATGTCGTAGGTTTCGCCCACGGTGTCGTTGTCGATGTAGGCGACGATGGTGCAGCCGTTGTTGATCATGGTCTGGACGGCCATCCACTCCTCACGGCGCTGGATGCGGCGGTCCAGGTCGGTGAGGTCCTGCATCTGGAGCGCCCGGGCGCGCTCGGCGGGGGTGCTGCCAGCATACAGGGCCTCCCCGAAGCCGCGCTTCTGCAGGTCATCCAGGGTCAGCAGACGGGACGGAGCGGTGAAGGGCGGCTCGAACTCGTGGATCTCGTAGCCGCCGCGGGCAACGGGGATGTCGCCGGCACGGCGCACAACGAAGGGAGCCATAGCCCGGTCACGGTCGCGGTACTCCACCAGCACCTTGTTGGCGTTGAAGATGTCGGTCGCCGCGTTGGTGGGGAAGTAGCGGTCGCGGAAGAAGCTCTGGACGGGGACGATCTCCTGGACCATGCCCGCCATGTAGTAGGTGTCAAAAATGTCGAAAGGCATATTCTTGTCCTCCTTTTAGTCCAGGACCTGGGCCAGATAGATACCGCGCTCACGCAGGGTGTCCTTGTCGGCCTGGGTGATGGTGTACTCCTCGCCCACAGTCAGGGCGTCTTCGTTGAAGCAGCCCATCACATAGACGGCGACGTTGACATCAGCGTCGGTGCCGATGTCCTCATCATCGCAGAGAATGCAGTCTGGGGTAAGGGTTTCGTTGGAGCCGGCGGTGGTGCCGAGGATCTTCAGCTTGCCGTCGCCGCCGGTGCCGGAGCTGCGGCACAGGACGGTGCCACGCGGATAGGTGGCGGCGGCGGACAGCTTGGTGATGATGCCGGAGGCCACCTTCACAGGCGGGGTGATACCGGCGATCAGCTTGTCGTACTCCATAGAGCCGACCTTGTCGTTGAGATGCTTCGCCATGTTACTTATCCTCCTTCTTGTTCAGGGCCTTCGCATCGGCGCGGCCCTTCGCCATGCGCTGCTCCGGGGTGAGCTCACCGGCGGGCGCGCCCTCGTTGTTGGCGGCTCCGACCTGCTGCGCGCCGGACGCGCCGGTGTCAGCCTCCAGGGCCGTCATGTAGCTCTTACCGGTCTGGGCGGCTTTCTGAGCCATGCGGTAGGCCAGCTCCTGGGCGGTGCAGGGGTGATCCCCGTACTTGGCCTCCCGGATGCTCTCGGCGTCATAGAGAGATGCCAGGGCGTCGATGTCCTGGATTCTCTGGCGCTCGACCTGGGCGGGGTCGGCCCCGCCGTCACCTTCGGCCGCTGCGCTGGGGGCAGGGGTGGCGGCAGCTCTCGCCTCGGCCTCCAGCTGCGCGGTCAGCTCCGGGTACTCTGCCCGGAGCTCCTCAACAGTACTTGCCATAGGTGTACTTCCTCCTTTTCTGCCGGTCTTGGCCGGCGGATTTGTATGTGTCTTAGCCGGGGCCGAGGCCTCGGGATCGACCGTAGGAATGTTGTCCGGGGCGAACATCCCCGCCGTAAGGTGGATGGTGCGACCGCGGACGAACAGGCGCCGTCCATCCGCACTGGCGGCAACGTCCAGGGGCTCCGCATCCTCGATCAGCTCGTCAGCGAAGCCCTTTTCCACCGCCTCGCGCCCCGTCATGTAGGTCGTGTCGGACATCATGTGGGACAGGACGGTTTCGGTCAGGCCGGTTTTCCGCTTGTAGATAGCGACTTGGGCCTTGTCCCAGGCGTCATACTGCCCAGCGGCCTCGCGCAGTTCGTCGGCGTTGTAGCCGCCCCAGAAGAAGCCCCAGCACTTGTGAATCATAATCAGGCTGGAGGGATTGACCTTCACCGTGTCGCAGGCACACATGATAAGCGAGCCGCCGGACATCGCCACGCCGTCCACGATGCAGGTGAGCTTCGCTCCGTCCCGCGCCAGCTCCCGGAGCCGGTTGTGGATGGTGTTGGACACGCCGGCGTCGCCGCCATAGCTGTTCATGCGGATGGTGATGTCCTTGCAGGTGGCGATTTGCCCCAGGTCATCCAGGAACTCAGAGAGGGTGATAAACTGTCCCTCTACGGGGTCGCCCCACCAGTCCGTGGGATGCTGCTCATAGATGTCGCCGTACATGGTGATCTCTGCGCTCTGGCCATCGGCGGTAGCCATCGCATAGGCGGCCCGCTTGATGTTCACGACAGGCCGCGCGGTCGGTACTGTTTTGCTCATGCGTTTTCTCCCTTCCCTTCGTCCTCGCCACTGCCGCCTTCGCCGCCATCAGCGCCGGAGCTCGGCAGGTTGGTGATCCGTGCACCGCCCGCTTCCGCGAGCTTCGCGTTTTCTGCTTTCAGCTGCTCCACGTTGGCCTCCCAGTCGCCGCCGCCCAGCTCGCGCGTGACCTGCTCGTGGGTCTTGAAGCCGTGGTCGACCAGGACAACAGCGGCGTTGGCCTCCTTCAGCGGGTCGAGCTGCCCCTGGACGGGGCCGATCCAGCGCGCACCGCACCATGCGGCCCGCACCAGGGGATCTTCAAAGAAGCCCGGGGCCTTGATGCGGCCGCGGGCCACTGCCTCCGAAAGCCACACCTCATAGGCCGGCTGGCAGAAGTCGGCCACAAACCAGCTCCGGCGCATCTTGAACTCTTCCCAGGCCTCCAGGAGGGCGGCGCGGGATGCCGAGTAGCTGGAGTTAAAGGTCTTCATCAGCACCTCGTAGGGCTCGCCCAGGGCTGCGCCGGTCTGCTGGCAGAAAGTCTTAACAAAGGCATCAAAGCCCGTGGTGGGGATGCTGGGGTTTCCGAATTTGATGTCCTCGTTCTCCGCCAGGTGGGAAACCGTACCGGGGCCCATCTCATACTCGCTGTCGCTCCCGGATAGGTTGTTCTCGATGGGGTTTGCCGCGGGAACACCGGCGATGTCGCCGGCGCCGACCTCGTTGATGGGGATCTCGGTCTGGCTGGTCTTGGTGATGATCCACGCCGTAAAGAAAGACTGGACGAGGGCGGCCATAAGCGTGCTCTCCGTGTACCGGCGCAGCTGCAGCAGCTGCTCGATCACCGGGGCCAGATAGGTCACGCCCCGGTACTGGTCTGGCCGCTCGCTCCCCATGATGTGGAGGATGTTCGGCAGGCCCGTCCTGGGGCCGTAGGCCTCCACCCTCGTCCACTTGGTCGGCTCTGTCGTGGTCTGCCAGGGGTAGGTGTTGTGGACGTAGTAGGCGACGACCATGCCGTCGTTGTCCACCTCCACCCCGTCAAAGATGCGGTTTCCGTTCTCCGGGTTCTTCCCGTCCGTGATGTGGGCCACGGCTGTTCCGCCCCCGTACTCGGCGGGGGTGCGCACCCGGTCGGCCTCTACAAGATGGATGCGCAGGGAGTAGGGATTTACCGGCGTGGGGTTTCTCCGCTTGAACACGGGGAAAACGTCTCCGCTCTGGAGCCACGCCACCAGCGCCAGCTGCTGCATCCCGTAAAAATTGTTCATGCCGGTAGCGTCGCAGTTGGCCTTGTTCTTGGCCCACAGGGAAAACTCCGCCTCGGTGCGCCGCTGCCACTCCTTGGCCGCTTCCGGGGAGATGCCCAGCACCTCCCGATCTACGGAGCTTTTGAGGGTCAGGCCGACGCCGACCACCTTTGTTCGGTTGGTGTTGATGGCTGACGTCGCCACCGGGGAGGACATATACAGCATCCGCCCCCTCTGGCGGAGGGTGAAGTTGTTCCAGTCGATGTCCTCCCTGGGGGAGCCGCTGCGCGGGGTAAAGCCTTTGAGCGCCCGCCGGGTCATGCTGGCGCCGGCCTCGCTATATCCCTTGGCCTGGGGGCGCGCTGTGTCGGGCAGGAACAGCCCGGTTTTCTTATCGCGGTATATGTCGCCCACCTCCTATGTGATGCATAAAAACGGGCCGCCCGGCGGCGAAAGGAGCTGACAAACTCCGACGGGCTGCCCGTGGTAAAGCCCTCTCGGGCTTGTACCCATATCATTTTCGTGACCTCACGAAAAAGGTCACCAGTCGCGGGGGATGACGCCGAAGGCCTTGCGGGGCCGCCTGCCGTTCAGCAGGGCGGTCAGCTCGTCGATCTTCTGCTCGGCCTCCTCGATCTCGTCCTTGAGGGTGCCGAGGTCGAAGCGGGTGAGCTGCCGGTCGTCGATGGTATAGCTCTTGACGCGACCGTCCACCAGGGCGGTATAAGCCGCAGTCAGCTTCTCATAGGCGGAGCGCCAGAAGTTCAGCCGGATTTTCACGTCGGTCATATCTGCCATCGGGCATCACCTACCATTCGTCATAGTATTTCTTCAGCGCGGAGCCGCGCTTGGTCTGCTTTTTTGGGGGCGGCGGGGCCGTTGCAACGCCCGTAGAGGGCGCTTTCCCTCGGGCCGCCTTTAGCCGCCTGTCTATCTCGTCAAGGTTGGCTGGCGTGCATTTGAAGGCCGCCAGAGCGTAGTTGCGGCAGTCCAGGGCCTCGTTGCGCTCGTGGCCGGGTATCTTCTCCCACACCCAGGGCTGCTTCTTGGCCGGGTCATATACCAGGTGCTCGGAGAGCAGGCCGGTAAAATAGCCGGGGCCGTAGTCGTCCCGCCTTGGGAAGTGGCAGTACTTCGAGCCCGGCTTCTGCACCTTGAGGTTGTCCATGATGATCTGCTTGCCGGAGTCGACGCCGAGCTGGTACTGCCAGCAGGTGCCGATGGCGACCTGATTGACCACGATCTTCATCTTCTTCGGCGGAGAGGTGTAGGGCTTATCCGCCCCGGGCATACCCTTGATGCAGAACACCTTGCGGGAAATGCGCGCCCGGCATTGGAGGCGGACGTCCTGAGTGAAGTGGCCGCCCTCGTCCACGAAGGTCATAGAGCTTCGGAGCCCCAGGCCGTCCTCGAAGCGGAATATTCGGTTGAACACCATCTCGTCCAGCTTGGCCCAGGTGTCCGGGTCATCCGGCCTGCCCATGACGATGCCCTTTTCGATGCCCCAGGTTTCCCCGAAGTGGCCGTGCCCGACGACCTCATACTCCATGCGGTCGTCCTGGGTGTCCACGCCGGCGGTGAGCACCAGTACCCCCTCCGGCAGCTCCACAGGGGAGCCGTCCGGCCGGGTGCCGTAGTCCTCTCGGCGGGCCATGAGGCTGTCCTCGTCCTCCAGGTCGCCGCGGTCTTCCCACAGCAGGCCGAAGCAGGTGTTGTAGACCACCTGGAGCTTCCGGGTGTTGCCGATCGCCTTGAGATACTTGAGCACGATGGAGCTCCAGGAAGCCCACTGGCTGACAAAGGCGTTCAGCCAGAAGGAGCGGACGCCCTGGGCGTATGCGTCGGGGTTGTCCGCCTCCCAGCGCGCGGGCTGGTGCTTCATGGTCGTCTCGTCGGAGATGCTTCCGCAGCCGGGGCAGACATACCAGACGTGCAGCACCTTGAAGGTCTTGCGGCCGGCCACCACGCTCTCCTCGTGCTCATAGCGGATGTCCTCGAAGTTGATCTCGTGGTACTCGCCGCAGTGGGGGCATTTGCTTTTCCACCGCTCCATCGTGCCCTCGGCGTAGGACGCCTCGATTGCGCTGGCGTTCTTGACGGTGGGGGTGCTGACCTCCAGCGCCTTGGCGTTGTAGAACGTGGTCTGTCGGGCCTGGGCCAGCTCCCAGGGGTCGCCCTCGTTGCCGGCGGAGGTCGCCCAGCGGTCGCGCTCATCCCCCATGATGTAGCGGATTGGCTTGGACGCCAGGGCGTGGGCCTCGGTGGAGCCGCACATCGTCAGGATGCCGCCGGGGTATGTCTTTTGCAGGATGGTGTTTCCGCTGTCGCGGCTCTTGGGGTCCGCCACCTTCTTTTTGAGGGTGGGGCAGTCCCGGATCATCGGAGCGATACGGAGCTTGGAGTACTCCTTGGCGTCAATGGTCGTGGGGTGGACGAACAGGATGGAGCCGGGGTCCTCGTCGATGATATAGCCGATGGTGTTGTTGAGGAACTCCGACTTTCCCACCTGGGACGCCGCCACCATGACGATGCGGTGCACCCGGGGGTCGGTAAAAGCGTCCATCGGCTCCCGGAGGTAAGGGGTGCGGTCGGTGCGCCAGGGGCCGGGCTCGGCGCTGGCCTCGGTAGACAGGCGGCGGTTTTTCTCCGCCCATTCCGTCACGGTCAGGTCGTCCGGCGGTTTCATGCCGGCCAAGACCTTCGTGATGACGGCATTCAGCCTCTTTACCCGCTCGCGGGCCTCTTTCTCCTCAATGAGCCGGCGCGTTTCCTTATCCGTCATCGGCATCACGCCCGCTATCAGCTTCCCAGGCCCTCCGTTCCCGGACGCGCTCCTCGTATTTTTTGGGGTCATAGCGGTAGTTGGAGAGCTCCCGCATGGCCTTGTTGACCTCGCGGCGGATGACTTCGGCGGCCTCCGCTGGGGAGTTCGCCGAGGCCACGTCCACGGCCAGGCGGCCGGGCAGGGCCATCATCGCCCCGCGAATGGCGTAGATCAAGTCGGTGGTCATCGCGGCCACGTCCTCGCTCCGGTGCATTTTGCCCTGGAGCTCGTCGGCCTCGGCCTTGGCGATGTTGGCCTTGGCAATCTTCATTGTCACGTCGGCGGCCGCCTTCGCCTTTTCCTGCTTGATTTCCTGCTTGATCTCCTCCTCGGTCTTGGCCGGTCCCGCGCGGGCCTCCAGCATGGAGCAGTAGGCGCGCACGGCCTCGGTGATGTCGAACAGGCTCCCGTGTGGGGTGCTGCGTTTGTGCAGCGTCCCCTGGGCTACCAGCTGCCCGATCCACTGGTTGCTCTTCCCGGTCATCGAGCAGATGTCGGCGGTCTTGACGTAGACAGGCGTCCCGGCGCGCAGCACATACACGGCTCCGTCCTCTACGACCACATCCTGCTTCTTTGCCGCCATAGGCCACGCTCCTTTCCTGTGCCTTGGCCCTCCGCCCGACGCCCGGGGCGTTTCCGCTCCGGGGCCAGGCTATTTGATAGGAGGCGGGCGTCCCACGCCCGGCGGAAGGTCAAGAAGTCGATAATTTCATACAAGATTTCAATTAAAGTTGCCCTTTTCTCGCGCACTAACTAATCGCTTTTTGGGGTCGGCGAGCCCGCAGCCTTTGGGGAGGGGCCGTCACAGTACCTTGCCGCGCTTTTCATCGTCGCCCTCAATGCCCATTTCCAGGGCTTGCAACACCCCTTCACGCCTCGGCATGAGAACGCCCAGGGCAGAACACATACGCGGCTCTCGCGCCTTGTATGGCCCTGTCCTGGGCTATGCCTGGTGTATGGGGGCATGGGGTATGCCTCAGTACTTGGTCAGCAGCTCTGCTTTGCTGTACCCATGTACGCCTTTCGTCATCATCGAGAGGAAGTCATCGCGTGAGAAATCAGACAGGCGGAATACCTCCTCGGGCCTCATGCCCAGCTGCTTCCCGATTTCCTGCACGCTTTTCCCGTCGGCCAGCAGGCGCTTGACGATGGCCTTCATAGGCTCCAGCAGGTGTGTACCGCGGGCGCGGTTGTGGGTGACGGTGCCGTAGATGTCCTCGGTCTGGTCGTCGTGCCGCACGATCACCACGGGCACCTTGCCGCCCAGCTTCGTGTGCAGGGGTTCCTCTCCGGCCACCGTCCAGCGGTGGAAGCCGTCGATGATGGTGTAGTCAGGGCGCACCACGATGGGCAGCGTCCAGCCGTTGGTGAGGATGGACTGCACCAGCAGCTTCAGGTTCTCACGGTTGACCTTGTTGGGGTTGTAGTCGTTGGGCTTGAGCTGGTCGCGGTCTACCCATTGCAGGGAGGACAGCGGGGCGAACAGGTCCACATCAGCCATTTGCCTCACCTCCCTTCCGGAAGGACTTAGCGTAGGCTGCGTAGGCGCAGGAAATATCCTGGTAGATCGCCCGCAGGGTGCGGAGCTTGGGGTCGCCGGCCACCAGCCCCTCGTACATTTTCCGATAGTCCCGGGGGCGGGCCATTCCGTCCATGCGGATAAAGAGCTTGCGGTACTGCTTGGCGACCTCGCGCTTGTGCGGAGTGTTGAAGAAATCGGCAGGGCGCTCGAACAGCATCTCTTTCAGGAGCGCGCGGTAGTCCTTCGTGTCCTTGCCCTCCAGCTCCCGGCGCTTCCGCGTCGTGCGGTGGAACATTTCGCTGTCCCAGTAGAGCATGGCAAGGTAGGCGTTGGGCTCACGGCGGAGCACGCGCTCCATCAGGGCAGGGTCATACTCCGCAAGATGTACCAGGACGGGGACAGTATCGACAGAAAAGAATTGCGAAACCCGCAGCTGGTTGCGATTGACCCCGACCTGGTACATCTGCAGATAGACCTTGGGGATCTCCACCCGTTCGTTGCGAAGGTAGAGCCACACGTCGGTGGTCTTCCAGTCGTAGATCGGGTAGATGGTGTTGGTGTTGGTGATCCCCTTACCGCCCACGCCCAGAGCCGCCATGTACTGGAGGCGCTGGACGGATTCGGCCGCCCGGACGCCAGTCATCATAATGCCGTCCCGGGTGACGCGGGGCAGGAAGGATTGATAGTTGTCCACCCTGGGCTTGAGCAGAGGGTGGTTACGGATGGCAAAGGGCGGCGGCTGCCGCACCCAGACATCCCGCTTGCGGCGGTCCCAGCAGACGAATGTCTCGTCGCTGGAGAGCTCATTGAGGCAGTTGAAATGCTTGACCTCGATGCACCACCACTGGAACTTGGCGCCGGCCAGCAGGAACTTTTTTCGCCAGGCCTTGGTCGTCTCCTCGATGCAGTCGAAGATGGCCTCCTCGTCGATGAAGAGGACTGTCAGCAGGGCCGGGTCGATTTCTCCGGCCTGGATCAGCTTCAAGGTGAGGTCGGCCAGGCACAGGCTGTCCTTTCCGCCCGAGAACGACATATAGACTGGGACGCCGTTGGAGAACACGTTTTTGATGCGCTGGCGGGCGGCGGTCACGATGTCCACGTTGGACGCAACACGCTTTACAGCCATATCCGCTCACCGCATTTCGGGCAGAGGATGAACCGGCGGGCCGGCTCTTCCCCCTGGGGCTGTGCTCCAGCCGTCGGCGGGACGTATTCCTCGGCGTTCTTTGCAGCTGCTTCCTCCCGGGCCTCGGTGCGCTCCCTGGCGTCGCGGATCTCCTCAATGCGCTCTTCGTCGATTGTGCCGTACTCGCTAAGGGTGTCGGCGGCCTCGTCCGCCTCCATGACCATCGCCCGGAGCAGATCTTCCTCATAGCCGGGGATGTCCAGGTCGTCCTTCAGCTCCAGGACAAAAGCATCCAGAGCAGACAGATCATCCACGCCCAGGTCGAACACTCGGTTGTCGGCCAGCATGAGCTTCTTCTTCTGGGCTTCGGTCAGGCCGGACACCACATAGCAATCCGCCTCGGTGTGTCCCATGGAGAGGAGCGTTTCATACAGGCCGTTGCCGGCAAGGATGACGCCGGCCTCGTCCACCACGATGGGGCGGATCTGCCCGAACATCTCGACAGAGCGGCGAAACTCCTTCAGCTGCTTGTCGGTGTGCATCCTGACATTCCGCTCCGGGCGCCGGAGCTCGGACAGGGGCTTTCTCGTTACATTCACGCCCGCACCCCCTCGAGGAAGGCCCGGGCGCTCTCGACTTTCTCCGCCGCGTTGATGACGATGGAGGGGTCGATGTCGTAGACTTCGCGCCAGCCGTTTTCAATGCTGCCCGTCCACTGTCTGGCGGGCCAGGGGTGTGTGCCGCAAAGGTAGCCGTTCTTCCACCCGTAGATGGGAGGGAGCGGGAGCCGGTGGTAGTGGATATAGGCCAGGATATGCTCATGGCTCCAGGCCGCGAGCGGACTAAAGCGGGTCACGCCTTTACCGTCGGTATAGATGTTGGTTTTGCGGCCGACATAATTGCCGTCCGCACGGCGGCGGCCCAGGATGATGAGGTCGAGGCCGTGGGCCTTGGAGTAGATGCGCTGCGCCCGGTGCTGCACGATGGAAAACCAGCGCCCGGCCGCAGCCGAGCTCTGCGGGAACAGCATCTCGGGGTGTCCGGCCAGCCAGTCGAGGTTCTGGTGCGTGTTGATGACTTCACAGCCGGCGGGCTTGTTGGCTTCGATCCAGGCGGCAAACGCCGGGTACTCCAGGTCGCACACGCCGATCATGCAGTTGGTCACGCCCGCCGCCTCGCAGAGCTTGCCAAGGACAATACTGTCCTTACCTGCGCTCCAGGCGTAGGCCGCCCTTTTTCCCGCTGTCTTGGCCCTGATGTCCTCGATGGTCGCGGACACAAGTTCGCCCAGGGCCTCCTCGGAAACCGCGCTCTCGACGGTTGCAACGGCCTCCAGCCATGCGTCATTGGTGATGCTTTGTTTCCTACCCAGGCTCATGTCCTCACCGCCTTTCTGGAGGCGAGGAGGGCCGCAGCCCCGCTCGACAGGACGGTCGTCAGACTGCCTGCGGTTTTGAGCGCCGGGACGCCCATGATGTTGCCACAGGCAAAAATCGGGAGCCCGACACAAAGCGCAGTCAGGACGCCGGCGAACACACCGTTGGCGGAGAGCCGCTTCCCCAGGAGCGTCATCACCGTGGGCAGCAGCGTAGAGGCCCGCAGGGTGCCGTAGAATAGGAACAGGTGCGTCACGGTCAGGCCCGGGGTGTTGGCAATCAGGATGCTCGCCAGCAGCAGGACCAGCATGACGCGCCGGGAGGCGCGGATATTGTCGGCCCCCTCGCCGGTCATCCAGTCTGTCGTGAGGGACGCCGCGGCGCACAGATTGCTGTCCACCGTGGAGAGCAGGCCGGAGATGACCATGAACAGGAAGGGCACCAGCACCCAGGCCGGGAGCAGCGACACGACAAACTCGAAGTTCACCATGCCGGCGTCTGCCGCCTGGAAGCCGGAGCCGGCAGCCAGGAAGCCCACCGTGCCCATGGCGATGGGGACGAGGGCAAACAGCAAGGCGGCGGAGAAGAACGAGCGGCCGATGCGGTCTTCCCGGATAGAGAAGACCCGCTGCCAAAAGCACTGGTCGCCGAATGGCCCAGAGATAAGACCAACCGCTGTCGGGAGGCCGAAGCTCAGCAGCACTTCGACTCCGGAGGCAGATGTCAGGGAGGTGTACTCACCGCTGACGGAGCCCAACCCGACCCATACCGTCTCCAAGCCGCCTGTCAGCCGGAGGCCCAGTGTCACCAGGAGCGCACCGCCCAAGAGGATGATGCCCAACTGGACGACATCCGTGGCCACCGACGCCTTGATGCCAGAGAAGCGAGAGTAGGAATAGGCGATGGCGGCCAGGGCCAGCGTCATGCTCCAGAAAGGCAGGCCCGTGAGTAGGGCCAGCGTCTTCCCACCAGCGAGCAGCTGCACGGCTGTCGAGAGGACGGCCAGTGCGCCCAGCTGGAAGGAGTAGACGCCCTTTACCTTCGGGGAGCGGTATCGCTCAGCCATGTAGCCGGTGAGGGTGATGCCCTCCGGGTATTGGCGGCGGATCTTCTTGGCAAATGGGATGAAGATGATGAGGCAAAGCACATTCGGCACCAGGAACCAAAACATTCCCGGAACGCCTTTTGTGTATGCCATTTCCGATGACGTGAACAGAGACGGTGCCCAGATCCAGGTCGCAGCGATACTCATAGCTGCGACGGGAGCGCCGATGCGCCGGTCTGCCACATGAAAGCTCTCTGCGCTGGTCGCCCTGCGAGTGAAAATCAGCGTGACACCGATCATCAGCAGCGCATAGACGGCCAGGACAATAATTCCGAACATTTTGCTTTTCTCCTTTTTTGGCGTCGCCGCTGCCTGTGCTGGCGAACACGAAGCCCGGCGCATGACCGACGCGCAAGGAGTAACGCGGCGGCCTCAACCTCCTTTCCCAAAAGAATGGCGGCCCCTCCGGAGAAGGGCCGCCTGGCTTGATAGGATTTTACGAGTTTAAGCATATCGTATGTACAGGGCGTTTGCAAGCGTCGCGCCGCGTCATGCCGTTGCAACTTCTCAGGAAGAGAGGTATCGGTAGCAGGCTGACTTCACACCATCTTCGGTATTGCGCCCACCGATGACGGCTGCGACCTCTCCCCAGGTCAGGCAGCGGAGGAAGCGGAGCCGGAAAATCATCCGAGTCTGGTCGTTCTCGATATTCTCCACAAATTCCGTGACGGCCGCCTCCGCCCGGTTGATCTCCTCTTTGAGATACCGGATGCGTTCCGTCATGTCGGCAATCTCCACGGCCAGGTCACCCACCTTGTCCCGAACGCCCGGCGCGTGTGGCATCCCGCTCAAGTTCTGCGCTCCGGGGCAAGCCGCGGCTCGTAGGGATTGCAGGATTTCTTCGTCCCTTTTCAGCCGCTCGCGCAACTTATAGTACTGGGACAACTCTTGTAGCGTCATATAGGCTCACCCCCTGTTTTGGTCACTTACGCTTGAACTTCCCCGCCTGCGGGCAGGTGCTGAAATGGGACACATAGCCGAAATCCGTCAGTTGGTTCCTTTCTCCGGCGAAGTCGCAGCTCATCACCTTTCCTCGCATGGTGACGACCTTTCCCGGGGCCCCGGGGCGGGCCCAGAACGGAACCAGCCGCGGATTGCACGGCATGCTCTTTCCCGCCTCGGTTTTCACCCAAATGATTTCAGCGCCGCACCCTCGACACACGCTTTTCCTCACGGTGCACACCTCCTCCTATCATCATCTGTTCCATCTGCTTTTGCGGAGCTTCTTCAACGGAGACTACCCGGGCATCCCCGTACCTCTCCAGGTAGAGCGCCAGATCCTCCTTGATGCCGATGGCCTGTCCGGGCCTTGCATTGACCTCGATGGTGATAACCAGCATCTACCGCTGCACCCCCATGAAGCTTTCACGGACACCCTTCTCGAATTCGACCACATGGAAGCGGCCGGCCGGGTGGACATAGACTACTGTTCCCCGGAGCAGGCGGGCGTTCTTGGCGTCGCTATCTGAGAACGACACGGGTCTCCGCTGAACGGCATCGCCCACCCGGACACGGCCATCACTCTTTTTGTGTACCTTGCCCATCGGCAAACCTCCTCTTCAACGCGGCGACTTCGGCTTCGGCAGCTTCACTGGTGGCATAGGAGTCTGTCCAGCTTTCGGCGTTCACCAGGTCGTTTGCGGTACTCATGTTTTCTTCCGACACAAATGGGTGGCTTCCGTCTGGCCGCACCCATACCCTGTAAACAGTAGACCCAAGCCCGAACTTGAATATCACACACCTCCTGTCCCGGTCCGCCTCTACCAATTCCAGCAGGCGTTTCGGGTCGAAGTTGCCGCCAAAGATATTTTCTTGGAAATAATCTCCGTATGAGCAAGCGGCCATGCCTTCTTGCTCGCCCCACTCGTCACACACCGACTTGTGGACGCACTTTTCACATTCCCACTTCACAATCTATTCCTCCCAGGTCCAAAGCCCCTGCTTCCCGGGCGTCTTAACCGGCGGGTCTACCGGAACCATCATGTGAAACTCCCACGCATACCGGCCAATCGAAAAGTCACCCAGATCCAGCTCCTGGGGGGACAGCTTCGCCCGAAAGTCCTCTGTAATCAGATTGCAACGGGTCAGAATCGCCTTTCCGACGATGGCCCCGGTTGGTAACTGGTCGAGCGCCCCCGGCCGCATGAAGAGACTGTCAAACCGCTCTACGGTGTTCCACCCGCTGCCTTCCGTGTCGGCGACCAGCGCGTCGATAGTTCGACGCACCGGCCGCATGGCGGCATGGATGGCGACGGGGCCTCGGTAGGTGGTGGCCCAGCTCCGGGTTTCGTATTTCTTCTCGCCGGACACCAGAAGTGAGGCCCATGGCTGCCAAATAGTGATCGCCTTCATTGTTCGCTCCCCTCTCTCGGCTCGAGCACAATCTCCACAGTCTTCATTGGCGTTTTCGGCTTGCAGGTAACGTTGATGTTGCCGAACGGGTCAACCTCAACAGACACTTCTTCGGGCGATAGCCCAGTTCTCTCGCATACGATGCGCTTAAGCCACTCTGTTGCGGGAGTGGCCCCTGCCGAAGCAAGGTATGCGAAAAGGCTGGAATAGCTTTCACTGCTCGTCACTGTGCTCCACCTCCTGGAATAGCTCATGGGTTCCGTCCTGGAGGGCCCTTTCCTCGTCGGACATCTCATATCCAAGCTCGGTGAGAATTTCGTACAGGAAGTCCAAGTCTCTGTTTTCTTCATGCGTGCTGACATAGGCCTGACCGGAAGAATCCCAGTGATTCCAGAGATAGTCCACGCCCTCGGCGTCGAAGGCAGCATAGGCGGTCACCAGAAGAGAGTATTCCGGGCTGGACTTCGACCTCTCTTCAAATGCCGCCGCATCGACCTCCTGGGTTTCAGCATCAATACCCACCCCAAGCAGCTCCGACATGACGTCATCATCTGGTTCGCAGTGCTCCCGGAGAAGCACCCCTCCGGCAAAGCGGCAAATGGTTGCCGAGCTTCGCTTTGTCGCAGAAAACGCCTTGACGAAGGCCATGCGAGCTTTGTAGGCCACCCGGGAAGCATTTTTCAGTTCTGCACTGCGGCGTTCAAGTTCAGCCTTAGTGCGCTCCTTGAGAGCCTCTTTCTCTGGGTCTTTGACCTCCTCGCTGACTTGGCGGTAAAGATCCACTTGACAGTTCCCGACGCGGTAATAATAGGCCACGCTGTCCGCGTCATCCGGCCGCGTCACAGGGTTCTTTTTGTTCCATACGGCATAGTTCCTGACATAGCGCATGGTGGAGTGATCCACATCTTTGATCTCCGTTGCGAAGGTGGAGAGTTTCTGTACTTGCTCTGCAATGAATTTCCGGTTTTTCTCCGTTTCGATTGCGCTGGCAAGCCTCTGCCGGAAGTTGTTGGTTCCGATGGCATCCAGGACCTCGTTTTTCAACTCCGGGTCCTCGATTTTGTCCAGTTCCATGTAGTCCATGAGGTTGGCTCCTCGCTCCACCGATTTCTTGAACTTCTTCTGGTCGAGCTCCAACAGCTTCACCCTGCGCCGAACGGTAGTCTGCGAGAAGCCGGACTTCCGGGCGATCTCGTCGACGCTATCGCCCAGGTTAAGCATCATTTGGAACCCCTGGGCCTGCTCGTAGAGAGTGAGGTCAGACCGCTGAATATTCTCCATGAGCATTGTCTGCACTTGTGTCCGGAGGTCCATGTCCGCGACAACACAAGGGAGCTCCTTCAGGCCAGCCAACTTCGCAGCTGCAAGGCGTCTGTGGCCAATGACCACGGTATATCCCTTCTGCCAGGTTTCTCCCGTGATTTCCCCAGTCACGGTGCGGGGGACAACGGTCAAATTCTGGAGAACACCGTTGACCTTGATGCTGTCGGCCAGCTCGGTCAAATCGCCCAAGTCTTTTCGGGGGTTATCAGGATGTGGGTAGAGATCTTCGACCGGGATATAGACCAGGCCGTCCGTGGCATCATCGTCATCATCCCCCAGGGACGCAAGGAGGGCCTCGTCCATAGCCTCCCTGTCTCTCCTGTCACGGATCGCCTCCTGGTCGTAGATATAGCAGCCCTCGCGGGCATTTGCCGAATAGTAGGGACACTCCAGCTCCGTGCGGATAAATTCACACTTTTTCCGCTCGCACTCGTCCTGCAAAGGGCAGCGGTCGTTGATCGGTTTTTTCATACAAGCTCCTTTCGTTGGTCGACTTATCCCTCGGCCGGGGAATTTGATGTGATGCGGTGCGTCTTTGGGTCCATGTGCCGGAGCAGAGCCTCTAGCGGCCACCGCTCCGGGCAGGTATAAATCGCTCTCCAGCGATAGGTTTCTACCGGGAAGCTGCAATTCCCGAGAACAGCTTTCTTACAAACCGGCTCTTTTCGTTCAAGAAAGTACATCCCTATCCTCCTGCTTTTGCATTGACGCGACACCAATGGCGCTGGGCCTGCCTTTTTCGAGCCTGCCGACAGGAGCTGCAGAAGCGATTTTCCTTGCGCTCATAGAAGGTAGCTCCGCAGCGAGCGCAGTACTGGGGCTGGATCCGCCGGAACTCCGCGCAAGAGTCGCAATCAGCGCACCCGGCAGAGCACCCGCCGATGTCATCCCAGTTCATACACATGAGTCGCTGCCAGTAGGGGTCATACCCGAGCTGATTCATGCGGTAACGAAGCGCACCGACAAGGGCGGACAGGTTTTTCCGTGCTTCTGTCTTTGTCCTGGAGAGGCAGACTGCCTGCTTCACTGTCGGCTCCGGCGCTCCGTAGCCCCAGGAGCAATCTCCCATCATGGCCCGCACACGGTCCTGGCTTTCGGTTAAGTACACAAAGTAGACCTTACCCCGGACGGCCTTTTCGGACTTTCCGATTGCCTTGCCGATCAGCGTGTAGCTGTCGCCCCGGCGGATGCCGTCGGCCAGCTTGTCGAAATCTTCCTTGGTCCATGTGGCTGTGCTCCCGTGGTTGTCCGCCTTGACCGGTCGAGCCTTCAGGCCGAGGTCAGTACACCGGCGCTGGATTGCCCCAGCTGACCGCCTGAGCATCTCGGACAGCTCGGCATACCCATACCGCTGCTGTTCCACAAGAGTCTTCAGCCGACTGTCCTCTTCAGGCGTCCACGGGTCCTTGCGCTGGATGGCAAACGCCTGGAAGTCTTTCCGACGCTGCTCGGCCACCCATTCCGGTTCCGCACCCAGGGCCAACGGCTCCATTTTGGAGAAGTCCAGGAAGGAGCGGTTTTTCTCTGCCCAAATCCAGAACTCGTCCAGGTAAACCACGCGCCATGTGCAGGCCAAGGTCTTTTTTGTGTGAACCGGAAGCCCTCGCTTCTCCACCCAGCTTTTGATTTTGTAGGAATATGATTTTTTTGACCCCGTAACAGCGATGACAAGCTGATTGAGCGTTACATAATCTCCACTATCCAGGAACGCGCCAAGGCCTAATTTGCGGGCCCGGATGATGATAGCCGCTTCCGTTCGGTTTAGCCGCTTCGCCATTGCTGGAATCGAGATCCTACCCCAGTTTTCAGAAAGATACTCTTCTTCGGAAGCGCTCCAGTTTGGCCCTTTCGTTTTTCGCCCGCGGTCTCTACAAAGCTTCATCCGATGACGGGCATTGGCAACTTGCGTTTCGTGAACTTTGAACTTTTCTGCAAGCTCTGCATCGCTGAATTCCAAATAGTGGTCGCAGATATATGTGACTTGCGCCTGTGTCAATCGCCTGTTGATTTTTAATCCCTCCCCTCAAAACAGTGTCAGCTGGCCGCCCTTACCCTCAGACAAGGTGGGCCCATTTATGCCTTGCGGCTCCGGGGTCGGCGTTTCCGCCTGACCATTCGGAGCCGCCGCACGGATCATCATATCCGCCGTCGCCCACACCCGCCGCCAGTGCCATTCGCTGCGGAAGTACATGGGCGTATACCAGACATTCGGGCCGTCGCGGGGGATAAGTCCCCGGGGGTCCAGTCCCGTGATGGGACGGGAGATGCTGTCGTCTATGACCACATACCCAGGGCAGCCCATGAGGCTCAGCTGGATATAGCACATCATCCCGGCCAGGAAGTCGATGTCCTGGGCCACGAACAACACAGACGTCTGGAAGTTGATGTCGTTTCCAGGGCGGCGGCACTCGTTGGCAAAGGCAATCAGCAGGGCCCCTGCGCCGCAGGCCGGGTCGTTGACGGCCACCCATCCCCTCTGCTCGATGCGCACCTTGAGATCGTCGCCGTAGGTCATGCCGGACATCGCCCGGCACACGGAGTACGGGGTAAAGAACTGCCCCTTCCACTCGTTGCTGAGGCCGAGGGCCATAAACAGCTCCCCGAGGAGGTCTTGGTCGGGCTCTCGCTCCATTTCCATAGCCACCTCCGCCAGCATCTGCGCGAATACCTCCAGCTCCTTCGAGGAGTACCGGGAAGCGTGCTCCATGTACTCGCGCTCGCGGGCCTCTCGGTGAGGGCCGCCCAGGACGTTCGCGATGCTGATGGCGGACATGATGATGAAGTCCTGCCACACTTCCCACCTGGAGTAGCGGCCGCACAAGCCGTCCAGCAACTTGACGATATTCTTTTGACACTCACCACGGAGACGGATGGCCTTTCCCATGACTTACCCCTCCGCTTCCGGCACGCTGCTGGTGGCCTTCGCCTGGATGGCAGCCTTGGTCTTGGCGATGACAGACTTGACGCCCGCATCGAAGCCGCGCTGGTAGACCGTCTGGAGATACTTCTCCATTTGGGTCTTGTCCATGTGTTTCACGGCCTTGTAGTCCTCACGCCTCATCATCGCTCTCGCCCTCCTCGCCGTCATCGTCATCGGGGAGGTCGCTGGGGAGCACCTCTCGCGGGTCGGAGCCATTGTAGGGGCCGACCACGCCCAGGCGCTCCAAAGCATCCAGGAGGCGGGCAGCCTTGGCATAGCCAATATTCATGCGCCGCTGCAAGAGGGCCGTGGAGGCCTTGTTCTCGCCCCGGACGATGCGGGTAGCCTCCTGGATGTCCGGGTCATCCTCGTCGAGCTCCTCGTCCCCGGGGATCTCGCCGTCGTCCTCGTATTCCTCCAGGGGCTCGGCGCCCTCCGGCATGGGCGGGGCCTCGCTGTCGTCGACCTCGTCCTCGTCGATGACAGGCATTACGCCGGGGCGCAAGGCGTTCTTCTCCATCACGTCACGGAAGAAGTACTGCTGCCAGTAGGCGATCATCTTCACCAGGACGTTCTCAATTTTCCCCCGGAGGGTCTTGCTGATGGTGAAGGTGCCGCCGGTGACCTTCGTCTCCAGCACCCCGTCCTCGAAGATCCAGGTCATGGAGGCATCCGGGCTCCGATAGCCGACCTCCTCGACATTCTCCAGCATGGAAATCTGTGCGTCCATGCCCTGCACAGGCTTGATGGTGAGGGTGATGGGGTAGCGGTCTTTGATGAAGCGGAAAACAAGGTCGTGCTCGTCGCAGAGGCCCTGCAGCTTCTTCTTTTGGGCCTCGTACATGGAAATCTCGCTCATAGTAATCTCCTTTCTTTCAGTCGAGCAGCTGCAGCGTGGCGTTCCACGCCGTATGTACTCGGTATTGCTCCAGGTCGGCCTCAGTGACGTACTTGCGGCCGAAAAGCTCTTTCATGGCCCTCCATGCGGGCCAGGGGATGCGGTAGACTTCGCCGGAGCCGAAGCCGGCCAGAACATAGCACCGCGCCCCCAGGCGCTCGTGCCGGTCCAGGTACTCGCCCTGCTCCCGCTCCACGCGGTCCTGCTCCATCCGGTCCTTCGCCGTGAATTTCGCCTCGAACATGACAGTTCGTCCGCCCTTGATGGTCCCCTTGTAGTCGGGCTGGGCCTTCTTCTCGAAGAAAGCGATGAACTTTCCGTTGCCCAGGTTCTTCGTCGGGCGCATGGGCTCGGGAGTCTTTTCGATGATGGCGTACCCACGGTCGCGGTAGTAGGCAAAGGAGGCGTCCAGGCGCTCCTCGAAGTGCTTGCCCTTGGCCTTGCTGATTTTCCCCATCAGCTGGCGGCGGGGGTCCTTTTCCTTGGTCATTCGATGTAGCCTCCCAGATAACATCCGCCGGCGAAAAGCCCAAGCCCCAGGAGCGTCATCCAAAAGATTTCCCGGAGGTCAAGGGTGCCGGTATCGCTTCCGCCGGCCGCCCCAAGCATGAGGAATAATCCGGCACAGGCCACGATCCCGCAGATAGTTCGGAATTTCTTTGCTCTCATAAACTCACTCCCAGACATAGGCGTAACAGAACACATGGCCACCGATCTTGCCCCACACCCGGTCATTCTCTCCGTTCCGGGAGAAGAACACCACATCGACCGGCAGGATGGACGGGCCGTACAGTGCCGCGTCGATGGCGTCATACTGGGCCTGTCCCGGCTCGGCCGCAGACAGGAGGCCGATGGTGGAGAACTGCGGCACCGCAGCACCCTCCCCCTGGTGCAGCACCTCGCTCACACTGTCCGGGAAGTCCGGGGAAACCACCCTGTTCAAGACGACCTCAGCCACCGCCTGCTGTCCCTCGGCCGGCTCTCCGCGAGCCTCCAGGTAGATGATCGCCGCCAGCTCGTCGCGCTCTGCCTCGGTCATGGTGACATCCGCATATCGGGCCACTACCGTCGGCGTCGGCTCCGGGGTCGGGATGACCTCCACGACACAGGTAGGCTCCGGCCGCAATACAGCCGTCTCCTGGGGCGCTGTCTCCGGGGTGGTAGATACCTCGCCCGCCACCGGCTCCGCCCCTATACGGGCGATTACCAGCGTTGCAACGACCGCCAGGAGCAGCACCAGCATGATGCGTTGCGCCCAGACCCGGCGGCGGTAGCTTTTTCTCGTTCTCATGGACTCAACTCCTTCTTTTTCCCGGAGGTCAGCCGCGCCACCGCCCCGGGCACTTCTTTTCGTATCAGCTTTTCGTACATATCCCGGAACTCGTAGTAGTTCCATCCCCCTTCTCCCTTGGTGGCGAACTTCTCCACGCCGCCCAGGGCGTCAATCACAGCCTTAACGTCGCTGTTGGGGGGTAGCCTCTGATACCATTCCTGCGGCGCCTTATCCAGCAAGCGGGAGAACTTGATATCGTTCCAATCCAGGTCGATGCGCGACCTGATTTCCTGCTGGACGTTGTCCGCCTTTTCCTTGAACTCTGCGATAGAGGGCGGAAATTTGCACTCGCGGCACAGCCGGATAACGGCCTGCTGGCCCAGCCAGAAGTCCACATCAGAGAGGCAGGCTGTCCAGAGCTCGATGGTCGGCCCCAGCTTGGCGACGCCGCCCTTGAACATTTCAGCGTTGGGCCACGCCAGGAGCATGACGCTGAAGATCTCCGTCATTTCCTTCTTGGTCACAACATCACCCCTCGCCGAATAGCTCGTGGAGCTCCCGCAGATCCTCCGCGGCGCCCTGGGACGCGCTTTTCCTCGTGCCGCCCGCTGGAGCCGGCGTCCGCTCAAGTCCCCAGCGCCCCTTGCTGCATTTCCGAATGACGAGGTTCCAGTCCTTCCACTTGTTCTTATTGCCGGTGGTCTGGGCGGCCTCGTCGACATAGGTAATGCAGCGGGCCAGCTCGTCCGGTCCCAGGTCGCGGGTGAGGCGGTCCATCTCCTCGTCGGTAAGGCGCACCCATCCGTACTGGCCGCGCTTGTGGCGCACCTGCCTTTCCGGGGGAGCTTCCGCACCGCCGGACGACGCTGCGCCGGCGTCGCTTTCTGGATATGATGAAGATGGAATTCTTCGCTCCACCCGATAATCGTAAGGCACCGTCACCGTCTCACGCCGGTTGTACTTTTCGGCCAGAAATCTACGGAAATCACTGCATTTTATGGCGCTGATTTCTGCCAAAAGGGGCTTGTCCAGCTTCTCCGACCGTGACCAGTTGTACTTGTCCCAGTTGATAATCAGGAGTTCTTTGGTCGGCGCGGAGTATCGAATAACCTCATGGGTCCTGTCCAGGCGCTTCAGCAATCGCTCCACCGAGTCGGTGTTGTAACCCGTCTCATACGCAATCTGCTTCAGGCTGATCTCATAGCAGCCGCAAAGGTTGGTATGCGGATTTGTCATGCAGTAAAGGTAGATGTACTTATCTTCCGGGGTGAAATCATCAACGATTTTGTTGTCCTCCCAGAACGAGGTGCTCACATTTCTGTACCTTGCCATTGAAATCACCCCCCCTTTATGGGAAGCGGGCCGCCGCCCGAAGGGACGGCCCGCACAGGTCAGAACGGGAGCTCCCCGTCATCGTCATCGCCCAGCTCCGTGAAGTCTCCGCCGCCGTAGTTGGAGGGCGGATAGCCTCCGGCCGGCGGGCCAGACCGCCCAGCCTGGGGCGGTGCATAGCCTCCGCCATACCCGCCGCCGTAGGCGTCCTGGGGGGTAGCCGCCCTGGTAGCCCCCGCCTCCGTCCCCGTCCTTCTTGGAGTCCCCGAAGTACACGTTGTCGGCGACGACCTCAGCCGAGCGGCGCTTGTTCCCGTCCCGGTCCTGCCAGGGGCGGATCTGCAGCCGCCCCTCCACCACGGCCATGCGGCCTTTGGCGAAGTACCGGGACACGAACTCCGCAGAATTGCGCCAGGCCACCACGTCGATGAAGTCTGTCTCTTTCTCCCCGTTCTGGTTTTTGAAGTCGCGGTCGACCGCCAGGGAGAAAGAGGCGACGGCCGTGCCGCTCTGGGTATGGCGGAGCTCCGGGTCACGGGTCAGTCGACCCATGATGATGATTCTATTGAGCATCGCCCTCTACCTCCGGCTTGCCCAGGAGCACCTTGTTCCGGGCTTTCTTGATGGCGTCCAAAACGGTGCCGACGGCATACCTGTTTTCGCCCAGGATCGTGGCCTCCAGGACGTCGCGCTCCGCCTCGGCCCGTACCAGCTCCTCAAAGCGATCCTGCGGCACCAGCACGAAGCCAGGCTCCAGGCACAGCTGCGCCAGCAGCTCCTCGGGGCTTCTCTTTTCATCCATGTGAGCTTCCTCCTCTCGTTTCGTTCTCGATGATATGGATGGCCTTGCGACACTGCGCCACATCAAACATTCCGATATGGGTCTGCTCCACGGGCAGGCCCATCTTCTGGGCCAGCCAGCCATAAGCCGCGTTGCGGTGGCCGCGGAAACGGCCCCGCTGCCACAGGGGGTCGAAAACGGCGTGGGCCCGCTTCTTCCAGTAGCGGAGTTCCGCGTTGGCCAGCCGGCCCAGGGGCTTGTCGGTGCCCTTGTGAACACCGACGTAGGCCATGCAATTCCGGCAGAGGTACATCATGCCGTAGCTCTTGCCGTAGACAACCTTGCTGTCCACATACTCGGCCTGCCGGCCGCAGTAGTCGCAGTAAACTTTTCTCATTCCTTATTCCAGTCCTCCTTGTACCGGGCCAGCTGCTCCGGGGTGTCCGTTTCGATGCCCAGCTCCTTGGCTACCTCGATGGCGCCGTCAATCAGCCGGGCCATTTCCTTGCTGTCCATGAGGTGTGTCTGCTTGTAGACCAGGTAGCACTTGAACATCTTGCCGTTCTCCACGCGGGTATCAAAGCATTTCACATAGGGGTAGATGGTGGACACATCCACGGAGGCGGGGAGCTTGAAGCCCACCGTCAGCCCGTCGGCGTCCTTGGCCAGAGCCCCGTACTCCACGACGAGGGAGGCTTTGGTAGCCTCGTCGCTGCCGCCGCGCTCGGCGGCAATCTTGTTCACCAGCACATGGAAATAGGCGTTGGCGGACTTGGAGCGTTTTTCCCGGTGCTTCTTGATTTCGATGTCCAGCTCGGCGTCTTTCAACCGCTCATAGACCTCGCGGTAATCCCGGTCGACCTCTACGGTGATGCGCTGCTTGCGGTTGAGCCCGATGGTCAGGTCGACCAGCCGCCCCCTCATAGGGCCAGCCATTTTTCTTTGTAGAGCGGGGCCAGCTCCAGGGCATCCAGCCATTCCAGGAAGTCCGAAATGGTGGGGATGATGCTGGGCGTCTCCTCGCGGTAGTACCGCTCCGTCCAGACCTCAGAGCCGTTGCTCACCAGGTAGGTGAAAGACTTGGCCTCTGGGACGATCTCGAAGTAGGTGGGGTGCTGGGTGCTGCTGAAATACTTGCCCCGGTCGTAGCTGCTGGAGAATTTGATGTCCTTGATGTCGCCAGCCTTGAGGCAATCCAGCCGGCCATACAGCACCAGCTCAGTGTCCCGGACGGTGATGATCCGGCGGGCCTTGTACTGGAGGATGCCGCCCCGGACATACCCGGCGACCTTTTGTGCGGCGTCATACCAGCGATTTTGAGTGTCGCCGGCGCCGTTCACGATGTCGGTCACCAGGTCCTCGAAGTCGACGCCCTTCTGCATGGCCTCGGTGGTGGGGGTCGGCTCCCGCCGGAGCACCTGGAGGAACTCGGCATAGGGGTCCCGCTCGGTGCTGGCGTCCTCGTAGGGGTTTTCCTTCATGGCGTAGAGCCAGGACGACAGCAGAGAGTGGGTCATCAGATACCGGGCCATTTACTCCGCCCCCTTTTCTCCCTCCGCCGGCGCCGGGGTGTACTTTTTCAGCACCTTGTCGTAGAACAGCCCGAGCTCCTTGATTTTGGCGTTGAACGCCGCGTTGACTTCTTTCTTGGATGTCAAGGCGTGGTTGACGGCCTTGATTTTGGACATGGCGGCGTTGGCGCTGTCGGCATCGGTGATACCGGCGACGATTTCCCGCCCCTCGGCCATAGCCGCCTCGTAGGCTTCCTGCTCCTCCGCGTTCTGAGCCACCTCCGCGGCGGAGAGCGCGTTGTACTGGGCAAAGAGCCGGGTCAAGAAGTCGTTGGGCTTGTCCGGCCCCAGCTCGGGGACCTGCCAAACACCGTGGATGCCCCGGGTGCCCTTGGCGAAGTACCGCTCGCAGTTGGAGAAGCCGATGGTGCGGTTGTTGCCCTGGATTTCCACGAAGCCGCCCAGGTCCATCGGCTCCCAGACGTTGTTCTTGGTCTGGCCCTCGACCTTGATGCGCAGCCGGGTGTTGTCCCCGTCCTTCTCCTCGATGGCGTGGAACACCACGACAATGTGCTTGTCCAGCTCGTAGAAGCAGTAGTCCATGAGGCGCTGGAACTCGCGGCCGATGAAGCCATAGCCCTTGAGGGAGAGGGAGCCGTCCCGCTGGCCATACTTGACATCTTTCTTGATGGCCCACTGAGACATGAGGGAAATGAGCTTCCCGCCGGTGTCAAAGACCAGCGTGTCGAAGTCCTTGACGTTGAGGGGGGTCAGGTCCTCCAGGATCTCGTCGTAGCTCTTGGGCTGGATGTAGGGCTTGCGGTACCGGGGCTCGATGCGGTCGATGCCGAAGTCCACATCAATGTGCAGGGGGCGGGGGGCGGAGAGGGCCAGGGTGGACTTGCCGATGCCAGGGTAGCCGGCAATCAGCATACGGATCTTCTTGGCGCCCTCCTGGATTTCGTTGGGATTTCTAATCATTGTTCTGCTCCTTTCAGCTTGAATGCTTTGATAAGTTCCTGCGCCACCTTCTCGGCGCGGTCTTCGGGGATGCCGACGATGTCCCGGCCCTCCGGCGCCCATTTCTCGGCCATGATGACGATATCTCCCACGATGGGCGAGCCGTGGAACTGCGTCCCGTAGAGAAGCGACCCGGCCCGGTTGAGCGGAAGGTCTTTGAGCAGCCCCTCTTCGTTGACGATCATGCAGTACGGGGGCTGGAGGCCCTGCGGATGAACGAGCTCGATGTAGCCGCCGACAACCGCCCCCAGGCTTTTATTGAGCGGGGCCGCAAAGTCCCGAACAGAGACTTCGTCCGCGGTGGTGATGACCACGCCTTTCACCGGGGCACCCCCGTTCTGGTGATTTGGATGAACTCATGGCACCGGAAGCCGAAATTATCTCTCCGATACATCTCGGTCAGTTTGAAGTGGGCCTCGTCGTACACACCGGAACAGTTCAAGAGGCCCTCGGTCTTGTCAGGGTGGTAGGCTCTGAACGCAGCGCAGGCCGCGTGGCCGTCCGGGGCATCGACCTCCGTCCAGCCGCCGACAAACGGCTGGCCGTCGGTGCCATAGGTGAAATAGAATTTAGGCATCTTCGCTCCTTTCAGAGAAGCAGTCTTCAACTTCCCATGCGTCCTTGGTTTCCATGCACACGTCGCAGCCGACGTATGCGCCGTATCGGTCTTTGTAGATGGTTTCGCACTCCTCGCCGCAGATGGGGCAGCGGGGGCAGCGGGGCGCCTTTCCGTCCGGGTAGCCGGTGCGCTCCATGTTTTGCACGACCGGGTGATCCGGCAGGTCATAGTTCACGCTTCCACCTCCCCGGCAAGATACCGGCGCACCAGGGCGGTCATGAGTTCCTGGGCGGTGGCATATCCATCGGCTTTCATGCGCTGTTGCAACGCCTCCATATCGGCGTCCTCCAGGCGGCAGGTGATACGGCCCGTCAGCCGGTGGCGGTCTTTCTTCCGCCGGCTGGTCTTGGTGCCGCCAGGGGCGAACTTCTCATACAGCGCCCTCATGGCGTCCGGTCGGAGGGAGATCCCGTAGTCATCGCCGTTCTCGCACTTGCTCTGCATGGTCTTGTCGTACTTGGGGTAGAGCCCCTGGACGACAGCCACCATGTCACGGGCCGGCAGACCCAACTCAATGCGGAGGCTTCTCAGTTCATTGTCCGGCATGGCATTACCTCCAGCCCTTGACTTCCAGCTGGCAGGCTGATAGACTGGGCTTGTGTCCATTTGCGTGAGGTCGTTCCCGTGGCAGCGGGGGCGGCCTCTTTTTCCGTCTCCCGGCAGTCGCACAGCTCTCCGGGGTCGAGGTGCGCACCGCAGAGGGAGCACACTCTGAAATACATGGGGGTATATCAGCTCCTTTCATCTCCCATTTATGCTCGCCTGACTTGGCGCAATGCCCGAGCCGCCTTTACGTCCGGCCGCGCCGGGTGCGTCGCGCGGGCCAAATACTCAGCTAGCGCCTCTTCGGTAATCCAAACCTTCCCGCCGGGCTTTCGCTGTATGTAGGCAAGGTGGCCGCTATTCCGCTCGGCGTCCAGCGTCATAACCGTAATGCCAAGCCGTGCAGCTGCTTCTTTGCGGGTCAACAGTGCGCCCATTCCACTCACCTCCTGTTCCTCATAGAAAAGGTCTTGCACGGTTAAGCCGAAGTAATTTGCCATTTTCATTTTTACGGAATCTCTCGGCGTACGCTGGTTGGTTTCGTACATTCTGAGAGAGGATGGGGAAATACCAAGCTCGCTTGCTACCTCGTCTCCGCTTCTGCCCCCGCGCAATTTTTTAAGCCGCCTACCAAGGTTCATAAAATCATCTCCTTTCCCTGGGTGTGTAGCCGGTTAAACAGTTTCGGTAAAAAAAATACGGTCTACGCTCGTGTTGAGTGCCTGGGCGAGCTTCAGCAAGGTTTTGCTGGTTGTGTTCCGCATGGAGCCGTTCTCCAGCGCGGAAATTGTGCCACGGCTGACACCACTCTTGTCGGCAAGCTCCTCCTGGGTCATCTTCATAGCTTCACGAAGCTCTCGGATTCTGTACCCCATAGCTGTCCCCTCCTTTCTGAAAAATCGCGGGGATGTTTAACCGGCTGCACAGACATAGTACACCAGGACGCGGGGGCTGTCAAGTGGGTTGCACAAATTTTGCTCAATAAATTTCACACTTTTATTGACAGCCCTCACGTGCGCGTGTATAATAGATTAAACAAAAACAGGGGGTCAAAGTTATGACACTGAGCGATTTGGTGCAGGAATACCGCAGGGAGCACGGCCTGTCCCAGCGTCAATTTGCTTCCATCTGCGGCCTGTCGAATGGCTACATCTCCATGCTGGAGCGGAATGTCAACCCCAAAACTGGCCAGCCGGTAACTCCATCGCTCCCCGCCTTGAAGAAGATTGCGGACGGAATGGGCATCACGTTAACTGATCTTTTTACCCGCACCGACGACATCCCCGTCGATTTGCTAACAGAAGGCCTGGATGAAACAACGCCCGCCCCCAAAGCAGGGAGCGGGCGCAGTGGCCTCGACAATGAGTTGGCAGCTATTCTTCTCGAACTGACGCCTGAGAAGAAGCGGGAGGCGTTGAGCTATCTGCGGTACCTCGCAGAGAGCGCAGATAAATAATCAGTCGCCCTTTTTGAGCAACCGACAGCTTTGACAGCATGGCTTCTATTTCCTGTCGCTCTTTTGATTTCATTTCCTCAGCTCCTTATCGAAAAGTAGCTGCCGGCAGTATCGTCATTATATCAAAAGAGAACAGATTTTTGTTGGAAACGATATAAAATTACTTTTGACATTATTCGCAGATATACGACGAATTTCATCGACGGGGAGGGGTCTTTATGAATAAAAAGCTCCGCATGATGCTATTACCTGTCCTGTGCGCTGCCCTTGTTTCCGGGTGTAGCTCTACACCAGAGCAGGCAGACCCTATCACAATAGAAGTTTTGCCCGGAGACATAGCCTGTGGAGATGCATCTATTTCCCTTTCTGCGGTTTCTTTTTGTGAAGTTTACGCCGATCACGGCTACACCGGCTATTGTGTAGCAACTGTGGATAGGGAAAACCTTTCCGATGACGATGTGTATTGGATACTGAACAGGGATTCCGGGGATATCCAGGCGGAACTTCAAGTTAATGCTTATATCTCCAGTGAGAGCAATGCTCTTGATAGCGAGCGGATGTCTCAGCTCCAGACCATTTACAACAGCGAAAATATCTATTTCATGTTTTACACCCAAGATGTCCAGCGTGAGCATCTGGATGATTTTGAAATCAGCCTGCAAATAATCGTGTCGCCAGAAAAAGACCTGACGGCAGCAACGACCCAGTATTACTACTACGACCAAAGCGCCGAAGCTGGTGTGGATTACTCTGACTACGATAGCGTTCTTTCCGAAGCAGAAAAAAGCGTCCTTGTCGACGCACTCAATGCGAAAATTGACAGCTTGAGTTGATGCCGGCGTCTGCTCGGCTTCCGATTTTTTGCGAGCGCGATACCGTATGCAATACGGTATCTATACTGTTCGCGCGCGCGCGCTGTTTCTGTATCTGTTACTGCATACTGAACTGTAAGCTGTATCTGTAACTGGGTACTGTAATCTATCTAAGCAAGTCTATCAGTAGAAGAACAGGGGGGGTGACACTGTGGCTCGGCCCAAGAAACCGACTTATGAGTGGATAGAGAGCCGGAAAGAATTTCGCAAACGCATAAAGGGGCCGAACGGAAAGTACATCGCCCTCTACGCGCAGACTCCCGAAGAGCTGACCGAAAAAATCGCCGTCGTCCAACGCCAGATCGAGGAGGAGGTCTACCGCAGGGAAAACCCTACCGTCAAGGATTATGCCGAGAAGTGGCTTACTATGCAAGCCGCGCACATCCGAGCCACTACACTGGCTGACTACACCTCCAAGGTCAAGATCTACATCATAGCGCCCCTGGGGGAGAAATACATGGCCGAGGTGACACCGGACGATATTAAACTGGCGATCTCCAAGGCGGCGGAGAAATCAGCCTCTATCTACCGCAGCGTTCAGATGCTCTACAAGATGATTTTTGGCTCTGCTCTGGAGAATCGCATCATCGACGAGAGCCCGTGTAAAAACCTCAACCCCAAGGGAGGGCGGGCCCCAAAGGAGAAAACTGCGCTTACCGATAAGCAGGTCAGTATTTTGCTGGATGCCATCCGGGGATTACCGCCATATCCGTTTGTCATGCTCTGCCTATATGCGGGGCTCCGTCGAGAGGAGGCCCTGGCGCTGCAATGGGACAGCGTTTTCCTGGAGGGGAGCGCCCCCCACATCTCCGTCTGCAGGGCCTGGCACACTGAGCACAATAGGCCGGTCATATTGACCGACCTGAAAACCAAGGCGTCCAAGAGGATCATTCCGATCCCTCCCCAGCTGGTGGACTGCCTAAAGGCCGTCAAAGAAGCAAGCCAATCTGAGTATGTGATTTCCAACCGGGACGGTGGGCCGCTATCCGGTACCCAGTGGGCGCGACTCTGGAAGTATGTAACCGTGCGAAGCACAAAGGAGCGCACATACACCAGATATGTCAAAGGCCAGAAAATCAAGCACACGGTTACGCCGGTGCTTGGAGAGCGGGCCGCTCACAACAAGACCGTTATTTACAGCATGGACTTCCAGGTGACGCCGCATCAGCTCAGGCATACCTACATTACGAATCTGCTCTTATCTGGCGTTGACGTCAAGACCGTTCAGGTGCTGGCCGGCCATGAGCATGCAAAAATCACCCTGGACATCTATGCCCACTTGACCTATAATCAGCCCAAAGACCTGATCTCCAAGGTCACGGCCGCCTTCGCTTCCAGCCCAAAATGAGGTTCATTTTGAGGTGCATTTTTGGAGACGTGGCTTATACCCGTTGAAAATAAAGGGGATTTCACCAGAGGGCGCAAGAAGTACGGCCTCAAAGCCGCTCGTCGCGCGCCTCAGTTCTCCAAGAGATAACAGGCCCGACAAACCAATTCAAAAA
>ERZ826396.683-NODE-683-length-46821-cov-16.083779_pt1 | contig 46821 bp, 37 predicted proteins | sample MGYA00519926_ERZ826396 | MGnify/ENA primary metagenome ERZ826396 (study PRJEB31778, sample SAMEA3449230) | human gut metagenome | biome: human gut; feature: human-associated habitat; material: faeces | place: United Kingdom | collected 2010/2012 ... | reverse complement strand
AAAGCATACTCGTTGAAGTAGGAATGAAACATAAAGGTTTATAACTTTTTATAAGCTTTCGGTAACGGGAAGATGAATATGTGCAAGGCGCTAGAGGAATTAGAAGAAAAAGGAAGGATAGAAGGAAGAAGAGAAGGAGAAATCAAAGGAGAAATCAAGAATAAAATTCTACTCATTCAAAAAAAATCCCAAAGAGGAGATTCTATGGAGAAGATAATAGATGATCTTATGGAAAGTATAGAATTTGTTCAGCCGATTTACGAAATGATCAAACAAAATCCAGAGTTATCAGTTGATGAAATCTATGGGATTATCAATAAATAATTTTCAAAATAGAATATCATCAATTTATCAACGGCAAAAAAGAAGCATAGAATGAGGAATAAAATAGGAACCGCAGACCAAATGCAGTTCCTATTTTATTTAATAATATTAAGATTGAGATGTAATTGATATTATTTAAGAGAAATTATTTCTTTTTAGTTTTTAAAGCTTTTTTAGCAGACCAAGCAGAGTAAACATTCTTAGATTTGTTGTTTACTTTTGTTACTTTGTAGCTTCGAACTCTTACATAATATTTTTTATTCTTTTTCAGCTTCTTTAAGACTTTAGAAGCAGATTTCGCAGAAACTTTGACTGTTTTTGCTTTCTTAAAGTTCTTAGATGTGCTGTACTGAATCTGGTAAGCAGCAACTCCGGAAACTTTCTTCCAAGATACTTTGATAGAAGTCTTCTTAGCTTTGCTTAATTTCACAGTTGTCTTCGCAGGAGCTTTCACAGTTGCTGCGTTTGTTACAGTAGTTGTAGCTGCTGGTTTTGTTGTAGAAGGTGCAACAGTAGTAGTTGCAGCATCTTTTGTTTTTAAAGCTTTGACTGCATTGATCGCTTCTGTTAAATGAGTAATCTGCTCACTAACCTCTGCAGAACTTAAATCCTTTTTGTTAAGTAAATCTTTTGTTTCATCTAATTCAGTTTGAAGATTAGCAAATGCAGTTTGCTTGTTAGAACTATCAACATAGGAATCTTTCTTCAAAGATTCAGCTTCTGTTACTAATTTCTGAAGAGAAGCTTTTTCTTCGTCGCTTGCAAGAGCCTTTTTGGAAACAATATTGTCTTTTGTAGCTTCAAAGTTAACTGTATAATCCTCGTAACCAAGAGCATAAACTGTTAAACTCCAATAACCTGTACCATCTGTATTTTCAGGTAACTGGCAGCGAATAGAATCTGTTAATCCAAGCTGGATTCCATTAGATTTATGCATCCAGTTATCAGCTGCAAATTTTGTTCCGTAAGAAGCTAAAGCTTTTGTACGAGTGCTGTCATTTCCGTAGTATGTCCATTTAACAGCCTGCATCTTGTCACCTAAAGCACTATAGTCATCTCCATTTAGATCCACACGAAGAAATTCTCCATATGATCCAGAAGCAGCTTTTACAGTTGGAGTGATTTTTACAGCTTTCTGTAATGTCTGATCTTTAATACCAGAGTCAGTACCAGTTGTTCTGGCTTTGAAAGAGAAGGAACCGTCAGAACCTTTGACCGCTTCCTTTAATCCATTTGTACTTGCTGTTACATTTGCAGATGTTTTATAAGAACTTAAAACACCTTCTGTATATCCACCGATCAATGTACCATTGTTTTCAACAACAGAGTATTTTGCTTTGAAATCGTTGTAGTCAGAAGCCTTTACTTTTACAGGAACATATTTGATTCCAGAAACACTATAGTGATCCATTTTTTTTGTGGAATTATCAGCAAATGTTAAAGTTCCTTTGTTAAAAGTAACTCTTCCTTCCACGTCTTTTAGATGTAAATAAGTGGCTGTTACTTTACCATCAGAATCTTTTACCTGTTCCCAATTAGAGATCTGATAAGCACTTCCATCGGTTGTATAGATCGTAGTGATACACTGGAAACTTCCTCTATGAAGACCATGGTTTGTTGTAGCACGAGTAACGGCATCGTATCCACCATTATCAAGTTCACTATGACTATCTAATGTATCAGAAGAGCTGTCATTACCGGCAGCATAAATACCCTCAGATGCCCAATATTCATTCCAGGTAAGTCCAGCATAGCAATAAACATATTCATCAGACTGTTCATCAGCAGCCTTAACAATGTGAGCAACATGAAAAATATTCGCTGTCACAGGAGTCGCAGTTAAAACCATTGCACCACTCATAGCGATAGCAAAGGCTTTCCCGATTAATCTTTTACGCATATAGTTTTTCCTCCGTTTTCTGTAATATAAAATAATAGCGTGTACGTAGTTAGAAAACTCTAACTGATGAAAGATATGATACCACACGAAAGGTTAGCGAACAATAACTGTAAATGAGAATAATTATCAATATCTTGTCATTCATTAAATGCAGGTGTGCTCCTACGGTCACTGGACAGGATATTGATAATTATTCTGGAAGTTACTATAATTAAGGAAGTCATATTAAGAAATTCGTAAGAATTATATCCGCAGAAACGAAAGAACCACCTGATACACTAAAACCATCAAAGATACGAGGAGGAAAAGTATGAACCAGCCAAAGATTCTGGTCGTTGACGACGACAAAGAGATCGTAGGAGCGATCAAGAAACGTCTGGAAATGGAAGACTATGAAATCATAACGGCATATGATGGTCTGGAAGCCATGGATATTCTGATGGAACAAGAAGTCCAGCTTCTGATCATAGACGTTATGATGCCGAAGATGGATGGACTATCCGCAACGATGAAGATCAGGGAAAGCAGGAACATCCCGATCATCATTCTTTCAGCCAAGACAGAAGAAAGCGATAAGATCCTGGGACTATCTATGGGAGCCGACGACTATATCAGCAAACCATTCCGCCCAGATGAACTAGTAGCGAGAGTGAAATCCCAGCTGCGAAGATACATGCAGTTTGGAGGAATGAACGCCGCAGAAAGCAATAAGGAACAGATCATCAATGGCGGACTAATCCTTGACATGAAAGGAAAAAGGATGATGGTAGACGGAGAGCCAGTGAAACTGACTGCAACCGAATACAAGATCGTAAGCCTTCTGATGAACAACCTGGGCAGAGTATTTTCAGCAGATGAGATCTACGAACGCGTATGGAACGAAGAAGCCTATGCAACAGAGAATACCGTTATGGTCCACATCCGTCGTATCCGCGAGAAAATAGAAATAGATGCAAAAAATCCAAGATATTTAAAGGTGGTGTGGGGAATTGGATACAAGATCGAGAAAATGGACTAACAAAGTATTGATCACACTTGTGATGATCGCCATGACCCTGTCAGGGATATATGGACTCAACATGATCCATAACATGGCATTGACAGGAGATAACAGCTTCAGTCTGGATGAACAGGATCAATCAGACTATATCAAACACACACAGATGTCACTGTTTGACAAATGGGCGGATCAAGAAAGTAATAAAGTCTATTATACACAGGTAAATCATGTATCAGAAAGTTTACTGAATAAGATAAAAAAAGAATCGTTTGTGAAAGTAACGATGAAGGTCAAACCATATGATAAAAAGATGGTAACGACAACATCAACATATGGAACAGAAAATGCGAACTATACTGGGGGCAGGATTGAACATTTTCATATAGAAAGAGACAAGACAGAGAAACTAAACAAAGACGGAAGTTTCAAAGGATGGGATCCGTATGATGATTACGATGAGTACAGTGAGTACATTGTGCCTCAGACAGAATACTATGAATTCTCAGGAGATAATTATACACTGCGGGATATATTCCCAGAACAGCTTCTGATCAATGATGAGAAGAATCAGCGTCTGGAAAATGCAGACATTGAGATTTCTTTGACAAAAAAAGCACTAACAGAGATTGAAAAATTTCGAAAAGGATCAACAAAACAGATCACGATGGGAATCAAAACGATCATTGTTGTTTCGATTATTGAATTGATCGGAACGATCCTGCTGTGCATCTTATTTGCACTTCAGGAAAAGCGAACCAGATTCTTTAGAGGGCTTGACAGGCTCTGGTGGGAGATCATACTAGTGACAGCAACTACGCTGCTTGGACTGGCGATCGCATTATGCTTTGCAATCTGGGAATATACGATAGAATATACACAGGGCGGGATCACAGGTTCAACGATCGAGATGATCATGACACTGAGTTATATCTCAGTCCCATTTTTCATCGTGGCATTTGCCGTATGTATTCAGACTACGGTATGGAGGATCCGCCAGAAGAATCTTCTGGATTCAACATTTTGTCTGGGATATATTCGAAAATGGAGCCGTCAGGCAAAGACAAGAAGAAAGCTGGAAGACGAGGCGATGTCATTTGCACAAAAACATGCAAGAGACAGGATCAGACAGTACAGGGTCTTACGATATATTTTAACTGTCGGTACACTTGCTTGTATCATCATGGGAATGAGTGGAATAAATATCCCATCCCCACTCTTGTTTATAGCAGCAGTCATCTTTGTTTTTCTTATTAGATATTTTTCAAGATATTCAGACAAATATGCAGAAGAACAGAGAGATTTAAGCATGCTGGTCGATCAGATCGAACGTATTTCCAATGGAGAATTGACGGCAACGACCGATATTTCACAAGAATCTGCGTATTATGAATACAGTCAGAAACTGACCAATATCGGGCAGGGAATGGAAAAAGCATTAGAAACACAGATGAAGGGCGAGAGAATGAAGATCGATCTAATCACAAATGTATCACATGATCTTAAGACACCGCTGACTTCTATCATCGGATACGTCGATCTCTTAAGCAGAGATCAGACATTATCTGCAGAATCAAGAGATTATGTAACCATCCTGATCAACAAGACCGAACGCTTAAAATCTATCATTTCTGACCTGTTTGAACTTGCGAAAGCAACAAGTGGAGATGCGAAAGTAGATCTGGAAGAAATGGATATGAAACGTCTGGTAGAACAGACACTGGGGGATATGGCAGATCAGATAGAAGAATCTGGATTTGTGATCAGATATCAGTGCGAAGCTACACACACAAGATTTATCGGAGACAGTAGCCGCATGTACCGAGTGGTACAAAATGTCATAGAGAATGCCTTAAAATACTCCCTGAAAGGAACCAGGATCTTCTTAAGGATCACCGAAGCAGATCAAAATATAAAATTAGAAGTTATAAACACAGCATCCTATGAGATGAATTTTACAGAAGAAGAGATCATGGAACGGTTTGCCAGAGCGGAAAAATCACGTACCAGCGAAGGAAACGGATTAGGACTTTCCATCGCAGACAGTTTTACAAAGAATTGTGGAGGAGAGTTTTCGATAAGAATAGACGGAGATCAATTCCTGGTTACTATACAATTTAAACAACATTTAGATGTAAACAAATAGATTTCATATGTTTTTTGACAAAATTGTAAAAATTGAAAAAAACTATGTTGAAAGGGTAGAAAACATAAATATAAAAGTATATACTAGTGGTGTCGACAATATGCAAATAGACCATTTGAGAGAGTGGTTTTTAAATCCTTTTTTTCATGAAGTTTTGATACATGGTGACTTATGGAACGGTTGCGTATTTGAAGACATCTGCTTTTAAAGTCTCTTCAGACATTAAGATCTGGAGGGGCTTTTTTCTTATTTCATAGGAAATTTCGATGAAATCCCCTATGAAATAAGAAAAAAGCCCTCCGGGCAGGATCGCACTGCGGCGGAAGGGAAATTTGTCGCTGAAGCGACCCGCCGCAGGCGGAGAATCCTGCAAAGCAGGATTCTTTCTTACTATTAGAAATAAGACGTAACAGCATTTGATACAAACAAATGCTTCTGGTATAATAAAAAGAAAAGAGCATGCACGGAAAGGACACGAAAGAATGAAGAGACGTTTAATCAGCCTTGTCCTTGTATTGATGCTTGTCATGACAGCAGGATGCGGGAAGAAGAGTACAACAAAGAAACTCAAGACAGAAGATCTGGATGAAACAACCCTGCAGGGAATGGCAAAAGATATCACAAAGGAGATGTCCTTAAAGAATAAGATCGGACAACTATTTATGGTATCTGTTTATCAATTAGATGAGGCAGAAAGCAAGAATCAGACAAGTGTGACGAGTCAGATGAAGAAGACATTGAAGAAGTATCCAGCAGGTGGGGTGATCATGTTTGCGAAGAATATCAACACACCTGATCAGACAAAGAAGATGACGGATGAGCTTCAAGATGCCTCCTATATTCCACTATTTATGGCAGTGGATGAGGAAGGTGGACAGGTTTCAAGAGTCGCATCAAATCCCAAGATGAAGATGACAGTATATCCATCTGCACAGGAAGTTGGAAGAACTTACAATAACAAGAAGATCGCGCAGATGGGAAAGACACAGGGAAAGGAATTAAAAGAGCTTGGATTTAATATGAATCTTGCACCAGTCGCAGATGTTTTAACGAATAAGAATAACACAGAGATCGGAGACCGAAGCTTTGGCACAGACTCAAAGAAAGTTGCTGATATTATTACAACACTGGTAAAGAACATGCAGAAACAACAGATCTCAGCGACATTAAAGCATTTTCCAGGAAGTGGACAGACTGGAGGAGACACACACCGCGGAAGCACAGAGACCGATCAGACGATCAATACATTAAGAGATACAGATTTTAAACCATTTAAAGCAGGAATCAAGGCAAAAGCTGATGCAGTGATGGTGTCACATCTGATGCTGTCTAATGTGACAGATGAGAAGGAGCCTTCAAGCCTAAGCAGCAGAGTTGTATCAGATATTCTAAGAGATGAACTTGAATATAAGGGCGTTATCATGACCGATGCGATGAACATGAAAGCGATCACAGATAACTATAGTTCCGGAGAAGCAGCAGTGAAAGCAATTCAGGCAGGAGTTGACCTGATCGTGATGCCGGATAACTATAAAGAAGCATACAAGGCAATTGAGAAGGCACTAAAAAGTGGCAAGATCAAAGAATCAAGAATAGATAAATCTGTAAGAAGGATCATATATACAAAGCTTAAGCGAGGAGAGATCCCTCCAGATACTACATTATTAAAAGAGAATCAATAACAGGGATGCTTGCAGATTTAAAATGAATATGTTACTATCAAAAATGTGTATTTTACAAAGGAAACTAAAGATTGTATAACAGAAAGGTCAAAAGATCACGATGAGCAGAGAGAACTTTGATAAGTTGGGAGAAGAATGTGGAGTTTTCGGTATCTACGATTTCGATGGCAATGATGTAGCGTCAACGATTTATTATGGATTGTTTGCACTTCAGCATCGAGGTCAGGAAAGCTGCGGAATTGCAGTTTCTGATACGAATGGTCCAAAACGTAATGTCACATCTCGAAAAGGTATGGGATTATGTAATGAAGTGTTTACACCAGATTCCCTTCAGGCATTAAAGGGAGATATCGGTGTGGGGCATGTAAGGTATTCAACAGCAGGAGAGAGTGTTCCTGAGAATGCCCAGCCACTGGTTTTAAATTATGTAAAAGGTACTTTAGGACTTGCACATAATGGTAATCTGATCAATGCAATAGAACTTCGCGAAGAATTAGAAAAGACAGGAGCTATTTTCCAGACAACGATCGATTCTGAAGTTATCGCATATCATATCGCAAGAGAACGCGTGAATACATCATCAATTGAGAAGGCAGTAGCCAGAGCAATGCAGAAGATCAAAGGTGCGTATTCCCTGATCGTTATGTCACCAAGGAAACTGATCGGGGCAAGAGATCCATATGGATTTAAGCCATTATGTATCGGTAAGAGAGATAATGCTTATGTATTAGCATCTGAAAGCTGTGCATTAGATACGATCGGAGCAGAATTTATCCGTGACGTGAATCCAGGAGAGATCGTAACGATCACAAAGGATGGAATTCAGTCAGACTGTGATTTATGTCTTCCAAAGGAAAAAACAGCAAGATGTATCTTTGAATACATTTATTTTGCAAGACCAGACAGTGAGATTGACGGAGTTGGGGTATACCACTCAAGAATTCAGGCAGGAAGATACCTCGCACAGGATTCGCCGGTAGAAGCAGACTTGGTTGTCGGAGTACCAGAATCAGGAAATGCAGCAGCTCTTGGATATTCCTTAGAGTCAGGAATTCCATATGGAACCGCGTTTGTCAAGAACGGTTATGTTGGAAGAACTTTCATCAAACCAGGACAGAGCAGCCGTGAATCAAGCGTGCAGATCAAGTTAAATGTTTTAAAAGAAGCAGTCAAAGGAAAGAGAGTCATCATGATCGATGATTCCATCGTACGAGGAACAACAAGTGACCGCATTGTGAAGATGTTACGCGATGCAGGAGCGACAGAAGTTCACGTAAGGATCAGTTCCCCACCATTCCTGTGGCCATGCTACTTTGGAACTGATATTCCAGAGAGAGAACAGCTGATCGCATATAACAGATCGATCAACGAGATCTGTGAAGTGATCGGAGCAGATAGTTTAGGATACTTAGGAGAAGAGAGACTTTCACAGATGGTACAGGGATTACCAATCTGTAAAGGATGTTTCACAGGTGAGTATCCAATGAAACCGCCAACAAGAGATATTCGTGGAAATTTTGAAAGATAAGGATAAGGAGATTTTTATGAACGACCGTTACCAGAGCCCATTATCAGAACGTTATGCAAGCAAAGAGATGCAGTACATCTTTTCTCCAGACAAGAAGTTTAAGACATGGAGAAAGTTATGGATCGCACTTGCTGAGACAGAGAAAGAATTAGGACTTGATATCACACAGGAACAGATCGACGAATTAAAAGCACATGCAGAAGACATCAACTACGATGTAGCAAAAGAACGTGAAAAATTAGTCCGTCATGATGTTATGTCTCATGTATATGCATACGGAGTACAATGTCCAAAGGCAAAAGGAATCATCCATTTAGGAGCAACATCCTGCTATGTTGGTGATAACACAGACATCATCATCATGACAGAAGCATTAAAGCTTGTCAGAGTAAAATTATTAAATGTGATCAACGAATTATCCAAATTCGCAATGAAATACAAAGATCTTCCAACACTTGGATTTACACATTTTCAGCCAGCACAGCCTACAACAGTAGGTAAGAGAGCAAGCCTTTGGCTGATGGATCTCGTATATGATCTAGAAGATCTTGATCACGTGATCGCTAACATGAGATTATTAGGATCAAAAGGAACAACAGGAACACAGGCAAGTTTCTTAGAATTATTCGAAGGAAACCACGAAACGATCAAGAAGATCGATGGAATGATCGCCAAGAAGATGGGATTTGACAAATGCCAGCCAGTATCTGGACAGACGTACTCTAGAAAAGTTGATTCCCGTGTGATCAACGTATTAAGCCAGATCGCACAGTCTGCTCATAAGTTCTCAAACGACATCAGACTTCTTCAGCACTTAAAAGAAGTAGAAGAACCATTTGAGAAGAACCAGATCGGATCATCTGCAATGGCATATAAGAGAAACCCAATGAGAAGTGAAAGAATCGCTTCCTTAGCAAACTACGTAATGTCAGATGCCATGAACCCAGCATTAGTAGCATCTACACAGTGGTTTGAAAGAACATTAGATGACTCAGCCAACAAACGTTTATCTGTACCAGAAGGATTCTTAGCGATCGATGGTATCTTAGACCTTTACTTAAACGTTGTAGACGGATTAGTTGTATACCCTAAGGTTATCGAAAGCCGTTTAAGAAGCGAACTTCCATTCATGGCAACAGAGAATATCATGATGGATGCAGTAAAAGCTGGTGGAGACAGACAGGAACTTCATGAGAAGATCCGTGTACATTCTATGGCAGCAGGAAAAGTTGTCAAAGAAGAAGGAAAAGCAAACGATCTGTTAGAAAGAATCGCAGCAGACCCAGCATTTGGTATGAACATGGAGCAGTTACAGGCGATCATGAAACCAGAGAACTTCGTAGGACGTGCACCACAGCAGACAGAAGAATTTGTGAATGAAGTGATCAATCCAATTCTGGAAGAGAATAAAGAAGTACTCGGATTAACAGCTGAGATCAACGTATAAAAAGATAAAATTTTAACATAAAAAGAGATGGAAAGATCAAAACAATATAGATTTTTCCATCTCTTTTTGCTGTATTTTAAGAAAAAATTACCAAAAAGCAGGAAATGAGCAGGAGTAGATATAGGAAATTAAGAAAAGGAATGGTATAATAGGTTTAAAACAAATATGTGAGAGCATATGTAAGGGGAAAGTATAATGAAGAAATTAAAAACAACCGCTCAAAGAAAAAAATGGAATATGATACTTGGGATCTCAGATATCATAATGATGATCATAGCATCATATCTTGCATTATTAACGCGATTTGAATTCTATCCATCACAGATCGCACCGATTTTTTTGAAAAATGCTGCAAAATACATGCCGTTGAATCTCTTTTGCAGTATTGTGATCTTTATGGCATATCGATTGTATTCAACGCAATGGAAGTATGCAGGAATCTCCGATTTTATTAATGTCGTTAAAGCAGTTGTGATCGCAGCAGCTTTCCAGCTGATCGGAATTTATATGTTACAATGGGAGATACCAAGAAGTTATTATTTCTTGTATTTGGTATATCTGCTGTTGGGAATGTTTTTTATCCGATTACTTGTCCGATTGATTCAGGGAAGTGAACCACTCAAAGTGAATGACATTGGCAAGAAGAAAGTTCCGGTAATGTTGATCGGAGCAGGAGAAGCAGGAAGCATCATTTTAAATGAGATCAAAAAGAGTACATATGTGACTAAAACGATCCGTTGCATCATAGATGATGATCCAGCGAAGAAAGGAACATATTTATCTGGGATACCAGTGGTTGGCAATCGTAATACGATCCTGCGCAATGCAGTTAAATTTGATGTTGAAGAGATTATTCTGGCAATTCCGACAATAGAACCCAAGGATCGCAAGGACATCCTTGAAATCTGCAAGCAGACAGGATGCCGTCTGAGTATTCTTCCGGGCTTATATCAGCTGATCAACAGTGAAGTTACAGTATCTGCTCTAAGAGAAGTAGAGATTGAAGATCTGCTTGGAAGAGAGCCAGTGAAAGCCAATCTTCCATCAATCATGAGCTATGTCAAAGACAGAGTCGTATTTGTCACAGGGGGAGGCGGATCGATCGGAAGTGAGATCTGCAGACAGATCGCAAGATATCAGCCGAAGAAGTTAGTGATCATTGATAATTATGAGAACAACGCCTACGAGATCCAGATGGAATTAAAGAGAACACATCCAGAACTAGATCTGAAAGTATTGATCGTATCTGTCCAGAACCATCTGCGAATACACAATATTTTCGAAGATTATAAGCCTGATATCGTATTTCATGCAGCAGCACATAAGCATGTGCCATTGATGGAGGACAGCCCGCATGATGCGATCAAGAACAATGTATTTGGCACATTTAACATAGCCAAAGAAGCAGGAATGAGCGGCGTAAAGAGAATGGTACTGATCTCCACGGATAAGGCAGTAAGACCGACAAATATCATGGGCGCTTCCAAGCGGATCTGTGAGATGGTCATTCAATACATGAACAGCTTATACGATACAGAATACGTTGCTGTAAGATTTGGAAATGTTCTTGGAAGTAATGGAAGTGTCGTTCCGTTGTTCAAGAAGCAGATTGCCAATGGTGGTCCGGTAACAGTTACACATCCAGAGATCATCCGATACTTTATGACGATCCCAGAAGCCGTCAGTCTGGTGTTGGAAGCAGGAGCTTACGCAGAAGGCGGGGAAATATTTATCCTTGATATGGGAGAACCAGTCAAGATCTTAGATCTTGCGAAGAATATGATCCGTTTATCAGGACTTACACCAGGAGAAGATATAGAAATCCAGTTTACTGGCTTAAGACCAGGGGAGAAGCTGTATGAAGAACTTCTGATCGATGAGGAGAATAAAAAAGAGACAAAGAACAAACGAATTTTCATTGGAAGTCCAAGGATGATGGAGACAGAACAATTTAGTGAACTGATCGCTGAATTAGATCATGCGGCATTTTCCGAAGATCCGAATATTCGTGAAGTTGTAAAAAAATTAGTTCCAGAGTATACATATAAACAGACAAATCAACAGACAAAATGACAGGGGGATGAGACAGCATGAAAGAACGTATATATATGGCATCACCAACGATGCATGGGGAAGAACAGAAGTTTGTGCAGGAAGCATTTGACACCAACTGGATTGCACCACTTGGGCCAAATGTCAATGGCTTTGAACGTGAGATGGAAGCGTATACAGGAATCGCACACTGCAGTGCACTAAGCGCAGGAACCGCAGCACTGCATCTGGCGGTGAAATTATTAGAAGTCGGGGAAGGAGATACCGTGATATGTCCTTCGCTGACTTTTGCTGCAACAGCGAATCCAGTCGCCTACGAAAAAGGCAAGATTGTATTCGTGGATTCTGAACCAGAGACATGGAATATGTCACCACAGGCATTGAAAAGAGCATTGGAAGAACATAAAGAAGCAAAAGCAGTGATCGTTGCACACCTTTATGGAACACCAGCCAAGGTAGATGAGATCAAAGCGATCTGTGAAGAATATAAAGTTCCACTGATCGAAGATGCTGCAGAAAGTCTGGGAGCAACATATAAAGGAGTTCAGACAGGAAAATTCGGAGTCATGGCAGGATTTTCATTCAATGGAAATAAGATCATCACGACATCAGGCGGTGGAATGATCGCATCAGAGAATGAAGAATACATCAAGCATGCAACATTCCTGGCAACACAGGCAAAAGAACCGGTCCGACATTATGAACACAAGGAAATCGGATATAACTACCGAATGTCTAATATCACAGCGGGAGTTGGAAGAGGACAGCTTCTGCATCTGGATGAACACATTGCGAAGAAAAAAGCAATCTATGAGACATACAAAGATGCTTTCAAGGATTATAAACAAGTGCATATGAATCCATATGAAACATGCAGTGAACCAAACTTCTGGTTATCATGCATGACGATCGATGAAGACAGTAAGACAAAACCATTAGATATCATAGAAGCTTTGGAAAGAGAGAATATCGAAAGCCGTCCGATCTGGAAACCATTACATCAACAACCAGTATTTAAAGGGTGTGAATTCTATTCTCATTACGAAGATGATAAGAAGCCAGTATCAGAAGATATCTTTGACTGCGGATTATGTCTTCCAAGTGATATTAAGAATACAAAAGAAGATATGGATCGGATCATAGGGATAATAAGATCCGTACTGGACCGATAAGAACAAAATGTAAACGGAGTATATATAAAGATGTATCACAAATATATCAAACGATTTTTTGACATCATATTGTCACTGTGCTGTATCATTGTATCAAGCCCGATCCTGCTTGTCACAGCACTGTTAGTAAGGATCAAATTAGGGAGCCCCGTGATCTTCAAACAAGAAAGACCGGGATATCATAACGAAATATTTACACTCTACAAGTTCAGAAGTATGACAGACGCCGTCGATGAGAATGGTGATCTGCTGCCAGACAAAGAACGTCTTCCAAGATTTGGTCAGATGTTAAGATCCACGAGTCTTGATGAATTACCTGAATTCTTCAACATCTTATTTGGACATATGAGTTTTGTCGGGCCAAGACCATTATTGAAACAATACATAGATTTCTACAGTGCAAGACAGAAACGACGTGCAGATGTAAGACCAGGACTGACTGGACTTGCACAGGTGAATGGGAGAAATGCCATCAGCTGGGAAGAAAAGTTTGAATTCGACCTTGAATATGTGGATAACATTTCATTTCTTACCGACATCAAGATTATATTAAAGACTGTGACCAAAGTCTTAAAAAGAGCAGGGATCAGTGCACAGGAATCTGTAACAATGTATGCCTTTCAGGGAACAAAGAAAGACCAGTTTTCCAAATACAAGAAAGCAGGACACTTAAAGATCTTATTTTCAAGCGTGGCAGATCAGGTCGAATTTATCGATACCTTCCGCTATGCTGCCGGCAGATTAGGGGTGAAAGTAACATTTGTCGGCTGTGATCATTCACTGGAAGCACCAGCATTATATCGCTGCCATAAGCACTATCAGGTTCCACAGCCAGGGGAAGAAGGTTATGTCACAGAACTCTTACATATCTGTAAACAGGAGAAGATCGCTCTGCTCATTCCAAGAACAGAAGAAGACGTTTTTATCCTGTCACAAAGAGCCAGCGAATTTGAAGCTGTTGGAACAGAAGTTCTCATTGCAAATGAAGAATTAGCTCTGCTGTGCAGCAACAAACGCTGGACAGCTCGTTTCTTTGAAGAATGTGGTCTTAACGCACCACAGGTCGTAAGCAGTGCCAATGACTATACACAAGGATTCCCAGCAATGTTTGCAGTATTGGATGAGATGGATAATCTGGAGAAAAGCATCATGATTCATGATGAACAAGAATTAAGTTTTCATGCATCAAAATACGCGAATTATACGATCCGTCCATTTTTAAATGGGAAGATGTATGAGATCGACGTATTCTGCAATCTAGACGGAAGCCCGGTTTACATCACACCAAGGGCAAAGGAAGAAGTCGAGGGAAAAGAAAGTGCAAGATACAGAGTTGTAAGAGATCACAAGATCGTAGAAGAAGCAAAGAAAGTGATAAAGAAATTAAGGCCATCCGGATGGATGACGATCTTTATGCTTCGTGAAGAAGATACAGACAAAGATTATTTTATCCGAATGGAACCATGGTATCATCAGGCAAGCACCGTATCGATCAAGGCAGGAGCCGATGCACCATATGCAGCACTCTCCATGATGTTAGGTGAACCAATGGAATACAAAGAGGATGCAGCCGATGACAATGTTATTTTCACAAGATTTGAAAAAAGTGTATGTTTAAATACAAGAGAAGAACCGATTGTAGAGATTCATGATTTTAAAGATCTGTATCATTTAGACGAGGAAATTGGTTCAGTGATCTTTGATCTGGATGACACATTATACTCAGAGAAAGATTATGTACGAAGCAGTTTCCGAGTGGTAGAACGAATGCTTCCAGAAGTGAACAATATCTTTAATAAGTTATGCGCAGCACTGGAAAAAGGGCAGCCGCCACTGGAAACGGTATTAAAAGATGTAGGAATGTATTCGGATGAATTATTATTAAAATGCAGAGAAGCCATCATGGACCATAAACCAGAGATTTCATTGTATGAAGGAGTCAAAGAATTATTCTTTGAACTACACACGCAAAAGCGAAGTATTGGGATCTTGATCGATGGAACACCAAAAGTACAGCGAGCCAAGATAGAAGCCCTGGGGTTAGATAAAATGGCAGACGAGATACTGATCACAGATGAACTTGCAGGACATGGAAATGTCATGGAATTCAGGAAACCAAATGATCTTCCATTTCTGATCATGAGAAAACGATTAGAAATACCATGCAGGAACATGGCATTTGTCGGAGATGATATCGAGAAAGATTTTATTGCACCGAAAGCATTAGGAATGGAATGCTATTGGAAGAAGAATGAGGATGGGTTATATGAGTAAAGAACCAAAGATAAAACCGATCGTGATCGTTGGAGCCGGTGGTATGGGAAGAGATACTCAGTGGCTGATCGAACGGATCAATGAAGAAGAACCAACATATGAGATTCTTGGATACATAGACGATGGAATCCAGCAAGGCAGCATCATAGATGGCTATCCGATTCTTGGAGGAATGAAATACCTCGAAGAATACGACAAAGAACAAAAACTTGCCGTCGCCTTCGCTATAGGCAATGCAAAAGTCCGTGAAAAACTCGTTTTAAAATGTCTGCCAAATCCAAACTTATGGTATCCTAATCTGATCGATCCATCCGTGATCACATCACAAAGAGTGCATCTAGGACAAGGAAATATCATTTGTACATCCGTTATTATGACAACGAATATAGAGATCGGTAATTTTAACTTGATCTGCAACCGAAGTATTGTCGGACATGATGATGAGATCGGAGATTATAATACCCTGTATCCGGGAGTTTTACTGTCAGGAGATGTCCATTTAAAGACTGAGACAGAAATCGGTACAGGAAGCCAGATCATACAAGGACTGCATATCACAGATGAAGTGATCATGGGAGCAGGAAGTACAGTGATCGAAGATATCAATGAAGCAGGAACTTATGTTGGAGTACCAGTGAGAAGAGTAAACAATGAAGAATAAGAAGATATTAATTTTAGCAAACCTAGACGTAGGATTATACAAATTCAGAAAAGCACTGATCAAAGAACTCATAGATCAAGGAAATGAAGTCTATATATCCCTGCCAAAAGGAATGTTAGTACAGAATTTAAAAGAAATGGGATGTCATTTTATCGAAACACCGGTAGATCGAAGAGGAATCAATCCAGCAACAGATTTTAAACTGATGATGAGATACTTTAACATCTTAGGCAAGATAAAGCCAGACCTTGTGATCACCTACACGATCAAACCAAACATCTACGGAGGAATCGCAGCAAGATTCAAAAGAATTCCATATGCAGTCAACATCACAGGATTAGGCACTGCATTTCAGAATGAAAATATGATCAAGAAACTCGTCGTATTTTTATATAAACTATCCTGCAAAAAGGCAAAAACGATCTTCTTTGAAAATGAAGGAAATAAGCAGGTGTTTATAGAAAATAATATTATCAAAGAATCCAGAACATGCACCCTTCCAGGAGCAGGAATTGACCTTGATGAATACAAGAAGACACCATATCCAGAAGAATCAAGAAACATCCGATTCTTGTTTATCGGACGTGTGATGAAAGAAAAAGGAGTCGAAGAACTGTTCAAAGCAGCAAAGAACATTAAGAAGATCTACCCAGAAGTATCGTTTGATATCGTAGGACCAATGGAAGATGATTACAAGGAACGAATTCAGTCATTGGTCAGAAATGGGATCATTTATTATTATGGCTATCAAGAAGACGTCAAACCGTTCATTAAGAAATGTGACTGCTTTGTATTACCATCGTATCATGAAGGTATGGCAAATACACTGCTAGAATGTGGAGCCATGGGAAGACCATTGATCACCAGCAGGATTCATGGGTGTATGGAAGCTGTAAGAGATGGCGAGAATGGGTATCTGGTGGATGTGAAGGATGTTAAGGGATTGGAAGAAAAGATGGTGGAATTTATTGAACTATCGTATGTCCAAAAGAAACAGATGGGAGAGATGTCACGGGAGGTGATGGAGGAGAGGTTTGATAAAAGAGATGTTGTTGATAGGACGATTTTGACATTAGATTAAGCAAAAACTTTAACTAGATAAAGTGTTGAATTAGATTAAAATAAGTCCAAGATTAGTTATAAATAAGTCTGAAATTAGCGTAATAAGGGAAATAAAGAGTATGGTAGAAGAAAAAATGAAGCAAATTACATTGTCAGTTATTATGCCAGTGTATAATGGAGAACAATATTTAAATTATAGTATTCGAAGTGTATTAAATCAGACGTATAAGGATTATGAACTTATTTTAGTGGATGATGGAAGTACAGATCATAGTTTAGAAATCTGCGAAAAATATCAATCAAAAGATAAGAGGATCCGTGTGATCAGTCAAGAAAATAAAGGAATCAGCGGTGCTAGGAATGCAGGAATTGATATAGCAACTGGAAAATATATAACCTTCATGGACAATGATGATGTTATCCAACCTAAAATGTACGAAATCATGTTAAATCATATGGTATCAGATGGATTAGATTTAATTATGTGTGGGGCTGTTAGAACAGAAAATTATCATCTTGAAGAATTAGAAAAAGATTGTGAAGTATGTTGTTTGACAAAAAAAGATTTATATGAAGGAATGTTTTCAAACTCTGAAACAGACTGGAAGTATATGGTTGTATGGAATAAAATTTATAAAACAGATATTGTGAAAAGGATAAAGTTTGAATCATCAGGAACAGAAGATACGGTTTTTAATTGTCAATATTTTAAAGATACGAAATATGCTAAATTAGTAAAACAGGATTTATACCATTGGATTCAAAGAAGTGATTCTGTAAGTCATTCAGAATATGGAACTCGTGATTATAATGTGTTAAAAGATTATTACTGGATGGAACAATATATTCAACAGTATGAGAGACAATATGTTCAATATCCGTTGATAAAGATATATAAATTCATTTTTAATTCAAGATATAGAGCAAGAAATACAGAATTTAAAAATCAAGTTACTTATCTCATCAGGGAAAATAATAAAAAACTAGAAGAAAGTTTTTATAAAAATGAGAAAATAGACAAAAAAATTAAAATTTTATTTACAATATTTTATCATATTCCAGCAACCTATAATATGTTTCGATGGATCAGCGAAAAGAGGGTAAGATAGATGAAAAAGAAGATTGTGTATGTACTACATGGATTGGCAGCAGGAGGAACAGAAGCTTTTGTACTCAATGTTGTATCACATTTAGATCAAAAAAAATATGATATAACATTTATCTTAGCATTAGACGATAATGGGAAGACTCACCAGTTCCATGAAGATAAAGTATTAGAGCAGGGAATCAAAATTTATAGAACCTGTGATCTGGATGGAATCAAAAAATGGAAATTACATTATGAAAAATTAAAAAAACTTTTAATAGAGAAAGGACCATTTGATGTGATTCATTGCAATATGGATCTGTTTAATGGGATAAATTTAATGGCAGCAAAGAAAGCAGGAATTCCTGTTAGAATCTGTCATTCACATAATTCAGAGAGTCAATATAGTACGTCATTTTTGAAGAAAATCATGTCTAGGACATATAGAATATTTATGAGAAAAATGATTTATAAATATTCAACAAACATGCTTGGATGTTCAGAATTAGCGAATGATTATTTATATGGGGGAAATTGGAAAAATGATGCTCGATGCAAAGTGTTATATAATGGAATAGATTTAAAAAAATTTAGATTTCATGATAAAATAAAAGAAACAGAACGAAAAAACATAATGACAATTGGACGTTTTGGTGAACAGAAGAACCCATTTTTTCTTTTAGAAATTTTAATAGAGTTGTTAAATATAAGAAAGGATATTAATTTTTCATGGGTTGGGGATGGAGAACTGAGAAAACCTATAGAAGAGAGGGTGAAGGAAGAACATTTAGAAAAACATATTCATTTTCTTGGCAGAAGAGAAGATATCCCAGAGTTATTGCAACAAAATGACTTCTTCCTTTTTCCATCATTATTTGAAGGATTGCCAATAACATTGATAGAAGCTCAGGCAAGTGGATTAGAATGTTTTATTTCAGATACGATCACAAAAGAAGTAAATGTGGGATTATGCCAATATTTATCATTAGAAAAAACTGCAAAAGAATGGGCTGTGTATATATCAGAGCAGTTAGACAATAGAGATAAAAAAGGCTATGATGCTAAATTACTAGATCAGTTCGATATTAAAAATACAGTGAGAAGGTTAGAAGAAATATATGGTTAAAATATCAATTATCGTACCATGCTACAATACAAAATTATATATAGAACAATGTATGAGAAGTCTTATGCAACAAACATTAAAAGATATCGAAATTATTTGTATTGATGGATCTTCAAATGATGGGTCTTATGAAATATTAAAACAATTTGAAAGAGAAGATTCTAGGATTAAAATCTTTTCAAAAACAAATGAAGGGGTATCACTTAGTAGAAATTATGGAATAAGTAAAGCAAAAGGAAAATATCTGATGTTTGTAGACGCAGATGATTGGATTGATGTAGATACTTGTGAGATTACATATAATAAAGCAGAAGAACAACAAGCAGATCTTGTAATGTGGAGTTATATTCGTGAATTTAAAGAAAATTCTTTGCCAAAAGATATTTTTGAGGAAGAAGAAAAAATATTTGAAGATGAGCAGATTAAGCAATTACATCGCAGATTTTTTGGATTAATAAATGAGGAACTTGCACAAGTTGAAAATGCGGATTCATTGTGTCCAGTGTGGGGAAAATTATATCGAAGAGATGTCATTGAAGATAATGGAGTAGTATTTACAGATATTCGAAAAATAGGTACCTATGAAGATGGATTATTTAATTTAGAAGTATTTGAACATCTAAAAAAAGTAGTATATATGCAAAAGTATTTTTATCATTATAGAAAATATAATGAGAATTCAATTACATCTCAATACAAAGAGAAATTATTTGATCAATGGAATCATATGTATGATCTGATGTTTGAATATATAAAAGACAATCATTTGGATGGTAGTTATGTTACAGCATTGAATAACAGAATATGCCTTGGAATTTTAGGACAAGGATTGAATCTGATGGAAAGCGATAAAAAGCATAAGAATCGAGAAATCAAGAAAATATTATCAACAAAAAGATATCAAGAAGCATATCAGCAGTTTGAACTAAAATATTTTCCGATTCACTGGAAGATATTTTATTGGTTTGCAAAACATAACATGGCATGTGGGGTGTATGCAATGCTGATCTGTATTCAGAAGATGATAGGGAGATAGAAGTTATGGAACCAGTAAGGGTGTTAAATTTATTTACGATCATGAATCGTGGTGGAGCAGAAACCATGGTCATGAATTACTATCGAAAAATAAATAGAGAGAAAGTACAATTCGATTTTCTTGTTCATCGAGAAGAAGAAGGTGCGTATGAACAAGAAATAAAAGAGCTAGGTGGAAGAATTTATCGTATGCCGCCAATGTATCCTCAAAACTTTTCTTTGTATAAAAAAAAGATTCGAGAATTTTTTGAAGAACATAAAGAATATAAGATTATTCATTCACATATGTCGGAATTGGGATATTTTGCACTAAGAGAAGCAGCAAGACAAGAAATTTCAGTAAGAATCTGTCATGCACATAATGCACCACATGGTTTTGAGTGGAAAATGATCGTACGTAACTATTTTAAGAAGAGAATGATGCAATATCTTACACATATGTTTATGTGTGGGAAAGAATCTGGTGACTGGTTGTTTGGGAAAGAAAATGAAGATAAATTTATTCAGTTGAATAATGCGATAGATGCTGAAAGATTTCGATATGATAGCAAAAAAGAAGAAGCAATTCGAAAAGAATTGAATCTAGAAAATAAATTTGTAGTTGGACATGTAGGACGTTTTTTTAAACAAAAAAATCACCAATTTTTAATAGAAATTTTTAAGGAAGTACATGCCAAAAAGGAAAATGCAATTTTATTATTAGTAGGGACAGGAGAATTAAAAGAAGAAATACAAAATCAAGTGAAAGAATTAGGATTAGAAGAACAAGTCAGATTTCTGGGGGTCAGATCTGATGTGGATCAGATTATGAAATGCTTCGATGTATTTTTATTTCCATCTTTGTTTGAAGGGTTACCAGTAACAATGGTAGAAGCTCAGGCAGCAGGTAATTTATGTATTATCTCAGATACGATTCCAAGAGAATGTTGTATTACAGAAAATGTAAGGATATATTCATTGGAAAAAGATGCAAAGGCATGGAGTGATTTTGTGATTTCAGAAAGTACAGATTACAAAAAGAAAGATATGTATGAAGAAATTGTAAAAGCAGGATTTGATATTAAACAAAATGCAAAGTGGTTGGAGGAATTTTATATCAATGCAGCAGAAAGTTAAACTAACAGTATTCACACCAGCATATAATCGAGCACATACATTAGGACGATGCTATGAGAGCATGTTAAAACAAAAATGTAAAGATTTTAAATGGCTGATTATAGATGATGGATCCACAGATAATACAAAAGAACTTGTAGATTCATGGTTGAATAAAGATAACGGATTTGAAATTATTTATAAATATAAAAAAAATGGAGGAATGCATACAGCGCATAATCTGGCATACGAATTGATAGATACAGAATTAAATGTATGTATTGATTCAGATGATCGTCTTTCAGAGAATGCAATAGAGAAAATCATTGATTTTTGGAATGAAAATGGAAGTGAAAAATATGCAGGAATTATTGGTTTAGATGATGATTTGGATGGAAATATTATAGGAGAAAAATTTCCAGAAAATTTGAAAGAAACTACCTTGTCTGGTTACTACAGAAATGGAGGAAAAGGCGATAAAAAGCTTGTATATCGTACAAGTGTAATGAAACAATATCCTCCATATCCAGTATTTGAAGGAGAAAGATATGTTTCATTAGGATATAAATATTTATTATGTGATCAAGATTATAAGTTATTGGTTTTAAACGACGTACTTTGCGATGTGGAATATCAATTAGATGGATCAAGCTACAATATGTTACGCCAATATTATAATAATCCAAACGGATTTGCGTTTATCCGCAAGGTAGATATGAGATATAATAAAACATGGAAGGAAAATTTAAAAACATGTATTCATTATGTTTCGAGCAGCTTGATAGCACATAATAAACATTTTATTAAGGAATCTCCGAAAAAAGGAATGACAATATTAGCAATTCCAGCAGGGATTTTGTTGACAGGATATATTAAACGTAATGTGAGAAAACAGAAGTAGGTGATATAAATGACAGTATGGTGGATAACTTTGGCATCATCTTATCTATTGTGTCTGATAGCAGGGATAAATACAAAGATGGTATATTCAAATGGATATTATACAAAAAAATATAATAAATTCTTTTCTTTTATGTCAGTAGCAATATTAGTTCTTGTTGCAGGGCTAAGAAGTGGAATAGGAGATACACCGGTATATATACAAGGATATAAAACAGATGCTCCATCAACAATAGCAGGATCAATTAAACTCCTGTTTAGTGGAAAAAAGGATGCAGGATTCTATTTTTATCAGGGAATATTAAAATCAATTGTAAATAATCCGAATGTATTTCTTTTTGTAACATCATTAATAACGATTTTATTAATTTTTATTACGTATTATAAATATTCACAACTGTTAGAACTATCAGTATTTTTATTTATTACAACAGGGTGTTATCTAGTTACTATGAATGGAATCAGACAGTATCTGGCATCTGCAATTTTATTTTTTTGTTTTCCATTAATACATGAAAGAAAATGGTACATATATATACCGGTTGTATTGATATGTTCGACAATTCATAAATCTGCATTGTTATTTATTATATTGTATTTTATCGTAGATCAGCCAGCTTGGGGACATACAACAAAATGGATATTATTTATAGGAATCGCATTGTTTGTGACATATCCAGTATCAGGACCAATGATAGCAAAATTGCTAGGAGAAACTCAATATGGTGAATATAAGAATGCATTAGTTTCAACAGGTGCAGGAGCTAATATGATCAGAGTTATAGTTATGGCGGTACCAGTTGTTTTATCATATTTAGGAAGAGATTTTCTCAATGGAAGGGAACGATATTATAATATTATTGTTAATTTTTCGGTAATAAATCTGATTTTCATTTTATTGGCAACGAAATTTTGGATTTATGCACGATTTAATATGTATTTTTCTTTATATATGATTATATTATTGACTTGGATTGTGTGTTATATGTTTTATGGAAGAAATAGAAAAATTATATATTTGATATGTATGGGATTATATTTAGTTTATTATTATTATGAGATGCATATAAGTTTAGGATTTGGAGCAAATTATCATCATTTTATCACTTTTTAAAAGGAGTAAATGGTTATGGAGAAAGACAAAATTATAAATGTAGTATATTCAAGTGATAATAATTATATTCCTCATGCGGCAGCGTCAATAGTATCTTTAGTGGAGAATAATAAAAGTTTTGAGAAGATAAATATATATTTTATTCAGAATTGTATTAGCGTAGAAAATCGAGATAGATTAGAAAGCTTGACAAAAAGATATGAACAACTCTCAATCATATGGTTAGATTTTTCAAAATGGATAAAACAGTTAGAGCTGAATATGGAATGGAATATATCTATTAGTGCGTATGCAAGATTATTAATAACTGAAATGTTAAAAAATGATATAAATAAAGTTTTATATTTAGATTGTGATATTATAATTAATCAATCAATTGAAGACTTATGGAATATAGATATCGCAGAATACTATGTAGGGGCAGTGCAAGATGCGGTAAATGCTGAAATTAAAAATGCAGTAGGAGTAAAGAAAAAAGAACCTTATTTTAATTCAGGAGTCTTGTTGATTAATTTAAAAAAATGGAGAGAAGATCATATATCAGAAAAATTTTTAAATTTTATTGAAGAGCATCATGGAAATGTAATTCATCATGATCAAGGAGTAATTAATGGTGTTTTAAAACACGGAATCTACAAGCTTCCATTAAATTATAATGTTATGACAATACATTATATATTTAATCGTGATCAAGTTATGAAATATTTTAAAGAGAGCAGCAAATTTTACAGTAATCAAGAAATTGAATTTGCTAAGAATGATCCAATAATTTTACATTATACGCCAAGTTTTACGGAAAGACCTTGGATTTTGGGATGTAAACATCCTAAAGAACAACTATATTGGGAATATTTAAATAAAACACCATGGAAAGGTTTGAAGAAACAAAAGAACCAAGGAAAATGCTATATAAAAATTATTAATTGGATATATAGAAATTTTTACAAGTAGATAATTTACTTGAGAGGGAGAGAAAAATATATATGAAAAAAATATTAGTTGTGCATTCTAATATGGAGATAGGTGGGGCTGAAACCAGTTTATTAGGATTATTGAATCAAATAGATTATTCTCAATATCAGGTAGATTTATTTTTATTGAATCATACAGGGGAGTTGATGTCATTTATTCCTAAAGAGGTAAATTTATTGCCAGAAGATAAAAGCTACAAACAGTTGACAATTCCAATAAAGGATGTGTTAAAAAATAAAAAAATAGGGATTTTCATTGCTAGACTATTAGGAAAAATAAAAGCTAGAAAATATCATGATGGATATATGATAAAAGAATATAGTTATCTAAAGGCTTTAATATTTTTAAAAAGATTTGATAAAGAGTATGATATTGCATTAAGTTTTATTGATCCACATTGGATAATTCAAAAAAAATGTAAGGCAAAAGTGAGAATAGGATGGTTGCATACTGATTTTAATAGGATTACAGCAGATAAAAAGCTAGATTATGAGATGTGGAATGGATGTGATTATATAGCACAAGTATCAGAAGATTGCAAGAAAGAATTTGATAAGAATTACCCCAAATTAAAATCTAAATCACTGGTGATTGAAAATTTATTGCCAACAGATTATATAAGAAAAAAGGCTAATGAATCAATAGCTGACATGGAAAATACTAAGAATATAAATCTTCTGTCTATAGGGCGATTTAGTGAGGCAAAAAATTTTGATAATATTCCTGAAATATGTAAATTTATAAAGAAATCAGGTATTAATGTTAAATGGTATTTAATAGGATATGGTGCACAAGAAAATCTAATTAGAAATAAAATTACAGAGTATGGAATGGAAAACAATGTTATAATTTTAGGGAAAAAAATAAATCCTTATCCATATATTAAAAATTGTGATATTTATGTTCAACCATCAAGATATGAAGGAAAAGCGGTAACAGTAAGAGAAGCCCAGATACTATGTAAACCAGTTATTATAACAGCTTTTGCAACGGCAGGAAGTCAGTTAGAAGATGGCGTAGATGGGATTATTGTACCAATGAATAATCAGGATTGTGCAAAAGGAATTATAAATGTTATTAAAAACGTGGATTTACAGAGAAAGTTACAAACAAATTGTGAAAAAAGGGATTATAGTAATAGAAATGAGATAAAGAAGATATATCAGTTAATGGGAGATTGAATATGGCAATACCTAAAATAATACATTATTGTTGGTTTGGAGGAAAAGAAAAACCAGATAGTGTAAAAAAATGTATTGAAAGTTGGAAAAAGTTTCTTCCAGATTATCAATTGATAGAATGGAATGAGAATAATTTTAACATCGAAAAATTAGAGTATACCAAAGAGGCATATGTAGCTGAGAAGTATGCATTTGTTAGTGATGTGGCAAGAATTGAAGCTTTATATCAACATGGTGGAATTTATATGGATACAGATGTTGAAGTATTAAAAACATTTACACCATTATTAGATGCCAGATGCATTCTTGGAATGGAAGAAAAGGAATATGTCGCTACAAGTTTTATGGCATTCGAGAAGGAGCATCCTTTGGTAAAACAATTTTTAAATTTGTATGAAAGTATTAGTTTTTTCGATAAAAATGGTCAGATAATTACAGGTACAAATGTAGCTAAATTAACAAATTTGTTAATAGAGAAAGGATTTGTGCAAGAAAATTATTACCAGGAGTTAGAAGAAGGAATTAAGATTTATCCAAAAGAGTTTTTTTCACCATATGACTATATTAATTGTCATTATAACATTACAGAAAACAGTTATTGCGTTCATCATTTTGCTGTATCTTGGATGTCAAAAAAAGAGCAGGTAAAAAAAAGAATTAAGAAACAGTTATCAAAAATTCTAGGTCCAAAGAAAATGAATAAGATTAGGGAGAAATTAAAAGGTTAAATTAAGTGAAAAAGAGGTTGTATATGAATAATTGTGAGTTAATTACAGTTGTAGTTCCTGTATATAATGTTGAAAAATATTTAGAACGTTGCATTAATAGTATAATTCATCAAACGATAAAAAATATAGAGATAATATTAGTAAATGATGGATCTACAGATGGTAGTAGAAAAATATGTGAATATTATAGAGAAAATGATGAAAGAGTAATTTTAATAAATCAAGAAAATCAAGGGTTGTCAGCGGCAAGAAATACTGGAATTGATAAAGCAACAGGAAAATATATTTGCTTTGTGGATAGCGATGACTGGGTACATGAGAAATATTTAGAGACAATGTATAACGATATAAAAGAGCAGGATGCACAAATAAGTATTATAGAAAAGCAGATTATTTTCGAAGATGCAATAAAACAAAAATATTTACCCCGAGATAATAGTATAAAAATATATGATAAATCAGGGGCAATTAAGAAAATGTTACAAGGAAATTGGATTGCAGCATGGGATAAGATGTATGATATTAGTTTATTTGAAACTATCAGATTTCCTGTAGGAAGAAATAATGAAGATTATGCGATTCTTATTTATTTATTTGAACAGTGTCAAAAGATTGTCTATAGAGATATAAAATTATATTATTATTTTCAAAGAACAGGAAGTATTACAAAGTCAAAATTAAATGAACATAGCTTTGATGAGATTATAAATGGAAAAGAAATTTTTAAGTATACAGAAAAAAAATATCCAAAATTTGCAAAATATGCACAATATAATTGGATTACATCATTATTAAAATTAAGCTGTCAAGCGGTATCATCGATGGAATATCAAAATAAATTTAAAGAAATCTATGATGAGCTATATCGTAATAGAAAGACATTTAAGAAAAATGACTGTTTATCAAGGAAACAAAGAATATTTTTTTTATTTATCTCAAGAGGAGAAAAAGCATATAAAATATTTTTGAAAAATTATAATAGATATAAAGGGGAATGAGGGAGTGCTATTTTCAATTATAATTGCGGTATACAATAAAGAAAAATATATTGGACAAACAATAGAATCTATTTTAAAACAGAAATATGAAAATTATGAATTGATATTAATAGATGATGGATCTACAGATTCAAGTTATGAAATTTGTAAAGAATATGCTAATAAAAATAAAAAGATTAGATTTTTACATCATAAAAATGAAGGTGTTTCTGTGACTAGAAATCGAGGATTACAAGTTGCAAAAGGGGAGTATGTATTGTTTGTTGATGCAGATGATTTATTAAAAATAGGGGCATTAAAAACATTAGAAGAAATCATAATAAAAGAAAAGCCAGATGTAATAATGTTTGGAATGACAGAAAGATATGAGGATCAAAGAGAAAAAAAATTAAGACCCAATTTTTATGGAAGATATAACCAACAGGAATTTTTTAAAGATTTTCATTTAAGAAATCAAAATGGAGTTTATGGTTATGTTGCGAATAAAGCTTTTCGAAGAAATATTGTGGTTGATCATGAAATAGAATTTTGTTCCAAATATAAATTGAGTGAAGATTTTTATTTTTTCTTACAAGTGTATGAGCAAGCAAACAGTTTTATTATAATACAGAAAGAATTGTATATTTATCGAAAAGGGGTAGAGAATGCATTAACAAATTATAAAAAGATTAATTATATGCATGTGATAGAAATATATGATTTTTGTCAGAAGGTTTTGAAAGAATGTGGACATGAAGAAGAAAGTGTATATATTTATGAGATTATAAGTCATCAAATATTTTATATGGTACAAGATATGATGCTAGATTTAAAAAATGCAGATATAAAACAAATTATGCAGATTACAGAAAATGAAGAATTAAGAAATCAAATTGTTATTTGTAAAGATAATATATTAGAAACAATATGTTTGATATTAGTAAAACGAAAAAAAATTAGAATTTTAAATATACTAATTTATATATTAAAAGGTATCAGGAAAGGCATTAAAAGAAAATGAGAAATTTATATTTTTATACACATGGCGGTAGTGAAAATCATGGTTGTGAAGCAATTGCTTATTCTTTGAAGAATGTTTTGAACAAAGATGTTACATTGTTTTCATCAAATCCACAAGAAGATGAAAAATATACTTTAAAGAAATGTATGATCATTAAACCAGATCGAAAGAAATTTCAACTGCAAGGCTTAAAAAAAATAGCATATAAAGTAAATTATAAATTATCTAAAAATGAAACAGCCTATTATAAGGAAATATATAAAGAATTTATAGGAAATATAGATAAAAATGGTTTGTATATATCGATTGGCGGAGATAATTATTGTTATGATGATAATGAATGGCTAGCTTATTTAAATCTTAATATAAATAAAAAAGGTGCCAAAACAGCACTGATTGGATGTTCTATAGAAGAAAATGCATTATCTGAAAGTGTTATTGAGGATTTAAATATGTATTCTTTGATTATTGCAAGAGAAACATATACATATAAAATCTTAAAAAATAAGTTATCAACGTGTGTAGAATATGCTCCTGATACAGCATTTTTATTGCCAGTTTCAAAAGATAAAAAAAAGGAATTGAATACAGATAATAGCTATATTGGAATTAATTTAAGTCCGTTGGTTATTCGCAAAGAAAGAAAATCTGGAATTATTTTAGAAAATTATCAGAAGGTTATAGAGTGGATTTTAAATAATACATCATCAGATGTGTTATTGATTCCGCATGTTGTATGGTCACATAATGATGATCGAATTCCTTTAAAAAAGTTATATGATCAATTTATACATACAGGAAGAGTACAAATGATAGAAGATCAAAGCGCGATAAATTTAAAACAATATATTAGTCAATGTGAATTTTTTATTGGAGCAAGAACACATGCTACAGTAGCTGCATATTCAACATATGTGCCAACGTTAGTAACAGGGTATTCGGTAAAAGCAAGGGGAATTGCTTATGATTTGTTTGGAAATGATGATTATGTAATTTCAATTAATGATTTAAAAAAAGAAGATGATCTGTTAAAAAAATTTATAGAAATGTATCAGAAAAAAGAAAAAATTAAAAATCATTTAGAAGATGTAATGAATAATTATACGGCAAAGATAGGAAATATAGAAAAATGGGTAAGTGATATATTGTAGGAAGGGTAAAAGTATGAATTCAGGAATTAAGAAATATAAAGTGATAGGTTTAATACTATTGTATGGTGTGTATATTAATATATTCTTAATGGGAGATGATTTTTTATTTGCATCGTATCATATAAAAGGAATCAGAAATTTATTTTTTCAGGTTTTGAATTATGGAAGGAATGGAAGATTAATTATCAATTTATTAGAAAGTTTAGCGCTATGCTTTGATAGATACCTATATGTAATTTTAATGCCAATATTTATATTGTTGTTTGTAAAAGCACTAGGGAAATTGTGTAAAAATGTTCAAGGAGTAGAAATTCTTAGTGAGCAAAATGAAAATAAACAATGGTTATTTTGTGTATTCTTCTTTGCAGTGTTATCTATTAATCTGAAAAGAGAAACTTTTTATTGGATTTCAGGAAGCTTCAACTATTTATATCCTATAATGTTATTAGTGATTTATATGAATGTATATTACAAAATTCGTAAAGAAAAGAAAGTACCATTTTATCTTCCATTTTTAGCATTTATATTAGGTGCATCATCAGAACAAATTAGTTTTATGGCATGTGGGATTTTTGGTTGTGTTTATATTTATCAGATTTTATATAAGAAACAAAAAATATACGTACTTGAGGGAATATCATATTTTTTAATCATTTTGGGAACTTTAAGTTTATTTCTATCCGCAGGAACAATGCATAGAATGGGTGATGAAAATGAAAAATTAGGTATAGTACAAAATATCTTTACATTACTTTATAATTGCAGCTATTCAAAAACTTCAGCAGCAGTTGTTTCAGCAGTCATATTAATGGAAGTGATTTTGTTAAAAAAATATATCAAAAAATGGTATAAGATATTATATGTTATGTCAGTTTTAGCAGTTATTAATTTAATGGGTAGTCAGCTATTACATACAATGCCAACAATCATATTATTGGGAAATATTTATGCAGTTATTATTTTTAGTATAATTAATATTATGTTTTTTATACTAAAATATAAAAAAACACAAGAGGTTATGGAAGCATTGTGGTTTATAGCTGGTATAGGAAGTCAGATTATGTTGATTGTTACGGATATATGGGGATTTCGAACAACATTCCCTTGGATAATCTCATTAATGATTATATTAATGCTTAACATAAATCGGATAGAAGAAAAATATCAATGTATGGTAGTTGTTTTACTGATGGGATCAATCAGTAGTATTATACCAGCGATTGCTATAGTGTTGATAATTTTAATAGGGGAGAAAGCAAATCAATATAAAATATGTGTAAAAATTTTACTTGTTGGAATTATAGTGGGATTTATCGGTGATATAGCAGGGTATTACAATAATAGAGAAGTACATTTATTAAATGCAAAAAAAATTAAACAATATGATTCAGGAAAATTATATTTAAAAAAGCTAAATAATAAGAAGTATAGCTGGGTAGAATATGATGAGTTTCATACTAAAGTGATGCTTAATTATTATGAAAAAGATACAAATATAAAAGTAATATATAGATAAGAGAGATGAAATTTATGATAGATGGTTTAGTTACAGTGATAATACCTTGTTATAATGGGGCAGAGCATTTACGTGTAAGTCTTAATAGTATTCTTGAGCAAACTTATAAAAAAATCCAAATTATTTTTGTAGATGATGGATCAACAGATGATACGAAAGATATTGCATTAGCTTATGAACAAAGATTTGTACAACAAAAAATGCAATATATGTATATATATCAAGAAAACCAAGGAGTTGGAGCAGCGGTATCCAATGGTATCCAATATATAGAAGGAGAATTCCTTACATTATTAGATGCAGATGATTATTTTATGAAAGAATCAATAGAAAAAAAAGTAGAATTTCTAAAAAAAAATAAAGAATTTGGAATTGTACGAACGAATGGATACTTATGCTTATCAGACGATGAAAATCTAGATGAGACAAAATTATTTGTAAATGATACGCAAGAAATAAAAGAAGAATTTATATATGAGAATCTTATACTTGGAAAAACAAATAACTGGGCTGGAAGTTATTTGATTAGGACAAAATATTTGAAAGAATTGTATCAAAATCAAAAGTTTTATTCATCAAGATATGGACAAAACATGCAATTGTTAGTTCCAGTTGCTAAAAAGTATAAAAGTGGTTTTATTAATGAGCCATTAATGAAATATATACAATGGGATCAAACGATTACGAGAGATAAAGATGCATCTTATGACAAACAGAGAAGGATGTATGAAGGTTTTAAAGATATTCGTTTGCAGTTATTAAAGCAGTTTGATGACAATAATAAGATATTAAAAGAAAAAGTTATAGAAATGTATGATCATATATTCTTGAGATTAGCATATGAATATGGAAAAAAAGAGGATGTATTTAAATTATATAATAAATTGAAAAATAAAAAAAAGGTTATATCAGAAGAAAAGACATATTATTACTATACAAAAGGCCGTATTTATAAAATCATTGCATTAGTTTGCAGTAAATTTCACATTTGGTAAGGGATAAAAATTATGGAAAAAGAATCAAGAAATAAACATATGTTATTAGGATTCCTAGGGAATCTGGCAAACAGCTCGGTAACGAGTATTTTAGGATTTATTTCAAGAACTGTTTTTATTTATTATCTTGGAAAGACATATTTAGGGCTTTCAGGATTGTTAACAAATATATTTGGAATATTATCAATTACAGAATTAGGAATTGCAAATGCTATTACATTTAGTTTATATAAACCGTTAGCAAACAAAGAATACAAAATGGTAAGCATTCTTATGACTGTTTATAGGAAAGCATATGTTGTAATAGGTTGTCTGGTATTTGTATTAGGTCTTATATTATTACCTTTTTTAGATTTTTTTATAGCAGCAGATCAGCAACCATCAGATATTATTCCAATTTATATTGTGTATTTAATTAGTACAGCAATTGGATATTTTTTCTCATATAAAACGACATTGATCACAGCGGATCAAAAAGGTTATAAATTAGTACCAGTACAAATGAAATATAGTATTTTAATGGTAATTATGCAGATTATTGTAATTGTCATTTTTAAAAGTTACATAGTATATTTGGTTGTACAGGTTAGTTTTAATTTGGTTTCTGCATATAAGCAAAATCAATATGTTTCTAAAGAATATATTCAAGTTGATTTTTATGAAAAAGAGAAGCTTCCAAAAGAGGAAAGAAATGAAATAATAAAGAATATAAAAGGATTATTGGTGCTTAAATTAGGTGATTTTTGTGTTAATTCTACAGATAATCTGATTATAACAAAATTTGTGAATCTGGCGACGGTTGGGGTTTATTCAAATTATATTATGTTGAGAGATTTGGTTAATACATATATAAGGATGATTTTTAACAATGCTGGTGCAAGTTTTGGTAATGTATTAGTAACGGAAACAAAAGAAAAACAAAGAGAATTATTTGAAAATTTGAATTTTTTAGCATTTTGGATATATTCTTTTGAAGCGGTATGTTTTTTTGGATTGTTTAATCCATTTATAGAAATATGGATTGGAAAGAGTTATTTGTTTTCCACACAGATTGTGTTTTTAATTGTAATAAATAATTTTCTAACAGGACTAAGGGTGCCAATTATTACAATAAAGAATTCAGCAGGATTATATTATGAAGATCGAATGGTACCAATTGTATTTGCAGTTGTTAATTTGGTAGCATCAATTGTGTTAGTGCAAAAATTTGGAATATCTGGCGTGATTTTGGGAACGATTATAGGAAGTTTATGTTTTGCGGATTGGTATCGTCCATATTTGGTATACAAAAAAATATTTGAGGCAAGAGTTGTTTATTATTATTTGAAAAATTTATTATATATAGCATTAACAATAATAGAGATGCTTGGAATTAATATTATAACGAAGGTAGTATTACAACAAATTCCTTTATTTTTTCGATTCATCGCAATAGCTATTATTTGTTTTATAATGCCTAATATAATTAATATTATTGTGTTTCATCGAAAACATGAATTTCAATATTTAAAAAATATATTTGTAAGAATTTGCATTACAATAAAAAACAAGATAAAAATATGATTAATAAATATACCTGAATTATTCATGAGAAAATATTATTGTTTACACACTTAAAGTTTAGTGAATATCAAGGAATTAGTGGAGTTGGAGAAAAGTTTGATAGGATTATTAGGTTGAAAACTATTTATATGCAAGCTATACTTACAATTGTGAATAAAATATTTATACATAAAGTGTTTTTAGATAAATCGCTTACGTTATAAATAAGGTATGTCTCATATTTTACAATTAGAATAAAATCAATGTTAAAGGAGAGAAAAGTGATGAAAAAGTATACCTTGTGTTTTGTGGTTCCGTATTTTGGAAAGCTACCGTCCAATATTGAAATTTTTTTAAAAACATGTGAATATAATAAGAATTTTAATTGGTTATTATTTACAGATGATAAAACAAAATATCAATATTCTGATAATGTTTTAAATGTACAATGTACATTTGAACAATTTGTAAACAAGATTCAAAAAAAATTAAAATTCCGATAAGCGTAAATACACCGAAAAAACTGTGTGATTATAAACCTGCATATGGTTATATATGTGAAAATGAATTAAAAAGGTATGATTTTTGGGGATATTGTGATTTGGATCAGATGTTTGGTGATTTAAATAAATTTATAAAAGATGAAATTCTGGAAAAGTATGATAAGTTGTTTTGTTTGGGGCATATGACAATATTTAGAAATAATGAAAAAACAAATAAATTGTTTATGAAAGAAATAAATGACAAGACATATTTAAAAACAAATTACAAGCAAATTTTCCAAGATGAAAATAATAATGTTTTTGATGAATGGCCGGACAAAATAGTTAATATAAATGTTTTAGCCCAAATTTATAATATTCCAACGTATTATGAATCTAATATGGTAGATATTGTGCCATTTAGAAGTACTTTTGTGGATACACAATATAGTGTTGAAAAACAGGAATGGAATATAGATAATTCAAGAAAGAATTTTATTGTTTTATGGGAACAAGGTAAAATTTATATTTGTACAAAGAATCGAATAGGTAATATATCGAAAGTAGAAGTTGGATATGTACATATGCAAAAAAGAAAAATTAAACTTGTTAATAAATGTAAGAAAAATACATCTTGTATAATTGTAATTCCTAACAAATATTATTGTTTGGAAGATATAAATGAGGATAGGATAAATAGAATGTTTTTCCTTATTCAAATAAAAAGTATATTTAAAATTGATGAACTGAGGAAGAAAAAAGATGATTTTTTTTGTTTATGGAAACATCGATTTAATAAATATATATTAGAACAACTAAGATCCCATAGACCTTAAGAATTTATTATCGGTTTGTAGCACTTATAGTTTGCCGTTGTGACAGCTGATGCCGGATGTGAGAAATCAACCCTGATCCGTAAGTTTACATCAAGTCTGTCGAAAGAAAAATATATCTGTTTATATCTGTCTGATTCAAAACTGACACCAAGATGGTTTTATAGTAAACGCACAATAGCACGTACCTTTTTTTATTAAAATTACTCTGCTATCATTATCCTATACAAAATATAAAAAGTCAAAAAAGTTAAGTACTTAACTTTTTGTACTTGGATAGGAGATGATCACATAAAAACTCAAACAAGTTTAGTTGCTTCACAAGTCTGACTTCAGCAATGGGCCAGACAGATCCATGAATGCAAATCACGTCCGGCAGGCATGAAGGTTGAAACATGGTGTGTAAGCGCTTTATTTTAGGGTGGATTTTCAATCTACTTAATTGCTGTCATAATAATTGCTAGATGCTAGTATTGCGTTATTATTTGCAGTAATATTACATAAATTATCGAAAGGAATGAGGAAAATCTTAAGGATTCATGGCACTTAAGATGTGTTTTTGAAAAATAAACTTATAAATAAAGAGAATACCGCATGGATATATTGATTCTAATAAAACTGTTTGTTAAAATATATATCAGGTGTTACTATATTGATATGAATGGCGGTTTGCTTCCTACGGGGAGTTCTAGTGCGTGGAAAGCATAATGCCAAGACAGAAAAATAACCGCCCTAGCCTGGAAAGTTAAGCGGTTATTTTTATAACTTATTAATCATCAGGCGAACCGTCATCGGTAGCACCTTTCTTTATTAATATACTAACATTTGGTATATTTTATGTCAACAAATAAAAAAAATAAAGGAGAGGTGAATACACACTATGGATCAAGAAAAATTAAGAACCATATTGCAGATAGGTGAAACAATAGCAGTAGAATTTAAAAGATGCAGCAACCGAATAGAAAATGATGTATATCAAAGTGTATGCTCCTTTCTGAATCGTTTTGGTGGAGATATTTACCTTGGAGTAGAAGACGATGGGACTGTTTGTGGAGTTCCTGAAAATGCAGCAGGAGATATGGTAAAGAATTTTATAAAGATTATCAGTAATCCCAATATGTTTACTCCAACCATATATCTATCACCAGAAATTATAAAGTATGAAGGAAAAATGATCATTCATATTCATATACCAGTCAGCGCAGAAGTACACAGTTTCAAAAAGGAAGTTTATGACAGAGTAGATGATGCAGATGTAAAAGTTACTGCAACAGCTCAACTTGCAATGATGTATATTAGAAAACAGAATAGGTTTACGGAGAAACAGATTTATCCTTATATTTCACTGGAAGATTTTAGATTAGATTTATTGCCAAGAATTAGAAAAATGGCAACAAATAATATAGAAGGTGTGCATAGTTGGGAAAGTATGAGTGATGAGGAATTATTGAGAAGTGCGGGATTATATGGAAAGGACAGAGCGACAGGAGAAAGTGGATATAATCTGGCAGCAGTTATGTTATTGGGAAATGATTGCAAATACATTGATTCATAGAGAATTTACGAGTTCATATACAGCTAAATTTGTAATAGAAAAAGATAGGATGTATACAGAAAATGCGAATCGGTCATCAGGAGATGGAATTATTACACCTGATAATATGGAACCAAATCCAAAGAATCCGATTATTGCTTCATTTTTTAGAAATATAGGATGGTCAGATCGATTAGGTTCAGGAGTGAGAAATATATTTAAGTATTCGAAATATTATTCAGGAGAAGAACCAGAATTTGTAGAAGGGGATGTATTTAGGCTTATTGTGCCATTAAATGAAGATTATTCATATGATATAAAAAACGGCGATAAAAAAAAGGCGATAAAAAACGGCGATAAAAAGATTTCAAAAAAGACAATACAAAATTATAAAAAAATACTTGAATTTATGGAAGAGGGTAAAGAATATACGATTCAGGATTTTTGTAATTTATTAAATTTAAAACCTTCCAGAACGAAAGAATTATTAAAAGCTTTGACACAAGATATAGAACAAATAGGCAATAATAAAAATCGAAAATACAGATTAAAATAAAAAGGATATGGGGAGGAGACCTACAAATGCAATCAGCATATATTTATTTATATCTGATCATGATCAACGTTATAACATTTGCATTGTATGGACTAGACAAATGGAGAGCGATGACAAGACAGTGGAGAGTCAGAGAGAAAAAATTGATCATACTTGCACTGATCGGAGGCTCCATTGGGGCAATGATCGGTATGACAGTATTTCATCATAAGACAAGAAAATGGTATTTTAGATTAGGGATACCTTTGATTTTGGGCATTCAGGTGTCGTTGATACTTTGTTTTTATGATATGATGTAAGTAAGCAAAGAAGAATTGGGAAGAAGTTTAAGAGACACAAAAGCAAAGGAAGATTAGAGATATGAAGCAAAACAAATGGAAGCATTTAAAATTTGAAAAATATGTTTTTGTGTTATTATTAGCGATCGAGCTTATTATGTCATTTACTTTTTTAGGTTTCATCCATATTGATCCCATTTCACTTACAACAGCATATATCCCGATCGTAGTTGCGGGATGTTTGCTTGGGCCTTTGGAATCGACACTGATCGGATTGGTATTTGGACTAGCAAGTATGTATAAGGCATCAGCACTTTATGTTGTATCAGATGATAAGATATTTTCGCCGCTATATAGTGGCAATCCAATAGGAAGCATTTTACTAAGTGTTGGGTCAAGAGTTCTGTTTGGTTTTGTAATCGGATATCTGTTTTCCATCATAAAAGGACGAAAGTATGAGAAAATAGGAATCTGGATCCTTTCTTTGATCTCACAGTGGATACATGCTTTCTTAGTGTTCATTGTTATGGGAGCCTGTTTTCCACAGCTTGGTTATACTGGAATGTCGACATTTCATATGGGGATCAATGATGCACTTATTGCACTATGCTGTCTTTTCTGGGTAGAGGTGGCATATAAGATTTATCACAAGGAGCGTATTCAAAAATACAAGGATGCGGTAAATCAATCTTTGGATGATCCATATCTGTCTTCTAAGATAGTCGCTATATCATCAGGGATCAGTTTTTTGATCATTTGTATAGCGATATTTTCTACTGGATATTTTGCAAATCGGTCTACATATATGTTGAAACAGCACAGAGTTCATGTAACAAGAACAATAGAGATTGATCTGCTACATTTACAGGTACAGTTTTTGATCGCAATGCTTGCATTGGATTTTATCTTAATATTGACGATGCTTATGATCTACCAATATATGAAGTATCGGGAATATCAAGGGGAGATTGATTTCCTTACTGGGGTGATGGGAAGAAGACTGTTTTTGCAGCATTGCCAAAATATTCAAAACGATCAGAGGATTCATGGCCATCAAGGATGGTTTTTATTCTTGGATGTGGATTGGTTTAAGCAGATCAATGATAAACTGGGACATATAGCAGGAGATGAAACCTTAAAGAAATTTGCGATGTTTTTAAAAGAACAATTTGAGCCATATGGAGCAGTCGGAAGAGTTGGTGGAGATGAGTTTGCTGTGATGATCGAAGAAGAGATGAGCCAGGAAGTGTTAGAGAAGGAACTGGAACAATTCTTTCAAAATATCTCAGGAATTCAGAAGGAAGTCACAGTAAGCTGCAGTATAGGAGTATATCGTTTTAAATATCCAAAAACGATCAAGGAACTTCTGACAAAGACCGATGAGATCTTATATGAAGCTAAAGCAAATGGAAGAGGCTGTTTTGTTATTAGATAAAGTCTAAGAAGGTGGTGTTGGCAATGAACAATATGAAATTACCAGTAGGAATTTCTGATTTTCATAAATTAAGACAAAATGAATATTATTATGTAGATAAAACGAATTTGATCAAAGAATTACTGGAATCAAGAATCGCAGAAGTTACATTGATCACGAGACCAAGACGCTTTGGAAAGACGATCGGCATGAGTATGTTGGCGTATTTCTTTGATATACGAAAAGACAGCAGAAAACTATTTGAAGATCTGAAGATCTCAAGAGATATAGAATTATGTCAAAAATGGATGAATCAGTATCCAACATTATTTATTTCCTTCAAAGATGTGGATGGATTGAATTTTCAATCAGCTATGAAGATGTTAAGAAATCAGATTTCATGGATCTGCAATGAGCATGATTATTTATCAGATAGCGATAAGGTAAATGAGAATGATAAAAAGATCTTTTTGAAGTTACAAGATATAAGTGAAGAAAATTTGTCAGAAGACCTGATAAAAATCAGTGTGGCTACCATCATAAGAATGATGAATGCGCATTACGGAAAGCCGGTTATTTTATTATTGGATGAATATGATGTACCATTAGCGAAAGCAAGCAGCGATGGCTACTATAAAGAAATGCTGGATGTGATGAAAACGATGATGAGCACATCTCTAAAAGATAATTCTCATCTTCAGTTCGCAGTAGTTACAGGCTGCTTGAAAATTGCAAAGGAAAGTATATTTACAGGAACCAATAATTTTATCTCAGATACGATCATAGCAACACATTTAAATGAATATTTTGGATTTACCGATCAGGAAGTAAAAGATATCTTAAAAGATATTGGACTGCAAGAGCATTTTAAAGAAATCAAAGAATGGTATGATGGGTATAATTTTGGAAAGATCGATGTATATTGTCCATGGGATGTTATGAACTATGTAAGAGATCTACGGATCAATCCAGACATGAAGCCAGCAAGTTACTGGAAGAATACAAGTGATAATGCGATCATACGATCTTTCATAGACTACGCAGGCAGCGGAATTCAAAAAAAGATGGAAAAATTGATGGCAGGAGACACGATTGATCAGAAAATAGAAGAAAATCTTACGTATGATTATTTACATTCGTCAGAAGAGAATTTTTGGAGTATTTTGTATTTAACAGGATATCTGACAAGAGATAAGGAAGAGAAGGAAAGTGCAGATGGAAAGATCACATTGAAGATTCCAAACAAAGAGATACGAGAGATTTTTGAGACAACAGTACAGGATTGGTTTAGTGATACAGCGAAATTACAAGATCGAAAGCATTTATTTGATGCAGTATGGAATGGTGATGAGCAGACTTTGACACAGGAGATCAGCAGGTTATTGCGAATAACGATCAGTTATCATGATTATAGAGAAGATTTTTATCATGCATTTCTTGCAGGAATATTTGCTGGGGCTGGATATAGTGTTGAATCGAATAAAGAACATGGAGAAGGTCGAAGTGATCTTGTTATTTTTAATGAATATGAAGGAAAGGTTGCAGTTTTTGAAGCGAAATATTCAAAAGAAGTGAAGAAATTAGAAGAGGATTGCGAAAAAGCTATTCAGCAGATCGATCATAGGATGTATGCAAAGAAATTTGAGGATAGTTATGATGAGGTGATCTGCTATGGGATTTCTTTTTATAAGAAACGGTGTGTTGTAAAAAGAGATGTAAAGTAGTAGTTCAGAAAATATGAGGAAAGGAAAAGGAATGAAAAAGAGAATCATCAGCAAAATCTTAACATTACTGGTCATATTCAGTATGGTATTTACGTTACTGCCAATGAATAACAAAATAGTACATGCTGGGGACAGCAAAGTAAATATTGGAGATTATATTTACCTTGGAACTTATCAAGGTAAGAGGATAAAATGGAGATGCATCGGAGAGGATTCGAATGGAAAATTGATGCTGAGTGATCAAATCCTGTGTAAGAAGAGTTATGATGCAAAATATTCCGGGTATAAAAACCACATCAGAGCTGAAAGAGGATCCAATCGCTGGACAGAATCAGCCTTGAGACATTGGATGAATTCTGCCGGAGAGGTTGATTGGAGCAATCGATCTGTACCTTCCGCAGCAAATCTTGATGGAGAGGATGCTTATGATGAGGAGCAGGGATTTTTATCTTCTTTTACTGATTCGGAGCTTCAGTGTGTAAAGACGGTCACACAGAAAACATATTTGAATAATCTGGATGCAGACAAAGCGGATGGAGGATCTTCCAAATTTGATTTTGATGCAAATGGATACCATCGTAAGCTGTTTGAAACTTTAGCAGAGGCAACCGATAAATGGTATGAGAATACAACGGATCAGTTCTTCTTGATAGGACCAGAGCAGTTGCTGATGGGAACCAATAATATTGGTTTGGATTATATGGCTCCGGACGATTCCTACTGGCTAAGACTGCCTTGTAACACAGGACAATCTTACGAAAATGTAGCACGATCAATCGGAGCAAACAGAATCACACATGCAAGAGCAAATAATTCGAATCATGGAGTAAGAGCCGCATTTTATCTGGATGAAGATCAATTCCATGGAGAAGTGATCGAAGGAGGAATGTCCAGTTACTTTAAAACAGGTAAGGATACGAATCAGTTTAAGCATATAGGGGTGAGAGCTTTCATTTCAAATCCTGTATATCTAAATAAATTGGTGAAGCAGTGTAGTGATTTTCAGAGTAAATGGAGAATGATCACGTATTTTCATGGAGAACATACAGGTGTATGCCATGGGATCGCTTTGAGTATGTGTTATGGAAACCAAGGTTATATTGATTTTGATGATATTACAAGTGGGGCACATGATTATTGGACGCTGGGAAGCCCATATGAGAATTCCAAAATGAAAGACATGATCTTATATTACCATATGACACAGTGTCTGGACAGTGGAAGCTCAACATATGGAATCAGTAAAAATTCAGGTTGGGGAAATGGAGATCTGGAAACTTTTCTTAAGAAATTTGTAGCAGAAGCCCAGTATGCAAAAAGAGTGAAAAAACCATTTGTTTTCTCCTTCATGATACCAGAGGGCGGACATAGTGTTGTTGTTTGTGGTTATAAGAAGGACACGGATGGAAATCATGAGATTACGATCTATGATGAAAATTCTTATCACCCTGGAAGTTACGGGGGATACCTGACAATGAAAGTCTCTTCTGATTTCAAGAGCTTCCATTTTGCAGATTCAAATTCAAGATTTGATGATGTATGTGTAGAAGATTTGTGGAAGAACCTGAACTATTATGGCGTTGATAAAATATATAATGGCGGGATCCAGACCTTAAAAATGAAAAGCAGGATGGCGGCATCAGCATATCAGGAAGATGATCAGGATCAGACGACGATTCAGATATCAGCAAATAAGCGATTCCGATTACAAAATGAAGAAGGAAAGTATCTCGAATACGATGGAAATAATTATACAGGAGATATGAAAGTTTATTCCTGCGAACAAAGTGATTGGGAAAGTGAGCATCCAATCTGGAATCTTAGAGTGGCGGCAAGCAATTCATTTGAATTGACGAAAGCAGAGGAAGGCTGCCAGTTCCTTTGTGATGATAACAACAAAGGATATGCAGTAACCGCCGATGGAGCAGACAAAGTAACGATCACTTCTGGGAAGATCAAAGTGGAAGGAGATTATTATAATCTGTCAGCTGCGATGCAATCCAAGAATTCCGAGGAAGGAATTGTAGAGGTCAATGCCAAAGTGCAAGGAAACAGTACGATTTTAGATAACAACACAAACACATCCATTCAATTTGCTGATAAGGGAAATAATGTTAAGGTAACAAAATATGTTGATTTTTCAGCAGATATCGTTGATGAGAAAGAAGAAGTCAAAGGTTCTGATCTTGTAGTAGAGGAACTTGATAAGAAAGATCCTGAAATCCCAGACCAGGGAGAAGATAATAAAGGGAATGGCAATACAGGAAACGGCAATGGAAATGATATCTCTGGAAATAATGCACAAAGTAAACCAGAAGTGATCAGACCAAGTATCGTAAAACCATTAAAATTAAAGAAACAGATAATAAAAACAGCAAAAATAAAAACTTTCAAGGCAAAAAAATTAAAACGTAAAAAGGCAACATTTAACCTAAAAGCAAGATCTTTGGGGAAAGCAAAACTGACCTATAAAGTGACCCAATATCCAAAGAAAGCAAAAAAATGTATGACCGTAACTAAGAGTGGAAAAGTTACATTAAAGAAGAAAGCCAAGAAAGGAACATACAAGATCCGGATCACGGCAGCAAAAACATCGAAGTATCAGAAAGCGGTGAAGTATGTGACGGTTAAGGTAAAATAATGATAGAAAAAGAAATATTCAGCAATACGTGAATATTTCTTTTTTTCTATGATATAATATTTGCAAATGTATGATTGGGAGGCAGCAAAATATGAAATATAATCTTCCAGAGAGAGTTATAAGAGACATTTCGACATTTGCAAAAAAACATTCAGTTGAGAAAGTTATCTTATTTGGCTCTCGTGCAAGAGGAACAAATACGGAGAGAAGTGATATAGACATTGCTGTCTATGGTGGAGACTTTGATTCTTTTTACTGGGATATTAAGGAGAAAGTACATTCTCTTTTAATGTTTGATGTTGTGGAAATAGATGCAGGAATTTCAGAAGAATTGAGGAAAGAAATAAAAAAGGATGGTGTAGTGATTTATGAAAAAGCTTGAAAATTTTTCGAATTGCTTAAATGTATTGAAAAATGCAGATTTTGATTTAGCAGATAATAATGACATATACAGAACAGGTGTGATCGGGCAGTTCAATCTTACAATTGAACTTGCATGGAAAGCTTTACAGGAAATCAAAGAAAACTAGAAGAAACAAAGGAAGATTGGAAAAAATAAAAAAGCAAGAGTGTTGACAAGATCGCAGGATTTTTACAAAGAAAACAAGGGTGGGAGATATCACGAACAATATCCTTGGAAGATAATAATACTGATTTATCAAGTTATTTCAGAGTAGATAAGAAGAAAGTATTATGTTATACTAAATTTACTAAGTGATCAATTAGTAATTGAGTAATTAGTAATTAGACGATTAGGAGACAGCTACTTAAGTCCCAGGGGTCTTAAGAAATCGGCATATAAAATAAATTGCAACATTAAACACAATTATTAAAAATATTCCAAACAAAATACACATTTAACGTATAAAATGGAAATAGCATATATTAAAATTTGGTGGAAAATAACTTAATGAATAATTGGCAATAATGTTGACAAAATAAAAATATGCGAATATAATAGTAGCATAAGATTAGGTCAGGAAGCGTACGGCGCCCTGGCCATTTTGTTTAGGAGATACAAAAGAATGAAAGAGTATAAGACGTTTAATCAACAACTAACTATACTGCGTAATAGAGGTTTGATTGTTCCAACAGATGGAAAACCTAAACGTTTTTTGGAACAGGAAAATTATTATAATGTCATAAATGGATATAAAGATTTGTTTTTACTTAAGGATACACATGGAAAACCTGTTGAGCCAGAAACATATTTGTCCAATGCGCATTTTAATGAGTTAAAAACATTATTTTTGTTTGATAGGGAATTAAGATTTTTATTTTTGAAATACTTACTTATTTTTGAAAATTCGTTTAAAACGGTTATTTCACATGAATTTTCAAGAAAATATCCAAAAGCTAATTCATATTTGGATATTGCGAATTATAGAGAAGACGATCCGAAAGGCGTATTGAAACAAATTTCTATTCTTACCAAGACTATACATGATAACGTTGGTGCTAAAGGAGCAATAAAACATTATATTGAGGATCATGGTTCTGTTCCGTTATGGGTTTTAGTTAATTATCTTACAATAGGAAATCTTTCATATTTGTATGGTGCATTAAAAGATTCAGAAAAAAATATTATCGCAAAATATTATGCTGAAAAATATATGAAACAATATAAAAATTCCAAGATACTTAGGATAAATAGTAAGGATATGGAATCGGCATTAAAGATATTTAATTTAGTAAGAAATCAGTGTGCACATGACGAACGTCTTTATAATTCTGATTATAAAAATATACGTGTATCTAACATAGCTAATTATTTAGAAATTACAAATTATAATAATAGACGTATTGTTGTTGCAATATTATATCTCAAGATATTGCTTAATAAAGATTACTATAAGAAATTTCATTCAGAGTTGAATGCGATTTTTAAACAATATAAAAATGGATTTAAAACAGTAAGTTTTGAGGATATTCTTAATATTATGGGGATAGATTTATTGGAATTAGATAAATTAAAAAATTAATAAAAACAGTCTCCATATTTGTATTCTATGTGTAACATACAATAGTTGAAAAATATTAAAAAGTTGGTTACAAGAAAAAAGAAATTGTGATTTTTGTAGTTGGCCAACTGTAGATTTCGAGTATATGATAAAAATAGGGGATTTTTTAACAGAAGGTAATGTGATTATGCTTCATAAACATCTCGATAAATCGGTGTTGTAGAAGTCCTTTTACCTTCTGTTAATAAATACAAAAATCATCAACCAATACCGTATAACATACATACTGTATAGTGGTTTGAATCACGTAAATTATTTGAATATTATAAAAAGAGATCATGTGTCAGCAACCGTACGGACACGTCTGCACTTAGCGAGTGGATGGTCGTTAGACCATTCAGGAGCTTAGTACAGCTACGTGGGAGTCCGAACGCGAGTGGGTTGCAGGCACATGATCTCTTTTTATAATATTCTACCAATAATTTCCGTCATTCAAACTACAAATCACAATTTATCCCCCTGCCAAACATCCTTCACCTTCATCTCATGCGCAATCCTATTCAAAACTTTCCGCTTATAAACACTCCACTCAGGAGCAATCAACAAATCTCTCGGTCCATCTCCAGTTAATCGATGAATCACGATCTCAGGACTAAGATTCTCAATACATTTCAAAATCAGATCAACATAAGACTCCAAAGTAAACACATCAAAGGGATGTTTCTCATAATGATCAGCCAGATCCGTATTCTTCAAAATATGCAGCATAGAAAATTTAACCCCATGAATCGGAAGGTGATTCAGATAACGAACTGACTCGAGCATCATATCATCCGTTTCACCAGGAAGCCCAAGAATCAGGTGAACAACAGTCAATACACCGATCTTATGAAGATTCATAACTGCTTCATCAAAACAAGACAAAGGGTACCCACGCCGGATAAAAGAAGCGGTCTCTTCATGAATCGTCTGCAGACCAAGTTCCACAAACACAGGTTTGATCTTATTTAATTGATTTAAAAGTTCCAAAACCTCGGCAGGCAGGCAATCCGGTCTGGTACCAATCGCAAGAGCAACGATTCGCGGATCATTGATCGCTTCCATATACAAAGCTTCCAGTTTTTCAATCGGACCATAAGTATTCGTAAAAGCCTGAAAATAAGCAATATACTTTCCATTGTCGATCTTTCTAGAAACCATCTCAATTCCAGCGGTAATCTGATCTGTCACAGACAAAGCAGCTGAAGAAGCAAAATCCCCGGAACCGCCTTCACTGCAAAAGATACAACCACCAGTTCCAAGTGTTCCATCTCTGTTTGGACAGGTAAAACCACCATCTAAGGATACTTTATAAATTTTCTCACTAAAATAATTCTTTAAAAAACTATCAAACGAATAATAACGTTTTCCATGCCAATTCATATGATCATAACTCCTAACTACAAGTTTGTTATCTACAAGATAGCACGAAAAATGTGGAAATTCCAGTGTTTTCAAGTCACAAAATGTTCATAACATTAACACGTACTGTTCATAAAACTATCATGAGATGTTCAAAAAGATTTTCTACAATAACAAACAGAAAATCAAAAACAGCACATGAATTGGAGGCATATATGGAAAAGAAAAATATGATATCAAAAATAAAGAATCATAAACCTAGATTATTCACGGCTATACCGTGTGAAGTGGCTGAAATCCACGTAATTACTG
>ERZ826396.680-NODE-680-length-47058-cov-4.617131_pt1 | contig 47058 bp, 17 predicted proteins | sample MGYA00519926_ERZ826396 | MGnify/ENA primary metagenome ERZ826396 (study PRJEB31778, sample SAMEA3449230) | human gut metagenome | biome: human gut; feature: human-associated habitat; material: faeces | place: United Kingdom | collected 2010/2012 ... | reverse complement strand
TTTCGCAGACAGCGCTTGAGGGTTATATGAAGGAGCGTGTGCCAGGGTATATGCTGCCTCATGTTTACCAGTGTCTGAAAAAACTGCCGCTAACGGTAAATGGCAAAGTGAATTTGCAGGAGCTGCCCAGGCCTTATGTGGAAAGACAGACTTTATCAGAAATGGAGGTGGGGGAAAAGGAAAGGATTCTGATGGCGGTTTTACAGGATAAGTTAGGTGTGAACCATATCAGCATCGCAGATCATTTCTTTTATCTTGGCGGAGATTCCATTAAAGCCATCCAGGTTTCCGGAAAACTGAAGGAATATGGATATTCATTAAAAACACAGGATATTTTGTCTAATCCAGTGGTTGGAGAAATGGCTGCATATATGGAATGTCAAAAGAAACAAAAGTATAGACTGTGTCATGGAAATATCGAAAAGTTACCTGTTGTATCGTGGTTTTTTAACGAAGAGTTTTATAATCCAGATTATTATAACCAAGGGGTATTGTTAAGACTTACAGGAAAGCAGCAGGTGGATTGGGCTAACCTGTTGAGTTTGCTGGTGAGTCGACACGATTCACTTCGTATTTCTTATTGTAAAGATAGTGCAACTATTTATTATTGTGAGGAAGCGAAAGGCGCAATACCTGAGATCAGACAGTGTGACTTGTCTGATCTACCGCAAAAACAATACAGAGAGGTGATGGAGAAAGAGATGGCTTCCATTAATGAAAGCTTTCGCTTAGAGTCCGGGTTGCTGATTAAGGGATGCCATTTTTATGGAGGAGCACAAGAATATCTTTATTTATGTGCTCATCATCTTGTGGTTGACGGAGTGTCCTGGCGGATTCTATTGTCAGATTTAGAGCATTTATTAGAAGCCATGACATTAAAAAGGGAATACGTTCTGCCGGAGCAGAGCGATTCGTATCAGGTATGGGTAAACACTTTATATACTCGAGGATTTGATAAGTTTCTATCCGAACGGGATTATTGGTTACAGACAATAAAACATGCCGGATACTTATCATCATTGAAGCGTGAAGATAATGGGAAAAGCGGTAAAATAGTAACTAGAGAGCTGCTGTTTGATGCCAAGGATACACAACTACTTCTGATGGAAGCCAATTATCCTTTTCATACAGAAACAATGGAGCTTCTTGTGTGTGCTCTCATGAGAAGTCTCTCCGAAGTTGAGAAAAGAAAGCAGGTGGCGGTTAAATTGGAGGGACATGGCAGAGAAGAGCTCTTTGAGGACATTGATGTCCTGAATACGGTTGGCTGGTTTACTACTCTTTATCCATATATAGTGACAGTAGCAGATAATTTGGATGAACATATAAAGATAGTAAAGCAAACCCTACGCGGCATTCCAAATAAAGGAATTGGTTACGGAATTCTAGCTGAGGAAAATGTTTTACCTGGCCTGGAGCTTGATAATCTTGTGAGCTTTAACTATATGGGAGAGTTCTTAAGTGAAGCCCAAAATCCGTTCTTTTGTCTGGAAGATTACGGACTTATATTACGGTCGGATGAGGGTAATCATCTTCCCGCTTTGGTTGATATAAATGGTTATATTTACGAAAAACGACTTAAGTTCTTTATTTCTTATGACACCCGACGAGTGAAGGAGGAAAAGGTGCTTGAACTGCTCAATACCTTTGAGTGGGAACTGAGACAAACCATCTACAGCTGCCTTGAGAATAAAAATGTTGATGTGACTGTATCTGATTTTGACATCGATATGAGCAAGGAAGATTTTGATAAAATTTTTTCCTGATAATACAAATATATACGCAGAGGGTTTCGTAAATTGGCAGGTAGATATGTAAAGACATTCTTCTGAAACTGCCTTATGAACTAGCAATGGCCTTGTTGAAGGTACCAAATCCAGAAAATGAAAATGTTTGTAAATCCGAATGAGATAAAGGGAATTTATACATATGAAAAAAGAGAAAATAGATAAGGCAAATGTGGAAGATATGATGCATTTGACTTCCATGCAGGAGGCTATGCTGTTTTATTATCTGAGTCATCCAGAAAGCAGGACATACTATATCCAATTGGAATTGGCTTTGGAGGGAGACCTTAATCCGCGAAGAATAAAGCAAGTATGGGAACAGATAGCAAGGGAAAATGAAGTACTCCGAACTGTTTTTCGTTGGGAGAATATCCAAAAGCCTGTACAAATTGTTTTGCGGAGTCATGAATTGGAGTGGCGGTATCTTGATTTGACTCTGAACAAAAATGTGCAGGATATCCTTATGGAAATAAAAGAAGAGGATAAGAAAAGAACAATTAATCTTGAGAAAAACCCGTTTCGTGTGCTTTTATGCAAAAAGGAAGAGCAGTCATGGTCGATAATTCTTACATACCATCATATTCTTCTTGATGGATGGAGTATAGGCATTCTCTTAAAAGAGTTTACGGAGCATTTGGCAGGACAGACGACTGCGGAGACTAGGAACAAAGTAAAGCTGCCATATAAAAGCTATTTGCATTGTCTCTTGCAAAGGGATAAAAAGGGAGAGCAGGAATTCTGGCGGCAATATCTCGGAGGCTTTAAATGCTTTGACCAACTGACAGATAATTGGAAGGCAGTAAAAGATAATGAGGATAACCTTTGCCTGGAAAAGGTAGCTCTGTATCATGAGCTTCAGGATAGGATTGCAGCATTTCAACAAGTAAACGGGTTGACACAGGCCACATTTTTCAATTTTGCATGGGGAATTTTGTTAAACCGCTATTCCAACCAAAAGGAAGTGCTCTTTGGCACAACTGTGTCAGGGAGAAATGCAATGCTTCAGGGAATTGAATTCAGTGTGGGTCTGTTTATCAATACGATTCCACTGAGATTTTCGGTATGTGGGGAATCAACATGTCTGGATGAATTGCTAAAGCTTCAAAAGGGCATGATTCAAAGAAATGAATTCGAGTTAACGTCTCTCAATGACATAAAGCAATATTTGCAGTGGGAGGCGAGAGAACATATATTTCAGACCATTGTGGTTTTGGATAATTATCCTATTGATTTGGAAGCGATTAACAGAAGCGAAGCATTTCACATCAGATTGGAGTCTATGAATGAGACATCACAATTTGACATTATGCTTCAGATAGTTGAACATGAAACGCTTAATTTGTTGTTTCATTATAATAGTAATAAATTCAGTAAGGAAATGATTTCACGGCTTGGTGCGCATTTTATTCATATAATGGAATGGATGATTGCCTATCCAGAAGGAAAGGTATGTGATATTCAATTACTATCAGAATCTGAAAAGAAATTATTATGTCGAAAGGAAGAATACAGTGGTTTTTGTTATCCTCCGAAAGAGACATTGGTGAGCATGCTGGCAAGAAAAGTAAAAGAAATACCAGATGCTACGGCTTTGATTTACAAAACGGACAGGATGACCTATCAGGAGTTGTGGGACAGAACGGAGGCCATGGCCGTTTTCTTACAGCATCATCAAGTCAGAAAAGGTGATATCGTGGGACTTGCCTGCCAGCGGTCCTTCGATATGATGATAGTGATCTTAGGAATATTAAGAGCAGGAGCGGCCTATATGCCTGTGGATCCCTCGCATCCCAAAGAACGAATTTCTTACATGGTTGAAAACAGTAAGATTTCTTTGCTGGTAATACAGCGAGAATATATGGGGGTGTTTGATTGTGCGGCAGAAATTGTGTGTCTGGAAGATTATGAGGATTGGGATGTGACTGATGAAAATTCGTTGCCAGAAAGCTTGCCAGAGAGCATGGCATATATGATTTACACTTCCGGTTCAACGGGAATGCCAAAGGGGGTAATGGTAAGCCATAAAAGTGCAGTTAATTTGGTTTATGCAATGCAGTATCTTTATCCGGCTGACCAGTCAGGAGCCTTGTTGCAAAAAACTACGATAACATTTGATGTTTCTGTTTCTGAACTATTTGGATGGATTCCGGGCGGCAGCAAGCTTGTGCTGCTTGAACAGGGGGATGAAAAAAGGCCTGAAAAAATAATACATGCGATTCAGGAAAATGGAATTACTCATATCAATTTCGTTCCGTCCCCACTGAGGACATTCTTGTCCGTACTGACAGAAGAGCAGATAAAAGTTTTAAACCAAGTATCTTATGTGCTTGCGGCAGGCGAAGTGCTTCCGGTGGATTTGGTACAGTTATTTCATGAAATGTTGGATGGACCAGTGCTGGAAAATCTTTACGGACCTACAGAGGCAACTGTGTATGCCACTAAATTTTCTACAAGAGATTGCAGCTTTGAGAAGACAGTACCTATCGGTCGCGTGCTGCCAGGATATCAAGCGGTTGTTATGGATGAACAAAATCGGCTTTTGCCGGTGGGGATCACTGGCGAATTGTGTTTGTCTGGAGTCGGAATTGCGTTGGGTTATTGGAATAATGAGACGGCAACCCGTGAAAAATTTATTGATTCTCCCGAATTAGGCGGCATTATGTATAAAACCGGGGATTTAGGTTTTTGTGATGAAAAGGGTCTCTTTTATTTTGTAGGAAGAAAGGATGAACAGGTTAAAATTCGGGGGTATCGAATTGAATTGGAAGAAATTGAACATACCATACGAAAGCATGAGGCGGTAGAGAATGTGGCAGTAGTTGCTTTCCCTAATGATACGGGAGGTGAGATACGGGCTTTTGTCGTATATAGGAAAATGATCGGTGACAGGCAGATGAATATGTTCCTTAAAAAATGGCTTCCCGATTATATGCTTCCTTCAAGCTACATTGCATGCAGGGAGATTCCCTACAATAGCGGTGGGAAGGTGAATCGCAATGCTTTGAGACTACTTTATCCAAAGGCACAGACAATGCCAGACCATCGGATGAGGCTTGGAACCGGACGACAGACAGAAAAACAAATTATGAAAATCTGGCAGGAAGTACTTGGACATACGGATATTGCTCCAGAAGATAATTTTTTTGAAAAAGGGGGAAATTCACTGCTTTTACTCAAGGTGTACAACCGTCTTAAGGGAGAATTCGAAACAGATATGCAGGTGTCTGATATGTTCAAGTATCCAACAGTAGCTTCCTTAACCAACTTCCTTGAGCTGGCAGGAATGAAGGAATACCTGCCCGGAGCGGATGGCACAGCAGGCACATACAGTAATGAAGGTACGGAGATTGCAATTATCGGAATTGCAGGTAGATTTCCTGGCGCTGAGGACACAGAACAGCTATGGGAAAAGCTGTGTAACGGGTATGAGGCGATTTCAAGGTTTTCTGATGAAGAGCTGGGGCACATTAAGCCGGAATTATTGAAAAATATAAATTACGTGAAAGCTGGAGCTGTTTTAGAAGATATTGAAGCGTTTGATGCTGCGTTCTTTGGTTACAGCCCTAAGGAAGCTGAATTGCTGGATCCACAGCAGCGGATTTTCCTAGAATGTGCTTATCATGCCTTGGAAAATGCAACAGTTTCACCGGAACGGTATGAAGGAAACATTGCGGTATTTGCTAGTACAAGCATAAATTCGTATCTGTTGAATCAGGTATATCCCAATGCAGATCGAGATGCAGCAGAGGAATTCCAGCAAATGCTGGGAAGCGATAAAGATTATGCCAGCTCCAGAGTAGCTTATAAACTGGGGTTATCAGGACCTGCTGTAACGGTGCAGACAGCCTGTTCCAGCTCATTGGTTGCTGTGCATATGGCGTGCCAGAGCTTACTGCAGGAGGATTCGGATATTGCATTGGTCGGTGCTGCCTCAATCCGTGTTCCCCAAAGGGAAGGATACCTTTACCAGCCTGAAGGGATATTATCACCGGATGGACACTGCCGAGCCTTTGACGTGAAAGCTCGGGGAACGGTTGGTGGTAACGGTGCAGCAGCAGTGGTGCTGAAAAAACTAAACAAAGCTATTGAGGATAAGGATTTTATCTATGCTGTAATTAAGGGAACAGCAATAAACAATGACGGAAATCGAAAAGTAGCATATACTGCTCCAGGCGTAGCTGGACAAATGGAGGTAATTGAAAAAGCCATTAAACGTTCCGGAGTTCACCCTGAAACGATTGAATATATTGAAACGCATGGAACCGGTACTAGACTAGGAGATGCAGTGGAAATTGCTGCGTTGAAGTCGGTGTACTCATCTTATACCCAGAAAAAGCGTTACTGCGGCATCGGTTCAGTGAAAACGAATATTGGTCACCTAGATGCAGCTGCAGGAGTTACTGGGCTGATTAAGGCGGTACTTTGTTTAAAAAACAAGGCTTTTGTACCCAGTCTTCACTTTCAGACGGCTAATCCGGATTTTGACTTGGAAAATAGTCCATTTTATGTGACGACGGAATATAATGAATGGCTTGAAAGCAGCCACCCAAGGAGAGCTGCTGTCAGTTCATTCGGAATTGGTGGAACAAATGCACATGTAATACTGGAGGAATGGAAGGAAAAACAAGCTCCTGAAAACGGGTGTGAGGAAAATTATTTATATCTGTTATCCGGTAAATCACCACAGGCGTTGGCTGAAATGGAAAAAAGACTGGAGCAGGCAGTCAGACAAAATCCGGCGCTTCGGTCTCAAGATATTGAATATACACTTGCATTTGGAAGGAATTTTTATTCTTTCCGTACCTACATAACATACAATGCGGCGAACGGAAAAACGGGCGCGTTTCATCCTGAAAGGATTCATCAGGTTGTTGTTGAAAAACGACCGATTGTATTTCTTTTTCCCGGGCAGGGGAGCCAGATGGAGCAAATGGGGAACAGACTGTATCAAGAATCACCATTTTTCAGAGAGCAGCTCAATCTTGTTGCCCAGTTGTTTGAAGGCATTACCGGCATAAACTATCTAGGCTATATTTTCCCACAATCACAGGAAGATGCGGATCATCTGCACCAGACTGGAATTGCTCAGCCGGTCATGTTTATGATTGAATATGCTCTGGCAACGTTCTGGATTGAACAAGGTATAAAACCGGATGCGATGTTTGGACACAGTCTGGGTGAATATGCGGTGGCGTGTATTGCAGGTGTACTCAGCCTTGAGGATGCGGTAAAGCTTGTGGCAGTACGGGCAAAGTTAATGCAGGCACTGCCTCCAGGCGGAATGGCAGCGGTAAAACTGACAGAGCAGGAAGCAGTGCAGCTCGGGAGTGGTTTTGGTTTATCTCTTGCGGCGGTAAATGCACAGTCCATGTGTGTTTTATCTGGCAGGAACAGCGAGATTAAAGCCATAGAAAAGAAATGTGAAGAAAATAATATTTTCTTTCGGCGTTTAAAGACCTCCCATGCTTTCCATTCTTACATGATTTCGGAGATGGTGGAGGAATTTGGTCAGGTACTTGAAGAAATCCGGTTTTCTACTCCACAGATACCATATATATCTTCGGTAACAGGTGATTGGATCAGTACGGAAGAGGCAACATCCAGACAATATTGGATTAATCACATTATGCAGCCGGTACGATTTGCAGCAGGAGTCAGAACGCTGGAGCAGTGGGATTGTTGTCTGTACATGGAGATGGGACCGGGAAGAACACTAACCGGGCTGGTTGAACAGAATATTGATTCATCAGAAACGGTTTCCTTTCCGGTATTAATAAACAAATGGAATGAACAGGCTGGAATTGAGCAGGTGAAGCGGTTGGTGGGTGAGCTTTGGTGCAGAGGTGCCAGGCTGGATTTTGACAGAATATTCATAAATTCTAACGGAAGAAGAATTCCCCTTCCAGGATATGCATTTGCAAAGGAGACATATTGGTTTGGATGTTCGACGCCAGGGCAGGAAGCAGTATATAAGGCTGATTCAGAGGCGGGAAGAGGAATCAAAGGGGGTAAATATAAGAGACCGGATACATTAGGGGAATATTGCGCTCCCAGTAACTGTACCCAAATGGCTATTTGTAGGATTTGCGAAGAAGCCCTGGGAATTGAGAAGGTTGGAATTCATGACAACTTTTTTGAGCTTGGAGGACATTCACTATTGGCAGTAAATGTACTAGCACAAATTAATGAGATTTTTCAAACAGAATTGTCTTTACAGTCTATTTTTGAAACCCCTTCCGTATATGGTATCGAACAACATCTTTGTCGGGCATGGGGAACAGCAGAAGTGATAGAGAAAATTGCACAGATTTATTTAAACATTGATGAGGAGGAACGTGTATGAACTTTCAAAAATTTTGGATGGATAATTTAAGAAGAGAAATTGAATCGGAAAATGTGGAGATAGGTAAGGATTATGGTTACGAGTCCGGTATTGCTCATGTTCTTAAGGTGGCAGGTGAGGACAGGGAGGAGCTTCTGATCAGAGGCTTACAAAAATGTGGGCGATGCTGTATTGAACCGGTAATTATCCATATGGCAAAGAAATGTTATGCAGAATCAGGTGAAAACTTGGATGTTGTATTGGAAGCATTGAATGAACAGGGACTAGGCGGAGGAAGCCTGCGACGGGAAGGGAATAAGATTTATGCAAGCTATACCACTTGCTACTGTCCGAATGTGGAAACAGAACCTGCCTTACCGGGTATTTACTGCAATTGTTCACGGGGGTGGTTTTCGGAGTTGTTTGAAAGACTGCTTGACCGCCCGGTTAAGGTTGAGATAGAACAGTCAATTCTCAGAGGGGCGGATGCATGCAAATTTGTTATTCACCTGTAAATGAGAGGGCGATATGACAACTAAGGAAAAAATGAAAAGATTACAGGATGCACTCCGGGAGGCAGGAATACGGACAAATGAAGATAGAATTCAATGCTGTGACTGGACGGAAAGGAAAGGTGTTCTTTCATCGGAACAGCAAAGAATATGGATATTACAGCAATTTGATCAGTCTGGTTTTGCCTATAACATACCGGTAGCTTTGCGAGTCAGAGGTACGATTCAAAAGGAACTGCTGGAACAAAGTGTTGACCAGCTTATTCGTAAGCATCATATTTTGCGGACTACCTTTGGGGAAAGCAATGGGGAGCCGTATCAAGAGCTTCACGAATATTTTAATTTCCGGATCGAAGAGTATCGATGTCTGGAAGAGGAAAAAGGAAATCAGGAGAAGGTAAATGACAAAATTCAGCATTTTCTGAAAGCTCCCTTTGATTTGCAGAAGCTGCCTTTATTCAGGATGAAGCTGATTTATCTGAATGAAAAGGAAGGGATTTTATTACTGTGCATCCACCACATTATCGCAGATGGGTGGTCAACAGGTATTATTGCAAAAGAGATTAGCGCCAATTATACCAGGCTCTCAGAACATAAATCTTGTTTGGAACCAGAACTGCCAATCCAGTATATGGATTATGCTTTTTGGGAGCAAGGACACAGGGAGCAGCTTAAGGCTGACATTGGCTATTGGAAAGAACGGCTTTCGTATGCCTCTCAAGAACTGTTTCTTCCGCAGAAAAAGCAGAAATTTACAAAACAAATTCCGGTGGGGACCTATGAAAGTTTTTTCTTGTCAAATAGAGCTACAAATTTATTAAAAGAAATTGCAACCTCCCGAGGCACCACACTTTATGTCATGTTACTTGCTGTTTTTGCGATCCAGTTAGGGCGTTATAGCGGACAAAATGACATTGTGATTGGCAGCCCGGTAGCGGGAAGGCAAAAGGTAAACACAGAAAAACTGATTGGATTGTTTGTAAATACGCTACCTCTCCGCATACAAATGCAAGACAATTGTTCATTTCTTACATTCATTGATAAGTTAAAGGCAGATATATTCAGGGATTTTGCTCACCAGACAGTTCCCTTTGAAATGATTGTAGAGGAATTAAGGGTAGAGAGGGATGTGAATAAGACACCGTTATTTCAGGTCATGTTTACTTTGCAGAATACTCCGATGCCGCCGCTTAAGCTGCCGGATGCAGTGCTGGAAATAGAAGATATGGATGTTGGCATCTCACAGTTTGCCCTCTCTTTGACTTTACGTGAAGAAGAGCAGGGGCTGAAGGGCTTTTTTGAGTATGATACTACGCTATTTGATAGGGAATACATTTTGTTTATGTGCCAGCATTTTGTGCAGCTGGCAGAGTATTATGCCACATTGCCGGAAACTAGCATAAAGACAGCGCCGATGCTCACAGAAGAAGAACGAGAAAAAATACGGATATGGAACCAGACCACATGCAAGGAGCAGGAGGAAGTTATTCATCAGATTTTTTATAAACAGGTCTGTGCTCGTCCGGAAAATGTTGCGGTTATTTTTGAAAATACCTGTCTCACCTATCGAGAAACGTATAAAAGAGCAAGCTGCATAGCTTCTGTTTTGCTTTCCAATGGCATTTCCAGAGAAGAACGGGTAGGCATTTACATGGAATACAGCTTGAATTTGTTACCTGCGATCCTTGGAGTACTAATGGCGGGAGGGGCATATGTTCCAATTGATACCACTTATCCGGATAGCCGGGTAGGCTATATTATCAAGGACAGCGGCGTCAATTTTGTACTTACACAGACGAGTATGCTGCCATCAATAGTGCCATTGGGTGTAACCTGTATTCGCTGTGATGAGCTTGAAAAAGCAGGCGTAGCTGAGGAAGCCTGCTTAATTGATGAAACAATTGATGCAAAACAGTTGGCGTGTGTTATCTATACATCTGGCTCCACAGGAGTGCCCAAGGGCGTGATGCTTTGCCATAGAGGGATTGCAAATATGATGTGGTCATTTGTAGAAAGCTACGGGGCAGATGAAAGAGATCGAATGATGCCCCTGACCTCCATTGCATCATCAAGCTTTATCGGAGAACTCCTACCATTGATAAGTACTGGGGGCGGGGTGGTACTAGTTCGTCGGGAGGATATGCTTGATTCTGATAAATTGTTTGCCGCCATGGTTGACAGGCAGGTATCTATTATCAGCTCAGTACCCTCCCTTCTTACGAAGCTTTGCGAGCGTGGCAGAAGTGTGAGTTCGTTACGGTTGATTCTAAGCGGCGGGGAAGCTTTTCAGCCAGATGATTTTGCAAAATTATCTCCAAATGTACAGGTGGTGAATAGTTATGGACTGACTGAGACGACGGTTTGCTCCTCTTATATCATTATTCCCCATGAAAGCATTTCACGGTACGATGGAGGAGCAGTTGGAAAACCTATCAGAAATACGGAAATATTAATATTGGACGGATATCATAACCAGCTTCCTATTGGCTGTCCTGGCGAAATATATATATCAGGCATTGGTGTTGCCAAAGGGTATTTGAATCATACGGAATTGACAAAAAGAGCTTTTCTGCCTCACATAAACCAAAAAGAGAAGGTTATGTATAAAACCGGGGACATGGGATATTGGGGCAAAGATGGAAACCTGTATTACATCGGAAGGCTGGATAACCAAATCAAAATTCGGGGTTATCGTATCGAAATCGGAGAAGTAGAGAAAATTCTGCGGTCTTCCGGTAAAGTCAGGGAAGTAACTGTGATACCTCAGAAGTTAGAGGACAAATATACTGCTTTAACTGCCTGTATCGTACTGGAGAAAGGCGAAAGTGCAGATGCAATCAGAAGGTGGACGGCTGAAAGGCTGCCAGTGTATATGAGGCCGACTCATTATCTTATTTTGGACGAATTGCCCAGAAATCCCAATGGAAAGGTTGACAGAGCCGCTCTGGCAAAGTTTGAAGTAATGCCGTCTGTTATACATGAAAGACCATGGGGAACAAAAACAAAAACGCAGGAGATTATTTATGAAATATGGAAAGATGTTTTGCATATGGAAATAAACTCTCCGGATGATAATTTTTTCGAACTGGGTGGGCATTCGCTTCTGCTGATGCAGGTGCATCACCAAATGAAGTCCAGAATAGAAAGAGAGGTTGCGGTAATTGATCTTTTAAAATATCCTACCATTGCATTATTGTCCGAATTCATTGATGGACAGCAGGATGAGGAAGAGAAAAGGGTGCAGTTGGAAGTCCAGATTAATGACAGAATACAAAAGGCAAGGAATGCTGTTGAGAACCGTAGGAACAGGATGAAACAAACAATACACTAAGATAAAGGAGATAGCCAGCATATGCAGGATGGAATTGCGATTATTGGTATGTCAGGAAAGTTTCCGAAAGCAAAAAATATTCAGGAATTTTGGGATAATATTGCTCAGGGAGTTGAGGGGATAACTTTTTATTCCGACGAGGAATTGCTGGAAGCAGGAATAGCCCGGGAAGTGCTTGATGACCCAAGATATATTAAAGCTAAGGGAGAGGTTGCGGGGATTGACCTGTTTGATGCTCATTTTTTTGGCTATACCCCAAGAGAGGCTGAATTGATGGACCCCCAGCATCGTCTGTTTCTGGAATGTGCTTGGGAAGCCATGGAGGATGCCGGTTATGATCCGGAAAGAATAGATGGTAGAGTGGGAGTATTTGCCGGGGAAAGCCTGAGTACATATATGATCCTGAATGTAGTGCCAAATTTTGATACTAATTATGCTTCAGCAGGTAGTCTGCAGGCGGCCATTGGTAATGACAAGGATTCCCTGACCACTACCCTCACCTATAAGATGGATTTGCGGGGGGCGGGTATCACCATTCAATCTTCTTCGTCAACCTCACTGGTAGCGGTTTCAATGGCATGCCAGAGTCTTATAAACTATCAATGCGACATGATTCTTGCTGGTGGAGTCTCCGTCGGATCGCCAAAGAAAAACGGATATTTATTTGAGAAAGCTGGAATTGTATCTCCCGATGGGCATTGCAGGCCTTATGATGCGGAGGGGCATGGATTTGTTCCCGGAACAGGAGTGGGAGTTGTTCTCTTAAAGCGGCTTGATGAGGCATTGGAAGATGGTGATCACATCTATGCTGCCATCAAGGGCTTTGCCGTAAACAATGATGGCGCAAAAAAGGTAAGCTACAGTGCCCCCAGTGCAGATGCTCAGGCAGAAGTGATTATGGAAGCTCAAAAATATGCTGGCTTTCCCCCAGAAACTATCAGTTATGTGGAGGGACATGGTACGGCAACTAAATTGGGGGATGTAATTGAGGTTTCGGCGCTTAAGCGGGCATTTGGAGATAACGTTGGTAAGAATTTTTGTGCCCTTGGATCAGTCAAAAGCAACATTGGACATCTGGATACTGCGGCAGGTGTTACTGGACTTATAAAGGCTGCCCTTTGTATCGAGAAGAAGCAGATACCTCCAACGATAAATTATCAAAAGGCCAACCCGCAATTGGGGTTGGAAGACAGTCCGTTTTTTGTTCCCACAGCATTAATGGATTGGAATCCAACGGGGAAAAGGCGGGCCGGTGTATCTTCTTTTGGAATGGGAGGCACAAATGCTCATGTGGTGTTGGAAGAAGTAGAACAAAATATGCAAAATCCCTTGGATGAGAGAGTGTGGAAGCTGGTGACTCTTTCGGCAAAAACGGAGGCCGCATTGAGCCGTCACATCAAAAACACTATGGAATTCATGGAAAATAAGGAGGCGCTGGACTTATCCAGTCTGGCTTATACCTCCCAGGTGGGGAGAAAGCGGCTGGATAAACGAGCTGTTATCTTATTATGTAAAACGATGGCTTGTGAGACAGGCCTTGTGGATTCTGGAGCAATTAAGATTATAAAAGGGCAGGTAAAGCAAGAAAAGCGAGAGGTTGTATTTTTGTTTCCTGGACAGGGAGCACAGTACCTTAACATGGGAAGAGAGTTGTATGAGCTGGAGCCGGTATTTAAGCATGCGGTAGATTTGTGCAGCGATTTGTTTGAAGCCTATCTTGGTGAAGGCATCTGTGATTTCATCTTTGGTGATCAGAGGGATATAGAAAAGCATGAACGGCTTATGGGTGACACATCGGTGGCACAGCCCGCTATATTCACGGTGGAGTATGCAATGGCGAAGCTTCTGAATGCATGGGGAATCACACCAGATGCAGTGATTGGACATAGCATGGGCGAACTTACGGCGGCCTGCATCAGCGGATTGATTAACTTGGAGGATGCGGTAAAGCTGATCGCTCATCGGGGCCGCTTAATGGAAACCATGCCGGAGGGCGCCATGATAAGCGCTGCGATAACACCGGAGGATGCAATGCAGCTTGCCGGAAAATATCCGGATATTTCCCTTGCGGCAGTTAATGGTCCCATGGCCTGTGTGTTTTCCGGATGCAGTCAGGCGGTGGGACAAATGGAAGAGGATTTTGCCTCTCAGGGGATACTGTGCAGCAGATTAAAAAATAAACATGCCTTTCATTCAGCAAATGTGGAATGCATTAAGGATGAATTTTGTTCTGTGCTCAATGAGGTATCCATGGTGGAACCGGACGTTCGGTGCATTTCCAATGTGGATGGCGGTTACTTTGACCATGAGAAAATTGCGGATAAGGAATATTGGCTCAGGCATTTGCGAGGCACTGTCCACTTTATGAGGGGAATACAGACTCTTCAGGATAGTGGTGAGAAAATATATATCGAAGTTGGTCCGGGAAAAACACTGAATTCTTTAGTTGGTCAGATACTTGGTGGTGATAGGGATGATTTGCTTTCCACTATTCCTCATTATAATGACCTGACCGGTGGTCAGGAATATTTGGCGGCGGCTCTGGGAAAATTGTGGATATTAGGGGTGGAAATCGATTGGAACAGCTATTATCAGGGTAGGAAATTCAGGAGAATTTCATTTCCTACGTATCCATTTGAAAGGAAAAGCTACTGGCTGGAGTCACCCGGGTTAAGAAAAATCAAGGGGAAATCCTGGAAGGTGGAGCTTCAGGATGAGGAACAGGATATACAGGAAAGGATTGAGAATAGGCCGGAAATAAGCACAACGTTTGTGCGGCCCACACAGGAAATGGAGAAGCGTGTTGCTTTAGTCTGGGAGCGGCTGCTGGGAATACAACCAATTGGACTGGATGACAGCTTTTTTGAGTTGGGAGGAAACTCCTTGGGGATTACACAGATGTTCTCGAGAATCTACAGTGAGTTTAAAGTAAAGGTGGATTACAGAGCATTTTATTCTTGTCCTACAGTGCGGACTATCACTGAGATGATATCGGATATACCTGAACAAAGCAAGGACAAGCCAATGTCTGATGACGCTAAACTGGAGGCGCTCTTAAGTGAGATTGAGGCCATGTCTGATGAAGAAACCAGGGAAATGTTGAGTGGGTTATATGATGACAGGGGATAGGTTGAATAAAAGAGCGTATTCAACTATTGATTTGCGTGCGCGTCGCAACGCGCAGATGGGTATAAATATGAGTGAAATAGACAATCGAATATCCAGCTTGACTGATGAAAAAAGGCGACTGCTGGAAAAACTGCTTAAGGAGCGGCGCACCGGAGTGAAGACCTATCCCATGTCACACGCGCAGCAGCGGTTGTGGGTGAGCAGTCAAATGTATCCTGAGGATACGTCCCATCATATTTTGTCTGTAAATCGGATTACGGGATACTTAAATTCCGGTTTGCTGAGAGAAAGTTTGGAAGAAGTAGTGGCGCGTCATGAAGTGATGCGAACCTTCTTTAAGGATAAAGGTGGTTCCGGCTGTCAGGTCATTGAGCCATATATGGAGCTGCCATTTCAGGAAGTCAATCTGCTTGATAATGAAGAGGATGATAAAGAGGCGCAGGCATTTTTCATGATTGTAGAAGATTTTCATACGCCCTTTCAGCTTTCAGAATTACCCTTGTTTCGTGTCCGGCTGTATCAGGTAGATAAAGAACGGTACATCATGTCGGTGGTTATTCATCACATTATTTTTGACGGTTGGTCTACTGATATATTAGCGCGCGAGGTAATGACGGTTTATGGTCAAAGAGTAAAAGGAATACCGTTAAAACTTCCTGCTTTGAAGCAGCAGTATCGGGATTATGCAAGGTCACAGCGTGATGAGCAGTATGTAAAACATGTACAGGAAGAGTTGAAGTACTGGAAGCAGCAGTTGGCAGGAGCACCTTATACGGTAAATTTCCCCTATGATTTCTCACGTTCGATAATGGATGTGCATGAAGGCAGACAACAATATACTGTGCTGGACAAAGAAAAGACCGGGGTTTTAAGAGCATTCAGCCTTAGTGAAAAAGCAACGACTTTTATGACGATGTTGGCAGTTTATCAAGTGTTGTTAGACCAGTATACGGGACAGCAGGATATTGTGCTGGGAGTTCCGGTTGCGGGAAGAAATGATGCCAGGTTTGAACCACTTATCGGTTTTTTTGTAAATGTACTAGCCATACGTCTGAAAATAGAGGAAAAAGACCCCTCCTTTAGGGATATTTTAAAATCAGTATCAGAAACTGCAATAGATGCCTATGCCCATCAGGATGTGTCCTATGATTTGCTGGTAGAAACGCTTTGTCCGGACCGTGACCCTGCAGTTCTTCCCTATTCCCAGATGATGTTTATCTATCAGAATACGCCGATGTCAAGTCTTCAGATGGCGGGACTTTCCATCGAGCCAATAAAGCTTGATTGCAATACATCCAAGGTTGACCTGACCGTCGAAATGGTGGAAACGGAAGAGCAAATCCGGATTATTTTTGAATATAATACGCAATTGCTTAAGGATGAGACAATATCCCGGATGCTGACGCACTATATATTTCTGCTCGATACCGTGCTTGCCAATCCTGACAGGAAGCTTTCTCAAATTCCGCTAATGGATGAGAAGGAGCAAAAGGAAACCAGTCTGCTTTTGTGCGGCAGGAGGAAAATATTTGAATCTGTTTCCATACCGGAATTGTTTAGAAGGCAGATGGAGAGGGGGCCCCATAACCTTGCCCTGATTTGCGGGGAACGGAAAGTTACTTATAGGGAGCTGGGGAAAATGTCGGATATGCTGGCAGTCTGGTTGCTTGAGGAAGGATATAAAAAGGGACAGAGAATCGGTGTCTGCATGAAACGATCAGTGGAGTTATATGTTGTTCTTATGGCTTTGATTAAGACAGGCTGTGTCTATGTTCCGCTTGATCCCGATTACCCGGTAAAGCGTAGAGCTTTTATGGCAGCGGATGCGCGTTTGGAGTTGATTGTTGCTGAACGTTCGTCAAAGAAGGCCGTTGAATATGGAGATATTCCTGTATTATATTATGAAGAAGCATGGGAAAAGCCCATCAGTAAAGGGTGGCATTCAGATGTAGAGGTGAAGCCTTCAGATTTGTTTTACATTATGTATACATCCGGGTCCAGTGGTAATCCCAAGGGTGTAGCTGCGACCTATGCCAATTCACTAAATCGGTTTTTTTGGATGTGGGATTCCTATCCGTTTCAGAAGGAGGAGGTAGTATGTCAGAAGACCTCAATTAATTTCGTGGATTCCATATGGGAGCTTTTTGGTGGACTCTTGCAGGGCATACCTACTGTGATTCTTAGGTCGGAAGAATGCCACAATCCTCAAGTCATGGCAGAGCAATTGTTTCATCATAAGGTTAGCCGTCTGGTACTGGTACCTTCACTGTTGAATCTGCTTTTATCCCTTGAATCTTCGCAACAATGGCTGGAGGGAATTACTTTGTGGATATCCAGCGGCGAGGAATTACCAACCTTACTGGTACAGAAATTCTACCAGAGTTTTCCACAGGCAATTCTGTTGAATCTGTATGGTTCCACGGAGGTGGCAGCGGATGTCACCTTTTATAATACGAAGGATTTGAAGGCAGACAGCACATATGTACCCATAGGCAGACCAATTGACAATACTGTTATTGTTTTGCTTGATCGATTCGGGAGACAGGTTCCCTTGGGGATTAACGGCAGGATTGGTGTGTCAGGGAAAGGCGTTTCCCCAGGTTACATAAATCGCCCCGAGCTAAATGATGAGAAATTTATTATCTGTGCAGATGTATCACAACCGAGGCTGTATCTGACTGGGGATATGGGGAGGTTGGAGCACGACGGGAACATACGATATCTTGGAAGAGAAGATTCCCAGATAAAAATAAGGGGAAACAGAATTGAACCGGGAGAAATAGTTACCGCGGCAAAAAATCATTTTGCAGTCAAAGATGCGGCTGTCATTGTGGGACAGGATGAAGAACCGGAGCTTTATCTCTATTTGACCTTAAGCCAGGATGGTTTGGAAGAGGAAGAACTTAGGGATTATCTCGGACAGATGCTTCCGCCAGCTATGGTACCGGCGTATCTTACCATTCTGGATGAACTTCCGGTTCTTCCCAATGGAAAGCTGGATCGGCAACGATTACTTTTGCTGACAAAGAAAAAGAGTATGAAAAAGGAAGTGGCCACCCCCTTTACAACAATGCAGCAACAGCTTCTGGAGATATGGGAGGGTATTCTGGGAAGAGACGTAATTGGAGTTGATGAGCATTTTTTCCTAATCGGTGGTCAGTCCTTAAAGGCAATGAAGGTTGTGGCGGAAGTTTATTCCAGATTTCAGGTTAATGTGTCCTTACAGGAATTTTTTGAGAGAGATACAATTTTGGGGCTGGAGCAACTGATAGAAGGGAAAAGCAAGTCGGCGGTCAATCCGATTATTTCCATCGGACAAAAAGAATATTATCCTGTTTCATCAGCCCAGAAAAGATTGTATATTATTGATTATCTGGAAGAAAAAAGCACAAAATATAACCTTCCACAGGCTTTTCTTGTTCGGGGCAGACTGGATGTTCAGCGTTTGGTTGAATGTTACCGGAAACTTTTGGTGCGGCATGAATTGCTGCGGACAACTTTCCACCGGGAAGGGGATGAAATCGTACAGAAGGTGCACCGGAAGGAAGTTGCTGATTTTTCCATTATACAGGCAAAAAGGGAGGAGCTGGATAGCTGTATTCGTGAATTTATCAGACCATTTTCTCTTCATGAATTGCCGCTTTTGCGAGCCGGCATTATCGAATTGGGCCCTGAACAAAATTGTTTTTTGCTGGATATGCACCACATTATTTCGGATGGATTTACACTCGATTTGATTTTTGAGGAACTATTGAGGATGTATGACGGAACAGTGCTTCCGGAGCAGCCTATTCAATATAAAGACTATGCACAATGGCAGGTTACGGAACTGAAAGGGGAAGGTATGTCCTTGCATAGGCAGTATTGGTTAGAACGGTTTGCACGGATACCGCCTTCTATTGAGCTTCCTACAGATTTTCCCAGAAGACAGCGACAGGGAACGAACGGCAGTATGTTTCATGGCGTGGTTCCGACTGAGGAGGTCAAAAAAGTCAGGCAGTTTGAGAGAATGGTAGGAGTTACGGAGTACATGTTTTTGCTCTCCTGCCTGAGTATTTTGCTAAGCAGGCTCAGCGGGCAGCAGGAGGTAGTGGTGGGTTCTCCGGTAGAGATTCGGAATAAACCGGAAATCGCCCATATCCCAGGGAATTTTATCAATGTTTTGGCAGTAAAAACGTATGTAAATCCGGATATGCCTTTTATTGAATATTTGAAATGCGTTAAAAGCAATGTGTTGCATGATTTTGAGCATAAAGAGTTTCCTTTTGAAGAGCTAATTGCGGAATTGGACTTGCCTCGTGATATGGGATATACCCCGTTGTTTGTGGTGATGCTGGCAGTTCATAATAATAGAAAGAAAATTTCAGTATCTCCGAGGTTAAAGGTCAGCTACTATGATATTCAGGAAAATGATGTAAAATATGACCTGACATTTAATGTGACGGACATTGCTGGAGAGCTTCATTTTTGTATTGAATTTTGCACGGATTATTACCGTGCGTATTCCGTCCAGAGAATGTTCGATCAGTATATCCATGTTATAAAACAGGCGGTCAATATGCCGGGCAGACACTTAGGAGATTTCGAGTTGCTCTCAGAGCCAGAGCGACGAAGAATTTTATTTGATTTTAATCAGACAGAGGCAGATTATGATCGCAGTGCAGTCTATCATGATTTGTTTGCAAGACAAGCACGCCTGACCCCCGACTGCATTGCACTGGTGACCGGAGATGAAACGCTTACTTACCACCAGTTAAATGAAAAGGCTGACCGTATTGCCAGGATGCTGACGGAATGGGGGATAAAAAGAGGAGAAACGGTTGCTATCTGTATGGGGAGGACTGCCGATATGATTGCCGCTGTTTTAGGGGTACTAAAAGCCGGCGGTGCATATATTCCCCTTGACCCGGGCTATCCGGCAGAGCGTCTTAGGTACATTCTGGACAACAGTGGTACGAAGCTGCTTCTGACAGATGAAGCAGCTACTAAGCATATTTCATTTTTCGGAAGAACCGTAACAGTATCTAAGGCCGAACATTTTGAGGCAGTACCAGTGGAATGCGTAAACCAAAGTGAAGATGCCGCCTATATCATCTACACCTCAGGCTCAACAGGCAATCCGAAAGGAGTGGTTATCTCCCATCGGGCATTGCATAATTTCTGCATGGCTGTCAACCGGCAGATTCCTTTTGATGAGACAAGTGTAATTTTGGCGTGCACCACCATTTCCTTTGATATATTTGTCTTGGAAAGTCTAGTACCTCTGGTTTATGGCTCGCGCATTGTCTTAGCCGATGAGAAGCAGCAGATGGACGCAAAAGCCCTGTGCAGTTTGATCATAGCCAAGGGAGTAAATATGCTGCAGGTGGTACCGACCAGATTACAGGCATTTTTATCTGTAAATAAACCGGATGTGTTTTCGAAAATCAGAGTAGTGATGATTGGTGGAGAAGCATTTGGCAGTGAGTTGGTGGAGGCATTAAGGAATTCCTATAGCGGAAGGATACTTAATATGTACGGACCTACGGAAACAACAGTATGGTCTACGATAAAAGAGTTGACCAATGAAACCACGATAACCATTGGCAGACCCATTTCCAATACGCAGATATATATTTTGGATGAGAAGCTTCGGCCGGTACCTATCGGTGTAGAAGGAGACTTATATATCGGCGGAGAAGGAGTGGCTAATGGGTATTTTCATAATCTGGCGCTTACAAGGGAACGGTTTATTCCCAATCCGTTTTCTGGTGTTGGTAGAATTTACAAAACAGGAGACCGAGCGCAGTGGATGGAGGATGGCGAAATTCAATATAAGGGTCGTTCGGATTTTCAAGTGAAAATCGGTGGATATCGAATCGAATGCGGTGATATTGAGCATATGATGCTTACCTATCCATCTATCACCCAAGCGGTAGTAATGAAAATCGGTACCTATACGGATGCCTTCCTGTGTGGTTACTTTACAGCGGACAAAGCGATTGAAAGTGATAGCCTGCGTGAGTACATTGCCCAAAAACTGCCACATTATATGGTGCCCCATATGTTCTGGCAGCTGGATAGCATGCCTCTTACCCCAAACCAGAAAATTGACCGGAAGAGCCTTCCAATTCCGGAAAAAGGGGGAAGGGGTGAAAAGACTGAGACAGTCGGACAGGTTGAGAAAGCCATCGCTGTTATATGGGAGGATGTGCTGGGGATATCCATGGTCGGAGCAACGGATAATTTTTTTGATTTGGGAGGAAATTCACTTCTGCTGATGGAAATGCACAACCGTTTAGATGAGCATTACCCAGGAATGGTGGATATTACAGATATTTTTGCCAATCCTACCATCAGAAAAATTGCCGGTTTTATTGAAGCAAGGCGCAACAAGGGGAGTGAAAACGAGTTGAAACCCATATTTTTCCCTGATGAATATTATAGTGAAAACAGGCTGGAGCGGGTAGGTGAGCAGTACCGGATTACCCTTCCGGAAACAGTAGCCGGGATGGTGCAGGTGATTGCCCAGGATTATGCAACATCTTCGGCGGTCATTCTTGCTGCAATGTATCTGTATATGCTTTCCCTTGTAGCTGATGAACAGAAAATTGTCCTGTGGGCTGCGTTTGAGGGGGAGGAAAAGCTGCTTTGTTTGGAAGATGATTTCGGAAAGTATGATGAGAATTCTCTGGAACAATATTTATCCGAATTTACAAACAAATATAAGGAGAAAACCGATTTTGTCAATGCTGGGCTGATGAAGGCAGAGGGCGCTAAGAATGGTCGTGGAATATTGCCGCTTTTTTATGAGCAAGGCAGTCTGGTAGATAAAGGGGCTTTTCGTAAGGGCTTCAATTTGTACGTTGAAAGCAAGTGCTGCAATGGCGTGGTACAGCTTACCTGTGAATGCCTCTCTGGCTGGATTTTGACAGAAAAGGCAGAGGAATTGTTTGGGCTGTATTATGATGTTTTGGAAGCTTTGGCAGAGCAGTATAGGAAGTAATCGTAAAAAGGGAAAGTGGAGGAATAAGATACACATGAAGAAAACAGCTTTATTGTTTCCCGGACAGGGGCAGCAATACGTTGGTATGGGAAGGGTATTATATGAGCAGTCCGATAAGTTTAAAAAAATATTTGATGAGGCAAATGATATATTGGAGTTTAACTTAAGTAAACTGATGTTTGAAGGACCGATACAAGAGCTGGAAAGGACTGCTTATCTTCAGCCTGCTGTTTTTACCGTCGGTTATGCCATGTATCAGTATCTGGAGGATCAAATATGTGGGAACGACAATTTCTATGCCGGTTATAGTTTGGGGGAATATACAGCACTATGCTGCAGTGGTGCCATATCCTTTCAGGAAGGGCTTATCCTGGTACACCGCCGGGGGAACATCATGGAACAGGCAAGAGGAAACCGGGAGATAGCCATGGCATCTATTATAGGGGCGGAGGAAGACTGGGTTGAGGAGCTGTGTCATTTGTCGGCTGCCGATGGGCTCGTGTGTATATCCGGCTTTAATGCAGAGCGGCAGGTGACGGTTTCTGGTGATAAGAAAGCAGTTGATAAGGTGGTCCGGCGGGCAGAGGAAGCTGGTAGCCGGGTTGTCTATTTAAAAGTAAGCGGAGCTTTTCACAGCCCTCTGATGGAGGAGGCACGAGAGGCTCTTGAAAGAGAGATAGACAAGTGTACCTGGAGGCGGTCAAGCGGACAGGTGATATCGAACCTGACCGGCAGGCCGTATCAGGGAATTGAAGAGATGAAAGAGACCCTATCTCTTCATCTGGTTTCACCGGTGCGCTGGAAAGAGACCATGAGTTATCTGGCAAAACAAGATATTGACTGCCTGATTGATGTAGGTCCTTCCCGCCTGTTTGAAAAGCTGTATGGGTCGGAGGTTGGCGGCAGAAGGATATTATCTCTTGACCGGGAGAATGGGAAAGGGGAAATTATAAAGACCTTGGCACCCGCAGAAGACAGATTGAAGATGATTAGCCGTGCCCTGGCCATCGCTGTGTGCCTGAAAAACAACAATGATGATGAGAATGCTTATGAAGAAGGAGTGATTCGCCCTTACCGGGAAGTTCAGGCACTATTTGAGCATCTGAAGAGTAGAGAACAGGATGTGGAGATAGAACACATGCAGCTTGCTATGAATATGCTGCAGTCGGTGATCAAAACCAAGAAGGTGCCTGCCGGGGAAGGGGTAAGACGAATCCGGGAAATCTTATGTGAAACCAATACACAAGCTTATTTTACAAAGCTTGCACAATAAAGAAGTAAGTGAGGATAAAGATGTTTAGAATTATGCATAAATCAAAAATACATGGAGCCTATGTCACATCAGCAAATCTGAACTATAAGGGCTCTCTTACAGTGGATCCTGTTTTGATTCGTGCTGCGAATTTAATGGTGAATGAAAAGGTACAAATCGTAAACTGTAATAATGGTGCCAGGTTTGAGACATACATTATAGAAGGCAGAGAAGGCTCGGGAGATATTTGCTTAAACGGTGCAGCAGCAAGATTGGGAGAAGTGGGAGATAAGATTATTGTGATTTCCTATGGTCTGTATTTGGACGATGAGCTGGAAGGACATAAAGCAGAGGTTGTCATGGTAGATGAAAGGAATCAGATTGTAGAGATATTGAAGAAATAATGAGTTATCTGGGATATCGGAGGCATATATGATAAAGCTAAAGAATAAAGGCGACAGGGCAGTTCCTGAAGGTACCATACAAAAGATTTCAACCGGAGAGATAGCGGTTATAGGTATCGCCGCACGTTTTCCTGATGCTGAAAATTACCATGAATTCTGGAAGAATCTGTGCAGTGGAAAAGATTCTATCAAAGCGTTTCCACCGAATCGGATCGCCGATCTGGAGGGTTTTTTAGAGGCTGAGGGTATTGAAAAAGGAAGTATATTCAGGATTGGTGGCTATCTCAATCGAGTTGATGCGTTTGATTATGCTTTTTTTAAAATTCCCTACCGAGAGGCAGTATTGATGGACCCAAATCAAAGGCTCTTTCTGGAAACTGCCTGGCATGCGGTTGAGGATGCAGGCTACAGCCCCGAGCAGCTAAGGGGAAGCCGTACGGGAGTATTTATGGGGTACTCTGGAAAATCAGAGTATCAGACTTATATTTCCAAGGTTTCACCTGAAGATATCGTTGTTTCTGAAGCGGGCAATATTGATTCCATTATCGCCAGTAGGATTTCTTATGTCATGGATCTGAAAGGTCCCAGTATGTTGGTTGATACCGCTTGCTCTTCCTCACTCACTGCGGTGCATCTGGCTTGCCAGTCCCTTCAGCGAGGCGAGACGGATATGGCTCTTGTAGGAGGGTGCAAGATTTTGGCGATTCCCATTGATATGGGCTATCGGCTTGGAATAGAATCCGACACAGGACGAGCCCGAACCTTTGATGATTCATCAGACGGCACCGGATTCGGGGAAGGGGTAAGCTGCCTCATGTTAAAGCTCCTGCCAAGAGCAGTGTCGGATCATGACCATATCTATGCGGTTATTAAAGGAAGCGGAATCAATCAGGATGGCAGTTCGTTAGGTATAACTGCTCCCAACATGGCGGCACAGGAAGACCTTCTGGTTTCAACATGGGAAAAATCAGGGGTTGCTCCGGAGAAAATCACCTACATTGAGACTCATGGCACTGGTACAAAGCTGGGCGATCCCATCGAAGTGAATGCCATAAATAAAGCATTTGAAAGGTATACCAAGCGTAAGCAGTTTTGTGCAGTGAGCTCATTAAAAAGTATGATTGGACATTTGGATCAGGGTGCCGGAATTGCCAGTTTATTAAAGGCCGTACTTTCTGTATACCATGGTGTGCTGCCTCCAACCCTGCATTTCGAATATCCGAATAGAAATATTGATTTTATTAACTCAGCAGTTTATGTAAATGATGAATGCCGGGAGTGGAATGAGAAGGAGCGGTATTGCGGTGTCAGTGCTTTTGGACTCAGCGGAACAAATTGTCATGTGCTGCTTGGCAATGCCCCTGACGCTTTGGATGGGGAGCAGGCTCAGGAAGAGGTGTATTTTCTGCCTTTGTCTGCCAGAAGTAAAGAATGCCTGATACAGCTTGTCCAAGATTATCATGAGTTTCTGCAAAATACAGTGGAGGCCTTCAGAAATATTTGCTTTACTGCAGCAGTTGGCAGGGAGCATTATTCTTGCAGGCTGGCAATTCTGGCAATGGATAAGGGGGAAGCTATATCAAAATTAGAGACATTCCTTAGCAATCCTAAGACAGATTCCACGAGGGGTATCTGGTATGGAAAGACGCAGCTTGTGGCAAAAATAAAAAAAGAACTCGCCGAAGGTGAGGTTTATGAGGAGGAGCTGGGACAGCGCTCTAAACAGGCTGAAGCGGCCATAAAGGACTATTTTTCTAACAAAGAAGCAATCTGTGAGCTATACTGCAGGGGGGCTTTTATAGACTGGATGTATATATACCGGGGAAAGGGTGCCTACAGAAGCAGTCAGCCGGTCTACCCCTTTGCCAAATCCCGCTGCTGGTTGGAGGGAAAGAAGCCTGCACATCCTTTACTGACAGAGAAAATCAAAGGAGACGACGGTAAAGAATTTTACCGTACTTACTTTAGCAGGAACAAGCATTGGGTGCTGGAGGAACACCGGATTGCAGGATATAGCCTGATCCCAGGTACAACCTATATTGAAATGATTTATGCAGCTATGAAAGAACGACTAAATGTTGGCAGAATTTCGATGAGCAATATTATCTTTCTGAATCCGCTTACCGCAAGACAAGATGAGACTGTGGCAGTAGATACGGTAATCGACAAGGACGGTTCTGATTATTTGTTCAGAGTAACAGAAAAGGATGATAGAAAAAGTATTTACTGTGAGGGGCATGTCCAGGAACTCAAAATGGAGAAGTCCATAGCTTTGGATTTTCAAGCTATTTTGAGCAGGTGTACTGAAGTGCCCATAGGGCAGGAGAATGATCTGTCCCTCCTTGCGTTCGGACCCAGATGGAACTGGATAAAAAAAGAGATCAAAATCGGAGAGAAAGAGGCTTTTGTGCGGGTAACGCTGCCGGAAGAATTTCATGAGGATTTAAAGCATTACTCGTTGCATCCGGCTCTTTTGGACATTGCCTTAAATGCGGTTACCCAATTGACGGGCTATGGTATATATCTGCCGTTTTCTTATGGCAAACTGAGGGTATACGGACCAGTTCCGGCTGAATGCTATAGTTACATAAAAATAAAGGATGACAATGACAAAGCTCACCAAACAATTTCTTTGGATGTCAGAATTGCTGACACCGCGGGAAAAGTGCTGGTGGAAGCGGAGGACTTTATCATCAAAAAGTTTAATCAGGAACATTTTTCTCGGGAGCAGAGTAAGAAAGATTTTTATCATTCGGTGGTGTGGGAGCCAGTTGCGTTAAAGGAATTAGTCGGTATGTCATCTGAGGGGGAGTGGCTGGTTATCGGTAGTGCTGAAGGAATACAGGATAAGTGCCCTGGTAATATCCGGGTGATTGCAGCTGAATTGCTCTGTGGGAAAGAGGGAATTTGTCAAAAGCATGATAAAGATACATATGTGATTTCAGCGGACCAGGCGGCTGTCCATGAATTAATGAATCATGCACTTACCCCGGCCTTGAAAAGGATTATCGTTGTCCTGCCCAAGAAAATGCCGGATAGTATGGAGAAATTTTCACAATTTTTAGAAGCGGTAAAACACAGTATGTATCTGGTTAAATATCTTATCTGTGCACTGGCAGACAGCGATTACACACATAAGATAGAAATCTGTCTGCTGGGAAACTATGCATTTAAAGTAAATGGAAAAGAGCTTATGTTGAATCCTCACTATGGTGCCTGCCTAAAGATGGGGAGATCTATCGAACAGGAGTGCCCCAGCTTGAAAGTGCGCAGCATTGATATGGATAGCGATACGTCTGTTGAGGTGCTCTGGAGGCATGATTTGTTTGGTCAGCCATATGACTGTATTGCATTTCGAGAAAACCGTCCCTATGTAGAGCAGATTCATTCCTACAGAATACAGAACAAGGATGGTGCATTGCACATCAAAGACGGAGGCGTTTATCTGATTACCGGGGGAACGGGGGGAATTGGTCAATCACTTGCCGCATATATAGGGAGAAGAAAGAAAGTCACTTTGATTCTGGCTGCACGTAGAGGACTATCTGAGCTTAGTGATTCAGAGGGTCGGCGGATGCAGAAAAGTATTGCTGAAATAGAGAGAGCCGATTCTCAAGTGGAACTGGTGTCCTGTGATGTAGGAAGAGAAGAGGATGTGAAGACATTAATTGAGCATATCCATAATAAATACGGAAATCTAAATGGGATTTTTCATTGTGCCGGTGTACCTGGCGATGGCTATCTTTTTCTGAAATCCGATGAGGCATTTACAGCTGTAATTGCCCCCAAAATATATGGAACATGGTTGCTTGATCATTACGCAAAAAAGGAGGAACTGGATTTTGTTATCTATTTTTCTTCCATTTCGGCTCTGTATGGAATGGCAGGGCAAAGTGATTACACGGCAGCCAATGCCTATATGGATCTTTTCGCTAATTCTGTGCAAAGCAGAAAAGGACCGAAGATACTGTCCATAAACTGGGCGGCGTTTGCCGATACGGGAATGGCAGTTGCGCATGGGGTCTCTGATCAGGGGGCATTTCACATGATTGATACCCAGGATGCATTTTCCTGTATGGAACAGGCTGCAAGAGAGGCTGTTTCACAGCTTGTTATCGGAAAGATAAATGTCGAGCGCAGGAACGTATTAGAAAAAGGGATATGGTCCGGGGCAGGGCACAGAACGGTAAATAACAGACTGAAAATAACCGGGAGAAGCGATAACTGCTATCATCAAACCGAAAAAATTATTGCCCAAATATGGCAGCAGGTTTTGGGGGCAGATGAAATTGATATCTATACGGGATTTGATGACATGGGAGGAAACTCTATTATTGCCACAGAATTGTACAAGGAGATAGATAAGCATTACCCGTCAGTAATCAATATTTCCAGTATTTTTATTTACTCATCTGTTTATGAAATGTCCAAATTTATAGATGAAAAAATAAGAGAAAAGGAATCGAAAACGGAAAGCGTACAAACTTCTCTTGATAGGATCTTGCAGCAGGTGGAAGCAGGATTGCTGACTGTGGAAGAGGCATTAAATGAGATAGGATAAAGGAGACGAGCATTGCTATTCATAGAAGAAATCATGAAAAAAATATGGGAAAAGGAATATATCCAATTTTCATCTTACATGGAGGAGGCAGATAAAATTCCTTTAGCAGAACTTTATGACAACATCCAAAAAGAATTGAACGGAATAGATACGGTTGTAAAGCAGGATAAGAAAATTACTATGATTGCCTTAGCAACAAGCGGCTGTCCGCACCATGTCAGAAAGGACGGTTTTTATGGTTGCAGTATGTGTGATTATGATTCCTGTTATATGGAAAGTCTGGCGAAAATTAATGTTCTTAAGCGAAAAAGTCCTGAAATGTATGGTGAAATCATCCGGAGAAGTCTTAAAAATGCCAGAGAGAGAATTGGGAAACCAAGTGTAGTGGAGTTAATTACTGGATATGACTGCCTCAGCTCGGAAGAAATTCCCGATGATGTCTATCAGGAGCTGATTGTGCGGGAAAAAATCTTCAAGCGGAAGGTTCGACCTGTGGTTAGTATTTTCGAGGCGAGAGCTACCAGCATTACATTGGACAAATTGCATGTATGGAAGGAAAATCTGGGAAAAAAGGTAATCGTTGAGTTGGGGATTGAGGTGGCAAATGACTGGATACGCAATCACTGGATTAATAAAGCAGCGACAAACCAGGAAGTCAGATATGCTGTTGATACGATTCATCAGGCGGGATGTGAGGTAAGCGCGAATATTCTGATTGGAATACCTGGATGTACAGAAGAGCAGAGTATTTTTCTCTTTAAAGAAGCAGTACGCTGGCTCAGTGAAATTGGTTGCGACCACATTCTTTGCTCTCCTCTTTGTAGGAAAAACCGGACATTACAGGAGTTTTTATATCAAAAAGGGAAGGAAAATCCTCGTCTGTGTAAGTCGGGTATTGTTCATGGTGAGCACACCGGAATGCCATATACACAAACCGTAATTCGTGCCTTATATGAGACAATATGTGAAGCTCCTGATATGGCCCCCCAAATTACTCTAAGTCCCGCGAACTTTCCTATTTATTACAGGGAACTGGAACGATTGAGTGAGGCAGATTTGGAGAAGAAAGCAACCAAAATCGGTATTGAGGCATTGAAAGCCTTTGAAGCGACTGGAGACTGTTCCAAGCTGGAGGCTGCGCTTAGTCAGTTGATGACCGGAGCGTTGTCAGATTCTTATCGGGAACTGTTGAAGCAACAGAGTGTTGTGACTACGATTTTGGACAGCTTTTGTCTTTGGGGTGAGGAAACAGCAAAGATATTGTGGGAGGAGCCGACAGGTGCAATTGCCCAGTTGAGAGAGGAAGCAGCCGCCTACCAGAATTTATACTGATGGGGAGTAAAAGATGAAAAAGATAAAAAAGTATATTTTAGAGCAAGTGGCGGCACATAAACTGTCCACAGATGAAGCCAAAAGCCTTCTGGAGGAAATACAAAAGCCGGCTTTTACCATGGCTGAGGATATTGCTGTCGTTGGATTGGAATGCCGACTGCCAAAAGCATCCAACGCAGATGAATTCTGGGAAAATCTCATCAACGGAAGGAACTGTATCGGAAAGCCGGAAAAGAGCAGAGGCGACATCGTCCTCTCCACTCTCAGGAAGATAACGGGAATGGAAATCACGAAGGAAATGCTTGAAGTCGGAGGATACATGGATCAAATACATTGCTTTGATGCTCCTTTCTTTGGCATAAGGAAAAAAGAAGCTCAGAGTATGGATCCATGGCAGAGAGTTCTTTTGGAGGTAGTTTATCTGGCTATCGAAGATGCAGGAATTCCTTTGGAAAAAATACGGGGAACGGAAACAGGAGTGTATATTGGCAGAGATAATTCCTGTGAGTCTTCCTATAGCAAGCTTACTTCGGAGCAGAATCCGTATATCTTAAATGGTTCTTATGCAGCAGTGCTTGCCAGCCGGATATCCCATACGTTCGATCTTACGGGGCCGTGTCTTGTTGTGGACACTGCTTGTTCATCCGCCATAGCTGCACTGCATCAGGCGGTTGTGGATTTAAAAAACGGACAGGTGGATATGGCTGTTGTGGGTGGAATCAACATAAAAGAAAATCTGGTTGATACAAGCGGGAACCCTATGGCAAGAATCCTGGCCGGTGACGGAATCATAAGAACGTTTGATGCACAGGCAAAAGGGACTTTGCTTAGTGAAGGCGTAGGAGTTTTTATTCTGAAACGTTTGCAGGATGCCCGTAGAGATAGAGATCATATTTATGCAGTAATAAAAGGTTCTGCGATAAACAATGATGGGGCGACAAAAATGATATCAGCGCCAAATGCCGTTACACAGGAGAAGGTTATAAAAAAGGCTTGGGAAAATGCGCGCATCGATCCAGGAACTATTGATTACATAGAAGCTCATGGAACAGGGACGCTTTTGGGAGATTCCATCGAATTTACTGCGATTCGGAATGCTTTCAGAAACTATACAAAAAGAAAGCAGTTCTGTGCATTAGGGGCAGTAAAGCCGGGAATTGGGCATACAGTAGCAGCCTCCGCAATGGCGTCTATGATAAAAGCAGTCTTATCCTTGAAAAATGAATGTATTCCTGGAAATATTAACTTTTCCCAGGTGAGTCCTCTGATTGATTTTGTAGACAGTCCGGTATATGTAAATGATTGTTTCAGAGAGTGGAAAAAAGGGGAAAGACCAAGGCGTTGTGGTGTCAATTCCTTTGGCTTTAGTGGGACAAATGGACATGTGGTTTTTGAGGAAGCGCCTGCGGAGGAATCAAACAGTAATTACTCAGGACCATGGATTTTTACGATTTCAGCGAGAAGATTATCTGGTTTATTTGAACTGCTAAAGAGATATAAGGCTTACTTTGAAAAGGGAAATACTGCCGATCTAACCCAGATTTGTTATACCGCGGCATGTGGAAGAAACCATTTTGGTGAGAGATTGGCCATTGTTACGAACTCAAAAACAGAATTATTTCACAAAATATGTCGACTAATTGACCAGGGAATATACCATGGGGCAGAAAATGACAATATTTATTATGGGTCTGGTCAGAAGGAGCAGACAGTCGGAGGTGAAAAAAATAAAAGTAGTAAGGAAGAGCTTTGTCGTCAGTATGTAAACGGAGGGAAAATCCAGTGGGAAGAAGTATATCAAGAGATAGAGGTAACAAAAACAAAGCTGCCCCTTTATCCCTTAGAGCGAATTCCCTTCTGGCATGACATAAAGAAAATAGAAGCAAGGTCAGATGCAGATTTGTCTCCAGCCAAAGAGTCTGAGATAGAACAGAACGTAAGTCACAGCATGGGGCTTTTGAAAGGGCAGAAGGACCATGAGTATTCCCCCATGGAAAGGTATGTGGCTGGCTTATGGGGAGACATCCTAAAATTGCCGGTAATTGATATTGCGGACAATTTCTACTATGTCAGCGGAGATTCCATGCGGGCGCTTCAAATTGTCAACAAGCTTTACCAGGATAAGGGAATAAAAATTGAAGTATCAGAGCTCCTTGAGCATCCGGTGCTGGAGGATTTTGCAGCGATTCTGAGCCAATTAGAAATGCATATGGAGCATGAACAGGAGCAGTATCGACCGATTTCTCGGCTGCCAGAGCAGGAATATTACGAAGTCAGTGCTGCCCAGGCCAGAATGTACCTTTTACAGCAAATGGATAAAGCGGCTACAGAGTATAATATGCCCAAGGGAATCTTGATTAATGGGAATTTTGACAAGAGACGTTGTCACGAAATATTTCATCTTCTGCTGGAAAAGCATGAAACACTACGCACTTCTTTTCATATGAGGGAGGGAATACTGGTTCAAAAGGTACATAAAAATATAGATTTTTCTGTACAAATGACGACGGGTAGCAAGGAGGATGCCGCACAAAGGCTCCAGGATTTTGTCCGGCCATTTGATTTGTCACAGGCTCCGCTGTTGCGGGTGGAGCTCTGTGAGATGGGGGAAAATTGTACGCTGCTGTTGTTTGATATTCATCATATTGTTTGTGATGGGACATCTATGGATTACTTTATACGGGAGTTTATGGAGCTGTATTTTGGTGGGCGGCCTTTGCCGCTGAAAGTACAGTACAAGGATTATGCCGCATGGCAAAATCTCATGCTGGAATCCGGAACGCTGGACAAGCAGAAAGAATATTGGTTAAAACAATTGGAAGGCGATATCCCGATTTTTGAATTTCCTGTAACCATAGATAAAAAAGAAAAAGACAGGGGTGGAAAGAAATATTTCTTCCGTTCATCCGCGGAAATGGCAAAACGGCTGGATGCATTTTGCCATGAGGAGGAAGTCACGCTATTTATGGTATTACTGTCTGCCTACCATGTACTTCTTTATCATTACACCGGGCAGGATGATATGATTGTGGGAATACCGATTGCCGGGCGCAGGCATCCGGATGTCTATGGGATGATTGGCATGTTTATCAATACCTTGCCGGTACGTTGCTTCTTAGATGCAAGTGCTTCTTTTACAAAGCATCTGATTCAGGTAAAGCGGTTGTCCCTTGAAGCCTATCAAAATCAAGATTATCCTTTTGATAAGCTGGTTAATGCCATCGGAACAAGAGGGCGGACACAAGAAAATCCGTTGTTTAATGTAATGTTTAATCTTCAGGATAAAAATATGGAGGAAAAACAGCTTGACCATTTGCAGTTTGAGCATATTGACGTTGACTTCCATATATCCAAGTTTGATCTCACCCTAAATGCAGTTAGAGAACCCGATTGCATTTCTTTTGAACTGGAATATAATGCAAATATTTTTTCTGATGTGGCAGTGCAGAAGCTTGCTGGATATTATCTGTACATTATTGAACAGGTGTTAAATAAGAAGAATGTGGCAGTCAGGGAGATGCAATTGCTGCCGCCCAAGGAGCTTTCCCGGATTATTGAGTGGGGAACCGGAATGAATACAGAGTATCCGGATAACAGTAATCTGTATGAATTATTCAAAGAAAACATAGGTGATAAGGGTACGATAAATGGAATCATCGAAGATGAGAGGAGTTATACTTTTGCAGAACTGGATATTCAGATTTTAGCAATCGCAGGAAAACTATCTCAAATGGGAGTTAAGCCGGGAGACACAGTAGCAATATATTCGTCCTGTGACTTCTATATGATATCTGCCATGCTTGCAATCTGGAGGATTGGCGCTGTATATCTTCCCATAGACCCAGTAAATCCCATAGAAAGGGTGAATATGATTATCAGTGACAGTCGGTCGAAGGTGCTGATTGTCGAACCTGCTTTGCTTTCACCTGTTCTGTGTCAGAGGTGTACGGTTTTGAATCCACAGGATTGTAAATGGGATAGAGGGGAAACGCCTATATGGAATAAGATTAATGCTTCCGATACTGCATATATCTTATACACCTCCGGCTCAAGTGGAGTACCAAAAGCAGTAAAAGGAACCTACAGAGGCATGTTAAACCGTCTATATTGGGGATGGGATACCTATCCTTATGAAGTGAATGAGGTATGCTGCCAGAAGACTTCCCTGGGATTTGTGGATTCTTTGTTTGAGATAACTGGCCCTTTGCTGCAGGGAATTCCATTGGTGATTGTAAATCAGATGACGTTGAGGGATCCGTTTGCCTTTATTCAGTTGTTGAACAAACAGAAAATATCGCGGCTTACTGTCGTTCCGTCATTCCTGCGTATGTTGCTGGAGGCTATGAAAGACGACAGGAGGCAGACAGCATCTTTGAAGAGTATTGTATGCAGTGGCGAGGCTTTGTCGGCTGATATTGTAAATGCATTCTTCAGGATTCTGCCGAAAGTACGGTTGTTGAATTACTATGGTTCTACAGAGGTTTCGGCAGATGTTACTTGTCATGAAGTCAGTTGTGAGGACGGTAAAAGTCCCGGTATATCGATTGGAAGCCCAATTGCCAATACACAAATTCATATTCTGGGAAGGGATGGAAAACATGTACCGCTGGGAGTGCCTGGTGAAATTTGTGTATCAGGAGACAGTCTGTGTAACGGTTATGCCAATAGCGAGACTTTAAGCAAGGAGCGATTTACCATACTTAAGTGGCAGGACGCACAGGGAATACATGCTGTGCGTATCTATAAAACAGGGGATATCGGTCGGATAAATGAAAAGGGTCAGATTTTATATTGTGGACGCAGCGACAACCAAATTAAGATAGCGGGGCACAGAATTGAGAAAGGGGAAATTGAATTTGCTTTTCTTCAGTTGCCGGAGGTATCTCAGGTTGTGATCGAAACCAATATGCTTGATGCTGGAACAGAACAATTAATTGCGTATGTGGTACCCGAAAAAGACCAAAACTTTTTAACTGCCCAGGTAAAGGAAGTACTAGCAAGCAGGTTGCCGTCCTACATGGTTCCTTCCATCATTATTAAATGTGATGCTTTTCCGATGCTTCCGAATGGGAAAATTGACAGAAAGCAGCTTCCCATACCAAAATTCACTGTGGAAGAACGGGCAGATTTCCTGCCTCCACAAACGGATATGGAAAAAGACATCGCGAATATTTGGAGTGAGGTAATCCGTCAGGAAAAAATTAGTATCACAGATGATTTTTTAAATATTGGGGGAAATTCGTTAATGGCTATGCAGATTATCCTCAGGATTGAAGAAATCACAGGAATCAGTCTGTCATTAAAGGAAGTTCTCGATTACCGGACAATTCAGAATCTTGCTTTGTACATTGAGGACAAACTGATTGAAAAAGTTGATGCGGAGGAACTGGAAATGCTATTAAAAAATTTATAATGCGCTAATGATAAAAAAAGAGGAGCGTGGTAAAAATTGGAAAGAAAAAAACAGGATAAGACGGAAGGCTTGTCTAGTGAACAGAGAGCCTTGCTTCTGCAAAAAATTAGAGCAGGTAAAACCAATAAAATAGCAGCAGTGTCAACCATCAGCAGGAAACCAGAGGGAAGTCCGGCTGTGGCATCTTATGCACAGGAAAGAATATGGTTTCTGAATTATTTTATTGACAACAGGCAGGCCTATTATATTTCAAGAGTGTATAAGGTAAAGGGAAAAATGTCTGAATCCGTGTTAGAACAAAGTATTCAGGCTGTAGTAAAACGCCATGATGTTTTTCAGACAGTTTATGGAGAGAAAGACGGCAAAATTATGGTTGACTACCACAACAGCAGGTCATATCTGTTTTATACGAGAGACTTATGCGGAATTGGGGAAGTTGAGAAGGAGGAGCGTTGGAGAACGATAGCGCTGGAGGAATCGGAGCGGCCGTTTGATCTTCAGCAGGGTCCGTTGCTCAGAGTTTTTCTCATTCATTTGGAGGAAGATTCCCATGTGCTGGTTATTACCATGCACCATATCATTTCGGATGGCTGGTCAGTTAATCTTTTCCTGCAGGAGCTTACAGATGCATATGACCAACTCAGCAGCAATCGCAGGTGGGAGCGTGAACCACTAACATTGCAGTATGCAGATTATGTCTATCACAGCAGAATTGTAGATAGAGACGAAAATGATAAACGTTTGATAAAATTAAAAGGGATGCTTTCCGGGCATGATTTTAATCTGGATTTATCTTTTGGAAAGCAGCGCACTGGAGCACTAAGCTATCAAGGAGATATTTTACAGTTCTCGTTGGATAAGACACTTTCCCGAAAGTTAAGAGAGATGGCAAAGAAGGAACATATTACCTTATTTATGCTGTTGTATGCCATTTATCATCTCCTGCTGTCTCGCTATACGGGAAGCCAAGACCTTATTATTGGAATTCCCATCGCAAACAGAGAAGAGCGGGAGGTTGAGCAGATGATCGGACTTTTTGTCAACACGCTGCCCATCCGCTTCTGCCATGATCCAAATGAGACAGTTCGCGACATGCTGTTCAGACTAAAGCATACCGTGCTGGAGACTTTTTCTTGTCGACAGGTTCCATTTGATCGTTTAATAGATGCGCTTAATTTGAAAAGAGATATTGGTATGCCGCCGCTTTGCCAGGTTATGTTTGTCCTTCAAAATACACCAGCGCCGGCAATTGAGATTCGTGATATCCAATTTGAACCGGTAATACTTCACAATGGGTCAGCGAAAATGGATCTCACTCTGGAACTCTATGAGGACGATGAAGAATTATACGGATGGTTTGAGTATAATACGGATATCCTGACCCGGGAAATGGTTGCACAAATGAAAGAGAGCTTTGTGACGCTGGCTGAGGAAGTGATTAAAAAGAAGGAATATGCTGTCAAAGATCTTGATATTCTCTCTGAAAATCAGGAGACAATGCTTGATTCCTATAATTTAACAGAAAAAAATTATGGGCAGCTTCTCTGCCTGCATGAATATTTTCAGATGCAGGTGGAACGGACACCGGAGAATACTGCAGTGATTTTTCAGGGGGAGAAGGTCAGTTACTCTGAATTGAATGAACGGGCAAACAGACTGGCCTGTTATTTGCGGGAAAGGGGAACTGGACCGGAAAAGATGGTTGGCGTATGTATGGAACGCTCGGTGGAGTTAGTGGTAGGATTGTTGGGGATTCTGAAGGCAGGCGGTGCCTATGTGCCAATTGATCCTGAATATCCTCAGGAGAGAATCAGCTATATGATCAATGATTCAGGGGTGGAAATCATTCTGACCCAGCAAAGACTCAGAGAAAAATTAGATGGGTATCAGGGAGAGATAGTATTCATGGATGGGGAGATAGACCTATTTGACGGCTGCTCATCTGAAAATCTGCAGACAATAAACCGGACGGAGCATATGGCTTATGTGATCTACACATCGGGTACTACGGGAAAGCCTAAAGGTGTGATAAATCAGCATGATGGAATTGTCAACCGTCTGCTTTGGATGCAGGATGCTTTTGGGCTTGTAGATTCGGATCGGATTCTGCAGAAGACACCGTATAGTTTTGATGTATCTGTGTGGGAGTTTTTCTGGCCGCTGATGACTGGAGCTGCCTTAGTGCTGGCAGTTCCCCAGGGGCATAAGGATGCGGATTATTTGGCTGGGCTGATACAGGATGCGCAGGTAACTACCATACATTTTGTGCCGTCAATGTTAAAGGTTTTTTTGGAAACAGTAAAGCCTGGAGCTTGTGCCTCATTAAAAAGAATTATCTGTAGCGGTGAGGCACTCCCATATTTCGTAAAGGAACAGTGCAATGCTGCCTTTGAAGCCAGGCTTTATAATCTTTATGGTCCCACTGAAGCAGCAGTGGATGTTACATACTGGGATTGCAGACAAGAGCGCAAGGATAAGCTTGTTCCCATCGGCAAGCCAATTTCCAATATCAAGCTTTATATTACTGATGAGCAGATGAAGAGGGTGCCTCCGGGTATAATAGGTCAACTGTGCATTTCAGGAGTAGGAGTGGCAAGAGGATATTGGAATAAAGAGGACCTTACAAACGAGAAGTTTGTCCATGAAGTTTTTGCAGGGAAGAAGGTCAGACTGTATAAAACGGGGGATTTGGCACGGTATCTTACTGATGGAACGATTGAGTATATTGGCAGGACAGATCATCAGGTAAAAATAAGAGGCTTCCGGATAGAGCTTGCTGAAATTGAATCTGTGCTCAACCAGCTACCTGAGATACATCAGAGTATTGTGGTGGCAAAACAGTATCAGGGGAATCCTAGACTGGTGGCATATCTGGTAAAAGAAAAATGTGCGGTGATTGATAAGGGGCAGATTCGCGATTATTTGTTACAATATCTGCCTGAATATATGGTTCCCACCTTTATTATTTTTATCAATCAGGCGCCGCTGAGCCATAATGGAAAGCTTGATCTCAGTCAATTGCCTGAACCAGCTGTTGCGGGAGAAACGGAAAAGAAAGAACATTTGGCCCCGCGAACCAGAAAAGAATCAATAATGGCAGATATCTGGGCAGATATTTTACATTTGAAACATATAAGTATCAACGAAAACTTTTTTGAACTAGGTGGTGATTCCCTTCTGGCAATTCAGGTTGTATCCAGGGCACAAAAAGAGGGTCTGATGTTGACTATTAAACAGATATTTGAGTCAAAAACTTTGGAGCAGCTTGCTGCCTTGGCCCAGGAGGAAATGATTGCCGGAACAGAGCAGGAAGAAGGAAACGTGATGTCGTTGACTCCGATCCAGAGCTGGTTTTTTGCTCAGGAATTTGAGGTGAAAGATTATTATAACCAGTCTTTGCTGTTAAGGCTTCCTGATAAGGTAAACTCTGAACATCTGGGGCAGGCAATCCGTCTGGTAATCTTTCGCCATGAGGCATTGAGATTGTCTTTCAGAAAGGAAGGGGATGTATGGCTTCAGCAGTCTAAGCCTGCGTCAGAGTTGGAATTTGTATTAAAAAGGGTAAAATTTCAGGAAGAAACAGACAAGGCCCAACAGCTGCTTGATGAAACGAGAAAAGCAAATGGTAGTATTGATGTGGAATCAGGTAGACTGGTGGCATGTCTTTATGTGGAGTGGGGGCCGGAGGAAAAGCTGCTTTTTCTGACTATTCATCATCTGGCCATTGACGCAGTTTCATGGCAGATTATTATTGATGATTTGAATTATGCATATTCTCGGCTAGAGCAGTGCCAGGAGGTTATTTTTCCGCCCAAATCGGCATTTTTTCATCAGTGGGTAAAACAACTGGAGGATTATGCAAAATCGGAGGAGGTTGCCAAGGAAATACCGTACTGGAAAAAACAATTTTCTGGGCAGACCGTACATCTTACGAGGTGCCTGGATGGTCAGTGCTCAAAGGACATAATAGGAAACCAACAAAGTCATGTAACTTGTCTGGATGAGGCGATGACAGAAGTACTGTTGAACCAACTGCCTGTAAAAAACAAAGTTCAGCCCCAGCATGTATTAATGAGTGCATTGTTGATGGCTCTGGGAAGACTGCAGGGAGCCGGGCAGATCAGGGTGGATATGGAGAGCCATGGGCGTGAAGAGTTTAATGGAACCATCAATATTTCCGGGACTGTAGGTTGGTTTACGGCTCTGTATACCCTTGCTTTTCCGCTTTTTGAGGAAGGAGATTCCTGTGAGAATATTTTGTATACCGTAAAAAATATTATGGAAAGTGTTCCAGGCAACGGTATTGGTTTTGGTCTGCTGAAACATTTGCGGTCAGAAGAACTGCCGGAACTGTCCGGCATAGAGGATGCGGTGGAAATTCAATTTAATTATCTGGGTAAAGTGTTGACGGGAGTACTGCATCCCGGAGTGTTTTCTCTGTCGGAGCGTGAGACAGCCCCGATGAGGGCAGGAAAAAATAAAAAGGTTTATCCGCTGGAAGTTAATGGTGTAGTTCTAAATGGGACATGTAATGTTGAATGGATATACAGTCCCTCCCTTTTCCCGAAAGCATATATTATGCGGTTGATTCGTCAGTTTGAGCATTGCCTTTATGGGCTGATTAATGATGTGGTCAATCATACTGGCGTGGCTATTTATACTCCTTCCGATTTTCCGTTAGTAAAGCTTCAGCATAATGTGTTGAAAATGCTTGCAGACAGTGGAGAGGAAATTGAAGCGATCTATCCTCTGACAGCCATGCAATCAAAAATTCTGGCTCACAATTTGATGGACCGAAAGAACTGTGTACAGCATCTTATCTGTGGATTTGAGGGTGAATTGAATGAAAAGTGGATGAGACAGTCCTGGCAGGATGTTATGGACCGGCATGAAATATTGAGAAGTGGGATACAATGGAGAAAAATGAAGGAGCCGCTGCAGATTATTTACAGAGAGAAAAAGGCAGAGGTTGTCCTATTTGAAAATCCGGGAGAGGTTACATTGAAGCATGCAGAGGATGTTCTTGCGTTGATACAGGACAGCCTTCCCAAGCGTTTTGTGGTTGAACAGGCCCCACTGTGGAAGGTTACTATAATGAATGAAAGCCGGAATAAGAGTTGGCTTGTATTCAGCTATTATAATTCTTTGTTTGACAATTGGAGCTGCTCAGTAATATTTGACGAGTTTTTTGCTCAATATGAAAAATATCTGAAAGGGGAGAAAACACAAGGCAGAGAGAGAACCTCATTTTCTTCTTATTTAAAATGGCTTCAAAGGAAAGATACAGAGGCAGAAAAAGCATTTTGGAGCAAGGAGCTAAGCAATCTTCCAGAAGTGGATTATCTGCCGATTAATCGACTGGGAAGGGCGGGACAGCAAGCCTTTAAGCCAGACAGTGTGAAACGGATATTAGAATTGTCGGATACAAGTATTCTCCAAGCGTTTGCTGTCAGGCATTCTATTACCCTGAATACACTAATGCAGGGTGCATGGGCGCGTGCCCTGATGACCTTAACGGATAACGATAGAGTGCTGTTTGGCATATTGACTTCCGGCAGAACTGCACAACTGCAAGGGATAGATAATATGGTTGGGGTGTTCGTCAATATTCTTCCGGTGGTGGTTTCTATAGAGAAAGAATTAATAACATTGGAGTGGCTGAAAATGCTTCAGGAAAAACTGCTGCGTATAAGTGAATTTGAATATCTGACGGAAGAACAGATTGCTGACTACTCTAATCTTTCTTTGGAGGATTATAAAATGATTAATCTGGAACGGACAAGCGTATATGTGACATCGCCGTCCCAAAATATTTTTAGCGGAGATAAAAATATGGATGGAGGTCTTTTCCTGAGCGAATTTTATAATACCCAAAGATTGAATGTCCCACTACGCCTTTATGTCACACCTGGTAGGAACTTGAAGCTTGAGTTAAAATTTAATGTAGCCTGCTATGAGAGACAGGATATAGAAAAACTTATGGATGAACTGCTGATACAATTGCAAAAATTTATGGAGGACAGTTGTGAACGGTTAAAGTATGAGGAAAGTGGAATTTGAGATGGAACAATTATATTTACAAATACAGCAGGACTTGCTTGCAATTGCCAAGGAACATGCGAGCCTGCAGCATAAGGCTTGGAAACAGAGTCAGCATAAAGGTATAAATTCATACTATATCCAGGAGAAATATGTAAAAGGTCTGATAAGAGCCTATAAGGAACGGTTTAAACAGTTGTGTGCAGAGCAGAGGTTTGAATTGACTAGAATGCTGTATCGTTCCCGGAATGAGGAGCAGGCAACTGTTGCCTTAGCCTTGCTGGTAATGAATAAGAGACATATTCTTCCGACAAAGTATTCATTTCTGTCTTCCTGTGTACAGAGCTTTAACAGTTGGGCATCCGTAGATGCTTTTTGCATTCACATTGTTCATGATCTGCTGGTTCAGTATCCTGAGCAGACATTAAAACTGATTACCAGATGGAGCATGGCAAAAAGTCCATGGAAGAGGAGGGCAAGCATGGTGGCGTTTACAAAAGCCATCGGAAAAAGCGGAAATTTTATAGAAGAGATGTTGCTTGTCTCCCAGACGCTTCTTGATGATCCGGAAGAACTGGTGAAAAAGGCTGTAGGGTGGGCTCTTAAGGATCATTTACAGGCAGACAGAAAAAGGATTATTGAGTATACGATTGCATTAAAAAGAAATGGCAAATCACCAGTGATTACCAATTATGTCATGCGTTATATGAATGACAGGGAAAAACAATATATTCAGGAGGAGATAAGGGCATATGAATACAAGAGAGAAAATTGTTGAAATTCTCGCGAGGCTGACAGAAAATGAGGAACTCAAAGAACACTTAAAAGAAAGTTCGGATTTGACAGATATTGGAGTAAATTCAATGTTTTTTATAAAGCTGGTTGTAGAATTAGAGGATGAATTTGATATAACCTTTGACGATGAAAAGCTGGACTACGAAAGTTTCTCAGATTTGGATGAATTAAGCATTTATGTCGATTCACTGAAAATGAAGTAGGGAGAGGGGCGGCTATGTTTATCGATACATTTTTGAGACATCTCTGGAAACCGGTACGGCAGGAATATGAAGCCGCTTATAAGATGGCAATGGAAAAGACGGCGGAGGAAATATATTGCATATATGCGGATAATAAAATGACATACTATCAGTATCCGGGAGTGAATATGAATATGTTACCGACCTGCGGTTGTTCCCACCGGTATGATGGGAAAAGAATGAGCGGTTGCAGCATGTGTAATTACCATTCAGAATTTGCACGGGCCCAAGGGGGTCTTAGGGCACTGCGGGAGAAAAAACCGGATTTATATGCACAGCTTATCTGTCAGGTTTTTTCCAATGGAAGAGGGAAAAAGCCTCAGCCCAATATATGTGAGCTATTGACAGGGTACAATACATTTGACACGGTTGAAGTTCCGACAGAAATGTTTGAACAATTTTATGATGTTGAGAAGCTTTTTTCGACCCGTCCATTTAAAATCATTGTTGAGGTCAGAGCGAATGATGTCAGCGAAGAAAAGCTGTCACTTTTAAAACAATATGTGCCCAAACACACACGTGTATGTATAGAAATGGGAGTGGAAATAGGCAATGACTGGTTTCGGAATCATTGGATAAATAAAAATATCACGAATGAAGAGATTGAGGCGGCGATACATAAAATTCATGAAGCAGGTTATACAGCAAACTGTGATATATTATTAGGCATTCCGGGTATTCCGGAAGAATTGTCTATCCAGCTCTTTGAGGAAACTGTTTTTTGGTTAGATTCAGTGGGAACTGACGAAATTACTGTTGCTCCGTTAAATCGGAAAAAATACACACTCCAAGGATATCTTTATGAAGAAATGCAGGAAAACAAAGATTTACGTGATGCTGGAATTGTCCAGGGAGAGCATACAGGACTGCCGTGGCTATTTTCAGTTATGGAGGGATTATATAGAATATTCAGTAAAAAGTGTTCTTTAAGTGAGAAAGTATATTTAATTCAATTGTCTGAGAATACTAATTCTATAGGAAATACATTGGCATATAATACTGAACGGAAATGTACCTGCGACAAAAGAATTTTTGATTGCCTCCTAAATTTTCAGAAAAATAAAGATGTTTCAGCACTGCTTCTGTTTTGGGAAAAAATGAAGAATGAGCCCTGTCAATGCTATCAGGATTATCAAAAGCTACTGGCAGTGCAGAAAGAAGCTGGAGGAGCTAAGGATATTATACGGTTGGTTGCAAATGAAATTCAGAAGAAAATTGAAAGTGAGAGCGCGGATGTGTACTTTCCTGATATTGAGGATGAATTGAGTCAACTAAACGTTTAGGGAGGAAGCATATAATGGGAAAATGGATTTGTAATTATCATAACTTAAGTCAATCTGGTTATCCAATATTTTGTTTACCTTATGCTGGAGCAGGGGCATCAATCTATCGGAACTGGCAAGCGGTAGTCGGACGGAATATCAGTATATGTCCGATACAGCTTCCTGGGCGGGAAGAGCGTATCGTAGAGCCTATGCCCGGAAATATTCATGAATTAGTTGCTATGATTTATGACGGAATAAAGGATCAACTAAAGGAATCTTATTCCCTGTTTGGACATAGTATGGGAGGAATCTTGGCATTTGAACTGATTTTGAAGTTGCAGGATGAGGGAAAGTTGTTGCCAGATATACTGTTTATGTCTGGGTCATCCATTGAAAGAAACAGGGAAGGTGTACGAGTAGGGGAAATGGATAATGCTGAACTGACAAGATATTTGTGGGATAATGGAGGAACGGATAGGGAACTGCTTCAATGCAAGGAGTTTCGTGATTGTTATTATCCGATTATTCGGGGAGATTACCGTATGCTGGAATCCTATCAGCCTTCCGGGAGAAAAATTAACTGCCCTATTTGGGCATTTGCAGGCAGCTTAGACCGAGAAGTACCGATATATTTAATTGAAAATATGAGTAAATACACCGATGACTTCAATATACAATTTGTTACAGGGGACCATTTTTTTATACGTTCAGCTGCAACGGAGATCGGGAAGTCAATTAGACAGGTGGCGTGTGATCTTTTGTTGATAAGCGAATAAGAAACAAGGTGTTATGCTATATATCGGGTAGTATGTAGAATGTGTCATAATGTACCTTCTTGCAATTCGAAATATAGTTTCCAAACACAAGTGCTCGCTTTCGCTACAAGAAGCAAAAGTAAACTGTAAATTGTCGTATGTTTGTCAACTGAATTTTGAGATACTACAAATTGTAGGATTACAATACATATTGGACAGTTGAGTAAAAAGGATGAAGGATAAGGTCTCATCGGTTAAAGTTGAGTTACCACACAACAACTTGACGAAAGAGGGCCATATCCTTCATGAGCAAGAGTATAACACAGGACATGGCGTATCGGTAATCTTTGATGAAATATGCCGAGAAACACGGTGTCAGCCGTGCCAGCCGAAAGTACAACAAAAGCTGGTCGTATATCTACTTCTGGAAAGCCCGGTGGAACGGAAGCGTAGAATCTCTGGCTTGTCAGTCCCGGCGTCCTCACAGCCATCCCAATCAGCACACAGAGGCAGAGCTAAAACTGATCCGGGATATGCGCCGCCGTAACCCAGGTCTGGGCATGGTTGAACTGTGGCACCGACTGCGGCAGCGAGGCTATACCCGCCACCCGGAGAGTCTGTTCCGGGTCATGCGGAAACTGGGGCTGTTTCCTGCGGTCGAGAAGAAGAAAGTCTACAAGCCCAAGCCTTACGAGCAGATGACCTATCCCGGCCAGCGGGTTCAGGTGGATGTGAAAATAGTGCCCCGCAGGTGTATCACTGACCCGGAGTTGCGGCTGTTCCAGTACACCGCTATTGATGAGTTTACACGTCTGCGCTTCCTCGCTGCATACCCAGAACAGAGCACTTATTCCTTTGCTGATTTCCTGAAAAATGAAGTGCTATAATAAAGTTGTAACGAAAGTGGCTAATAAGATCCCGTCTTTGACAGTTGTTGGAAGAAAAAATCGCTGTATCCCTTGTATTTATTGGGCTACAGCGATTTTTACCGTTGTCACGAACTATAGTAATTTATTCCTTCCCCTTACTTTTTTTCTGGATTGTTCTCATTTTACTTTTGGTTATAAATTGATAGTCTGTCCGGAATCCGCAGACCTCATGAAGAGCATCTGTAATCGCTTCCCGCCGGTACAGCGGAATGAATCCTTGTTCCTGTATCTCGGCAAAGTTCATTGCTTTTAGTGTGTCTAATAGTTCCTCACAGGTGTATTTCAAATCCAGTTTTTTCTCTAGGTAACGGTAGATGGTTAATGCAAGGAAACAGATCAGGAAATGGGCCTTGATCCGGTTCTCTTCCCGTAAATAAACCGGCCTTGCACAAAAATCTGTTTTCATGATCCGGAAGCATTCCTCGATCTGCCATCTGCCTTCGCTTATTTTTAAAAGCTCACCGACCTCATCATCCAAAAGATCCGTGCATACTGCATAGAGTCCATCATACTGTGTCTCTTCCGCTATCTTATCCTCATCCAGATACTGCCTGATATCCGCAGCTTCCCCATCTTTTGTAACAGCTATCTTTCCAATGAAACGTGCCGGGTCATTCGGGTTCTTCCGGTTCTTTTTTGCCTTTCCCGAATCCAGCATGCTTTGTGCCCGCTCCACCTGTTTGTTGCGGATGGATTTCTGATATAAGGCATACTTGGGGGAATAGGTTATGATCAGGCGCTGGTGCAGCTTTTTTGTGGTATACGGTTCGTCCTTGTAATAAAGCCCTTTGTCATCTTCCGGAAGTTTTGTGATATCGACAGGTTTGTCATCGGGGACACGTTTAAACCCCTGCGGGTTCAGCGCCCACTCTTTTTCTTCTTTCTTCAGCTTTTTGATTGACTGGGTTACGATATAAGCCCGTTCTCCCATATGGTTGTATTTCCGGATAGCTTCCGAGCCCAGCCCTGCATCGCTGCAGTAAATAAATTTCTGGCATCCGAACTCCCCAAGGACTTTCTTCTCCAGAGGCTTCAGGGATGTCTGCTCATTTGCGTTTCCGGGGAAAAGGGAAAATGCAAGAGGAATCCCGTCCCCATCCATGAACAGCCCCATTTGAATGATTGGGTTGGGCCTGTGTTCCTTGCTCTTTCCGTATTTCCTGCTGCCGTCTTCCTGTTCGATCTCGAAATAATAATTTGAGCAGTCATAATAAAGGACCTTATCATTCCTATGTCCCAGGAAATGGCTGTTTTTATAGACTTCGGCCTGGAGCATGTCGCATTCCGCACCAAGGACATCCAATGCACGGTAAATGTCATGAAGCTGATAAGAAGGTTTTTCCAGGAATTCCGATGCGGCCTTAAAGGAAGAACGCTTGCTGCAGGGCTCCAGGATCCTTGCATAGATCAGGTCAGAAAGGATCGCATTGATGTCGTATTTAAATTTATATTTTTGTTTCAGCTTCCGACAGATCTGATGCACCTGCATCTGGTAATAAACGGATTGCAGGAAAAGATATCCACCGCGGAAAAAGGTTTGCTTATTATAATCCAGGTGTCTGTCAGCATGAAAGGGGATCAACACCGTTTTTTCTTCTTTTTCTTTTTTGTATTTTTCAGTTTCAATTTTTACTTCGTTTTTTGCCCATATGAGGACATCATCTCTTGTTGGGCCATGCTCAACTAAAAGCTGTTCTAAAGTTCCAAGTTTGCGGACAATCATGGAAGAGGTACATCCGTTAGCCTTTACATAAGATTTGCAGATATAGAATGATTCTGCATTTTTGGATTTGGAAATATGAAGATTCATCTATTAACCCTCCTATATCCCTTATTATACCATACAATAACATAAAATAACATATATAAAACCAAAAAATTTGACATAAAAAAAGCAGGTTTTATGCGGCCTGCAAGTACTTTTCTTGTTATTCAACTGTTAAACTCCCGTTCAATGCTTTTTTCTTTATCCATCCCGGAGCTTTCCGGTAAAGCCAGATTAACA
>ERZ826396.677-NODE-677-length-47200-cov-3.344130_pt1 | contig 47200 bp, 43 predicted proteins | sample MGYA00519926_ERZ826396 | MGnify/ENA primary metagenome ERZ826396 (study PRJEB31778, sample SAMEA3449230) | human gut metagenome | biome: human gut; feature: human-associated habitat; material: faeces | place: United Kingdom | collected 2010/2012 ... | reverse complement strand
TTAGGCGGCGGTGCCGGCCGCCTGGGCCGCTGGCCGGAGGTAGAGCTGATATCCCGGCTACCGCTATCCTTTTTGCGGTTTGGATCCCGATTGCTGGAGCTATAAATATCTTCCATCCGATGATTCATCCTTTCCACGAGGAGGTTACAGATCAATTCTTTTTTTATTTTACATCATTCGCCCTTTTGATACAATCTTTTTTGAGAAACTTAAAAATTGCCAGCGCTTTTGGCGGCGGTACCACTTCGTTTCCCACTGGCTTGGGTATTGTTATTTTGCCGGTTTGCTGATAAAATGGAAGCACAAACGGCCCGGAAGGAAGGCATGATGTTTATGAAAGCAAACAACCTGATCGACCTTGACCAGCTCTCCCATGCGGAAGTGCAGGAATTGATTACTCTGGCTGGAGAGATTCGCAAAAACTCGGCGTGGTATATGGACGCCTGCCACGGCAAAATTATGGCGACGCTTTTTTACGAGCCCTCCACAAGGACGCAGATGTCTTTTCAGGCGGCAATGCTCCGCTTGGGGGGGAAGGTGATTGGGTTTGATAATCCTGGAAATTCATCTGTTTCCAAAGGGGAGAGCTTGAAGGATACTGTGCGGATCATCAGCAACTATTCCGATTTGATCGTTATGCGCAACCCCCGTGAGGGCGCGTCGCTGGCGGCGTCGCTTTATTCGCGTGTTCCCGTGATCAACGCGGGCGACGGCGGGCATTTACATCCAACGCAGACGCTGACGGATCTTGTAACGTTATCTTATGAAAAAGGAAGGCTTACAAATCTCACCATCGGCTTGTGCGGCGATATGAAAAACGGGCGCACGGTGCATTCGCTCATCAAATGCCTTTCGCAGTATGAGGGTAACCGGTTTGTGCTCATTTCCACGCCTCAGCTTCAAATCCCGCAGTATATCCGCGATGTGCTCCATGCCAACAACTGTCCCTATGCCTGCTTAGATAGCCTCGAAGCGGCGATCCCGGAGCTTGACGTGCTCTATATGACCCGCATCCAGCAGGAGCGCTTTTCCTCCCCAGCGGAATATGAAAAGCAGAAGGGTGTGTATGTGCTCGACCGGGAGAAGCTGCGTGGCGCAAAGAAAGATTTGCGCATCCTTCACCCTCTGCCGCGTGTGGATGAGATCACTGTGGATGTGGATGACGACCCGCGCGCAAAATATTTCGAGCAGGGAGAATACGGCATGTATGCCCGCATGGCGCTGATCTTAGAAATGCTCCGGAAGAGCTCCGGTGAAGTACCGCCCAGAAAACATGGCACGCACCCGGCAAGCTGCCAAAATCCGCGCTGTATCACAAAGACGGAAGCGTATCTGCCGCATTTGTTCCGGGAGGAGGGAGGCATGCTTGTCTGCCAATACTGTGATGAACGCAACCTTATCTGAAAAAAAGGAGCTGCTCGTTCTCTTCTGCTCGCCGCACCGGGCAGGCAATACGGGTAGGCTTTTGAAAGCGTTTTTAGACGGCTTGCCGCCGGAGGTCACCGTGACGGTCTACGATGCATACAAAGAGCGCCCGGGGCCTTGTGTAGATTGCGGCTATTGCTCTAAAAAACAGGGTTGCTCCAAACGGGACCTTGACGGCTTTATGGAGGCGTTTGAACGGTCGGATTATTTTGTAGTTGCCGCTCCGGTTTACTATAATGCGCTGCCCGCGCCGGGCAAGGCGGTGCTCGACCGCTTTCAGCGGTATTTCAGCGCGCGTTTTTCTTTGGCAATTCGCCCCCCTGTGCAAAAGCCAAAGCGCGCCGCGCTGCTGCTGACTTGCGGCTCCAGTGAAACAGCGGGCTTCGCGGCAATCCGCAGCCAGATGAAGCGGGCGTTTACGGTGCTGCACACGGCGCTTGCAGGCTGTGTTTTCGTAAAGGAGACGGATCGCTTCCCGGCGGGGCAGGAAGCCATGCGGCGCGCGAAGCGCCTTGCGTATAAGCTCACGGGCGACGGCAATACTAACTGAAACAAAAGAAAGAGGGAATCGGCCATGGCTGTTACAACCGTTACGATTGATAATTTCAAAACAGAGGTGCTTGATGCAAAGGAGCCTGTGCTCGTAGATTTCTGGGCGGAGTGGTGCAATCCCTGCCGGATGCTTGCGCCCGTGGTAGAGTCGCTCTCCGGCGAATATGAGGGGAAGGCGCGCTTCTGCAAGGTGAACATTGATGAGGCGAGCGACCTTGCCATGACCTATGGTGTGATGAGCATCCCAACTCTGGTGATTTTTTTCGGAGGGCAGGAGAAAGAACGCGTTGTTGGGCTTCAAAATGCCGAGAAGCTGCGTGCGTTTATCGACGGGCAGTTGTAATTTTGAAGGATCAGAATGGGGAAGGCATACGCGCTGTGGGCAACGTGTATGCCCTTTTTTATTATGCTGCGTTCGCCCACAGGCAAACGGAAAACAACGTGCTTAGTTACCGTTGCCACACGGCGTAAAGAGATACGCATCGCTTACGCAAGCAGATGGTTGCCGGCTATTTATTTTTCTCAAGCAAGGAGGCGCCCCACATGCAAATGGATCAGATCTTCCGCCCACTGACCTCATCGCCGTTCCGGAGGGACGATACATACACCGAAATTCTGCCGTGCGAAGCGCTCCGACCGTATATTTGTTGCTTCTGGGGCACCTCCCAGCCGTTGCAGACGTGTGACGCCGCCTGTGAAAGCCTTGTCACGCCGGATACCTGCATGGATATTCTGATCGATCTTGATTACACACGGCAGTCGCTCTCGAGCCGGTTCGTTGCGATTGACGACCGCGCGTTTTTGGCCCGAGGCAACGGCACAGGCCATCTTGTCGCAACATTTGCCGTTCGGTTTTACGCTTGGGCGGTTCCCTTGTTTTCCGATGAATCCATGGTGCAGGTGCAAAACGGCTTTTTTAACGCGGATCGTTTTTTTCCGGCTTTGACACGGCAATTGGAGGCGATGCTGCCCTGCGTAGATTCGCTGGAGGAGCGCGTCCGTTTTGCGCAGCAGTATCTTTTGGAAACTCTGCGGGAGCGGCGGAAAAAACCTGCTGTGATGAACGCTATTCATTCGATTCTGAAACAGGAAGGGCGAGCCGCTCTCTCTGAAGCGGCGGCCTATGCCTGCGTCAGTCCCCGACAATTGGAGCGGCTTTTCGGGGAGCTGGTAGGCGTATCTCCTAAAAAATTTGCAGGGCTCGTGCGCTATCAGCAAGTGTGGCGCGCCGTGTTGTTCGAGCGGGATTTCAATGTGCAGGATGCGGTGCACCGCTTTGGGTTTACCGATCAATCCCATCTGCTGCGGGATTTTAAGCGATTTCATTCGCTCACGCCTACGCAGGCGCGGGCATATGCGCTCGGTCAGCGTGGGGTGCGGTAAATATGTCGCTTTTTTACAATCCGTTTGTTTCTCTTTGGGTTAAAATAGGCATATCCAAATGAGAAAGGGAGATTGTTACAAATGAAACTTACCAATCAGGATTTTGACGCCATCCGCCGCTGGATGCACCGTAACGCAAGACCGTTGGATTTGGCACGCTGGCAATATCATTTCGAAAGCGGCTCGGCCGAGGCCGTGCTCCAATCGCTTTCCGCTTATCAAAATGAGGATGGCGGCTTCGGCCATGGCCTGGAGGCCGACTGCTGGAATCCCGCGTCCGCGCCGATGCAGACTTGGGCGGCGGCTTGCATCCTTCGAGAGCTAAACGCCCCGAAGGAGCATCCGATTGTAGCCGGGATTCTGCGCTATCTCGGCAGTGGCGCACATTTTGTGGATGGATTGTGGCAGGGCGCGATTCCATCGAACAACGATTTCCCCCACGCGCCGTGGTGGACGTTTACCGAGCGGTCAGGGGAAGATTGGGGTTATAACCCGACGGCGAGTCTGGCGGGGTTTGTTCTGCAATATGGAGTGTCGGAAAGCGCGCTTTACAAGAAAGCGGAAGGGATCGCAAAGCGGGCCGTCGCGGATTTTATTGCGGGCCGCACAAAAACGGACGATATGCATGAGGTGAACGTCTTTTGGGAGCTGCTCGCCTCCTGCAAGGCGGCGGGCAGGATAGATTTGTTTGATGAATCCGCATTTGGGCAAACGCTCCAACGCGCGGTGCGCGCGCTCATCGGCACGGACCCGCAGGCATGGGCAACCGGCTACGTTTGCACGCCTTCCCGGTTTATCCGCTCTCCGAAAAGCCCGTTTTATCCCGGGAGCGAGAGCCTGCCGGAGCAGGAATGCGATCAGATGATACAGGGCCGCAACGCGGATGGCGTGTGGGAGATTACTTGGAGCTGGGGCGCGTATGAGCGGGAGTTTGCCATCGCCGAAAACTGGTGGAAGGCGAACCTTGTCATTGAAAACCTGCTTTTCCTACGCGCCTTTGATTGTATCGAAACAAAAAGATAGGTTTCAAGCTTCGCGTTTTGCGCTTTTCGAGCGTGAAACGCGGTAAGAGCGAATTCCTTATTGATATTCTAGTTTTGCCAAAACCGCATAACCGCGGTTGGGAGCAATAGGGAGATTATAAAAATGAAATATGAATTTGGAGCGGAAAAGCCCGAACAGTTTCGGCAATATTGGCCGGGGCAGTATGATTTCTTCTCCTACATGGAATATGCCTGCGCCATTCCGCAGCCGCTCTTTGCAATCACAACGCGCAAGGCGGATGGAAAGCCCAACATCAACTTCCACTCCTGGAGCTGCTTTCAGGGGGATAAGGGCGGGTTCTTCGCCATCTTGGCCGGCCTGTGCCAGCATACGCACACCTATGAGAATCTCCGGCGGGATGGGGCGTTCTGTGTAAACTTCCTCTCCAAGCACTATTATGATGCGCTGATCCGGACGGTTGAGCACAACGGGCCAGCGGAGGATGAGTTCGCCGTGGGCGGCTTCATCGAAGAGACGGCGCGGACTGTGGCCGTCCCCCGCATTGCGGAGAGTTTTCTCACGCTCGAATGCAAATGCGAACGGATAGAGGATTTATCCGGCGAGGGGCTGACTGCAATGGTAATCGGCCGCGTGACCCACATGGCGATGGCCGAGGATTATGCGAAAGGCTTCGAAGATCAAAAATATTCGGGGAACGGTTTTTTCTATCTCATTCACACGCCTAAGGATTTAGAAACGGGCGAGGGGAATCATATGGGAATTGCAACGCTCTGTCCGGAACGGAAAGAATAAAAATGCGCAAGAATGCGCGAGGAGGCCCTAAATGCTGGAGAAAGAAAAGCTCACGGCACTACGCATGCGTCGGCAATGCCTGTCCGCTCCTGCGGACAAAGAGGAATACGACCGGCTCTATCGTGACACGTCTCCGGTGCAGAACGTTTACTTTCACGGCTTCGGCCAGCCGCCGTGCATAACGTTCCGCGCAGATTTTGATGATTTGGAATATAATCGGGTGCGGCAGAAGCAGCGCATTTTGGTCAAGGGCCGTTTTCAAAGCGGCAACGTCGGCTTTATCGAGGCGGAGGAGCTGGAGCTTTTTGCGGGCCTTTACCGCAAGCCGTACAAGCCCTCTCCCACGCAGGAGATGCTTCTTGCGCTCATCCGGAGGGAGGGGCCCATGAACATTGCCCTGATGAAGGAGATGACAGGCCTTCTGGTGAAGGAGATCACGCCCGCCCTGCACAAGTTGCAGGCCGCCTTTTTTATCTTTGAGGATCAGCCGGACGGCGAGTGGGATCGGAGCTGGATGCGCTTTGAGGAGATGTTTCCTAACGTGGATGTAGAGCGATATTCGCGGCAGGAGGCGCTTAGGATCGTTTTGCGGCGCTTTGCATACCGATATGTCCGCTTCACGGCTATGGAGGCGAAATCTTTCTATGGCTTGCCGGAAAAGGAGATTGTGCAGGCGGCACAGGCGCTCGCGCAGGAGGGTGTGTTTATAGCAGATGGCGACGGCTGGCTGCTCGCCTCTGACTTTGCGCTTTTGCAGCGAGAAACCTTTACGCCGTTTTTCGGCGTATTCACGCTGCACCGCAATGATTTTCTCGTCAAGTGCAATGAATACTGGCTGAAAACGCAATTTTGTAGGCCGGATGCGGACGTGTTGCAATACCTACTGATAGACGGCCGTTTTCAGGGCGCGGTAATGGGGCGTTTCCGATATGGACCCTATGAGATTGAGAACATTGCGCTGACCCTGCCGGAGGCGGAGGCGCATGCGCGCCGGGTGGAGATTCTCGCGGCGGTGGACCGCATCAACCCTCATAAGGAAAGCCCCGTCATGCGCTATTGCGGTGTGCCGCTTTGAGCTTTCAAAGCGAAAAAGAAAAACAATTTGCTGATCGACTTGCCGCCTCGTCTGCTTTGACGGGGCGGTTTTCTATTTGCGCAAGATGTGTGATTTTGACTTGCGGACAACCACCATTCGTAGTATAATAAAAAGAATCATGGGGGATTTTACCCCTGTGAAGATCGTTTGAATGCGGAGGAAACCGGCTTGCTTCAAAATGCGGAAAAAATGGATCAGCCTGTAAAAACGCAGGCGGAATATACAGCCCTACTGCACACGGTGCTGGGCGCCCGCTATGGTGATGCGCCGCGCGCCTTTGTGCACACATACGGGTGCCAGGGTAATGTGGCGGATGGCGAACGCATCAAGGGCATGCTTGCCGAGATGGGTTATCTATTTACGGATACTGTGGAAAGCGCAGATCTGGTGCTCTATAACACCTGTGCTGTGCGTGAGCACGCGGAGGATCGCGTGTTCGGCAACGTCGGCGCGCTGAAAAATCGAAAGGCCGCTCGGCCAGGCATGGTCGTCGCCCTGTGCGGCTGCATGATGCAGCAGCCCCGCGTGGCGGAGAAAATCCGCAGGAGTTACCCGTTTGTCGATCTTGTATTCGGTACATATGTGATTCATCGCCTGCCGGAGCTTCTATACCGGACCCTCTGCGGTAGGAACCGCGTGTTCGAGCTGCCGGATGAGGCGGGCAGCATCACAGAGGGGCTTCCCGTTGTGCGAGATAGCAGCTTCAAGGCGTTTTTGCCCGTGATGTACGGCTGCAACAACTTTTGCAGCTACTGTATCGTCCCTTATGTGCGCGGCCGCGAGCGCAGCCGCATGGTGGAGGCCGTGCTGGAAGAGGCGCGCTCCCTCGTGGAAGCGGGTTACCGCGATATCACGCTTTTGGGGCAAAATGTGAATTCCTATGGTAAGGATTTAGAAACGCCTGTTCCCTTCGCGCAGCTTTTGCGTGAGATCAACGCCATCCCCGGCGATTTTCGAATTCGTTTCATGACCTCCCACCCCAAGGACTGCACACGGGAGCTGCTTGACGCAATGGCGGATTGCGAAAAGGTTGCAAAGCATCTGCATTTGCCCTTTCAATCCGGCAACGATCGAGTTTTAAAAGAGATGAATCGCCGCTATACGCGAGAGCAGTATCTTGAGCTGATCCGCTATGCGCGCCAAGTTATGCCGGAACTCTCCTTGACGAGCGACGTGATCGTCGGGTTTCCTGGCGAAACGTATGAAGCGTTTCAAGACACGTTGTCACTCGTGGAGAAGGTCGGCTTCACCTCCCTGTTCACATTTATCTTTTCTCCGCGCGAGGGAACGCCCGCTGCCAAAATGCCCGACCCCGTTTCCCGGGAGGAAAAGGGCAGATGGTTCCGCGAATTGACCGATTTGCAGGAGCGCGTTGCCAGCGCGCGCAATCAAAAGCTGCTGGGCAAGCGGTTTCGTGTGCTTGTGGAGGGGCCGGGCAAAAAAGCAGGCCTTCTGGCCGGGCGCACAGAGGGCAACCTCGTGATCGAATTTCCAGGCGGCGATTCACTGATTGGCGAGTTTGTGGAGGTTGTGGTAACAGAGGCGCTCGCGTGGATATTACGCGGCCAAATGGAAATATGACAAAGTCATATTTCCATTGTGAAAATCGCTTGCAGGCTGAACGCCTGCATTCTGCAAGCCTGCGGGCTTGTAGAACCGCTTATGGAATAAAATTCCGCGTTTTATAGCGGCAGGCATTCCGCCAGGAAAAGTTAGATCCAGCATTCTTCTGTTCGATCAGAGCAGTTGAAATAAATTAAATTCATTTTAAGGAGATTTCAATGGACATTATCAAAATGGCGCGTGAACTTGGCGCAGCAATTCAGCAGGACGAACGTTATCTGAATTTCAAAAAGGCCCGTGAGGCAAACGAAGCGGACAAGCCCCTCAACGACCTCATCGGCGAGCTTAACCTGATTCAGATGAACTATCAGCAGGAAGCGCAGAAGGAAGAGCCCAGCGAAGAAAAAATGCAGGATTTTGATCAGCAGTTCCGTGCGATTTATGCACAGGTGATGCAGAATCCCAACATGGTCAATTACGAAGTAGCCCGCAAGGAAGTGGATGGGATGATGAACTATCTCATGCAGATCTTGACCCTTTGTGTCAATGGAGAAGATCCGGCCACCTGTGAGCCGAAGGAAGAGCATGATTGCGGCGGCAACTGCTCCGCTTGCAGCGGCTGCTGATAGAGCGCAGGAGGGGGGGCCGTTTTGCGGCCTCCCGTTTTCAAAAGAAAACGACTGATTTGAAGCAGGGGGGCGCAAGCCGGCCGCTTCCTTGCGCATGTGTGAAAGAAAGGGATGGTTTACCCCATATGGCACCGTTAACGCCGATGATGCAGCAATATCTGGAGGTTAAGCAGCAGTATCCCGACGCCATTCTGATGTTTCGACTGGGCGATTTTTATGAGATGTTTTTTGAGGATGCGAAAACCGCCTCGCGCGAATTGGAGCTAGTGCTCACCGGGCGGGACTGCGGGCAGGAGGAGCGCGCGCCGATGTGCGGCGTTCCCTTCCATAGTGCGGATAGCTACATCGCCCGCCTAGTCGCCAAGGGCTATAAGGTGGCCATCTGCGAGCAGCTGGAGGATCCGGCGCTCGCCAAGGGCATTGTCAAGCGGGATGTGATCCGCGTGGTCACGCCCGGCACGGTCATTGAAAACAGCATGCTCGATGAATCGCGCAATAATTACCTTGCCTGCGTCTGCGTGGGGGAAGATGGCGCCGGGCTGTGCTTTGCAGATGTTTCCACGGGTGAAGTGCATCTCACGGATTTTTCGGCGGACGGCTGCGAGGATGCGCTGATGAATGAATTCGGCCGGTATATGCCGAGCGAAGTGCTGATGAATGCCGGCGCCGCAGTGCTGCCGAAATTCAAATCCTTTCTTTCCAAGCGTATGAATCTTACGGCGGAACTGCTGGAGGATGAGCAGTTTGATCTTGCCGCCTGCACCGGCCTTGTGCTGAGCCATTTTCAGAAGGCCTCGCTCGATGAATTGGAGCTTTCCAGCGCGCCGGATGCAGTGCGTGCCCTTGGCGCCGCGCTCGTCTACCTCAAGGAAGCGCAGAAGGCGGAGCTCGATAATATTCGGGAGCTTGATTTTTATAGCAGCGCGCGCTTCATGCGCCTTGACCTCGCCGCACGGCGCAATTTGGAATTGACGCGCACCATGCGCAGCGGCGAAAAGCGGGGCACGCTGCTCTGGGTGCTAGACCGCACGAAAACCGCCATGGGCAAGCGGCTCATCCGCTCCTGGGTGGAGCAGCCGCTTTTAAGCTGCGCGCAGATCAGCCGCCGCCTGAATGCGGTGGACGAGCTGTTTAGCGATACAATGCTCCGGCGCGACGAGATCGAAAATCTGACCGGCATCTATGATCTTGAGCGGCTCATGACCCGCATCGCCTACGGCACCGCTAACGCGCGGGAGCTCAGGAGCCTTTCGGCGGCGATTGAAAAGCTCGCCCCCCTGCGGGCGCGGTTGGAAGGCTGCAAAAGCGCGATGCTGTGTGAAATTTTTCGGGATATTGATCCGCTGGAGGATCTTTTCGCCCTCGTTGATTCCGCGATTGTGGAGGAGCCGCCCTTTACCGTGCGCGAAGGCGGCATGATAAAGCCGGGCTTCCATGAGGAACTCGATACGCTCCATGCCCTCGTCACGGACGGCAAAGGCTTTTTGGCGCAGATCGAGCAGCGCGAGCAGGAGCGCACCGGAATTAAGAAGCTGAAAATTGGCTATAACCGCGTATTCGGTTATTACATAGAGGTTTCCAATTCCTACAAAGAGCTGGTGCCGGAGGATTATATCCGCAAGCAGACGCTTTCAAATTGCGAACGGTTTATCACACAGGAGCTTAAGGAGCTGGAGTCGAAAGTGCTCGGCGCGCAGGAGCGCATGGTGCAGCTGGAATACCAGATTTTCAGCGATGTGCGCACTCGCGTGGCAGACGAGCTTTATCGCGTGCAGCGTACGGCCCATGCCGTCGCGCGGCTTGATGTGCTCTGCTCTTTTGCGCAGACAGCCGTTTCCTACGATTATACGCGCCCGGTTGTGGATGCGAGCGATCGGTTGGAAATTACAGACGGGCGACACCCCGTGGTGGAGCGGATGCTGGAGGATGCGCCCTTTGTTCCCAACGATACGGCTCTCGACTGCAAGGATTACCGCTGCGCCATTATCACCGGCCCAAATATGGCCGGTAAATCAACCTATATGCGGCAGGTAGCGCTCATCACGCTCATGGCGCAAATTGGCTCCTTTGTGCCCGCGCGCAGCGCGCAGATCGGCGTGGTGGACAGCATTTTCACCCGTGTTGGCGCGTCTGACGATTTGGCGGCGGGGCAGTCTACCTTCATGGTGGAGATGAGCGAGGTGGCCTCGATTCTGCAAAACGCTACGGCCAAAAGCCTGATTTTGCTTGATGAAATCGGCCGCGGAACCTCCACCTACGATGGCATGAGCATCGCCCGCGCGGTGCTGGAATTTTGCGCCGACTCTAAAAAGCTAGGGGCGAAAACGCTGTTTGCCACCCATTACCATGAGTTGACCGAGCTGGAAAACCAGGTTGCGGGTGTGAAGAATTACAATATCGCGGTGAAAAAACGCGGTGATGAAATCACCTTCCTGCGCCGCATCATCCGAGGCGGGGCCGATGGAAGCTACGGCGTGGAGGTGGCAAAGCTCGCGGGAGTGCCTGTGAGCGTGGTCAAGCGTGCGCGCGTTATTTTAAAAGCATTGGAGGGAGGCTCCCGTTCTGGCGCGGGCCCGGCCGAGATCCCCGATGCGGCTGAACTGCCCGAGGAGGAAGAAAATCCGCTTCTCCAGATTTCCATCGCTGGAAATACAAGCGCGGAAATCATGGAGCAGTTAAAAAATATTGACGTCAACACCCTTACGCCGATTGAGGCGCTGACCATGCTGCATGAATTGGTCCGCAAAGCGAAACGATAATTTGACAAGCGAAGCAAAAGCATTTTTATAGAAGGAGAGGACGCATATGGCAATTTACATGAAAGAACCGTCGCACACCTTTGGAGAATACCTGCTGATCCCAGGCTATTCCTCAACAAAATGTATCCCTGCAAACGTGAGCCTGCAAACGCCGTTGGTCAAATATAAAAAGGGGGAGGAGCCGGCGCTGATGCTCAATATCCCGATGACCTCGGCGATCATGCAGTCCGTATCGGATGATAAGATGGCGGTTGCATTGGCGCGGGAGGGTGGCCTGTCCTTTATTTATGGCTCCCAATCCGTGGAGAGCCAGGCCCAGATGGTTGCCCGTGTGAAGAGCTATCGTGCGGGTTTCGTCATCAGCGATTCCAATATCTCCCCAGAGGCAACGCTCAAGGATATTCTAGCGCTTAAGGAGCAGACCGGGCATTCCACCGTTGCGGTAACCGAGGATGGCAGCGCGCAGGGTAAGCTGGTGGGCCTTGTCACGAGCCGGGATTACCGTGTCAGCCGCATGCCGCTGGATATGAAGGTCCGCGAGTTTATGACTCCGTTTGCAAGCCTAATCACCGCCCAGGAGGATACTTCCCTCAAGGTTGCGAATGATATCATTTGGGAACATAAGCTCAACTGCCTGCCGATTATCAATCAGGAGCAGCGGTTGGTTTCGATGGTGTTTCGTAAGGACTATAATTCTCATAAGGATAATGAAAATGAATTGATCGACGCTTCCAAGCGCTATATCGTGGGCGCGGGCATCAATACGAGGGATTATGCCGAGCGGATCCCGGCTCTGCTGAAAGCGGGGGCGGACGTATTGTGCATTGACAGCTCAGAGGGATATACGGAATGGCAGAAAATTGTGCTCGATTATGTCAGGGAGCATTATGGGGATTCCGTTAAGGTCGGCGCGGGCAACGTGGTTGACCGGGACGGCTTCCGGTTCCTCGCAGAGGCGGGCGCCGATTTCGTAAAGGTCGGCATCGGCGGCGGCGCGATTTGCATCACGCGCGAGCAGAAAGGCATTGGCCGCGGGCAGGCAACGGCCCTGATCGAGGTGGCTGAGGCACGTGACGAATATTTTAAGGAGACGGGCGTCTATGTGCCGATCTGTTCAGACGGCGGCATTGTTCATGATTATCATATCACCCTGGCGCTTGCCATGGGCGCGGATTTCATGATGCTGGGCCGGTATTTCGCCCGCTTTGACGAAAGCCCGACCAAGAAGGTAAACGTTAACGGGAATTATATGAAAGAATACTGGGGCGAAGGCAGCGCCCGGGCCAGAAACTGGCAGCGCTATGATATGGGCGGCGCAGCGAAGCTGTCGTTTGAGGAGGGCGTCGATTCGTTCGTGCCCTATGCGGGCAGCTTGAAGGATAATGTGGAGCTTTCCCTCTCCAAGGTGCGCTCCACCATGTGCAACTGCGGTTGCCTGACCATTCCGGAGCTCCAGAAGAATGCGAAAATCACGCTGATCTCCTCTACGAGCATTGTAGAGGGCGGCGCGCACGACGTGGTGCTCAAGGAGAGCAGGCCGATTCTGTAATAGAAAAAAGCTATTCTGAAATGCGAATTGCCCGCGCAACGTTTAGAAAGGAGATTGCCATGCCGAAAATTCAGGTGCTGCCCCGCCATGTGGCCGAGCTGATTGCGGCGGGGGAGGTTGTGGAACGGCCCTCCTCCGTTGTAAAGGAGCTAATGGAAAATTCGATCGACGCGGGCGCAAGCGCGGTTACGCTTGAAATCCGGCGTGGCGGAATCACCTATATCCGCATCACGGATAACGGCTGCGGCATTGCGCGCGAGGATGCGCCTACAGCCTTTGTCAGCCATGCAACGAGCAAGATTAGACGGGAAGAGGATTTAAACGGCATCGGCACCTTGGGTTTCCGCGGCGAGGCGCTGGCCTCCATAGCAGCGGTTGCGCGCGTGGAGCTCTTGACCCGGACGCAGGAGGAGCCGGTGGGCACGCGGCTTTGCGTTGAGGGCGGAGAGCAGACGCTGCTCGATGATGCGGGCTGCCCGCAGGGGACGACGCTGATCGTGCGCGATCTGTTCTATAACACGCCCGCTCGCATGAAGTTTTTGAAGAAGGATGTGTCCGAGGCAAACGCTGTTGCAGGGGTTGTGGACCGTGTGGCGCTCTCTCATCCGGAGGTCAGCGTCCGCTTCATTCGGGATGGAAAGGAGGCGCTTTTAACCCCCGGCGATGGAAAGCTAATCAGCGCGATTTATGCGGTATACGGGAAGGATTTCGCCACGGGTCTGCTCCCGGTGGATTATGAGCTGAGCGGCGTGCGTATATCCGGTTTTGCCGCAAAGCCGCTGGCCGCGCGGCCAAACCGCACAATGCAGCTTTTCTTCCTCAATGGCAGGCTCGTCAAAAGCCGCACCGCTATGGCTGCTCTGGAGGAGGCCTATCGCAACACGATTATGGTGGGAAAGTTTCCGGCCTGCGTGCTGCATTTGCACGTGCCGAATGAAACGGTGGACGTCAACGTTCATCCTGCAAAGATCGAGGTCCGCTTTGCCAATGAAAAGCGTATTTTTGACGCGGTTTATTATGCCGCAAAAAATACGCTCCAGCAAAACGATCCGCGCCCACATGTGGAGCTAAAAAAACTGGACGCCCCTGTGGAAGCAGCGCGGCCGCCTGCGCCGGAGCAGATCACGATCCCCCAAAAAACGGATCATTTTTGGGAGCGTGAAACGGCAGCCTCTTATATCGGGAAAAACCGCCCGCAGCATCGGCTGGCATCCCCCATATCCGGCTATGCAGCGGGGGAGGAGCCGGATACAGTGGACGCTGCGCTGCAAAAGCGCCGGGTACAAGGGCCGAAGAAAGCCCATCCAACGGAAAAGATAGATGAGAGCGCTCGTCGGAAGCGGCTAGAGCCCGCCCCATCGCTCGCGCCACAAGCGGAGATTGCCCAGGAAATGGATGCGCCCGCCGCACAGGAAACAGAGCGCCCCGTAACCATGGCGCAGCCTCCAAAGGAAGCGCCGCCGTTTCGGGTGCTGGGGGAGGCGTTCCGCACTTATATTGTGGTGGAGAGCGGGAAAGACCTGCTGCTGATCGATAAGCATGCCGCCCATGAACGGATGCTCTATGAGCAGCTTCGAAATGAGGCGAGGCGGGCGGATCGGCAGCTTTTGCTCGCGCCCGTGGCGGTAACGCTCTCAAAAGAGGAGTATGCGGCCGTTCTGCAAAACCTGGAGCTATTGCGCCAGGCAGGGTTTGAAGCCGAGGATTTCGGGGCGGGCACAGTGCTCGTGCGCGCCTGCCCGATGACGCTTGCGCAGGAGGATGTCTCGTCTCTGGTGCAGGAGCTGGCGGGTTACCTGCTGGCAAACCGGCGCGAGCTGATTCCGGAAAAGCTCGATTGGCTTTTTCACAATGTTGCATGCCGCGCCGCGATCAAGGGTGGGGATCAGACAAGCCCATATGAGCTGGAACGGTTTGTAGAAAAGCTGCTTCTTCAGGATGAAATTCGTTACTGCCCGCACGGCAGGCCTGTGATGGTGGTCATGTCGCAGGCAGAGTTGGAAAAGCAGTTTGGCCGGATGCAATGATGCAATAAAGATGGGGCGTTCAGCCCTTTGATGGAAAGGGGCAAGGAAAGGCAGCGCTTTTCAACTTCCCCTCGCAGGAAAGGAATGATCTCGTGATGGCGGCCGATCATCAAATACCGGTTCTTGCCGTTGTCGGGCCAACCGCGTCCGGGAAGACGGCGCTGGCAGTGAAGCTTGCCAAGGCGCTCGGCGGTGAGGTAATCGGCGCGGATTCAATGCAGGTCTACCAGGGCATGGAAATTGCCACCGCAGCGCCAACCATGGCGGAGCGGGAAGGCGTGCACCACCATCTCATTGGCATTTTGCAGCCGGAGGAGCGCTTCAGCGTTGCAGCCTATGTCGCACGTGCGCAGGCTTGTATTGCCGAAATCCGCGCGAGGGGCAGCCTCCCCATTTTGGCTGGCGGCACAGGGCTTTATATCGACACATTGCTTGACCATATCGAATTGATTGACGCCCCCGCAAGCCCGGAGACCCGCGCGGCGCTTTACCGCCGTGCGGAGCAGGAAGGCGCAGAGGCGCTCTGGGCGCAGCTGGAGCAAATTGACCCTGAGACGGCAAAGCAGCTGCATCCGGCCAATCTAGGCAGAGTGATTCGCGCGCTAGAGCTTTATGAAACTACCGGAGTGACGATGTCAGAGCAGCGCGAGCGCTCCAGGCGGGGCCCTTCGCCGTATGCCCCCTTTTATTTGGGGCTGGATTTCCGGGATAGGCAGCGCCTTTATGACCGGATCAACCGCCGTGTGGATCAAATGGTCAGCGACGGTCTGCTGGAGGAGGCACAGCGCTTTTTAGAGCGCGACCCGGATGGAACGGGTGCGCAGGCGATCGGCTATAAGGAATTGAAGCCTTATTTTTCCGGGGAAATGGCGCTGGAAGAAGCGCTGGAAAATCTTAAGCGCGCCACTCGGCGCTATGCAAAACGGCAGCTCACCTGGTTTCGCCGCAATGAGCGAGTTCATTGGCTGTGTTGGGAGGATTATGATACGCCCGGCGCACTGTATGGGGAGGCGTGTCGTCTGGTACAGGAATCGGATTGGGGGAGGATAAGATGACGCAAGAGGAAAAGAAGCCGGCAGGCAAGGCGCTCAGGGCCCGTATTCTCAAGCAGAGTAAAAAGCCTCTGCTGATTCTCTGCATCATTCTGGCGGCGCTGTATTGCTGCTATCAGCTGTATCAGTGGCGCGTCCCAAGCGTGAAAACCGAAGTGGCAATGGAACAGAGCGTATATAATGCCGTGGATGCAGAGGTTTTTGTCGTTCGGGATGAATACATTCTCTCCAACACCGCCTCTGGGAAGGTGATCCCCCTGGTGGAGGATGGCAAGCGGGTTGCGAAGGGCGATGTGGTCGCCATGGTGTTCCGCAACGATGAAGAAGCGGCGAACTACTTGCGTGTCCGGGAGCTGGATAGCCAAATCAGCCATTATCAGCAGCTTGCAAAGCACCTCTCGTCTGCCTCTGATATCAACGCCCTGAATGAAGAGGCTTTTTCGATTTTGCTGGATAGCTTAGATACGGCGGGAAGCGGGCAATTCAGCAAATTCGGCGACCGGATGGAGGAACTGGGGGATTTGATGACACGCCGCCAGATGACCATGGGGGAGGAGATCGATTTTGAATCCATGATCTCCGCGCTTCAGGCGGAACGCAGCGGCATCTCATTGGACGAAAGCGCTTATACCAAGATTACGGCAGAGCGCTCCGGCTACTATATCAGCAGTACGGATGGGCTGGAGGGGGTGCTTCCCTATGGGAAGATTGCCTCTGTCACACAGGATATGCTTCAAAAGGCGCTGGAAGCAAAGGCACAGCCGGCCAGCGGCGGTGTGGGCAAGATGGTGGATAGTTTCGATTGGTATCTGCTCTGTGCGGTCGATGAAAAGCAGGCCCTGCATTTTGAGCAGACAGCATTATGGTGCGCATGCCTTTCAGCGCGGCGGGAGAATTCAAAGCCGAGGTGGAGCATATCGCCCAGAGCGAAGATGGAAAAAACCTGGTTACCCTCAAGTGTAACCTGATGAATGAAACCTTTGCAAACCTGCGGCAGGAGACGGCGCAGCTTGTAACCAATGTCACCGTTTATTACGCCAAACCGCAGGCGGAAGAGGGCACAGATGAGCAAGAGGCGCCGAAGCCCAAGCAGTATGTTGTGGATAAGGGCATACGCGTCAGCACCAGCGCGGTGCGCGTTGTGGATGGGGAAAAGGGCGTTTATGTCCGGCGCGGAAATGTGGCCCGATTCCGCAAGCTAAATATTGTATATTCCGACCAGACCTATGTGATTTCCGCTACGGCCAGCCAGGATGGCGAGCCGATTGTGGACGATCCGAGCAATTATCTCAAGCAATATGATGAAGTCATATTAGAAGGGAAGGATTTATATGATGGAAAAATCATCGGCTGACCCGCGCTTTGCGCAGATCACGGAAAACTACAAGCGCATTCGGGAGAATATCGCGGCCGCCGCGGAGAAAAGCGGTAGAATGCCGGGCGATATTCGCTTTATGGCGGTGACCAAAACGGTTGAGCCTGTCTATATCAATCATGCCCTTTCCCTTGGGATCAGCCTGATCGGTGAAAATAAGGTGCAGGAATATCTGGGCAAGCGGGAATACCTGAACCTTGCGCATTGTGAAAAGCATCTGATTGGGCATTTGCAAACAAATAAGGTGCGCCAGATTGTGGGCGAGGTGGATATGATCGAATCGGTCGACAGCCTACGGCTTGCACAGGAGATCAGCCGCCAGTCCATGAAACGGGAAATTACCACGCCCGTGCTGTTGGAGGTCAACATCGGCGGAGAAGAGAGCAAAACCGGCATGGCTCCGGCAGAGCTGGAGGAAACCGCCTGCGCAATCGCGCAAATGCCGGGCATTCAGGTTTGCGGTCTCATGGCGATACCGCCCATTTGTGAAGAAGAATCGGTTTTGCGCGGATTTTTTTCTGATATGCGTAGATTCTTTGTTGACATGAAGGCCAAAAAAATAGATAATATCAATATGGACATTCTGTCAATGGGTATGTCCGGCGATTATGTTCAAGCCATTGAAGAAGGGGCCAATTTGGTCCGCGTCGGCTCTGCGCTGTTTGGTGCGCGGGTCTATTAAAAAGCCAGGAGGTTTATGAATATGAGCTTTATGGAAAAAATCAAACAGATCGTCAATGTGGACGAGGACAACTACTATGATAATGACGCCGTAGAAGAAGACTACGAAGAATATGACGATTACGACACCGGCAGGGAAGAAGCGGAAGAGGAGCCAGCGCGCCCCGTGCATGAGCCGCGTGCCGAGGCGAACCCCAACCGCGTTGTGCGCATTAGCAATGCCTCTTCTCAGCTACAGGTTGTGCTTGTAAAGCCTGACCGTTTTGACGATGTGACCGGCATTGCCGATCATGTAAACGGCAAGCGCACGGTTGTGCTGAATCTTGAATCTGCCAACCGGGAAACTTCTCGCCGCCTGCTCGATTTCCTCAGCGGCGTAGCATATGCGAACGGCGGCTCGATCAGTCCTCTGGCGAACAATACGTATATTATCGTCCCCTTCAATGTCGATTTTACCGGCGATTTAGCCGATGAGCTGGAAAATAACGGCGTTTTCTTTTAACGGGCAACGCTCTATCAAATTCAATATGGAGGATGAAATGCGATGCTAACGCCGCAGCAGGTGAAAAATCATCGCTTCCAGCTCGGCTCCCGCGGCACTTACCGCGCGGAAGAGGTGGATGCGTTCGTCCAGGAGTTGACCGCTTCTTTTGAAGAGGCTTATACACAGAATGAAGCGCTGTTGAAAAAAATCAGCCTTCTGGCGGATAAGGTGGAAGAATACCGCAGGGATGAGGATACGATTCGCTCGGCCCTGCTTGTTGCACAGCGCACAGCGGATCAAGTTGTGCGCGAGGCAAAGGAGAAGGCAGATGCTTGCCTCGCCGGGGCGGAGAACCGGGCGAAGGCCTTGGAAGAAGAAGCCAACGCCCGTTCCGGCCAGGTGATGCAGGAGGCGTCCGACCGGGCGCAGACGCTCACGCGCGAGGTGGACGCCCGCGTCAGCGCCCTATTAAACGACGCATCGGCTAAGGCGGAAAGCCTGGTTGGAGAAGCACAGGCCAAGGCCGACCGTTTGGTAGAAGAAGCCGGCCGAAACGCGCAGGAAAATTTGGCCCAGCTGCGTGAGGAGACAGAGCGCGAAAGCCTGCTGCTTGATCAAACGCGCGGCGCGGTCAGTGAATTCCGCGCCAATCTGATCGCCATGTATAAAGAGCATATTGAGCTGATCAACCGCCTGCCCATCCTGCCGGAGGGCAACGCTGTGCCGAGGCCGGATTTAGAGCCGGAAGAAGCGTTGACCGATGAGGCGCAGCAGCCGGAGGAGCAACCGCAGGAGGATGCTGCCGAAACACTCGATTCCGCAGATAGGGTGGAGGAAACAGAGGCGCTACTGACCGCTGAAAACAGCGCTCCGGAGGATGAGCCAAGCGCCACGGCAGAGGCCTCGCCGGAAGAAGAGCCGTTTGTGCAGCCCGAAGGGATGATGGGTCAGTTCCGCACTGTTTACAGCGCGGAGGAAACGCCATCGGACGCCTCTGAAGAAGAGGCGCAGCTCACCATGGGCGAGCCGGGGTTTCACCTGAATCTTGAGGAAGTCGTGGATGATGAGCCGCAACAGGCTCCTGTTTCCGGCACAGCCGGAGAGGATGCCGTTCCCTCCTTTGAAGGCTTCTTCCGTAAAAAATAAACTTTCAGCAGAAAAAATAAACAACGCAGAATGCGTCCCAAAACAGAGAGGCAGGGGCGGCTGGATGATACAGCAGCCCCTGCCCTCTGTTTTTGGGTTTGTTTTCTGCGGGAAGAAGGAGTGGGGCGTTTGCTTCAATTTTTTTCCCTTTTGACCGTAGGGCTGCTCGTGTGTATTGATCAATTGATTAAAATCATCATCAAACTCTGGCTGGAGCCGCTTCAAAATGTGCCTGTGATCCCCAACGTGCTGCATTTGATTTATGTGGAAAACACAGGCGCCGCCTTTGGTGTGTTGAAGGGCAGCGCGGTGGTGATGGGCGTGCTTTCCAGCGTGATTTTTATTGCTGGCATTTATCTAATCGTCAGCAAAAATCTGAACACGGCTTTTTCCCAAAATAAGTTTGACATCGGCCTTTCCTATGCCACGGTCATTTTCATCCTGAGCGGAGGCCTGGGCAATTTTGTTGATCGTATTTTCCGCCATTATGTGGTGGATTTTATCGCGCCGGTTTTCATCAACTTCCCTGTTTTCAACTTTGCAGATTGCCTGATTACGGTGGGCCTCGTGCTGTTTATCATCTGGGTTGCCCGCTACTGCCTGGAGATCAAGCGGCTGGAAGCGCAGGAGAAACAGCAGGCGGAGCTAAAACGCAGGCAGCAGAATCAGGCGGAGAAGCAGGATGATTGACGCATTGCTTTTTTCAATTCCGCCGGAGCTGGATGGCGAGCGTGTGGACCGTGCGGTTTCCCAACTGGTGGAGGGCTTGAGCCGTTCTGCCGTACAGCGGCTGATCGAAGAGGGGAATCTCATCAAAAATCGGCAGCCTGTTTCGAAAAATGATCGGGTTAAGGCGGGCGACAGTGTCCGTGTTACCATGCGGGAGCCGCGTGCAATCGAGGCTCAGCCGCAGGAAATCCCACTGGATATCCGCTATGAGGATGACGACCTTCTGGTAGTCAATAAGCCGAAGGGCATGGTGGTGCACCCGGCGCCCGGCAACCCGGATAACACGCTTGTGAACGCACTGCTTTATCACTGCGGGGCAAGCCTTTCCGGCATTAACGGTATGATCCGCCCTGGCATCGTTCACCGCATTGACAAGGATACAAGCGGCCTGCTGGTGGTGGCTAAAAATGATTTTGCACATGCGTCGCTTGCCCGACAAATCAAGGAGCATACCTTTACCAGGGAATACAGCGCTGTTGTGCACGGGCGTCTGAAGGAGCCTTCCGGCACGGTGGATGCGCCTATTGGCCGCCACCCCACGAAACGCAAGCAAATGGCTGTGACAGACCGCCACTCCCGTAACGCGGTGACGCATTATGAAACTGTTGCGGAATTAGACGGCTTTACACAGATCCGTGTGCGGTTGGAAACGGGGCGTACCCATCAGATTCGTGTGCACATGGCCTATATTGGTCACCCGGTGGCTGGGGACCCGGTTTACGGCCCGAAAAAAAGCGCGCCTGGGCTGGATGGGCAATGCCTGCACGCAGGGCTGATCGGGTTTTGCCATCCGCGGGATGGGCGATATTTAGAGGTGGCGAGCGAGCTTCCCCCTTATTTTACCGCATTTTTAAGGAGAATTGGGAAATATGACGCAGACAAAGATTGAGCCGGAAGCAAAAAAGGATTTTTCCAGATGGCTGGTGGTTTCCGATATTGATGGCACGCTGAATAATAAACTACGTCGGCTTCCCAAACGCAATTTGGAGGCGATTACGCATTTTGTATGTGATCTGGGCGGGCATTTCACTCTGGCCTCGGGGCGGAATGTCATATCGCTCAAAAAGCATTTTGACCGCCTGCCAATTGCATCTACGCCTGCAATTGTTATGAATGGCGCGGGGATCTATGATTTTCAGAAAGATGAGATGATCTGGTTTCGCCCCATCAGTGCGCGCGGGGAGGAAATTACCAGGCTGGTGCTTGAAAAATTCCCTTTGGTGGAGGCTTCGGTATTCACAAAGGATTTTATCTATCTGCTTCATCCGCGCATTTTTGCGCCCGCTCAAATGATGGCGGATCATCTGCCGCATAAGCGGTGCGCCCATTTTGAACAGGTGCCGTCAGGCGATTGGGGAAAGGTTATTTTTTATGGGCTTCCCCATCAGATGAAGCAGGTGGCCCGTTTTATTGATTCGTTAGAAAACCGTCAGGTGAATTTTATTGCCTCCTCTATTTCCACCTATGAGATGCTGGCCGAGGGCGTGCACAAGGGCACGGCGGTCAGGGTATTAAGCGAAATGCTGGGGATCCCCTACGATCACACGGCGGCGATTGGCGACTATTTTAATGATTTTGATATGCTCAAATCGGTATTTTTGCCTGCGGCCTGCGGCCAAGCGCCCAAGGCGGTGCACGCCGTTGCCAAATTCCATGCCTGCCATTGCAATCGCGGCGCAGTGGGGGATTTTTTAGAGCATATTGAGCGCACCTATGGTAAGGCATGACGGCCTAGCAAAACGGCCGAAAATAATTGCCTAATTGGGAAAATAAAAGGATAAATTTGCTATTTTTCTTGAATTTCAATTATTTTTTTTGAGGATTTTTTCTAAATTTTTTTTACGTTTTCTCTTTACAAGCGCAGGATTTTATCGGATAATAGAATAGATTTTAGGAGGCGCGGGTTTGAAAAAGCTTTTTCAGGCCGTGGCTTTGCGCGTTTTTAGCTGCAAAGGTGCTGCCTCACATAGAAAGGAATGGTCATAAATGGATACGCAAGCGAAGAAACAGCTCGAAATGACCGCCTGCAAGGTCCGTATGGGCGTCATTGAAGAAACCTTCCAGGCCAAGTCCGGCCATCCGGGCGGATCGCTTTCCGTCACGGATCTCCTGACATACCTCTATTTTAAGGAGATGAATATTGATCCCGCACAGCCAAAGATGGAAACGCGCGATCGCTTTGTCCTCTCCAAAGGCCACACAGCCCCCGCGCTCTACGCGGTGATGGCGCAGCGCGGCTATTTCCCGGAGGAAGAGCTTAAATCACTGCGCAAAGTTGGTTCGCGTTTGCAGGGGCATCCGAGCATGAAGCTGCTGCCGGGGATCGATATGAGCACAGGCTCCTTGGGCCAGGGCATTTCGGCCGCCGTGGGTATGGCACTTGGCTCGAAATATGGGCATAAAGGTTTTCGGGTTTACACTGTGCTCGGCGATGGCGAGTTGGAAGAGGGCCAGGTTTGGGAGGCCGCAATGTTTGCAGCGGCCAAAAAGCTTGATAATCTCGTTGCGATTGTCGATAACAACAACCTGCAAATCGACGGCTCTGTGGAAGAGGTCAATTCCCCCTATCCGATTCCGGAAAAATTTGTGGCCTTTGGCTGGAATGTGATTGAAATCGACGGCCACAGCTTTGATGATATGGAAGCCGCCCTACAGGCTGCCCATACATGTAAGGATAAGCCCACTGCCATCATTGCGCAAACTATCAAGGGCAAGGGCGTTTCCTTCATGGAAAATCAGTGCGCATGGCACGGCACTGCGCCGAATGCGGAGCAGTATGAGCTGGCGATGAATGAATTGAAGGCCGCATTGGCAGAATTGGAGGCGGAATAAGATGGCAGAGGTAATCAAAAAAGCGACGCGCGACGGTTACGGCAACGCGCTCGTTGAACTGGCTGAAAAATATGACAACCTAATCGTGATGGATGCCGACCTGGCGGCGGCTACCAAAACCGGAGTGTTTAAAAAAGCCTATCCCGATCAATTTTTTGACGCGGGTATTGCGGAATGCAACCTCATGGGCGTTGCGGCAGGCCTTGCCACAACGGGCTATTTGGTTTTCGCTTCTTCCTTCGCTATGTTTGCGGCGGGCCGCGCGTTTGAGCAGGTGCGCAATACGATTGGCTATCCGCATATCAATGTGAAGATCGGTGCAACGCACGCCGGCATTTCCGTGGGTGAGGATGGTGCGAGCCATCAGTGCTGTGAGGATATTGCCCTGATGCGCACGATCCCGGGCATGGTCATCATCAACCCGGCGGATGATATTGAGGCGCGCGCGGCTGTGTTTGCCGCTGCGGAATACGACGGCCCCGTTTACTTGCGTTTTGGCCGTTTGGCGGTGCCGCGCATCTTTGACGAAACGTATTCCTTTGAGATCGGCAAGGCCGTTGAGCTGCGTGATGGCGGGGATGTCACGATCATCGCTACCGGCCTGATGGTCAATGAGGCGCTGATAGCGCAGGAAGAGTTGAGGAAGGAAGGCGTGAGCGCCCGCGTCATCAATATGGCGACCATCAAGCCGATTGACCGTGACTGTATCATTGCAGCCGCGAAGGAAACGGGCGCGATTGTTACGGCGGAGGAGCACAGCATCATTGGCGGCCTCGGTTCCGCAGTGGCGGAGGTCGTGAGTGAAACAGTGCCGGTGCCCGTGGTGCGCGTGGGCGTGGAGGATACGTTCGGCTGCTCTGGCCCAGCGGTAGAGCTGCTGCATGTGTTTGGCCTTGATGCGGCCAATATTGTGGAGAAAGCTCACAAGGCAATTGCGCTAAAAGCATAAGGCTTTCTGAAAAAATGGTTGACAAACGAACATCAGCCGTTTTATCATAATCAATAAGGGCAGAGGGGCCTGCTGGTGCTGGCCCCTCTGTTTTTTTCAAAAAAATAGGATTTATACAAGCTTTTTGCACGTTGGGGGATCAAAAAATGAAAAATATTGTACTGATCGGCATGCCTGCATGTGGAAAAAGTACGATCGGCGTCATTCTTGCAAAGACGATGGGCGTCGGCTTTCTGGATACGGATTTGCTGTTGCAGCAGCGCGAGGGCAAGCGCTTGCAAGAGATCATTGATGGGCATGGGCTGCCATATTTTTTGCGTGTGGAATCACACGCGATTCAAAGCATTGATTGCCGCGATACGGTAATCGCTACGGGCGGGAGCGCCGTTTACAGTGAAATTGCCATGCGCCATCTACATCTGAGCAGCATCCTGATCTATTTACAACTGCCGTATGAGGAGATTGAGCATAGGCTCGATAATATCAAAACGCGGGGCGTTGCCATGGAAAAGGGCGAATCTCTGTATTCGCTTTATCAGGAGCGTGCGCCGTTGTATGAAAAGTGGGCCGATCTTATCATTGATGCGGCGGGCCAAACGGCAGAGCAGACGGTAGAGGCCATTTTGGAAGCCATTGGAAATGAAAATGGGAACCAGTAAACAAAAGCGGGGCGCATATGCGCCCCTTCTGCTGATACAGGCCAAAGGTCTGACCGGAAGATAGAGAAAGCCTGTTGCCGGCTTGGTTGCAGGGAAGAGCCTCTGCGGATGTATATGAAGCGGCAGTGGAGCCTTGTGGCGGGCATGGCCAGACCCTTCCAGGAGATGATGGGGGCAGATTGTGTTTGACTAGCCTGATCAGAGACGGATAAAACAACAAAAACCAGGCGGCATGCCACCCATGCGGGTGCATACCGCCTGATTTTATTTTTACCCAATTGGCTGCACAAATCGCGGCACATATTGCAACAGGCCGTTTACCCGCCGGGATTCCATCAGGGCAATTTCCTTCACCAGCATGCGGGCAGGCGGCAGCGTTTGGCCGTAGTCCTTTGCCCGAAAACCAGGCTCCAGGATGACCTGACGCCCCAGCGTCAGATGCGGCCGGAAGGCCCGCTTTTCTAGGGAAAAGCCTGCCTGCATAAGCGCTGCGTTCACCTGCTGTTGGAGAGCGGTCAGCGCACCATTTTCCGGAACGCCCATCCACCAAAGATCGCCTCCGCTCCGCTGAAAGCATCCCAACCCTGCAAGCTCCATGGCAAACGATTCTGCGCGGATAGAGCCGAGCGCCCGTTTGGCCGAATCTATCCGATTCGTTTCACCGAGAAAGGCAAGCGTCAAATGCAGGTTTTCTCTGCGGCTAAAATTGCCCTGCCGCGCATGGCTTTTGAGCCCTGCAATCGCAGCGCAGAGCACATCCTTGCATGGTTCATCGAAACAGATTGCCACAAAAAGCCGCATGTTTCCCACTCATCCTTCCTTCGTCAGGGCGCGATTACCTTTGCTGCTGGCTCCTTATTGCATCCAAAGGAGAAGGCTGCGCGTCCGCTTTTTTAATATCGAACCAAAACAGCACGCCGTCCGGTTGATTTTCACAGCCATATCCGCAGCCATATAGCTCCTGGAGGGCGCGGACGATGGAAAGCCCAAGGCCGTAGCGCTGCTCTGAGCCGCGCTTGCGGGATTTATCCGCCCGGTGGAAGCTGATCCAAATTTTATCCAGCTCATCTTGCGCAATCGGTTCTCCCGTATTGAAAACACGCACTCGATAACGATTCTCTTCCGTTTCGATGCAGTCAATCTCAATTTGCTTTTCTCCAGAGGCATGGGATACGGCATTGATCATATAATTGTTCAACACGGTCGTGAGCTTTTCCACATCTCCATAGCCGCGGTATGCTTCCGGGATATCTGCCTGGACAGCGATCCCATTTTCATCGAAGAGCAGGCGGCGAGTATTGAGAAATTCAGTGGTCAGCTCGCGGATGGAGAATGGCTCTTCATGCAGCTGGTAAGCGCCGGCCTCATAGCGGGAGAGCTCCAGCAGCTCCATCACCATTCGGTTCATATGCCGGGTTTCCTCCATAATAATGCCGCAGTATTCCGCGGCCTGCTCCGGCTCCTGCGCAACGCCGAGCTGGAGGCCTTCCGCATAGCCCTGAATGATGGCAATCGGCGTTTTGAGCTCGTGGGATACGTTGGAGATGAATTCCTTTCGAATCTGCTCCGTGCGACGCTCCTTTTCAATATCCGCCTCGAGCCGCCGGTTTTTTTGTTGCAAATCCTTGAGCGTTGCATCCAGCGAATCGGAAAGGACATTAATGCTGCGCGCAAGCTCGGAAAGCTCATCTTTCCCTTTGGCGGTGCACTTGCGGGAGAAATCCATCTGTGCCATGCCGCGGGTTACCTGGTTCATTGCAATCAGCGGCTTGGTGAATTTATTCGCATACCAGGCGGCGAAAATGATGGCGCTGAACATGATAATCACGGTGATCGCGCCAAACAGGTTGTTCGCCAACAGCGCATTAGATTCAATCACATTTTTTTGGGCGGATACTTCAATGGTTTGCCCATTCTCCGTTGGGAGGCCGAATATAATATACTGAATATCATGGCTGCGCCCTTCGCGCACTTCAAAATAGGAGCCGTCGCTGCGCGATTCCCGCTCCAAGGTGGTAAGGTTATATTTAAATTGTTTGAAAAAATCATCGCTGAAGAGCGGGCTCCCGGAGCTGTAGCTATAGGGATTGTAAAAGGTAGCCCAAAGGGGGCGTCCGGCTGAATCCATAATCTCCACAGCAATGTTGTATTTTGTAGCAAGAGAATAAAGCTGATCCCGAAAATCGGTTTCCTGTGTCTGATCCATCTCGTTAATGCTGCGGGCCGCCTGCTGGAGATTATCCTTTTCCCTCCAAATATACACCTGCGAGAGCAATCGGGAGTTGACGAATAAAATCAGTGCGGCGCTTAGCAGAAGGATCGCCACGATCTGGAAAAAGAGCTTTTGCTTGATGCTCCCTTTAAGGGGGCTGTTTTTATCACGCTTCAGAGTTGGCAACGTCATATCTGTCCCTCGATTTTATAGCCCATTCCGTAAACCGTTTTCAAATGCGCGCCGCCCCATTCGCCCAGCTTCGTGCGCAGGCGCGCCATGTGAGAATCGACTGTGCGGATATCGCCCACATAATCAATGCCCCAAATGGAATCAAGCAACTGCTCGCGCGTATAAACGCGGCCAGGGCTCGCCATTAGCTTGCGCAGGAGATTGTATTCCTTGAGCGTCAGCTCCAGAGGTTTCCCGTGCAGGGTGACCTCGTGCGCTTCTTCGTTAATGCAGAGCTCGTCCATATGCATGGAGTCGCCAGCATCCGGCGCCTGTGCGCGCCGCAGTAGAGCGGCCACCCGCTTCATCAGCACAGAAGGGCTGAACGGTTTCGTCACATAGTCGTCAGCACCGGCCTCAAAGCCCATCAGTTCGTCAAATTCCTCGCTGCGGGCGGTGAGCATCAGGATGGGCATGTTGGAGGTTTCGCGCACGGCGCGGCATACCTCCCAGCCGTCACGCTTCGGCATCATCACATCGAGCAGCATGAGCGCCGTATCCGGATGCGCATGAAAAACAGAGAGGGCTTGCTCGCCATCCTCCGCTTCCAGCGGCTCGTAGCCCTCCCGGCGAAGAAAATCACACACCAGCCGGCGAATGTGCGCTTCGTCGTCCGCAATCAAAATTTTCTGCATGATGCAAGCCTCCCAGCTTTTGGATTGGTTTCTGCATTTGATTTTAGCACAGCGGAAGAGGGCTTACAAGCGGCTTCACAATCCTTTTACATTTTGGGCAAGCGGATACAACAATTCGTAAATGGATGCAAAGGTTTCCCTTCGAAAAAAACACCGGCAGGGATGCTTCCACACATTCCGCCGGCGCTGTTTTTTCAAGAGATTTATTGAATCATTCCATCTTTGATGTGGATAATCCTGCTACACATGTTGGCGATCATATCGTCGTGTGTAACAATGATGATTGTTTTCCCCTCATGATTCAGTTCCTTTAAAAGTTGCATAATCATTTCTGCATTGGCAGAGTCTAAGGAACCGGTTGGTTCATCCGCTAGGATATAGTCGGGAGTGTTTACCAATGCCCTTGCAATCGCTACCCGCTGTTTTTCACCGCCGGAAAGAAGCTCTACAGTCTTTTCTCTGAAATGAGATATGCCGATCCGATCCAATTGTTCGTCCGTTTTTTGCGTGATTTCCCGATAAGGGACACGGCTGAACAACAGAGGAAGGGAAACATTTTCATAAACTGTTTCGTCTCCAATCAGCCCGAAGTCCTGCATGATAAACCCAAATTTCTCATTCCGAAACATTGCTCGCTTTTGGGGAGACAATGTGCGCATATCTGTATCGCCGATTTTATAACAGCCTGATGTTGGGGTATCAAGGCAGCCGATAATGTGGAGAAGCGTAGATTTTCCGGCGCCGGATTTACCTTTGATAGCAATCAGCTCTCCGGTATCGATTGTTATGCTGATATCCTTTAAAACGAGGGCTTCGCAGCCTTTCGCAATCGGAAAGGTTTTTGTGATATGCTCCATTAAGATGCCCATTGATAAATCCTCCTCCGATTTAGTTGGAAGTGCTTTTTTGATAGTTTTGAATGAGATCCGTCCGCCCTAGTTTCAGGCAAAACGCAACGGAGCTGCAGGCGTAAAGGATCATTAGAAAGAGAAAGATCAAAAGAAAGGTGACAGCGTTAATATAAAAACCGTCAGAGTCGTAAAGCGATCGAACGGGCGTACACCAATAAAGAAACACAGTAATCAAAAAGCTGGATAAAATCAGAATAAACGATCGAAGCGCTTCCGTCAGGACACATTTTTTTTGTGTAAAGCCCAGCATGTAGTAGATAACGAAGCGGCGCTCGTTTAACAGGAATTGCATGCCGTTTACTCCGCCGATCCCGGCGATCGATAAAATGGGAAAGATGAGCAGAACAATTCCGTTTGTGGTCATATGATCACGGATTTCCTGATGGTATTGCAAAGCCATTTGATCAATGCCGACTGTGCTTCCATAAGGTTTCAGCAGGCTCTGTGCAGCGTCTAAAGCGGGCTGGCCGCCGGTAATGATGATCCTTCCACGTTCTGCTGAAGTATCGGCGGTTATTTCTTTTTGAAAGGATGGGATATTGGCGCATTGATAAGGAACAATCAATGGAAACTGAGGTGTTGAAACGAAAAAGCTCAGCGTAGCAATATCCGAGGTACCACTACGGTTAAAGGTGGGAAGATAGGTATCTTCATCAATAATACCGATGACTACAGCTTTTACAGTAGTATGCCGTATCGGATGCAGAAAAGATAGCTCTAAGCCGACCGGATACTGTCGGCCGACTGCAATCACGGGGATCAGACCGGATGTATGTGCTTGATCAAACCATATGCCTTCTTTCAATGGAACGCTTGCTTCGTTTATCATAACGTCGTTATACCCATATGCAGCGATTGTTTCGCCTTTTTCGGTTTTTAGAAGCAAATCCGTGATTTCCCCGATTTTAGCTGATGCTGTATCCGCTTTTTTTGCGAAAAGCTGAGTAAGGTCGGGCAGGTTTTCACGATAACATGCGTATTCGGTAAAATAAATCGCGTTTTGATTCTGAAAAGCATCCGTAACATTTTTTGCAGCAGAAATCATTTGAAGTTTTCCAATCAGTCCAATCAGAAGCAGAATTGTGATAACCGTTTGGAGCGTTAATATAGAAAGGCTTCCGATATTTTTTTTGGTTAGTTTCCATAGTAAAATTGGAATGGATTTCATCCATGCTCATTCCTTCATCAAATAAATTCGATCTTCTTTCTGGCTTCGATAAGCGATAAAAATAGATACGCATAGTACAATTCCTGCAAGGATGGCTCCGATCAACAGGTAATTTTCAATGTGCGCTGCATATACCAAATGGATGCGCCCCAGAGCGGGCAGCAGCGCCAAAAAGGCCAAAAACCCCGCCGCAATCGTGGGAACCATAAGCGCAAGCGTCTGTATCAGGATTATGAAAAATTTTTGCCTTGGGCGACTGCCGCAGATGGAATAAATTTGATATTTTTTGCAGGACATCTTGTTCCAAAAGAAAATCATGGAAATAATATTGATAAAAGCGGCGCAGAAAATCAAAATGATTTGAAGAAAAGAAATCATGAAGTCGGGAGAGAGAAACGGGCTGGGCGGCGAAGTGATTTCGCAGGAAAGTACGTTATCGTTTTGTGAGATCAATGTACAAATCTTTTTTAAATGGGAACGGCTCATTTCCGGCACATAGGTAATATCAATAAAGGAGGTAGGGAAATGCTTAATGTAGTATGCGATTGGAATCAGATAACCATCTTCGTCGGAATGAGATATCATGCCAATTACGTTAAACTTTTCTTCACCAAGGGATATGCTGGAGCCGACAGGGGATTGATGAAATTCCAGAACCTCCGTTATGAATTCTGAGAGCACAACAGAAGGCGCATCCTCCTGCGGGGAGAAGAAACGGCCCAAAAGCATCCTTTTTGAGTACTCCGGGCGATATACGCCGATCACAGGGGGGGACTGTGTTGAATAGGGATCGCTTTGTTGCATGTCGGTGCTTTCGTGCACGGTGAGCTTCCGAACCTGATCTGCTCCGATGGAGGTGAGCTGCTGTATGATTTCGGATGCGGACTGGGTCTGTACCCCATCCTGAAGCTGGATTGATAAATTGTTGCGGTTCAATCCCACTGTATCGTAATAGGAATACAAAAAATAGCCGGAATAGAAAAGGATGCCGACTGTAGACAGCAGTACCCCGGATATGACCACTAGAAACATGAAATAATGATGCTTGATCAGCGCTTTTAAATTTCGATAAACAGCAGTAATGCTTTTCATGATAAAACCTCTTGACTTCTTACCATGGTACTTTGTATCAAATAATGTAGTCCGGATTATGGCTTTACTTATTTTTTCCAGGATGTATATGCTGTTGCGGAGCCTTCATCTCCTCCGCCTTTATGAACGCCGTTTGCGCGATCCATGGAACGAATTTTAGCGGTGATAGTGCCCCGGCCCTCCAATGCATATGCACCATAGGTTTTACCTGTATTGGAAGAGCCCTTTGTTCCACTGTAAGCGTATACGGTGGTTTCAGTCCAGAGGCTATCCATGCTTCCAATATTGGTTGAGGTGCTCGCATCGGCGGTATCGTTAAGAATGGGAACATAATGATACTTTACGTTCAGATAGCCATGCGTTTCCTGCCATGATTGCTTTGCGGATGCGGATAATGATAATGTAAAGAGGGAGATGAGCAATAGGCTAATACACAATAAATTTACAATTTTACTTTTTTTATTCATTTTAAACTTTTAATCCTAAATATAGAATATAATCCGGACTACATTATTTATATATATATTAATTTTATTATACGTATATTCGGTAATAAGTCAACATTTGTGGAATAAAAATATAAAGAATGGATCAGAATGGATCAAAATTGCAAAACGGCGGCAAGCCTGAATTTTGAACAGGAAACGAGAGGCCGAGCGGCTGTGTCCACTCAGGTATCCAAAGCATGAAAAAACACTTGACACTCACTTTGATCGATGTTATAATCCACCCATTATATGATAAAACCGCTGATTGAGAGTAGTAGCATACCACACCGCTTTTCAGAGAGCCGCGCATTGGTGCGAGCGTGGCAGGCAGGCGTTATGTGAATGGACTCATGAGGGCGGCCCGAAAGGCGCAGAGCCGAGTAGTTGCCGCCGGGAGACCCCATCCGTTACCAAGGGGGCGCGCATGATGGTGCGCGAAGCGAGCGGGCGCTTTTGGAGCGCCAATTTGGGTGGTACCGCAGGAGTCTATTTGTTTATAACTCTTGTCCCTTACAATCGTAGGGGACAAGAGTTTTTTATTTTATTTGAGAAAGGGGCAACAATCATGTCAAAGCACGTACCGTACCGCATCTATCTGCCGGAAGAGAGGATTCCGCGGCAGTGGTATAACCTGCGCGCGGATATGAAGGAGCAGCCCGCTCCGTTTTTGAACCCGGGGACCATGCAGCCCCTGAAGCTCGAAGAATTATATCCGATTTTCTGCGAGGAGCTTGCGCAGCAGGAGTTTGACTCTACAAACCGGTATATTGATATTCCGGAGGAGATCGTGGAATATTACAAGACCTTCCGTCCCTCTCCGCTCATCCGTGCCTATAATTTGGAGAAAGAGCTGAGCACGCCCGCGAAAATCTACTGTAAATTTGAAGGCAACAACACTTCCGGCAGCCATAAGCTCAATTCCGCCATCGCGCAGGCCTATTATGCCAAAAAGCAGGGCCTTCAAGGCCTCACTACGGAGACGGGGGCCGGCCAGTGGGGCACGGCGCTCTCCATGGCGTGCGCATATTTCCACATTCCGTTGACCGTTTATATGGTCAAAACGAGCTTTAATCAGAAGCCCTACCGCAAGTCGATCATTGAAACCTTCGGCGCGGAAATCATTCCCAGCCCGAGCGATACGACCAAGGTCGGGCGTGAAATCCTCCAAAAATTCCCCGATACGGGCGGTTCGCTCGGCTGCGCGATCTCCGAAGCGGTGGAAAAGGCCGTTTCAACGCCCGGCACGCGCTATGTGCTCGGCTCGGTGCTCAACCAGGTGCTCCTGCACCAGTCCGTGATCGGCCTGGAGGCGAAACAGGCCATGGCGCTCTATGACGAGTACCCGGATATCGTCATCGGCTGCGCGGGCGGTGGCTCGAACCTTGGCGGCCTGATCGCACCCTTTATGCAGGACCGGCTGACCGGCAAAGCAAACCCCTATTTCATCGCCGTGGAGCCGGCCTCCTGCCCATCGATGACGCGCGGCAGATATGCCTATGATTTCTGCGATACCGGCAAGGTTACGCCGCTGGCCAAGATGTACACGCTTGGCTGCGAATTCCAGCCTTCCCCCAACCACGCGGGCGGGCTGCGCTACCACGGCATGTCGCCGATCCTGTCAAAGCTCTATCACGACGGCTTCCTGGACGAAGCGCGCGCCGTGGAGCAGACTAAGGTGTTTGACGCGGCGATCCGCTTTTCCCGCTGCGAGGGTATCCTGCCCGCGCCGGAATCCTCCCATGCCATTTATGCGGCGATCGAGGAAGCCCTCAAATGCAAAGCCTCCGGTGAGGCCAAGACGATCCTCTTCGGCCTGACGGGCACCGGCTATTTCGATATGGCCGCTTACGCCTCTTATTTTGACCGGACGATGAGCGATTCCATCCCGACCGACGAACAGCTTGAAAAAGGCTTTCAGGGCCTCCCGAAGGTAGCGGAATAATCGGTTATGAATTTTATTGTTACCGCATAGTTTATGAAAAAGCATCCTGTATCCGGAATGGGGCTTCGGATACAGGATTTTTTTTGAATCGAAAAAAGTTTTCAGACCGCCGTGTTATTGACGGAAACGCTTTCATATGTTACGATTCTGTAGAATCCTGTCGTCCGGCCCACCGGACGATTGTATATTATTTTGAAAAACCGTTTTCGATTCAAAATTTGGGAACGGCAGGGGAGAAAGGAAGAAGATAGGATGAGCAAAGTTAAAAATGAGGCTACGATCAAAAATCCGATCGTCAAGGCCGTGCGCGAGCAGTTGGAGCATCGGGCTTTATGGCTGTATCTACTCTGCGACGAGGCGGGCAAGCGCGGCCTTTCGTGGGAGGATTTCGGCTCCGCGGCAGTCAAGCGCTGCGGCCTGTATCAGGGTGCGGGCCTTGTGAAAAAGGGCGGCACGCAAAGCCTGAAGGGGCTGCGCAAAACGCTGTTTACCAAACCGGCGCAGTGGATGTTTGAAATGGACGTCAAGGAATGCACGGACGACTTGCTGGCGATTGATTTTCACTATTGCCCGCTGGTGAAGGCCTGGCAGAAGCAGGGCTGCTCAGATGAAGAGATCGCCCTGCTGTGCGATATCGCCATGTGCGGCGATCACGGCATCGGCGAAGCCTACGGCTGCGAGCTGGAGCTGCCGCAGTGCATCGCAAAGGGCGATCCGATCTGCGCGCTGCGCTATGTGCGGAAAAAGTAAGGGATTAAGGAAGAAGGAAAGGAAAAAGCACACCTATGAATCAAATCAAAAAAGTATCGAAGAAGATCATCCTCGCTTACTGTATTCCGCAGTTTGCTGTGGGCCTGTTTACGGCGATGATCTCCAATTATCTGCTCTATTTTTACCAGCCCTCGAAGGAGTCCGGCATCCCAACGCTGATCACGCAGGGCGTCGTGGTGCTCGGCATCCTCACCTTTATCGGCTTTGTCAAGGCTGTCGGCCATATCATCGACGCGGTGACGGACCCGCTGGTTGCGAACCTGAGCGACAAAAGCCGCAACAAAAAGGGCCGCCGCATTCCGTTCATGAAATATGCCGCCATCCCCTTCGGCCTTTCAGCGTTGCTCATTTTCTGCGCGCCGCAGAATACGCCCGGCCTTGTCAACAACATCTGGGTGGCGGTGTTCATCTGGGCATATTTCGTGTTTTATACGCTTTATATGATCCCGCATAACGCGCTGCTGCCGGAGATGATCACGGATACTAAGGAGCGCGTTAATGTTTACACCTTCAACTCCCTATTCTTTGTCACGGGCAGCGCGTTGGGCTATGTGACCCCGGCGCTCGTCGGCATGTTTAAAAACGCGGGGTTGGATGTGCTGCTGGCCTGGCGCGCGACGTTCGCGATTTTTACGGTGGTCGGCATCATCCTGCTGCTGATCCCGGCTGTTATGATTAAGGAGAGGGAATACGTCAATTCCGTGCGCCCGACCGTGTCTCTCATGCAGTCCTTAAAGCATGCGTTCAGCAACAAGCACTTCCGCTGGGTCACCCTCGGCCAATTGCTGGAGGGCACGGCGATGTCCTTCTTCCAGTCCTGCATTATGTATTATGTGACAAGCCTGATGGGCCTGCCGGAAACAGCCTCCGTCGCGATCCTCGCGATTTCCATTGTCGGCTCCCTGTGCCTGTATCCGCTCATCAGCAAATGGGGCAAAAAGTCCGGCAAGCGCAAGCCGATTATCTGGGGCTGCGTGGTGTTTACCATTGCGGAGTTCATTATCTGCTTTGGCGCGGATATGCCCGGCCCGGCGATGGTAAAGGCCTGCGGCCTCGCCCTCTTCGTCTCCTTCCCGTTTGCGGTGCTCAACATCCTGCCTGGCTCCATGATGGCGGACGTCATCCAGTATGACACCCTGATCACCGGCATCAACCAGGAGGGCATTTTCAGCGCGGCGCGCTCTTTCATCACCAAGCTCGGCACCTCCCTTGCGATCATGATCGTGCCGTCGCTGACGGTGATCGGCGCTGCGGCGGGCGAAAACATTGGCCGGACGGGCCTAAAGGTCACGGCGCTTGTCGGCGGCCTGTTCTGCCTGGGTGCGGTGATCGCTTTCATCAAATACCGTGAGGACGAGGTGCTCGGCCTGATCCGCCAGAAAGGGGAGAAGCAGGAGAAGGAGGCGGTGCGGAAATGACCGCCCTCTATATTTTTCTCGTCATTCTGGCCGTGTTTCTGCTACTGTTTGCCGTTTTAGCGCTTAATGCCGTGCGCGCCAAACAGCGCGGGCGCAGGCTCGCGCCGCAGCCCGATTATTACAGCGAAGCAGAGCTTGCGCAGCATGCGGAGAGGCTGGCCCAAATGATCCGCTGCGAAACGGTTTCCTGCCGCGAAAGCTTTGACGATACGGAATTTAAAAAATTGCGCGACACCGTGCGGGAATTGTTTCCGCTCTTCCATGAAAAGGCGCAGTTTATGACGTTCAGCGACGACTGCTGGGTCTACAAGCTGCCCGGCAAAGACCAAAGCCGCAATATGATGGTGATGTCCCACCACGACGTGGTCGCGGGCACGGGGGAGTGGAAGCACCCGCCATTTGCCGCGGAGATCGCGGACGGTAAGCTCTGGGGCCGCGGCACAGTGGATACGAAAACGCCGCTGTTCGCGGAATTTACGGCTTTTGAGGAGTTGCTGGGGGAGGGCTTCGAGCCGCCCTGCAACCTGTGGCTCGCCTCCTCCCACAATGAGGAGATCGGCGGCGACGGCATCCCGCTGGCGCTGGAGTATTTTAAAAAACAGGGCATTGAATTCGAGCTGATCCTCGACGAGGGCGGCGCGGTCATCGCTGCGCCGATGCCAGGTATCTCCTGCAAGTGCGCGATGCTCGCCGTGCATGAAAAGGGCCGCCACCTGCTCAAGTGCACGGCGGGGGAGGGCGCGAGCCACACGGGCCTTGCGCCGAAAACCGATACGCCCGTGGTGCGCATGGCAAAATTCATTGCAGAGGTATCGGAGAAAAAACCGTTTATCCGCCGGATTTATCCGCAGGTGCGGGCCATGTTTGAGGGCCTTTGCCCCTATATGGCCTTCCCGATGCGGCTGATCTTTGCAAACCTCTGGCTGTTCGCCCCGCTGCTGAAAACGCTCATGCCCAAAATCAACCCCATGGCGGGCGCGATGCTTGGCACGATGTGCTCCTTCAACACGATCAATGGCGGCAAATACGGCAGCGTCCAGGCAAAAACCGTGGAGGCAGGCGCGTACCTGCGCTGCATTGACGACAAGGATCTGGCGCAGGATATCGCCGCCTTCCGCACGATCGCGGAGAAATACGGCGTTGAGGTGACGGACGGGGAGGGCAACGAATACCATGCCCCCGCCGATTTGGGCAAACCCGCCTATGATTATGTGCGGGAGTGCGTGGCGGATGTTTTTCCGCACGTGGCCTGCGCGCCCTTTATTCTGCCTGCGGGCACGGACGCGCGCTGGCTGACGGATGTGTGCCAATGCGTCATCCGTTTTGCGCCGATCGACATTGACCCGCAGCAGTTTGCAAGCGTCCACAGCCCGGATGAGAATATTGATATTAAGGCGGTTGGAAACGCCATCGCGTTTTATAAACGGCTTCTTCGGGAGTACCATTGAACCCATTCTCCGATTCCTGGAGGCTATCAAATCTGAAACAGCGCCGGTGCGGTTATGCTGCCGCAACGGCGCTGTTTGTTTTATGCTCCCATTGTTTCAACAGGGATTGCGGCATAGTAGGCCGTATCGGATATTCCTCAAGCTATTGTGTTTTGCAGCGCAATATGATAGCATCAGTGAACAAGGGAAAATAACGCCGCCCATGATGCGGCCATGGGCTGAAAACCGCTGCTGCCCCTGTTCACGGATGCTATGAATATTAGAAATAGATCCGCTATTGCAACCACGGCACATTAAAATCAGAAAAGGATTATCAGGTGGAGCCAAGTGTATAAGTGTGTTTCATTTTATTCCGCTAACCGTATGTTACAGGAGAGGCAAAGCGCTGTGATCGCAGCGTGGTCCGTTGTGGCGGATGAATATTATCATTACGATATGAAAATCGATGAGCTGGGGTATCCGCGCGCGCTTTGTTTGATACGCACCATCGAAGGGCGCGGCAGGATTCAAACGGAGGAGGGGGAGATCCTTCTCTCCGAAAAGGAGTTTATCCTCCTGAAGCGCAGGGATATCCGCTATTATTCTGCCGCTGCAAAGCTGTGGGCATATTACTGGGTGGATTTTTTATGGGTGGAGAAAGAGCCGGTGGGAATCGGTCATAAAAGATTTGCTCCCTTTGAAGAAAAAGAACGCCTGTTGTTTGAAGAGCTTTTGCAGGTGGGGCGTTCTTACCCGGAGGAGCTGCGGTATATTAACGGCATTTTTATCCACTATTTTTACTATTTGCGGTTCAAGGATCGTCCAGTTGAAGAAAATGCACGGCAGCCGATCTTGATGGAGGAAATTTGCTCCTATATTGAACAAAAAATCTATGCAAAGCTCAGCGTGCAGGAGGTCGCCGATTTTTTTCAGATTTCAACCCGGCGGCTGCATCAGATTTTTCAGCAATCCTGCGGGATGGCTCCCAAGCAATATATCAGCAGCAGGAAAATCGAAAAGGCTAAGCAGATTTTGTGCACCATATCAATTTCCGTTACCGATCTCGCGGCATTGCTCGGCTATGACAGCGCCTACCACTTTTCTGCTGCTTTTAAAAAACTGGTTGGATGCCCGCCGAGCGTTTTTCGCAAGCAATGTGCGAAGGCAGCGCCTCCCCATGAGGCTGATCAAATAGACAAAATAGAAGTGAAAGGATCTGAATATGGCAAGCATCGATTTTATTTATCAAAATGAGTATCAGAAAGAGATTTCTTTCCCCTTGGGCGGAATTGGAAGCGGCTGTGTTGGCTTATCCGGCGACGGAAGGTTAATAGATTGGGAGCTTCACAGCCGGCCCAATAAACAAAGCGTAAATGGGTTTACGCATTTTGCCATCAAGGCACAGCAGGGGAATCATGTTTTGGGCGCCCGCGTTCTCCAATCGGATACGCGCAAGGATTTTATGGGGAGCAATCGTCAAGCGGCCCATTCCTGGGGATATGGGCATGGGATCGACCGCAACACCATGGCGGGATTCGTCCATTTTAGGAATGTGACATTCCATGGGAATTTTCCTGTTGCAGAGGTGGAATACGGTGATCCGGATTTTCCGGCTAGGATGCGGCTGACGGCGTTCAATCCCTTTATCCCCTCCAATGTGTTCGATAGTAGCCTGCCGGCCGCTTTTTTTGAATGGGAAATTCAAAACACCTCTACACAGGAAATTACCTACACCATTGCGTTTTCTTGCCGAAACCCACTTTTAGGGCGGACGGCAAATCATAAAGCCAACGGCAAAGGATATACCGGCGTCCGCTTTTCCAATTCCAATCTAAAGCATAATGCCGACGCCGGTACAGCCCTTATCGCAACAGATTGTGAAAACACTGCTATTCAGGAATATTGGTATCGTGGGGAATGGTTTGATGCGTTGACCACTTTCTGGAATGACTTTTCATCTCCCTGCCCGTTAAAAGAGCGTCATTATGCTCGCGGTAACAGAGGAGAAGGGGAGATGGCCACCCTTTCTTCCAGCATAACAATTCCGGCCGGCGGCACAGGGCGAATCTGTTTTTTGCTCACATGGCATTTTCAGCTGATGGAAAAATATTGGGGGAAAAGCACCTTTGGGCGGCGATACCGTTGGAAGCAATACTATGCAAAAAGCTTTTGTGATGCGGCGGCGGTTGCCGATTATTGCTTTGCAAATTGGGCACGGCTGAAAGAAGAGACGTTTCTGTTCCGTGACACCTTGTTCCAGTCTGAAGTGCCCGAATGTGTCCTCGACGCCATTCAGGGCAATCTTGCGATTCTCAAAAGCAGCACCTGCTTGCGGCTGCAAGACGGCGCTTTTTACACCTTTGAGGGCTCGAATGCGGATAGCGGCAGCTGCGAGGGAAGCTGCACGCATGTGTGGAATTATGCCTATGCACTGGCGTTTTTGTTTCCGGAGCTGGAGCGCTCTATGCGGGAATTGGAATATAGCAGCAGCCTGAAAAAAAGCGGGGCTGTTAATTTTCGACTAATGCTGCCGCTGCGTTCAAAGCATTTGTTTCGCGGGGTATGCGCCGATGGGCAAATGGGCGGCCTTCTAAAATTTTATCGTGAATGGATGCTCTGCGGCGACGAAAACTGGCGCAAAAAGTATTGGCCCGCCGTCCAGCGGTCCTTGGCCTTCGCATGGAGCGAAAAAAATCCATATCAGTGGGATCCGCAGCGCAAGGGCGTTTTTACCGGCCAGCAGCACCACACGCTGGATATGGAACTGTTCGGCCCCAATAGCTGGATTACCGGCTATTATCTTGCCGCTTTGCGTGCTGCGCAGGAGTTGGCTCGAGCGGATGGGGATGAGGCGGCAGCCAGGGAGTATAGCCAAATCTTTCAAAAGGGCAGCGCTTATGTGGAGCGCGAATTGTTCAACGGGCGGCACTACATTCAGCAAATCAACCTGAAAGATCCATCCGTGTTGAAACAGTTTGGAAAAGAGAAAGTTTATTGGAACACAGAAACGCAGGAGATGAAATATCAGTATGCAGAGGGTTGCGAGATTGATCAGGTGATCGCGCAATGGCATGCAAACCTTTTGGGGCTGGGCAGTGTTTTTCAGCCCGCTCATCTTCATCAGGCACTGGAGGAAATTTATCGGCAGAATTTCAAACAGATGCGCTCTTTCAACAACCCTTGCCGGGTTTACGCGGCGGACGGGGAGGCGGGCCTGGTGATCTGTAGCTGGGAGGGCGGCGCTCCCGCTATTCCGCTGCCATATGCACAGGAAAACATGTGTGGCTTTGAATATGCTGCGGCCTGTCTGATGCTACAGGAGGGCATGGAACGGCAGGCGCTGGAGATCGTTTCCGCCATACGCGCCCGCTACGATGGGCAAAAGCGCAACCCGTGGGCGGAAATTGAATGCGGCGGCAGTTACGTCCGTTCCCTTGCCTCCTACAGCCTGCTGCTCGCCTACAGCGGCCTGATTTTTGATCTGCCGCATCAGCGCATGGGCTTTCGCCCCCTGAAGCCAGGATCATATTTTTTTGCTTTAGACGGGTGTTGGGGAAGTGTACATTATTGCCGGGAAGAGATGAAAATTCAGATCCGCTATGGAACGATACGGCTCAAACAGATCGCCGCGCCGTTTGAAGCGGTGTCACTTACGGTGAATAGCAACCCCGTGCCATTTACAACACATGGCAGAGAGCTTCTGCTACAACAGGAAAGGACGATTGCGGCAGGAGATGCGATATGTATCAAGTTTTCCGTCAATGTGTAGCGCAATCTCTTTATCCTCATCAAAGGGCGCGTTGCAAAACGCTCCTTGCGGAAACTCGTCATGAGAAAAACCGTGGTTTCGGGCGCGCAAGGCCCGAAATTTGCCTGCGTGAGGCAAAAACGGTTTTTTAAAAGGGGCTGTTGCAAAATGCAAGGCATTTTGCAACAGCCCCTTTTTGCCCTCATAAGCAGGTGAGGATGGCAGGTCGACGGCGGAGTTTTGTTTCTTAACAGGGGCTAGACCGTCTCCCTTATTGGGGAATTTGCTTTTTCAAAGCGCTTATTAGAATGAGAGCCGGTGCGCAATCATGATGAATTGGGTTACAAAGTATTCAGCGGGTGAGAATGAGCAAAAAACAGGGCGGCCTGGCCAATTGCCATACCGCCCTGTTTGGTTTTTCCACGAGTATGCACCGGAGCGCTGCGTTGCCCGTGATTTAGCTTTTTTGCAGCGCGCGATCCAACCAGATGGAGCCGACGTCCATCGCATCGTATAAACCATTCTTTTCGCTTTTTTTAACGATTCGCTCGCGCGGGCGGACATCCGGATCCGTGTTCATCAGTTGAACGGTCACCTTATTCGCAACCTCAAGCTCCTTGACCTTTTTTGTGCTGGTAATCTGCATCATAATGACAAACGGTTCCGCCATGCTGCCATAGTAGAGCGTATTGCCCTTGCGGACCAAAGGACGGCCCTTATACATTAAAAACGGCGCTTTTTTCTTACTCTCCGCCAATTCCAATTCCTCCTATTCTAAAAAGATCTATCCCGCACTAGAACCTATTTATCATAGCATACTTCCCTCCTCTTGTCAAAAAAGCAACTGCCGAAGGCTCACAAAAAGGCGGCCCGCCGACCGGCAGGCCGCCTCTCAGCCTTATGATACACAAAGGAGAGTTACGCATCCAAATAACAGCGCACCAAAGCCTGTAGCAATTCATCCCGATCCAGTTTGCGAATAAGGCTTCTCGCATTGTTGTGCGTGGTGATATAGGTTGGATCTTCTGAAAGAATATAGCCAACAATCTGGCTGATGGGGTTATACCCCTTCTCGCCGAGTGCATCGTACACGGTGCGCAGCACCTGCCGCATTTCCTCGTCGCGCTCCTCTTTGATTGAAAATTGAATCGTTTTGTCCGTCAATGCGTCCACCTCCATATCTACATATCTATTTTATTATATACGACTTTTTCAATAAAAACAATGTAATCTGTCTATTTTCTGAAAGATTTTCGTAGAATCCCTCAGGCATAGCCAGCCGTATGATCAATTGCATTGCAAAAGGGATGGAATGAAGCACAGGAAACGCTGTATAACATCGTTTACGCTGCGCAATCGCACTCCCTATATGACACATGCGTTGTGTCGAAGGATATGAATCATCTGATTTTCATGATTTCTTCTAAAACAATGAAAAAACGCGAAAAAAGGCAATTTCATTAGAAAAAAAGAGGTAAATGGATTTTTTGATTATAAAAGTCCTAGAATCATTTTAAACAGTCTAAAATCTCCTATTGAAGTTCACTTGAACTTATGATATTATACAGTCAACAAATCAAAAGATCAAACGAAAGGAGGAAGCCATCATGTTTCAAACATTGCCAGGAACCCTATTGGAGCGCAGGCAGACAGATGGCCGCGGCGCCTACAGCCTAATCCAGCCGATCCTCTCACTGACAAAAGGTTTAACGCTCTCCCAGATTCGGGAGCTGACAGGGCTGGAAAACTCCACGGTTCAAAATTGGGTCAAGAGAGGCTGGGTGGCAAACCCAAAATCCAAGCGCTATGGGGAGCGCCAGGTGATGCGGATTATCCTGATCAATGCCTTGCGTGCGTCCCTTCAGTTGGATAGTATCGCCCAACTGATGCAATATCTCAACGGAAGTGTAGAGGATGTAGCCGACGATATTATCTCAGACGGCGCGCTTTATGATTATCTGTGCGCAATCGTATTTGAGCTGGAAGATGCGCCTGTGATGGATGAAAAAAAGCTGGATGAAACCATTGCAGCCCATATTGCCGATTATCACGGCCCGGCGCAGGATTCCCGCGAAAAGCTGGGCAATACGCTCAAGATCATGACGTTCGCCTGCATCTCCTCCCGGCTCAGGCAAAAGGCGGAGGCGGAGATGAGCGCCATACTCGGGGGCTAAGTTTAGGCTGAGCAAACGTTTGCTGTCCTGCGGCTTCTGAATTGCGCATATCTATCAAAAAAAGAGGAAAGGAGAGAAGATTATGGAACCCAACACGGTCATGCTGTTTGTCTGGATTGGCCTGATGGTTGCGTTTACCGTCATCGAGGCGGTCACTGTGCAGCTTGTTACCATCTGGTTCGCCGTGGGCAGCTTAGTTGCCCTCATTGCGAATATCGCAGGCGCGAACATAGTGGTGCAATGGCTGATATTCGTTGCGGTATCTGCCGTTTGTCTGCTGGCCACACGCCCAGTCGTCAAAAAGGTTGTCAACGCAAAGGCGCAGCCAACCAATGCGGATCGCTGCATTGGGCAGACGGCTCTCGTGACCGAGGCAATTGACAATGAGATTGGCACGGGTCAGGTCAATTCAAAGGGGATCATCTGGACGGCGCGCTCCCTAAACGGGGAGCAGATTGAAAAAGGCGCCAGCGTCGTAATAGAACAAATCGAAGGCGTCAAGGTTCTAGTTACCCGCGCATCCTGATGAGAGGAGCGCAATCGTCCAAAAAGAACAGGGAACCCCCTGTTCCAATAAAAATTGAGGAGGAACTCTAGTATGGAATGGTTGTTTGTTGTGCTTGGCATCCTGTTGTTTTTGCTGATTATTGTGGTGCTCAATATCAAAATTGTGCCGCAGTCAAAAGCGTATGTCATTGAAAGGCTCGGTACCTATCATGCCACGTGGGAAACCGGCCTGCACGTGAAGATTCCGTTTTTGGAGCGCGTTGCAAAGGTCGTCTCCCTGAAGGAACAGGTGGCGGATTTCCCGCCGCAGCCTGTTATCACAAAGGATAACGTCACGATGCAGATTGATACCGTTATCTTCTTCCAGATCACAGATGCAAAGCTTTACACCTACGGCGTGGAGCGCCCGATTTCCGCCATCGAAAACCTGACCGCAACCACCCTGCGTAATATCATCGGCGAGATGGAGCTCGATCATACGCTCACCTCCCGCGATACGATCAATGCGAAAATCCGCGGTATCCTCGACGAAGCGACCGACCCCTGGGGCATCAAGGTCAACCGCGTGGAGCTGAAGAATATCGTACCGCCTGCCGAGATCCAGGATGCGATGGAGAAGCAGATGAAGGCAGAGCGCCAGCGCCGTGAATCCATCCTGCGCGCTGAAGGTGAAAAGGCCAGCAAGATCCTGGTTGCCGAAGGCCAGAAGGAAAGCCAGATTCTCGCCGCAGAAGGCGAGAAGCAGGCCGCAATCCTGCACGCGGAGGCCGTGAAGGAAGCGAAGATCCGCGAGGCGGAAGGCCAGGCGCAGGCAATCCTTGCCGTGCAGAAGGCCGAGGCCGAGGGCATCCGCATGATTAACGAGGCAGCCCCGGGCGAAGGCGTTATCACCATCAAGAGCTTGGAGGCCTTCCAGAAGGTGGCCGACGGGCAGGCGACGAAGATCATTATTCCGTCCGATATCCAGGGCCTTGCAGGCCTTGCAACCAGCGCGGGCGAGCTGCTGCGCAAGGAATAGGCGCCTTGCTGAAAAAGCGCTGAAATAACGTTCAGTGAACGCATATGAAACAAAGCCTGGAGCAGTTGTCCGGAGGGACGCTGCTCCAGGCTTATTTATATAAAAAATAAGTGGTAATATAAATGATTGTTTACATATTGCATATAAAGTGTTAAAATAGAAAATATAAATGGTAATTTTATGGTTTTATCCATGACTGATTCAGGGAATCAGATAAAATTTTAGGAGAGGTAATGATGAGCAGAAACACAATCAGCAAAGTTTGTATTCTTTCCCTGATCCTGGCATTGGCCATGATCTTTCTCACGCCAATGACGATGGCTGCAAACCCGCAGGATCCGCCGCCCGCGCCGTTGGAAGCGGTTTCGGATGCGTTGGAGCCTGAGCACGCGGCCGGCGAGCCCGAAGCCCTGCCGGCAGAGGAGCTTTCAGAGGAAAGCACATTTTTGGGGGAGGAAGAAACGAGTTCCGAACCTGCGGAGTCGTTTACGCTTCCCAGCGAGCCTGAAACGGCGGGGGAAACGGCTGACCCTGCCGCGGGGATCGAAACGGAAACAGCATGGGAAGCCGTGGAGGAACAGCCCGGTGTTTGGGAGGAAGAAACAACCGAAGCTCCTTCGATTGCCCCCATGGGCTTGAGCCCAGAATTCTGGATTGAAAACACAAGCGGCAACCGGGTTTATGAGGCGGTTTTGAGGCCGGGGCAGTCCATCAAGCTGGGGCTGCATAATTGGATGACGTTTGCGCTCTCCAGCCATGCCACCTGGAAGGTGTCGCCGGGCAGCGGCAGGGGAACCCTCTCCACCTCCACGGGCGCGGAGTGCACCTCCACCGCCGGGAGCGTCACGGGCACGGCAACCGTGACCGCCACCTTAAAGGACGGCACCAGCAACTCCATCAAAATCTACATCACCAAAACGCTGGATATCATCCGCCCGGATACGAATGTGGACGTTCCCTATGAACATATCTATGTAGGCGCTGCCAAGCAGCTGCGCGGCAACACGGTGGAAAACCGGGAATACAACACTGATTTGAAGGCTTATTGGACGACGGGCGGCCATGACGACCTGGTTCGCCGCGCTTGGGATAGCAGCCAGAAATGCTGGACGACGCAAACCATCACCGGCCTGAAACCGGGCACGTTCACGCTCGCTTTAAAGGCCACCACGCAAAACGATGTGCAGGCGCAAATCCCCGTGACGGTGATTCAGCCGCTTTCCCCCAACCGTTTGGGCTTTGTCACTTCAGCGCAAAAGCTGCGCATTGCCAGCCCCACGAGCCTTTCCGCCACTTCTGTGTATCGCGGGGCGGCGGTTACGATCAAAGGGCAGGTGGGGAACTATTGGTATGTCACCTTTGGCAGTGCATGGGGGTTTTTACCGAAGTCGGTAGTCAACGATTACCCGTATGGGACGTATTCGGGGCCAAGCAGTAAATACTACTTTATGAATCGGGATAAATATGTGAAAGTAACCTCATTCAAAAGTGGTACAGCAAGGGATCCGAATGAATACAAGAAAAATATTTCCGATTTTTGGAGTAAATATAATGATGCGGACCGCAAAGCAAAATATCAAAGTATCGCTGATCAGACGGATCTGCCTATTATATTGATTGCAGCCATACACTATAGAGAGAAGGGGGGGAATCTAAACTATTCATTTAGAGATGGATCTAATTTAAATGGAAAGGATTTTGTTGCGGACGCAGTCAAAACGATCAAATCGGGACAATGGAGAGACTTCCAGAATGCAATCGGCATGGGCAAGGGGACACGCAACCTGTTGGCAATGCTGCAATTTGCGGAATTGTGGAACGGAACAGGCTGTGCGGATTTTGGTAGAATCAATCCCTATTTATATGCAGGGACAAACATCTATAGTAAAGGGAAGTACCCATATGATGGACACTGGGATCCAGAATGGGAAGATGGCCAACCTGGTGTATTGTATTTGCTAACACAAGTGTATTAAGGAGAGAGCTCTTATGAAAAAAGTCTTGTCAATCCTGTGCTGTATCGTGCTTCTGTTCTGCGTAGCAGCGTGCGGCAAAGAGCCGGAGCCAGCAGCGGAGCCGTCAACCGAAAGCATCCCGGTAAGCAGCAATACCCTGATTTCTACAGAACCGCAGAAACCCTATTGGGATACGCACGAGCCGCTTTCCTATGCGGGGATTTATAACGGCCAGCGGTTTTCGGGAGATTATGAAATCGCTTCTTATGATAAAACAAAAGAAGGCGATGCATATTTTAAGCTTCCAAGATTGGAGGGTAAAGTGGAAGATGTCGCTCAACAATTTTTAGTGCGGAAAGAAACAATCGCGGATCCATTTTTAGATATCTATTATGATAAAAAAAATAATCGGTATGTTGATGCATGGCAAACAGGATACCGTATGGATAAGGATGGATATCCGGAGTTTGATTTTAAAACGACAACATATTATTACAGCAACACATCCTGCACGATTCCAGGATCAGATGGGTGGTCTTATATTGAAGCGGACGATGAGTATGTAGTGTATGTGGATGGTCCGAAAAAAGCGGAAGAAGAGAATAAGCTGCATACACGCATTTATTGGAAAAAAGGCGCAGGGTTGTTAGGCTTTTATCGATATTCCCCGAGTTTAGATGGTGGTGGCGCTTATGTTACCAACGTTCGCTTTACCTCCAAAACAGCGGACGGTTGGAACATGGCGGAAACCATTGTGCCGAACTCCCTGCCCGGGGCCAAGCGCGTTTGGCCGGAAAAGCTCTGGCCCGCGGAATA
>ERZ826396.671-NODE-671-length-47335-cov-12.182889_pt1 | contig 47335 bp, 36 predicted proteins | sample MGYA00519926_ERZ826396 | MGnify/ENA primary metagenome ERZ826396 (study PRJEB31778, sample SAMEA3449230) | human gut metagenome | biome: human gut; feature: human-associated habitat; material: faeces | place: United Kingdom | collected 2010/2012 ... | reverse complement strand
TCGCGCTCATGTTCGCCCACCACATGAACGACGGCAGCATGTTCTCGGCATTCGCAAGCTATTTCGATAAGGGGTTCGCGGAGGCACACGATGAGATTCTCCTGCAGACGCCCGAGGACAAGATGCGCCTGAAAGTTATCGCGGCAGACGTCGTGGACTCCAACGTCGAATACAAACGCCTGGAGTTCTCTACCGACGAAGAGTTCGACTCCTGGTTTGGGGAACTGCTGGACGAAGCTGATGTCGTGCTCGATGAGGACGCCCAGGGAGAGGGCATCAAGGCATTCTGCACCTGCAGCTACGGAAGGTGGAACGGGCACGAGCGGACGATAGTCTATGCGATGGAAACGTGAAATAGACCCTAAGCAGCCTGTCCTCTCGTGAGAGCCTCATGGATGCACGGATGAGGCTGTCGTGGTTGGCTATAGCGGAATCAGAAATGGTCGCTCTGACTGCCGACAATGCCATCAGGATTTAACCTCCCTGCATATGCGAGAAGTTGTCGAGCGTCTAGATGCCTGAGTAACCTTTCCTTGTGGCGTTGCGGTACTTGTTCAGAAGCGCCCACTTCACCGCCTCCATTACGGAATCGTCGAAGTCTGCCTTCTTCAGGCCCATCCGATTCAAGAGCTCCTTGTTCTTGAGGAACGTTCGCCGCAGGAGTGCCCTATCCTTGTCGTCGAGCTCGATGCGGTAAAGCAGATTGCAAAGATGCACAATCAGGCCCGTCTTTTCTGTGCCTATATGCGCCTCTTCTATATCGACGAATCTATCCAGGTCGCACTCTGTGTATTTCGGCTGCAGGCCGAGAATCGGATTCACGAGAAGCTGAGTCGAGGCGTTCATCAGGTTGACGTATGCGCCGAGCTCGTATTGCTGCTCCTCGCTCATGGTACTGTAATCGAGGCCAAAGGAGACGACCCGATCAAGTGCGGCTCCAAGCTTCTCCTGCTCGTCATCTACTCTCTTGATACGCTCCTCTAGCTCGACGATGGCGAGCCTGTAGGACTCCGTATCGCGTTTGCTGATGAGCTCGAATACCTTTTCGATCCTCTTCTTCTCCGTCCTGCTCTTGAAGAACAGGAGACCGCTCCCCAGCAACGCGACTCCTGCGATAGCCCAGCCGACGGGGCCGGCAAGCGCTAGGAGGGCATTCCCCGCTGCCATCCCTCCGCCGCCAGCGGCGAGCGCGCCTCCTCCTAGCCATGCGAGTGCCGCGTTCGTCGCGGCAGCACCGCTCAAGGTGGATATTGCGGTTCCGGTGGAGGCGACACCGAACGTCGTCGCGATGCCCATCGCCGCTGTAGGTCCGAGGGCTGCTACCGCGACGCCCGCCCCTGCTCCAGCGGCACCTCCGCCCGCGGCCTTTGCCTGGGCGACGTTGTAGTCGTTTTCGATCTTCTCCGCCTGCTGCTTCCAGCTGAGGCGGACCTGCTTGATGCCCTCATATTCGAGGCGCTGCTCCTCGGGCACGTTCCTGATTTCGTCAAACCTATCTTGTATGGCTCCGAGGGCGTCGTACAGGCGCGATGACCTGAGGCCGAGCTCTTCGATTTTCGCGTTGGTTTCCTCCAGCGCCGCCTCGGCCATCTTTCTGGATTTATCCAGGCTGGTTTCCTTTTTCATTCTCGTTTCTCCCCGAAATACGCGTCGATTTCCGCTTTGTTGTCGAGCCGCCTCGTTTTCGGAACGCCGCGGAGCTCCGCCAGGCGGGCAGACGCCTCGAATGCGCGGATGTAGGCATCGCTTGTTTTGAACGAATCGACGAAGCTCACCAGATTCTCGTCATCGTACAGCCTGGCCAATCGGTCGAGGTCGTTCAGGTAATCTTCGACGATAGCTTTCTCCCGCAGAGTGAACTGAGACTGCTCCTTAGCCGAATGCAGCGCGATTGCTCGCTTTCCCTCTCCGTACAGCGATATCGTGAAACGGCCGATCCCTGCGATGTTGAATCGCATGAGGAATTCCGCAGTATCGAACGTTCCGGCTCCTGTTGCGAGCGCCCGCACTGTCGCGTCGCTAAGATCGAGCAGGCAAAACGTCCCATGAGCGACGGTCAGCATCCTCTTTACTGTGGGGCTGCCGAACGGTTCGCACGAGGCCCACATCTCCTGGAACGTGCGGGTCTTGCCCTGCGTGTCCGCAAAGTACTTGACCATACGCCGCAATGTATATAGCAGCCTCACGACCATCTCGTTCACCACCACAGGAATCGCCTGGGCAGCCTGGAAGCGGGCGTCGAAGCCTTGCTCGAAGATCTTCTGGGCGAGCTGGTTGGCACTCTTTGTGAAGCCATTCGTGGGGATGCCAAGCGCTTGCCCGATTGCGACCACGTCGTTCGTCCAGGCCCACAGAGGGGAAGGAATACCCATCCCTCTGCCCTTGCTTTGAGAAGACCCGGACATGTCGGATATGAGATGCCCGAGCCAGTTGGCGAAGCCGCAGAAGAATTTAGCCGGGACGCTGTTTCCTCGCAGCTCGAAGGTGCCATCGGCATCGTTTAGGGCAATGAGCCGGCCTTCCGTGACGAAGTGCGAGCGGTTCTGGAATTGGTCGAGTATCGAGAAGAACAGACCCAACAGGGTCGGGTTGTGCCCGAGTGATTTAAAGTGGTGGTTGATGGGGGTCAGACCGTATATACAGCTAGCGACTCCCCGTCCAGTCTGGTCGTAGGGAACTTTATACTTCTCCTCGAGGAACTTGATGGGGGTCTTGGCGCTTTCGCCTTGCCAGCCGTTGAGCTTTGCGAAATCGGCGACCCTATCCTCGAACCACTTGTCCGTGACGTCCCCGATCGGAGATTCGCCCGGCTTGTCGACGAGAAAAATATCGATTAGGCCGCAGATTGCCCCCGAGCTCGCTGCAAGGGCGTAGTCGAGTTTGTCGCAGTCGGGTTTCAGGTCATCGACCGAACGGATGGTCTCGTCAAGCCTGGCGAGCTCGGAATCAGCCGTTTCGATGGCCTTTTCTATCGACGAGGCAAAATCATGTTCGCCTTCGAGGTTCATCTTTAAGATGACTGCTGCTTTGTTTGACATGGGGATTATCTCCTTGAGCCGGAACCCATTGCACTGGCTCAAGAGCCTAGAGCGCCCGCATCTATTACTCAGATCTGTCTATATTACCCCTAAGGTATCGCCGTGTCCCAATGTTGCATTTCACGTTAGGAATGTATTCGGAAGCGCTCTGGAAGCTTTTTGGAATCTCGTCAGACGCAGCCCTCTGACCGGTTACTACTGGTCGATATTCAATTTGGACATAGCACACCTCTGGGAAAGTAAATTTCAGCAGGAAATTATTATACCGCCAAAAAATATTAGGCTCATGAGCTGCCAGCTAATGAAACGATTAGGCCCATTGATTAGAATCTGGCCAAGGCGAGATTGGGTGTTCGACCAGCTGGACTACCGATCTCGCTGAAAGCAAGCCAATGCGTCGAAGCGGCATGCGGCACATGCTTTATATATCTCCGCCCACCTTAAGGGGAAACGCCCCATCTTCAGCGTACAGCCTTTCTATGCTGAAGATGCATCTATGGAAAAGGTCTTTGGCGGAGTAAACCCCGCTTCCGCTGCAGTATTTGCTTTCCTTCTCCAAATCAAATTCCAAGCTTCCATCGTCAGCGGCATATACCCAAATCATGCCGTCATCTTCGAGCATGTCGTAGCCATCCTCCTCGGGAGGCAACGATAAGTCGTAAGTGTGATAGGAATATGCGGCCGTATCGTTGTCGTCCAACAGAAGATTTGCCTGCCAGCCGTACCCCAAACTCATCTTCTCTATGGCCTCCTAAGGAAGTTTCGAGATTGCCCAACGTGGTGATTGTTTCAGGCAGTCATTCCATCAAGAACCGCCGCCACCAAGCCTCGTCATACACGTCATCTGTGGCACGTCTGATGAAGCTCTCCTGAAATTCTGGCGGCCAAGCCTGTATTTCGCGTTTCATGCTCTCGAAAAGCACGAAACGTGACCCTTGCAGTTCTTTGCAGATAGCGGCCTTTTCCTCTATGTCATACGCGTCTGGATCGGAAAGGCAGAGGTCGGCATGGAGTAATGCGATTTCATAGTCCTCGTGGGCTTCTTCAACTGTTTTCTCGATTGTCTTGTTTGGCTCCAAGGCGTTCAGATCGAACCAGAAATGCTCCTGTTCGTTGATCTCGCCGTACAGCTCGTCCGCCTCGTCGGTGGTTCTCGACGGGCACTCTTCATCTGCCGCAAGGCAATCGTGTCCTTTCGTGCAACGCCCTGCAGGGTCTTGCTCCCAGGGGTTGAACTGGTCGCAGAGCACGCATGCCCATGTTGCATCCTCTATCCTTGCGAAGTGCCGCATTCCGTCCTCGGTTTGTTCGGTGAAGATGCGTTTGTAAGGACTCTCGGCCATTTCGTCTATGACTTGAGCGGCTTCTTTCTCTGAACAGCGTATGTGCTTAAATTCATCCATATAAATGAGTTTAGCCGAATACCTTGCCATCTCTTATATGAAACGGAACACGGCCTTGAACAGCCAGCGGACGAACGCTCCGATTCCTTTGAAGATTGCCTTGATCATCTCAGTATCCTTCCATCCAAGTGACTTCTTCTTTCTCCAAGGGCATCTCCTGCGCCGCTTCCGCGGCGATTACCCGCTCGAGCATGCCTGCGGTGATGCCCATGGAATCGGCCATGAGTGCCTGGTTTGAGGCTAGCTTCTCGTCGGCGTTTGCCAGGTATTCGTTCAGTTGTAAGATGCGGTTCGAAACCGATCCTCCGAGCCCGGTGAACAGGAAGCAGGCGCGGTCTATCCGTGTGACGTCGACAAGTTCGCCATATAGTCTTGCGAGCACCGTCGAGCCATCCAGTGAGACGCTCTCTATCTCAGCTACCTCTTTCGGGGTGGCGAGCTGGAACCTCCAGCCCTTCTCGCGCCGTGCTTCGGGAACTTCCTCTCCGTCGGTTTTGTAGGCATCGTTTGCGGTGTAGCAGTGGACGGTCAGCCAAAGCCCCCTTTGTTCGACATCCGCGTAGTCGAGCGTGAAATCGGCGAGCATGCTCTTGCCAGTGAACGGCTGCGCTTCCGTGAAGCGGTCCGTGTCGAACACCTCGATGCGCCTGCGGTAGGCGACTTCCACTCTCATCGCGCCTCCTTCCTATCTCGTCTCCGCTCCTGCCGTGCCTGCTCTTGCCAACTCCGCTGCTTTTGGTTTTTTCGTATTGCGTGGGCTTCCTTGTTCTTTGGATGCCTTTGTCGTCTCGTCGGCGCGGTCTCGGGCAGGAGCCTGTTCTTGACCACGTACTCGCGTATCTCTCGCAGTGCGTTAGCTCGTTCGGCCGAGTTTTCACCCTCACGGCTCTCGAGGCTCTCGATCCTCCTGTCGAGGTCTGCCAGGCTGCGGGCGTTCGAGGACATGCACGTCTCGATGACGTCGGCCAGGCGCTCCAGTTCTGCCAGGTCGTTCAGCTCGACGGCGCGTTCGGCATGGGAGAGGATCTGCCGTGATGCCGTCGGGGTGGGGTGCCAGGCGGCGATCCTGGAAAAGCGCCGCCTGAGCGCCTCTTGGCCGAAGGAGATTCCCAGCTTCTCCCCGCCGATGCGCCAGGTTGGGTGGTCGGCGAGCGAGTAGATCCAGTCCCGCCTCCAGGAGCGTTCCGAGTTCTGCGTGACCTCCACTTCGAGCGTCTCGAGGCTCGCCATGAACTCGCTCTCGTTTCTGGCAAGTGCCTTCGCTACCGTGACCCGGTTGCGGATGTCGGAGACCCATGAGTAACCGCCTTCCTTTTGTATCTCCATCTCGGCACGTCGGAGGTAGACGTTCTGCATTGTCGTGGGCGTCGCTTTGCGCGCTGGCCTCTCGTCTGTCTCCCTCACGACCTCGTCGCGCATGAAGCGATAGCCGCGCTCCTCTGCGAGCTCCTGTAGGCTGCGGTTGAGCTCCAGCGGGTCGGGGGTCTGCAGCCGGCGCTCGGTGACGAGGTTGGTGTTGTTGACGACGATGTGCGCGTGCGGGATCCGGTTCTCGTTGTCGTCGTGCAGGACGATCGCCACCTCGAAGTCGGCGAAGTGCTTGAGCGCCCAGAAGCCCGCGAGCTCTGCGACCTGGCCCGTTGAGAGCCCGTCCTGCGGGTCGGGGGATAGGACGAAATGCTTGAAGGTGCGCGCTGGCTTTCCCCGGTACGGCGTGTCGTTTCCGCAGGCGTGCCTCGTCGCGTCCATCGACGCCGCCCAGTCGAACCCGACCGGGGCCGCCGCAATGTCCTCGAAGACATGCTCTTCCTGCCACGCGAAGTTCATCACCCGTATCCCGAGCGCGCGTCCGCCCTTCTCGAGGTATCTCTTTATCCCGGCGCATCCAGTGTGGCCGGCTATGGGTTTCAGAAGGGGCATCCTAATCGCCGCCCACGATGGCGCGCGCCTCGAGTGAGGAGATGCGCTTCGCGATGTCCGCGCGTCCTTCGTCCACCTGCACGAGCAGCAGCGCGCACTCGTCGAGCTTGCCTGACACCCACTCCAGATCGCCCCTTCCATGGTCAAGTGCGAACTTGATGGAGTTGAGGGCGTGCATCCCCTGGTTGTAGTGGTGCCCCCACTTGACGAGCTCGCGGGAGAGCCTGCGCATGGAGCGCCCGTCGAGCAGCACGCCTCCGCGCTTCTCATTCCCGGCGTCGTCGGCTACGAGGCGCACCACGTAGCGGAGGTATTCGGAGCGGGTGAGCTCTTCCTCGTCGGCGCGCTCGCAGACCGCGCGGAAGTCTGCGTCGCTCACGCGGGCGGTGAGCACGTTGCCGTATTTCAGAGCTTTCGTCATCTTCTTGATCCTTCGCATCCTTCGCCGCCTTGATATGGTGGAAGCTTGGGCGACGTCCTTTCTAAGGGGCGCGGGGTATCCCCCGCATGGCGCGAGTCGGCGCGTCCCCGCGTCGCGATGCGCCCGGCGGCATGGCCCCTCCCCTTGCGTCATTGGAGACGGGGCGGGGCGGAGGGTCGCCGGAAGGCGTCTCTGCCGCCATCTATCTCGTGTATACGAGATAGGCTACTTGCTGGAAACGGTGCAGGAGCCCCTTCGGGGCGCCTGCATGGGGCTAAATTCGTCCGAGGAGCCTGTCGGCCATTCCCGCGATATCCTCGAGCGCCTGCCTGTCCAGCTCGCTCGGTTCGCCCAGTGCTTTCGATTCGTAGCGCCTGAGCGCGCGCAGGGCGCTTCCGAGCGGTGCCGAAGGCTTCTGCTCTTCTTCTTGACGCGGTTTTGCGCTCGGCTCGCTCGTCGCTTTCCTCAGGAACTCCGTCGTCTTCTTCTTGTCGAGGGGATGCTCCTTCCACGAGGAGAAGAGCCGTTCCTGCTCGTCGGGTTCCATTTTCGCGAGGGCGTTCACGGCATCTGCCGAGAGCGAGTCGGAAAGCGCCGCCTCGCGCCACCCCGCGACAAGATTCTCTTCGATCTTGCGCGCCAGCGACTCCTGGCGCTGGATCGTCTTGCCCGACACCTTTCGCCCTGTCTGCTCCGAGATGATCGCCGCCTTGATGTCTTCCGTGCGCATGCCGGAAAGCTCGGGGTTTTCCACCCGCATGCGCTCGACCTCCATCCCGAGCGCGCGGCTCGCTGCTGCGCGCTCGGTCACGGTGAGGTTGCGCACGAAGTAGTTGGCGGCATGGAGCAGCATGACCGACTGCTCGTCGGAGATGCCGCGTATTATCCGGCAGGGGATCTGGGCGTACCTCTCGTCCTCTTCGGCGAGCATGGCGTATGCGGCCTTCCTGCGGTGCCCGCTCACCATCTGCCAGCTCCCGTCGTCGAGCTTGCGGACGAGGGGCAGGTCGGTGAGACCCTCTTTCTCGATGCTCTTCGCGAGCTGCGCTATCCCTGCATCGTCCATCGAATAGGCCGTGTTCTCGGGATGGTCGGCTATCTCGCCGACGGGGATTCTCTCGACGGGGTAATCGCTTCGAGTGGCCGCGTTCTTGTCGAGGAGGCCCGAGATGGTGAACCCCGATGCCGTTGCCCTAGCCACGGAGCACCTCCTCTGCGAGCCTCTCGTAGTCCTTCGCGGGGCGGCTGTCGGGCTTGAACGTCGCAACGGGCTGCCACTGCCAGCTTCCCTCGCAGACCTTGGAGCTCGCGTGGATGACGGTCTCGAACTGGTTGTCGGGGAAGTAGGAGTCGAGCACCTCCGCGCCGGTGGCCTCGGCGTTCGTCATGAGCCCTGGAACGCAGGTGCGCAGGATCTTCCATTTTGGCGTGGGCACGCGCAGGGCGTCGGCGATGGACTCTATGGCGTTGACCGTGAGCGCGGTGCCCCGCATGACGGTGGAGTCGAGCTTCACCGGCACGACGACCATTCCGTCTCCCGCTGCTGCGAGATAGGCGCTGAAAGCGAGGCGTTTCATGGTGGGGCTGCAATCCAGTATGCAGATGTCGTAGAGCCCCGTGCAGTCGTCGAGCGCGAATCGCAGCCTCTGCTCGCGCAGGAGGAGCTCGTTTTGGTCGACGAGCTCGATGGTCGAGGGCACGACCGAAAGGCCTTCCGTCCCGGTTTCGAAGGCGATGTCCTCCACTGCCGCGTTTGCGTAGAGGAGCTCCACCGCGCTTCGGCGCTCCTGCGCGGCCTTGTCGTAGAGACCGAAGTAGTCGGTAGCGGACGCCTGCGGGTCCAGGTCGATGAGGAGCGTTCTCAGGCCTCGCTTTGCGTAGATTGTGGCGAGGTTGACCGCTGTGGTGGTCTTGCCGACCCCGCCCTTGTAGTTCGATACCGCGATGGTTCGCATGTCTTCTGCCTCCTTTGCATCTTCAGATGCCGCCGTGTGATGTGGAAGGTTCGGCGGCGTCCGCGTTTCGTATACCCAGTATACCCTAAACCGTTCGATAACGAACGGTTTAGGGCGGGAAAGGCGGCTACTTGCGGCCAACGATCAGGACGGATTTCTCCTCGATGCGGTTGTTGGGGTTCCATGACCAGTCGCCGTCGTGGTCGTAGCGCGCCACGAGCGGCGTCCCGTCATCATCGAAGGCGACCACCGGGTAGGTGGAGTACTTGCCGTCGATCCCTCGATCCCACACCTCGTCGCCGAGCTCAAGTTCCGAGGTCGCCACCTCTGTGGAGTCCAGCAGCGCGCCGAGTCTCTCGGCTTCGGGCATGGACTCATCGATCGCGCGGAGCATCCCGTCGAAATCGTGCTCGTCTTCCTCTACGAAACCCTCGTACGGGAGGATGCGGTCGACTATCTTCCATCCGTCGACGACGTAGATCCCGTTGTCTCCGGGGTTCATGCGCCTGTCGTCGGAGTAGGGCGCTATGCCCACGCTCAGCGTTCCGCCGAAGAAGTTGCCGACGACCTGGCAGAGCCTGGCCCATCCGTAGCTATCGGAGCTCGGCGCGCGGTAGCCCTTGAGCTCGCAGTACCTCAGCAAGGGCTCTACGGTGTCGCGCCCTCCGTTCCAATGCAGGTACAGCCCGATCTTGCGTTCGGGGGTGGTGATGACGGCTCGGTTTCCCATGATGCGTTCCTTTCTGCGAAGATGTGAATCGGTTGGTGCGCCGCCTCGAGCCGGTGCCCGAGGCGGCTTATGTCGAATCCGGCTAGGCCCGGAGGTCCTAGTCGGCCTGGCCGGCGGTAAGCCCGCACCCGAGGCAGTTGATGTGGTGTTTCAGCAGCGCCCGGTTTTCCGAGAGGAGCATCATCGCGATGCTGTCGAAACGTACCGGGATGTCGACGTAGCCGGAGTCGTCTGCGTGCTCCGAAAGCCAAGCCGCCGCGGCGATCTCCCTGCGTTCGCGAGAGCCCTCGTTGCCTTCTTCGGGCATTCCCTTGTCGAAGCCGTGCCGTGCGTAGACGTCTACGAAGACCACGGTGTCGTCTTCCCTTGCCACCAGGTCGAGCGAATTTCCGCCTTCGGATTTCCAGTTGCTCTCGATGACCTCGTATCCGCGCCGCTCGAGAAACTTCTCCGCCGCCTTGATGGCTTTTTCCTTGAGTTCGGACATGATTGACCTCCTTGGGTATCGGCGGTTCGCCCCTTTGGCCTTCCGCCTTGTGAAGCGAGGGGCGCATGGGTTCTGCCGCGGGCGCAAGGGAGGAAAGCGAAGGAGGACTTGGAAAGAGATTCGCTCCGGTGTTTTTCGAAAAGTTTTGCCTGCGTCAAACGGTCTTTTTCAGGGAAAAGTTTTCGGGAAACATCGCTGGCCCTTGCGTCGGCGGCGGGTTCCGTGCGGCAATGCGCGTGCAAGGCAGGTGGCGAAGGGGCACTGGCGGTCGAGGAGGCATCTTGCGAACTCATAAAAGCTGAGGCAGATGATGGGTTTTCGGCTAGGAACTGGGGCGGGCAGCCTGCTGGAATTACCGAAGAAGGCGTGCAGCTTGCCGATATGTGGTCAAAATGGCATGTCGCCAGCATGTCGGAGGTAAATTGCGGCAGGCATGGTACACTTTTTTATAACTTTTATGAAAACCCGAGAAGGCGAGAGGTGGTCTCGATGGACGAGCAGGATCTGAGAAAGCACGTGCTCGGTGCGAAGAAGACGGAGCGGATCATCTTCGCCGCCACGCCCGAGATGAAAAGCGCGCTCGAGAGAATCGCGCACGAGAGGTGCACGAGTGTCTCTGCGCTGCTCACCTCGCTTGCGCTCGACGAGGTTATCGCCAACAAGGAGCTCTTCGATGGCAGCGCCGAATAGGAAGCTTCTCGGCAACACCATAGCCCGCGAACAGTTCCTGCTCAACGAGGCGCGCATCATGGCCCAGCTCAGGCTCGAGGGGATGTCCGCCGACGAGGCGGCGCGCAAGGTCAAAGAAGAAAACCTCTTCAGGTACCCAACAGAGCGCAGCCTGGGCAGGATCACACTCGCGTGCAACCGCAGGCTCGACGCCCTCGGAGACGAGCGTCTAGTGCGCATCGTGGCCTACGGAATGCCCGATGCCGCGGCGCAGACGAACCTTTATGCGATGATGCAGTTCTACCCGCTCGTGCGTCACTTCATGACGACCGAGATAGCCCGTCGTTACGCCGAGCTCGACTACGAATTCGGGTCCACGGACATGAACGCCTACTTCACGCGCCTCGCATCCGAGTTCGACAACTTCGCGATCATGTCCGAGAGCACCGTCTCGAAGCTCAAGCAGGTCCTTCGCAAATGCCTGAAAGAAGCGGGGCTGCTCAATCAGGAAAACAGGCTCATGCCGGTGATTCTCGACATGGAGCTGGAGAATGTCCTTCGTGAACGGAAGGATGTTGAGGCGCTTCGGGCATTCGGGGCAAGGGAGGAGATGTAGATGACAATCACTTATCGCGACTCCGCGCCAGCATCGGCGTTATCCGAGTTCGAAGAGCGCTGCGAGGCGTTCAAGACGCGCTTGCAAAGCGATGATTTCCTCCACAACCGCGGCCTTGGAAACGAGGTCGGGATATACACGTTTTGCTATGATCCGCGGCTCAAGGCGGAGGCGCGGCGCTTTTTGGACAGGCTAAAGGGCGACCCCTCGCTTCCGTGCAGGATACGGGAGGCCAACCTCTACGACATCCTGCTGGATATATGTGCCGACAAGAGGATTCTGGATGCGGTGCCGAAGATGGAGGAGAAGCGCGGGCGCGAGCAGCTCAAGAAGCGCCTGTCGAGCGTGGCGAGCGCGGAGGCGTTCGCGAAGAGGATCTCTGCCGAGGAGAACGCGCCGGGCGATGTGCTCGTTATCACGGGCGTCGGCGAGGTGTACCCGTTCATGAGGGTCCATAACGTACTTGACAACATCCAGCACCTGTTCGAGAACACGCCGGTGGTCGTGATGTACCCCGGAAGGTTCGACGGGCAGACGCTCTCGCTCTTCGGCAAGCTCACCGACGGCAATTATTACCGGGCATTCGACCTGATTTAGGGAAAGGCATGCATATGCATATCCGCGACATATTCGAACACGATATCGACCGCGACATCAATGGCGTCGTGAAGGTTGGCGACGTCGATGAAAAGCTCGTCATCCAGGAGCTCGAGGAATACGTCGTTGCAAAGGAGCTCCAGGGCCACTTCGCGACGTTCTTCCACAACTACGAGCGCTCCATCGACATGCCGACCGGCAAGATCGGCGCGTGGATCAGCGGCTTCTTCGGATCGGGCAAGTCCCACTTCCTGAAGATGCTCAGCTACGTGCTCTCGAACCCGGTGGTCGGCGGCAAGCGCGCGGTCGACTACTTCGAGGGCAAGATCGCTGACCCCATGGTGTTCGCTTCCATGAAGCGCGTCTCCGCCATCCCGACCGAGACGTTGCTGTTCAACGTGGACTCCAAGGGAGGCAAGTGGAAAGAGGGAGACACCGCCAAGACGGCGCTCTTGCGCTCGTTTCAAAGGGTGTTCTACGAGAACCGAGGTTTCTACGGCGAGGACCTCAAGCTCGCCAAGCTCGAGGCTTTCATCGACGAGAAGGGCAAGACAGAGGAGTTCCGCGCGGCCTTCGAGCGCATAAGCGGCATGGAGTGGTTGGGTAACCGCGACGGCTGGTCGTTCTACGAAGACGAGATGGTCGAGACCTTGCAAGAGGTGCTCGGGATGAGCAGGGACGCCGCCCAGCACTGGTTCGACGGCACCGAGACCGACGTCATCTCGTCGGAGACCTTCGCCAAGGAGGTCGCCGAGTACATCGCTAAGAGGGAGTCGGAGACCGGCGGCGAGTTCAGGCTTCTGTTCATGGCCGACGAGATAGGCCAGTTCATAGGATCGGACAGCAGCCTCATGCTGAGCATGCAGACGCTGACCGAGGACCTGGGCACCTACTGCGGAGACAAGGTCTGGATCGTCGTCACCAGCCAACAGGCGATCGACTCGGTGACGAGCGTCGTCGGCATGGACTTCTCCAAGATCCAGGGACGCTTCGACACCAGGCTCTCGCTGTCGTCGAGCGACGTTGACGAGGTCATCAAGGAGCGCATCCTCGCCAAAAAAGACGAGGCGAAAGCAGCCCTCGAAGTCGAGTACGGGCAGAAGGCGACGGTGCTCAAGAACCTCTTCACCTTCGACGACTCCACGAGCGACCTTTTCGGCTACGCCAGCGAGCGCGACTTCGTGGAAAGCTACCCGTTCGTGGGCTACCAGTTCCGCATCCTGCCCGACGTGTTCACCAGGACGCGCGAGCACGGCTTCTCCGGAAAGCACATGTCCAGCGGCGAGCGCTCGATGATATCGGCTTTCCAAGAATCTGTCTGGCCGGTCGAAAACGACGACATCGGAGCGCTCATCCCGTTCTGGCGTTTCTACGACACCATGGAAACGGCGCTCGACTACGGCATCCGCCAAGTCATCAACCGCTGCCAGGACGCCGCCGACGAGGGGCACGGGCTGTTCCAACAGGACGTGCACGTCATCAAGACGCTCTACCTCATCCGCTACATCGGCGACATCACGCCCAACGTGAATAACATCGCCAACCTCATGATCGACTCCATGGACGTCGACAAGGTCGAGCTGCGCCGCGAGGTGCAGGCGTCGCTCGAGCGGCTCGTCCGCGAGAACAAGGCCGCAAGAAACGGCGACAGGTACAACTTCCTCACCAGCGAGGAGCAGGACGTCGCCGACGAGATATCCAAGGTGCAGATAGAGTCTTCCGAGGTCATCGACCGCATCAAGCGCCTGCTCTTCGACGGCATATTCACCTCGCCAAAACACCGCGTGGGCGTGAACGACTTCCCGTTCGACCGCTACGTGGACGATTCGGTTCACGGCAAGGACATGGGCGGAATGAAGCTCAACGTGATCACCTACGCTCACGAGTGGTCGCGCCTGGCAGATCCCGAATTCGCCTTCAAGTCGACGAACCAGGCGCTCATAGGACTGGAAGAGGGAGACTATTACGACCTTCTGGACATGAGCTGCCGAGTGGAGAAGTACATCCGCATGAGCTCGCGCGAGCAGTGGTCGGCATCGAAACGTGAGATCGTGACCCGCAAGCGCGAAGAGGCGCGGGAAAACGAGAAGGCCGCGCGCAAGTCCCTTGAGGACGCTGTGGCGCACGCCCGCGTCGCAGTGGACGGGCGCTTGGTCGCCGTCCGCGAGAAGAGCGCGCCAAAGGTGATCGAGGCCGCGCTGGACGAGCTCGTGAAGAGCACCTACACCAAGGCCGACTACATCGATGCCTCGGTGAGCTCCGATTCCGAGATCATCTCGGTATTCAGAGGCGAGCTCCTAAACCAGCCCGACACGGACGGAAACCTGCCGAACCAGCGCGCCATGGACGAAATCATGTTGTTCCTCGACGCTCAGGCATATTCGAAGCAGGCGACCAATATGGGAGACCTCAAGCGCAAGTACCAGAAGGTGCCCTATGGATGGCGCGAGGCGGACATAGCGGCCGTCGTCGCGCGCATGCTCTACGACCAGAAGGTCGCCTTGTCGGTCGGCGGCAAGCAGCTCGACTCGGGCGATGCCCACGCGGTCGTCGCGTGTCTCAGGCGTGATGCGGACAAAGCCTCCATCAAGAAACGAGAGGCGATCGACCCCGCGACGCTCGCGACGGTTCAGCGTCTTATGAAGGACTTCGCCGACACGAACCAGGTTCCTGCCGACGAGGATGGTTTAGTCGCCTTCACCAAGGAGAAACTGCACGATGCCCAGGAGGAATGCAGGGACCTCCTCGCCCAGCGCTATTCCAGAGGTGCCTACCCAGGCAAGGACGTGGTCGTCGACGGCCAAAAGCTTATCGCTAACGTAGTATCCAACGAGACGGATCCGCTTCTCCTGTGCATGGCGCTTGCCAACAGGCAGGTTCAAGACGGCCTGCGCGACTTCGCCGAGGACATGCTCGAGATCCGCGGCTTCTTCAACAGCCAGGTGCGCCTGTGGGACGACTCCACCAGGCTCATCGGCTCTCTCAAAACTGAAGGTGTCTACCTGGAAGGCGATTCGGAGGCGCAGGATGCCATCGGACGCATCGAGCGCATCCTGGACATGGAGAAGCCCTACTCGGCAATCAAGGACCTCGGGGCCCTGAACTCGAAGCTTTCGGGTGCGCTGAGCAAGGCCGCAGGGGTCAAGCGCGACAACCTCCTCGAGAGCATCGAGGATGCGGTATCGGCGCTCGAGCGTTACGCGAAAGACGAGGCGGGAGCGCTCGAAAGCGCGGTAGTAGGAGTGCTTTCCTCTATTCGTCAGGATGCCGCTGCGAAGAAGAACGCCGCAATGAACGAGACGCGCTGTAGCCAGCTCGATGCCCAGCTCAAGCAGCTCGAGACATGGGGCGGACAGCAGTACCAGAAGATCGACGACGCGATCGCTCAGGCTCGCGCGAAGGAAGAAGCGGCAAAGCGCGGCAAGATGCCAGCTGACAGCGACATGCCGCCAGCGAAGCCGGCGGCACCCAAGCCAAAGGTCCTGCACCGCAGCCGCGTGTGCCCCACGAGGACCTTGCGAAGCGAAGAAGAAGTGCTGGCGTATGTGGATAGCGTAAAAGACGCCCTGATGGATGCGCTGCACGAAAGCGGCGCGGTAAGGCTGGGAGATTAGCATGCACGATTCAGCCATCAAGAATTTCTGTGTTTGGGCGCGCCGCGAGCTCATGTCTGAAGTCGAGCGCAGATGCGCCCTGTACGACATATCGGAACATCCGGAAAGCCCGAAGGACGCACAGGCCGTCGGCGGCAGGGTTCTCTCCTCCCAGGAGCGCAAACAAAGGTCAGACCTTTTACAGAAAGCTCATGACGAAAGCTACGACACTCTCGTGGAACAAGCCGCATACACCTGGTTCAACCGCATCATGGCCATCCGCTTCATGGAGATAAACGACCGTCTCCCGTCGCACACGCGTCTCCTTTCCGGCAACGACGGCTCCTTCAAGCCGCAGGCGCTTGCCGAGGCGCTGCAGGTGGACATAGAGGGCATCGACCGTGCGCGCGTGGCTCAACTGGTTCAATCGGGCGATGATGAGGAAACGTTCCGCTATCTGTTCCTTGCCCAATGCGCTGAGCTTGCCAGCTGCATGCCCACGGTGTTTTCGCAGGTCGGCTCGAGCATGGAGCTGCTGCTGCCCGACGGTCTACTAAGGGCGGGCGGCGTCATCGAGCGCATGGTCGAGGACATTCCCGAAGAGGACTGGCTCGAAGGCGTGGAGATCGTGGGCTGGATGTACCAGTACTACGTCTCCGAGCGCAAGGACGAGTACTTCGCATCCAAGCGCAAGGCGACGCGCGAGGACCTTGCTCCTGCCACCCAGCTTTTCACGCCAGAGTGGATCGTCCGCTACCTGACGGAGAACTCGCTCGGCCGCCTGTGGATGCTGAACCACCCGGACAGCACACTTGCCACCCGCATGGAATACTACATCGCGCCTGATGGGGATGCCGAGGCCGATTTCAAGCGCATAGAGTCGCCGGAGGACATCACGGCAGTGGACCCCGCCTGCGGAAGCGGACACATACTCGTTTACGCCTTCGACTTGATAGCCGCCATGTACGAGGAGGAGGGCTATTCCCGCAGGGACATCCCGCGCCTCATCCTAGAGAAGAACCTCACGGGCCTCGAGATCGACCCGCGCGCGGCGGCGATGGCGAGCTTCGCTCTCACCATGAAGGCATGCGAGTACGACTCGCGCTTTCTGCGACGTGGGGTGCATCCGCGGATAACCGTGCTGTCTCGTGTCGAATTTAGTGAGGAGGAGCGCGATGCTATAGCCCGTACCATGAAAGACCAGGAGCGCCTCGACGCACCGTTCCTGCTCGAACAAGCCGACCTGCTCGATGTGTTGGCGCATCTCGACGAGGCTGGCAGCCTCTTCGCGCCTACGGAGGCGGATCTGAGATTGGTGAGGGCGGTCGCCGAAACCGTCATGGACGAGGCGGGCATGTTCGGCATGGCAGCCGCCGAGAAGGCGCAGAGAGCGCTCGAAGAGCTGGGGCCTCTTGCGCGGCATTATGACGTTGTGGCTGCCAACCCACCTTATCTCTCAAATATGAATGACTGGCTTAAGTCTTGGGTGAAAAAGAATTATCCCGATGGAAAGAATGATTTGTTCGCTGCTTTTATTTATCGCAATCTGAGATTTGCTAACGCTTCCGGACAGCTTGGCTTCATGACCCCATACGTCTGGATGTTCATTTCTAGCTACGAGAAGATGCGTTCTTATCTTATTGACAGGCAAACCATTATTTCTCTTGTTCAATTGGAGTATTCAGGCTTTTCTGGGGCAACGGTTCCAATCTGTATTTTCACGCTACAGAAGGGTGCTAGCTCAAATTATCAAGGCGGATACGTTCGTCTTTCCGATTTTAAAGGCGCAGCTAATCAGGCACCGAAAACATTGGAAGCGATTCAGAATCCAGACTGCGGATGGTTCTACCGCGTCGATCAGCAGGATTTCAAGAAGATTCCTGGATTAAGGTTTGGATACTGGGCAAGCTCATCTCAGCTTGTATCGTTTGATTCAGCTCCGACATTGGGGAAAATGGCAAATCTTAAAGTTGGGCTTCAAACGGGGAATAATAGCCTATTCTTGCGACTATGGTGGGAGATCTCTAGAAACCTTCTAAAAACTGATGCTTGCAGCAGAGCGGAGGCATGCTTTTCAAAATGCAAATGGTTCCCATATAACAAAGGTGGGCAATTTAGAAAGTGGTATGGAAACCTCGATTACATCATTAACTGGGAAAACGATGGTGAGCAGGTTCGAGATTATCCAGGCTCAGTTATCAGGAATCCTGAGTATTATTTTCAAGAAAGCATTACATGGACTGATATAACTAGCTCAGGGACTCATTTTCGATTAAGGCCCCATGGCAGTCTATATGATGTCAAGGGTATGTCTCTATTTGCGCCGGATACACTTGGTTTGTATCTATTAGCAATGTGCAATTCGACCGCACTTTTTTCGTTTTTGAAAATCATGTCGCCAACACTAAGCACTCAGGCAGGGGAAGTCTCTCAATTACCTGCAGTGCTCGAGGATTCGCGTCGAGCGATTATTGAGGAATTGTCAGGCAGCAATACCAGTGTTTCTAAAACTGATTGGGATTCCCTTGAGACATCCTGGGACTTCGCTGAACTTCCGCTCGTTCGTCTTCGCAAACCTGGTGACACTCTAGAACAGTCTTACGAGTCATGGAAAGCCAATTGCAATGACCGTTTCTACCAGCTCAAGGCCAACGAAGAGGAGCTCAACCGCATCTTCGCCGAAATCTACCACATGGAGGATGAGGTTCCTATTGAGGTGCCTCTCGACAAAGTGAGTGTGCACATCGTCTTTGACAGTGACGATGATGTGCCTGAAGAATTGAAAGGCAGCAATTACGTCCGCACGAAGGCGGACGAGGTGAAGAGCCTCATCAGCTATGCAGTGGGCTGTATCATGGGTCGTTACTCACTTGACAAGCCGGGACTCGTGCTGGCGAACCAGGGCGACGGTCTTTCCGAGTATCTGCAGCAGGTGCCCGATCCCAGCTTCGCGCCCGATGCAGACGGCATCATTCCTCTCACCGATATCGAATATTTTCATGATGACGCGACGGGTTTGTTCGTCGACTTCGTGGCGGCCGCATTCGGCGAGGAGCATCTGGAGGAGAACCTGGAGTTCGTCGCCGACGCGCTCGGCGGTACCGGCACGCCGCGCCAGGTCATCCGCGCGTACTTCCGTGACGGGTTCTTCGCGGACCACTGCAAGACCTACAGTGTGCAGAGCGCGGGCAAGCGTCCCATCTACTGGCTTTTCGACAGCGGCAAGAAGGGCGGCTTCCGTGCGCTCTTCTACATGCACCGCTATACGCCAGACCTTTTAGCACGCCTGCGCACCGAGTACGTGCTTCCGCAGCAGGACCGCTATCGCACGCAGATCGACGTCATCGACGACGCGATGGCGACGGCAGACAGGCGAGAGGCCGCCGACCTGCGCAAGCGCCGGAAGAAGCTTGCCGACCAGCTCGCTGAGACGGTCGCCTTCGAGGAGAAGGTGCACCATCTTGCCGACCAGATGATAGAGATCGATCTCGACGACGGCGTGAAGCACAACTACGCGCTGTTCCAGGACGTCCTGGCGAAGATCAAATAGGAGGACGCGATGTCAGAGAGCCAATCCATCGAATACAAGAGCTCGTGGCGCGACGAGTACCTCAAGTGGGTTTGCGGCTTCGCCAACGCGAAGGGCGGGACGCTCTACGTCGGCATAGGCGACGACGGCAGCGTGACGGGGCTTTCCGACGCGCGTCGCCTCCTCGAGGACATCCCCAACAAGATCATATCCGGGTTGGGCATCGTGGCGGCTGTCATGCTGCACGAGACGCGCCAGGGCTCCTATCTCGAAATCGAGGTGGAGGCGCAGGCCTTTCCGGTGAGCTACAAGGGCCAGTACTACGTTCGCGCTGGCGCGACGAACCAGCTTTTGAGCGGCACGGCGCTGGATACCTTCCTCTTGCGCAAGCAGGGGCAGAGCTGGGATGCCGCGCCCGTCCCCGACGTGAAGCCGGATGACCTGAGCAGCGAAGCGATAAGGAGGTTCGCCGAAAGGGCTCGAGGCAAGGGGCGCGTGCCCGACGAGGCGCTGGCGGAAGAGCCCGGCACCCTCGTCCGCCATCTGCGGCTCGACCGCGATGGCTATCTGACGAACGCCGCCGTCCTGCTGTTCCATCCCGAGCCCGACCGATTCGTGCCCGGCTGCACCGTCAAGATCGGGTTCTTCGAGGAAGCCGAGATCCTCTACCAGGACGAGGTGTCGGGCCCCATCGTCGAGCAGGCGGACAAGGCGATAGACCTTCTGTACTCGAAGTATCTGAAGGCGCAGATCAGCTACGACGGCATCCGCCGCGTGGAACGCTATCCCTTCCCCCTTTCCGCGGTGCGCGAGGCGGTGGTGAACGCCATCGTCCACAAGAACTACCCCTCGGGCGCGCCGATCCAGATACGCGTCTACGATAACCGCCTCGTCGTGGGGAACTCGTGCATCCTGCCGGAGGGCTGGAACGTGGACGACCTGCTGGCACCGCACCCCTCCGAGCCGCACAATCCCAAGATAGCCAGCGTCTTCTTCCTCGCAGGGCACATCGAGAGCTGGGGCAGAGGCGTGCAGAAGATCTTCAGCGACTGCAAGCTCGACGGCATTGGGGTTCCCGTTTTCCGCATGGTGGGCAACAACCTCAGCGTGGAGTTCGAGGCTCCGAACGACCGTCTGGCGGGTGCGGGATCGCCCAGGGAGAAAGATGCCGTTCCGGGTATGGAATGTACCGATTCGAGCAGGAAACGTACCGATTCGATTGAAGAACATGACGATTCGGACGCAGAACGTGCCGATTCGTCCGAAACGTCACGAAACGACAACGGCGGTTTCAATGCGACGACCCTCCAGAACATCGACGAGCTCCGCAGAAGTCTCTCGGATGCGGACCAGTTCGGTCGGCACGAGGTGATCGAGACCATTGGAGGTTCCGACAGCCGTGCCGGCAAGCTCCTGAAAAAGATGCTCGAGGCAGGAATCATCGAGCAGGTGAAGGGGCACGGCAAGGGGCGCTATCGGTTCAAGAGGACCCGCACCCAAAAAAGCGGAGAGGAGGAAAGCGGTGGCAGATAGCGCTGCAGATCAGCTAAGACAGGTATTCTCATCGCCTCTTCTTGACGAGGAAGATAGGCGCATCGTGTTCTGGCACGATGTGGAGGGCTCCTTTGCCCAGGAGTTCGAGCAGCTGCGTCAAGAGGGGATCGGCGGGACAGGCGGAAGGAAGGTTCTCTTTGCCGACGCCTCCAGCGAGTCGCTCTTCGACCTGAAACGCCGCATCCTGCGCGAGAACCGCGAAGACGATTTCCTCGTCTACACGCGCACTTCCCGGGACTTCTCGGAAGGCGGGTTGGAGGGAAACTGGCTTGCTGATATAGAGCTTATATCCGAGCATTTCCAGGCTGACAAGGCATCGATGCTCTTGGGAGAGGTTAATGCCGGTCCCGACGCGCGCGACGCGGTGGCGAGGTTTGCGAGGTTCTTCGGGGCGGCGGAACGGCGTGCGGCATACCTCAAGCGCATGCCCGAGACCGCGACCCCTGGCGACGTTGCGGTTGGCGTTGTCTCCACGATCTTAAAGGCGCAGACGTCCCGCATGGAGGATATCGTTGAAAGTCTGCTGTGCGCTCTGCACGAAGGTAGCGGCGAGCAGCTCCTCTCCGATTTCGAGAAATACGATGCCCTCTCGGCACTTGCCGCCCTGTTGGAGAAGCGCTTGGGCTATACCGGGGACCCTATGTCCGAGGTTGCTCTTTCGGAGCACCTGCTGCTCTCGGCTGCGTTCTGCACGCTGCCAGAGGACGTGATGTCCGGCTATTCCAATAGGATCTCCAGGGCGCATGCGCGCTTCTGCCTCAACATCGTACGCGATTGGCTTGACAGGCAGGATACCCGCAGCATCCTCTACGAGATATGCCGCAGGGTCGAACAGGAGACGAACCTTTCCGACGTGCTTTCTGGTGCGGAAGTCTCTCGACTTTCGGATACGGACATTTTCCCATGCGCAAACGAGGTTATCCTGACCTCCTTGCTGGGCAGCCTGGCGCAGGGATCCGACCGCAGTGCAGAGGCTCTTGCCATCTGCCAGAGGCGCAAGAACCTCAAATGGTACAAGCGCGTCGCGTGCTTCTTTGACCTGCTTGTCAATGCAGCGCAGGCCGAGAGCTTCTACCGCGAGCATCCGCAGGGCTTCCACGCGTCCAATCCCGTTGATGCATGGAAGGGCTACGTGAGCGGCTGGAATTCCATGGATGCCATCTACCGCAGCTTCTGCACTTCCTTCGACGAGTGTCAGCTGAGTGCCGAGGAAGTCCCCGACGCGTTGCGCGATGCCGCGGAGAAGACAGCGGAGCGCGTCGAGAACCTGTATGTGAACTGGTTCCTTCCTGGAGTAAACGGCTGCTGGATCGGATGTTGTGAGCCCGATTGGGCCGAGAAAGGCCATGTTGCGGGAATACCGCTGCAGAGAGAGTTCTACAACCGCTACCCCTCGAGAAACTCGAGGGACTTCAAGCGAACCGTGGTGATCGTATCCGATGGCATGCGCTACGAGGTCGGGGCAGAGCTCGCTCGCAGGCTCGAGCAGGAGACGAAGGGTTCCGTCACGCTGGAGGCGTGCCAGAGCGTGTTTCCCTCGGTCACAGAGTTCGGCATGGCGGCACTGCTCCCGCAATCTGAGATCTCGTACTCATGGGACTCCGGCGATGTGTTCGCCGATGGCATGCCCACGAGGACCACGAAAGAGCGCGAGGCCGTGCTCCAGAAGGCGGTTCCCGGTGCACGGGCGCTGACGGCGCAGGATCTGCGTGCGGGCAACCGCGCTGCGCGCAGGGAGCTTGTGGGCAGTGCGCCGCTCGTGTACATCTACCAGGACAAGATCGATTCGACCGGCGAGAAACCCAAACTCGAACATGACGTCTTCGCGGCCTGCGAGAGCGCTGTCGACGAGCTCGTCGCGTTGTGCAAGATCGTCGTGAACGACCTCGGCATCAACCGCGTCTTCGTGACGGCGGACCACGGTTTCCTCTACACGCGTAGGCCCCTCAAGGAGCACGACAAGATCGCCAAGGCCGACATCGGGTCGGGCGATGTCCAGCTGCACCGCAGGCACGTCCTCTCCAGAGAGGCTATTGATAGCAACATTCTCGTGAAGATGAACATGGAAGACATCCACGGCGGAGAATATTATGGACTGGCGTTGCGCGAGTGCATCAGGTTGAAAAGCGTCGCGGGTAACAAGAACTACGCCCATGGGGGCGTGAGCCTACAGGAGATGTGCGTCCCGGTCATCGAGTTCAGAAACCACAGGTCCAATTCGAAGGCGCGGGTCGACCAGGAGAAGGCGACGCTTTCCCTAGTCTCCACCAGCAGGCGCATCACGAGTTCCATGTTCCACGTGGACCTGTACCAGCGCGAACCCGTCTCCGGCAAGGTGCTCCCATGCGAGTATGAGCTGTGTCTTACCGACGGCTCGGGCAACCCGGTCACCGACATCCAGAAGGCGCATGCGGACATGGCGACACCCGACGAACGCGCCAGGGTCTCCAGGCCCATGTTCACCCTCAAGGCAGGTATCGACTATCCGCCTGACGAGCGCTACTTCCTGGTGTGCAGGGACAAGGAGACTGACGAGATCGCCTGGAAGGAAGAGTTCACCATCGACATGGCCTTCGCGCCTTCGGTCGATTTCGGTTTCTAGGAGAGATGAAATGTCAGAACATCAGACAGATGCGGTTCCCGCACTCGAGCTCGATCCGCTCGACAGAAAGATCATGGAGGCCTTTCCCGGTAAAACCGTGAGGAAAGGTCTCACCTCGCTCATGAAGCGCGGCGTGAACGTGCCCACGTTCGTACTGGAGTACCTATTGGGCATGTACTGCTCGACTGACGATGAGGAGTCGATCGAACGGGGGCTCGACCGCATCAGGAGAATCCTGACCCAGAACTACGTGCGACCTGACGAATCGGAACGCATCAAGTCTAAGATACGCGACCTGCGCACCTACACCATTATCGACAAGGTGACCGCGAAGGTTGACGAGTACCGCGACATCCACGTGGCGACGTTCTCCAATCTCGCCATCGACCCCGTGGTGATGCCCGACGAGTTCGTCCGCGAGTATCCCAAGATGCTCTCCGGCGGCATGTGGTGCATCATGCAAATGGAATACTTCCGTCTCGAGGACGAGCTGGAAGACGAGCTCGCCGACATCTTCGACGAGCCGCGCAAGCCCCGCTCGGTGCCGAAGAGGAACGCGGGTCCTGAGGACAACCCGTTCAAGATCGCGAACCTCACCCCCATTCAGATGCCCAGACTCGACCTGGATTCGATTATCGGGCAGAGGGAGAGGTTCACCACCGAGGAGTGGATCGACCTGCTCTTGCGTAGTGCGGGCTATGAACCCGCTGGCATGGAGCTGCGCACGAAGCTTCATTTCATCGAGCGCATGGTACCCTTGATTGAGCGTAACTACAATCTCTGCGAGCTCGGGCCGCGCGGAACGGGCAAGAGCCATATATACAACGAAGTGAGCCCGTATGCCATCCTGCTCTCCGGTGGTCAGACCACCACGGCGAACCTTTTCGGCAGGCTCAACGCGAGTCCCAGGCACGCGACGAGCATGGAGCGCACCGGGCTCGTCGGCAACTGGGACTGCGTCACCTTCGACGAGGTGGCGGGCATGCACTTCAAAGACACGAACGCCATCCAGATCCTCAAGGGCTACATGGCGGGCGGTACGTACGCCAGGGGCAGGGAGTCTTTCAGTGCTGATGCGTCCCTCGTCTTCGAGGGAAACATCAACGACAGCGTGCACAACGTGCTCAAGACCACGCACCTGTTCGATCCGTTCCCGCCTGAGTTCAACGAGGACTCGGCGTTCTTCGACCGCATCCACTGCTACCTTCCCGGTTGGGAGATACCCAAGATGCGCAGCGATTTGCTCACGAACCACTACGGTCTCATCACCGACTGTTTGAGCGAGTTCTGCAAGGAGATGCGCAGGAGGGACTACACCCATCATATCGATGGCTTTTTCAGGTTGAACAGCGACTTCAACACTCGCGACGAGATAGGCGTTCGCAGAACCTTCAGCGGACTCATGAAGCTTATCTTTCCTGACGAGAACATCGACAAGGAAGATGCACGTATGATCCTCGAGTACGCCATCGAGGGAAGGCGGCGTGTGAAGGAGCAGCTCAAGATCATGGCCGGCGTCGAGTTCATGGATGTGAACCTAGGCTACGTCGATGCCGAGAACCCCGCCGACGCGCGCATCGTGTTTGTTGCCGAGCAGGCGGACGAGACCCTGATACCCGAGGCTCCGCTGCAACCAGGGCACGTATTCGCGATAGGGCGAAGCATCGGGGACGAGTACGCCGTATACAAGCTGGAGAACAAGGCGGTTGCGGGGTCGTTCCGCTTCGAGAACGAGGGCGTAGGTTCGAACCGTGCCGCTCGCGAGTGCATCGAGGCTGCATGGAGCTGCTTCGAGAACAACGGCGATCGCGTTGCGGCTGGTATGCACATGAGGAAGAAGGATTACCTCCTCTTTGTGAACGATCTGCAGGCGAAGGGACCGAGCGACGAGGTCAGCCTAGCGGAGTTTATCGGGCTTTGCTCTGCCGCGTGCAACCGCCCCGTCGTAGCTTCCTTGGCGATTCCTGGCATCGTGAGGCTTTCAGGATCCATGGACGACCTGAAAGGCCTCGAGGATATCCTGAGAGTGGCCAAGAACGCCGGGGCAAGGCGGATTCTTCTGCCGTTCAGCGCAATCCGCGACATGCAGAACATTCCCATGGAGCTTGCCAGCAGCGTCAGCCCGGATTTCTATCAGGACGGCGACATCGTAGGCGCGGCTCGCAAAGCGTTGGCGATCTAAAGGTTGTCGCTTCAAGGTTGTGATAGGTATTGGAAAAGACACCCATAAACTGTTCAAACATCAGGGATCTTCCAAAGCCGGATTTCATCAAATGGCTTGTTGAAGAAGAGGACGTCTTAATCGCTGGTGTTAGCACTAGGTGCTTTCGACTCGAGGGTGACATCGACGAGGAGGCTCTTCAGAGGTGGGCGCTACATGTTAGAAGGCACTATATTCGAGATGACGAGTTGTCCGATTATGTTAGCTTCTACGAAACTTCCACAGAAGAATACTTGCGTGATAGCTGTATCCCTGATATTCCGCAAATTATAGGTGGCGATTTCGCGGAAATCATGATCAGCGATCTTCTCCAGTTTGTTGAGGGGTATGAAGTTCCTCGATACAAACAACATGGCCGGACTGACAAGAACAGCTCGGAGCATGGTTCGGATGTGATTGCCTATAAGATTACCGATCCAGAGAAACCAAATGCGAGCGATGAGCTACTGGCAATTGAAGTCAAATCGCGCAGTGCTTCGACTGATTTGACGGGAGCTATCTCTGAAGCTTCAAAGGACTCGAAAAAAGATAGAAGTCGCGTGGCCATGACGTTATCGTATTATTCAATGCGCAGTCTTAAGTCCGGCGACAGGCAAACATCTGCCGAGCTGAGACGCTTTCTTAAAGCTAGCGAACATCCCTTCATAGAATCATTTGGGATAGGAGCTGTGGTTGGCGTAAAGAATGCCAAGCGTCAGCTTGACGGTAGAGACGCATCCGAATTTCTAATCAATCAAAACGATCGAGTATTCATTATTCACAAAAATCACCTCATGGATTTGATTCGCGAAGTTTACAGCAGGTGTATCCGATGATCTTTGGAAAACGTTCCGACCGCGAACTTAAATATGCAAAAGCCAAGGCGAAAGCCACGGAATTTTTCGTCGATCCCTCATCCGTTCCTCATTTCAAGTTGAATTCTGATGAGCTTCACTACACTTCGATTTTGACGTTATCGACATATGTTAATTCGAGGTTGTCGGGGGATGATGGCGCAGAATACATGACTGATCTGCAAAAGGTTGGATCATTCTACGACTCGGCATCGAATGACGAGCGCTATCGTGAGTACTCGGATGGCTACTGGACGCTTGCCATGGCGACATATTTTCTTCTGGGTAACTATGGGAGCGCAAAGGTGTGCGCAGAAAAGGTCAAGGAACCGGATTTCTATGGCGCAAGGGCAAGGACTCTATATGACCTTATCATGTTCCTCCTTGTTCCATCTCAGCCGGTTCCGCCGGACCTGGCTATACTGGCAGACTACTTAGCTGGCGAGGATGTTGATCGTGCCGAAGTGATCTCCGCTGCTGATTCCCTTTTGACGGAGGACAGCCCAGAAGATACTTTCTTCAGCGGGGTTCTATACGTCTCGATATCCGATGCTGTTTCCTGCTCCGCGAGGGCGCTGCTTCCAGGGTACACTCACCTTGATATCAACGATTGGCGGTCCTTTCTTTCAACAGAAGCAGCCCCAAAGCTTCTCTGGCAAGCTCAGAGGCAGATAGGTTTAGCCGGGGTATTTGCGGGCGAAAACGCGTTCATCCAACTTCCCACTGGTTCAGGAAAGACCAGAAGCGTGGAGCTACTACTTCGTTCAAGAATACTTGCAAAGCACTGTCGGATGGCAGTCGTGGTTGCTCCTCTGCGGGCGCTTTGCTCTGAAATTGCTCGAAATCTGTCCGCTGCCCTGAAAGGAATCGCGAGGGTCAAACAGGCGTCGGACGTAATGGAAATCGACTCATGGTTCGAGGAGAGCGCATCTGATCATGAGATTATAGTTTCCACACCGGAGAAGCTTGGTTTTATCATCCACCATGATCCGTTGCTTTTACAGGAATCGGATTTGTTCGTCTTCGACGAAGCTCATTTGCTTGATAGTGAATCGAGGGGCCCCGGATACGAATTGCTGTTAACGGAGATATTTAGATTTAAGCCCGATGTGCAAAAGGTTTTGATATCCGCTGTTGTCTCGAATGCTGACGAGATCGCAAAATGGGCATTTGGCGATTCTGAGAGAATTGTAAAAGGGGGAAACATCCAGGTCACTGAAAAGTCAATCGGCTTAATCCAGAACAAGGGATCTCGAGTTTCTTATGTCAACCGAGAAGACATTTCCAGTGAAGACTACTTCGTGATGGTGGATGTTGAGCCTCAGGAATTGGATCGGTTTCCAAGAGAGCGGAAACGCAGATATTTTCCTGACTACAGTGGAAATGATCCTGAGCAGGCTCGTGACCTCTCAATCTATTATGCAAATAGGCTTCTTCCTAATGGAGCTTGTGCAATCTATGTGCCGAAAAAATCATCGTTGCCTTCTCTGCTAAGAAGGCTTGACGAATTATCGCGTCGCTCGGCGAATATAACCAACTTGCTGCTCTCGATACCTGCGGACGAGAAGAAAAGACTTACCAGTCTCGTTTGCAAGCATTATGGAAAAGACAATTGGATTACCCCCGGAATAAACGCCGGCATATTGCCTCATTATGGAGATCTTCAAGGGGCGATTAGGCAAGCGGTGGAATATGAGATTGAACGAGGGGATGCAAAATGCGTAGCTTGTACATCTACGCTAGCAGAAGGCGTTAACCTTCCAATCAAGTATCTCATTATAACTGGTGCGAGAAAAGGATGTGAAACTCCTCGGACTAGGGATTTTCAAAACCTAATAGGCAGAACTGCGCGATCGGGAAAGTATAGCGAAGGCAGTGTCTTGCTTGCTGATAATACAGAAGGCTTCAGAAATAAAGAAATGTATTCGACTCTGATGAAAGAATCAGAAACTGAGCGATGCGGAAGTGCGATCGTTAATCTTCTTTCAGATGCTACCACACAGGATAATCGTGAAGCCTTCATTCCTGGTGAATCTATAGTAAACGTGATTCTCGAACATCTAACAAACCCTCGACTTGAATACGAACTTGCAAGTGCTTTTTCAAGGACACTCGGTTGTGATGACTCGCGAGCACGCGAGCTTGCCTCTAGAAGAATGCGTCCTCTCGAGGCGATAGAAAGTTATCTATCCGGCGTGTTGGCAGCGAACATGGGTGAAGTTGATGTATTGGAGCTGTGTGCGTCAACTTACGCGTACACATCGTCGGACGAGGAGACGCAAGAACGACTTATCAAACTGTTCCAGGCGATATACGAATCGCTTGAATCAGTTAGCAAAGAGAACGCGGCTTTATTTCATATGATGCAACTAGGCACTCGAACGGCATCGTCGTTAATCGATTGGATTGAATCTCCTGAAGGTAAACGCTTTATCGAAGGGGGGTGTTCTGAAATACAACTAGCGGTACATCAGTTCATGCTTCCTAACCCGGACATCGCAGGTCAACTGAACGAGGAGCAGTTATCTCTCATCATTGGCCTATGGATAGACGGGGCAAATTTATCTCAAATTACGAATGCTTTAAACGAGCAATTTGATTTTAAGCATGAATTTAAAATTGGAAAAACTGAGAAGATAGTATCTGGAGTCGTGAGGTTCACCTTCGCTCATTTCGTCTCAAGTATGCTAGATGTCGTTCGGGAAAAAGATGGTCTTTCAACGGCGGATAATATCGAAAAACTTTCCGCTTTCCAGCGGAAAGTCAAATATGGTGTGTCCAGTCTGAGCGAGGCAATGATATGCGAAGAGGTTATCGACGATCGGATGATTGCCAAAGAAATAGTATCGATAACGGGCATGGCTGGTTCGTTGTCTGATCCGGCAATTCTGAAGTTTGGGGCACTTGCCAATAGGGAGGCAATCGAGAAATATGCGGATTCGCTTCCTGCATACTGCTCAAAGAGCATACTTGAGTGGATTAGTTCTTAGGAGACCGAAGCGCACAGGAAAAGTTTATAAATCTCGATTTAGCTCAGCGATTACAGCGTCTTCTTTATCCATCTGGCACGCTGCTTTACCTTTGAGACCTGTAAACAAATCAGATAGCAGGCTAACTCTAGCAGCAAGCAGCTCGTCCATTTCGGAACAATCGCGCAGTCGGGAAAGCTCCTGGTACACCGCCCGCATTTCGTCGCGGAGCATCTTGTAGGTGCGGATGTCCGGGACAATCGTGAATTCCTTGTCCTCAAGCTTGGTCATGATGTATTCCTGTTGGGTCACCCCTGCGGCTTTTGAAAGCAGTTCGATCCTCTCGTTTTCCTCGGGGCTTACGCGGAACGCTTTCGATATGGTGCGTTTGCGTCGGTAGTTGGGGCAGGGCATCAGAAACCACCTCTTTCGTTGTCAAGCCCGTTTGCCATGTCGTCCTGGATGTTGGGGAACAGATGCGCGTACCTGAAGGTGATATCCGATGATTCGTGGCCCATCCTATCCGCGATAGCCACGGCGGAAAATCCCATGTCGATGAGCAGGCTTACGTGGCTGTGCCTTAGGTCGTGGATGCGGATGCGCTTAACGCCGGCTTTCTCACTTCCTCGTTTCATAACGCGTGAAAGCTGGCTCTTTGACACGGGGAACATCCTGTCGCCAGACCCGATCTTGGGATGTTTGGAGAGGTAGTCCCTGATTGTTTCTGCGAGGAAGTTGGGAAGCTTCACGGTTCGTATCGACTTGGGCGTCTTGGGATCCGTGATAACGTCGCGTCCTCCCAGACGCTGGTAGGATTTGTCTATACGCATGGTGTTGCGACTCCAGTCAAACGAGTCTGGTGTGAGAGCCAGCAGCTCTCCTTCCCGAATCCCAGTCCAGTAGAGAATCTCGAAAATAACGAAGAACATCGGGCTTTCCATCATTACATCGGCGAACTTGAGGTATTCCTCTTTCGTCCAGAAGTTCATTTCCTTGGTGTCCTTCGAGCCCATCTTCATGGTGCGTACGGCGGGGTTCGGATTAAGTCCGTAGAAGCGCGCCGCGTGGTTTAGTATTGCGGTTAGCTGATTGTTGACGGTTCTTAGGTAGGTGGGGCTGTACCCTTTGCCATCGTTAGCATCGGGGCTCATGAGCTCGTTCTGCCACCGCACGATATCGAGGCTCGATATCTCGGCCATCCGTTTCTTCTCGAAGAAGGGCAGAATCTTCGATTTGATAGTGTATTCCTTCTGCCGCCAGGTGTGCTCTCTTAGCCTTGGTCTGACGTCGGCGGCATAGACCTGGAAGAACTCGCCGAATGTCATTGCCATAGTGCAGCCCGCCGAGGCAATGAAGTCTTCCTCCCATGCCTGTGCTTCTTCAGGGGTGGAAAAGCCCCTCTTGTACTTATGCACCTCGTTGCCGAACTTGTCCTTGCATCTGAACTGAGTGAACCAGGTGCCGTTGTCGGATTGCTTAACGACCATCGTCTCTTACCCCGCGCTCGTCTCCGAAGTACTTCTCTTCGATTATCTGGCTGCTGACCCTACCTGGTATGGTCGCGCACCCGCGCTGCTCCATTTCGCAGTTGAGCTCCCTGATGATCTCGTACGCCTTGCTCCTGCATACTCCGAGTTTCATCGAGACCTCAGAGGCGCTTAGCAAGCGCCTCTCTTTTCCATCCATGTATCCTCCTAATAGTTCGAAATTGAACGGTGTATCATCGGCTATAGTAATAGTTCGGAAGTGAACGGTCAATACATACCGTTCAATTTCGTGCTATATTGTCTATGCGATGCTATATGAGACTATCTAGACGCTGACAGGAGAGTTGTATGAGGTCCGGTGAGCTCATCAGGAAATACCGCAAGGCGAAGGGTCTGACACAGGCCGAGCTCGCAGATGCTTGTGGGTTGACGGATTCCGCCATCAGGAACTATGAGCTCTGCAACAGGACGCCTGGCGTCGAGCAGATAGAGTCCATCGCTTCTGCTTTGGGAATCTCCCCCGAATCTCTCCGCGAGGTGTCCCTCGAGTCAAGCCGGCAGGCTCTAGAGCTCTTGTTCAGACTAGAAGGGGAGTTTGGGCTCGTTCCCGATGAGATTGACGGTGAATTGGTTCTGAAGATCGACAGGAAGGCAGAAAAATCCCAGAAACTCGCCCAGGCGGTTAAAACTTGGAAGCACATGATTGATTCGGAAAAAGCTGGCGAGATCAGCTCTGAGGAGCTGTCTGAATGGAAGCTCTCATTGCACTGAAATCAAGCCACTTCAGGAATAATTGCGAATCAGAAATCAGCGGCCTTCGGGCCGTTTTTCTTAACCTGGATGCAGGAAATCAGATCCCGTAACACCGCTAAAGACGATTTGTCATTCCCTTATGTTGAACTGGCCTTTTGCAAAAAATAAGTATGAAAATGACGTTTGATTCATGTTTGATTCGAATCAACCTGTTTTGCGTCGTAACTGCCAAAAGGAGTCGTGACGGGTGGCTTTGCGTAATTGCACAATGTTGCATGTCGTTGCAGGTTCGTGCATGTTCCGAATAATCGTTCAGGTTGCGTCACCTTTTGGGAATGATTCCGAATCAAAGACGCAGGTTAATGGGCAAAAAAATACCCCGAAACTTCTTGAATTTCGGGGTATTGGTCGGTTTGTCATTCCGCTTTGTTTTCAGTGGCTTGCAACGTTGTGCAACTCACTGACATCTTGTGCATCGCGCTGAATCGTTGCAGGTGATTTTGCAATGCTGACCTGGGGCTATTCCCATTCAATCGTCGCGGGCGGCTTGCTTGTGATGTCGTACGCCACGCGGTTCACGCCGGGGACCTCGGCTACGATGCGGCTCGACACGCGGGCCAACACGTCGTAGGGCAGCTTCGCCCAGTCTGCCGTCATCGCGTCGGAGCTCTCCACGGCGCGCAGGATGATGGGGTAGCCGTACGTGCGCTCGTCGCCCATGACGCCGACGCTCTTCACGTCGGGCAGCACGGCGAAGTACTGCCACACGGGGCGCTCGACCTCGGGCCCGCCGGCTGCCTCGCGCGCAAGCTCGCCGTCGCGTCGCCCGCACGCCTCAAAGAGCCGCTCGTTGTACGCGTCCAACTCTTCGCGCACGATGGCATCGGCCTCCTTCAGGATGGCCAGCTTGTCGCGCGTCACCGTGCCGATGACGCGGATGGCAAGCCCCGGCCCGGGGAAGGGCTGGCGGTGCACGATGTGGTCGGGGAGCCCGAGTGCCGTCCCCAGCGCGCGCACCTCGTCCTTGAAGAAATGATCCAACGGCTCGATCAGGTCAAAATGCACGCCCTCGGGGAACGGGATCAGATTGTGATGGCTCTTGATGGTGGACGCCTTGCCGCCGGTCTTGCGTGCGCCGCTCTCGATGATGTCGGGGTAGATGGTTCCCTGCGCCAGGTACTTCACCGGGCGGCCGTCCTCGGCCAGCTCCTGCGCCACGGCGAAGAACTCCTGCCAGAACTGCGAGCCGATGATGCGGCGCTTCTCCTCGGGTTCGGTCACGTCGGCCAGAAGCGCCGCGTAGCGGTCCTCGGCGTGCACATGCACGAAATCCACGTCGAACTGCTGCGTGAACACCGCCTCCACTTCCTCGGGCTCGTTCTTGCGCAAAAGGCCGTGGTTCACGAACACGCAGGTCAGCTGCTTGCCGATGGCGCGGGCGCACAGCGCCGCCACCACGGAGGAGTCCACGCCGCCCGAAAGCCCCAAAATCACGCGGTCATCTCTCACCTGCACGCGTATCGCCGCCACGGCGTCGTCGATGATCGAGTCCATCTGCCACGACTGCTCAAGGCCGCAGATGCCGAACAGGAAGTTCTTCAGCAGATCGTCGCCGCAGGCGGTGTGGCGCACCTCGGGATGGAACTGCGTTGCGTACAGCCGCCGCTCGGGGCATTCCATCGAGGCCACGGGGCACACGTCGGTCGCGGCCGTCACCGTGAAGCCCTCCGGCACTCGGCTCACGGCGTCGCGGTGGCTCATCCACACGGTCTGCTCGGCCGGCGTGCCGCCGTACAGCAAGGACGGGGCCGTGCCGTCGCGGCCGTCGAGGCGCGTGAGCGGCGCGGGGCCGTACTCGCCCTTCTCCGTGTGCCCCACCTCGCCGCCCAGCGTGACGGCCATGATCTGCTGCCCGTAGCAAAAGCCCAGAACGGGGATGCCCAGCTCGAATATCTCCGGATCGACAGACGGCGCGTCCTCGGCGTAGACGCTCGCTGGCCCGCCCGACAAGATGATGGCCGCCGGCGCGAGCGCGCGCACTTCCTCGGCGGCGATGTCGCACGGTACGATCTCGGAGTACACGTGCAGATCGCGCACGCGGCGCGCGATGAGCTGCCCGTACTGGGCTCCGAAGTCGACGACGATGACCAGCTGGCCGGTGGATGCGGTGCTCACGGATGACTCCTTCGTATCGTGCGCCCGCGCAAGGCGCGCAGCGTGCGGCGCGGGCACGCAAACGCGGCTCGATGCGCGGGCATCCCTCTCGTATGCTCGTATGGCGGTATCTTACCCGAAAACGCCGATCCCGCCCGCGAAAGCGGACCTGCCTGCACGCGTTTTGCACGAAGCGCCGGTGCAATGGGGCATTCGGCTTCCGTGGAAAGGTCTCTAGGCGCGGGATCCCAGCCCCCTTCTCCGTGAAGGTGCCCATCGGTTTCGGCCCGTCGCTCTGCTCGTGCGGAGCGTGGGGGGTATGGAGAAATGCAGGGAAGGCGTGGCGCATTCGGCTGCTGTGCGGCTCCGTAGGTTCGCGATGGTGGAAGCCTTCTTTCTGGGGCTGCCGTTTCGATGCGGCATGCAGCTCTGGCGCCTGCGGGTTGCTCCCGTGCAAGCGCTCGCGGCTCCCTCTTCCCTCGCGCATCGGATCCGATCTTCCCGCCTTCGGGTCTTCCGGGTCCATTCGCCGGTGGCGAAGGGGTTGACGCTTTTCGGTTGCGCAAGGCGAATGAATCGCAGCGCCCGTCTGTCGTATAATGCTGACATCCGGTCGACCGATCGAGGGAGGGCGATGATGCGTCGGCACATGAAGGCGGTTTTCGTATCGACGCTGTTCGCGGCTCTTCTCCTGCTGGCACCCGGCTGTGCGATAGGCCCGTACGAGGGCCTTTCCTCTACCGGCTCCGAACAATCCGCGCAGACGGAGCAGCTCCCGCAAGCCGCCGACCTCGCTTCGCTTCCCGCATTCTCCGGCGAACCCGTCGCTATCCTCGCCGACAATCGCCCCTCGTTTTCGGAGGCCGACCTCGCACGCGAGCCCTTTCTCGAGTTCGCTCCGCTCGATAGCCTCGGGCGCTGCGGTGCCGCCTTCGCGCTTCTCGGTCCTGAGAGCATGCCCGAGGAAGAGCGCGGCAGCATCGGGGATGTCGAGCCGTCGGGCTGGCATCTTGTCAAATACGACATCGTGGATGGGAAGTACCTGTACAATCGGTGCCATCTCATTGCGCATCGGCTCTGCGGCGAGAACGCCAACGAGCGCAACCTCATCACGGGCACGCGTTTCCTCAACGCCGAGGGCATGCTGCCATACGAGGATGCCGTCGCCTCCTACATCGAGGCGACGGGCAACCATGTGCTCATGCGCGTGACCCCGCTGTTCGAGGGCGACGAGCTTGTTGCTCGCGGCGTGCAGATCGAGGCGCAATCGATCGAGGACGGCGGGGCTGGCGTGCGCTTCAACGTGTACGCCTACAATGTCCAGCCGGGCGTGGGCATCGATTACGCGACGGGGGAGAGCTGGCTCGACGGCACGATCGATCAGGAGGAGCCCCTGGACGCTTCGCGGTACGCCTACATTCTCAACAGCAACACGAAGCGTTTTCACCGGCCCGACTGCCCTTCGGTGGAGGATATGGGCGAAGGGAACAAGCAAGGGTTCGACGGCACGCGCGAAGAGGCGATCGCGCGAGGGTACGAGCCCTGCGGACGGTGCGATCCCTAGGTGGCGCGTGGGGCTTTTTCGCCGCCTGCTCCGTTCGCACTGGCATGCTGCTCGGTCCGTTGCGCCGTGCGCTCATGTTCCCCTTTTGTTTTCTCGGGGCTGGGGAGGGGGTGTCGGGTACAATCCTTCTGTCCGCTTGTTTTCGATAGGGAGATTTTAGAACTATGATCTTTGAAGCTTTGAAGGCGCTCCTCGTCGGCATCGTCGAGGGCGTCACCGAATGGCTGCCCATCTCGTCCACCGGGCACATGATCCTCGTCGACGAGTTCGTGAAGCTGCAAGTGTCGGACGACTTCCTGGCCCTGTTCCTCGTCGTCATCCAGCTGGGCGCTATTCTGGCGGTGCTCATCCTGTACTTCCACAAGCTCAATCCCTTTTCGCCGCGCAAGACGCAGGTGGAGAAGCGCAGCACGTGGCGTCTGTGGGGCATGGTGGCCATCGGCTGCATCCCGGCGGCCATCATCGGCCTCGCGTTCGACGACTGGGTGAACGAGCATTTCTACAACAAGGTGACCGTGGCGGCGATGCTCATCCTCTACGGCATCGCGTTCATCGTGATCGAGCGGCGCAACCGTCGGCGTCTGCGCGAGGCGGAGGCGGCCCTCGCCGCGCCGCGCGGTCGGCACGCCCGCCCCTCGTATGGCGATGCGGCCGACGAGGCCGAGGCGCAGCTGTTCAAGATCACCGATGTGGACGACATCGACTGGAAGACGGCGCTCAAGATCGGCTGCTTCCAGGTGCTCGCCATCATCCCCGGCACCTCGCGTTCCGGCTCCACCATCATCGGCGGCATGCTGTGCGGCTGCTCGCGCACGGCGGCGGCCGAGTTCACGTTCTTTTTGGCCATCCCCATCATGTTCGGATGGGGGCTGGTGAAGTGCGTCAAGTTCTTCGCGGCCGGGCTCGTCATGACGAACGTCGAGATCGTCGTGCTCGTGGTGGGCATCGTGTCGGCGTTCGTGATGTCGGTCATCGCCATCAAGTTCCTCATGGGCTACATCAAGAAGAACGACTTCACGGTGTTCGGCTGGTACCGTATCGTCGTGGGCGTCCTCGTGCTGGCCTACTTCGCCTTCGAGAGCATGGGCATGCTGCCGTAAGGGCGGGGGAGGAAGGGGCCGGACGCTCCGGACATCTCCGTTTTTTGGCGGGGCTCCGTTTTTCCCGCCTCTGGTGTTTCCGCTTCGTAAAACTTCGTTTTTGATTCGCGCGGCGCGCCTTCGGGTGTGCCGCTTTTGCTATCATGGTGGGCACACGAGGGCCGGCCGGCGTTTGCGGCGCCGCGGCCACGCTCGTTACCGCTTTTGAGAGTTGAGAGGAAGTGCCGATGTCTGACGAAAGCAGCTCCCTTGCGGAGATCCAAGAACATCGCGCCAAGATCGACGAGATCGATCGACAGATTGTCGCGCTGCTGAACAAGCGCGCCGGTCATTCGCTGGTCATCCGCGGCTTGAAGCCCGGTGCCCACCTGGGCCTGTACGACCCGAAGCGCGAGGAGGAGATCTTCGCGAAGGTGAACAGCTATAATGAGGGCCCCCTGTACAACGAAAACCTGCGCGAGATATATGCAAGCATTCTGAAAGTGATGAAGGAGACGCCGTCGGTATGAGCGATCAGATAGCAACCAAGCTGCCGGATTACGGCACTCGCACCGACGAGATCACCCTGTTCGCCGGCCCCTGTTCGGTGGAAAGCGCCGAGCAGTTCAACGAAGTGGCTGAGTGCATCGCGGGCCTCGGCCTCACGTGGATCCGCGGCGGCGCGTTCAAGCCGCGCACGAACCCACACTCGTTCCAGGGCCTTGGCGAAGAGGCGCTGAAGATCATGGCAGGTGCCGGTCAGAAATACGGCCTGAAAACGCTCACCGAGGTCATGGACTCGGCGCACTGCGAGATGGTGCACTCCTACGTGGATGGTCTGCAGGTGGGCGCGCGCAACTTCCAGAACTTCAGCCTGCTGAAGAACATCGGGCACGTCACGCGCGACTCGCATAAGATGGTGCTGTTCAAGCGCGGTTTTGCGGGCACCATCTCCGAATGGCTGTCGGCGTGCGACTACATCACGATGGAGGGCAACGACAACGTGGTGCTGTGCGAGCGCGGTCTGCGCACGTTCGAGACGGCCACGCGCTTCACGCTGGACATCTCGGCCGTGCCCGTCGTGCACAAGCAGAGCCTGTACCCCATCTGCGTGGACGTGTCGCATCCGGCCGGCGTGCGCGACCTCGTGCCGCCGCTCGCGAAGGCCGCCGTGGCCGTGGGCTGCGACTCCATCATGATCGAGGTGCATCCGAACCCGCCGGCGGCCCTCTCCGACGGCCCGCAGCAGCTCACGCCCGCCCAGTTCGCCGAGTTGGTGGGCCAGCTGCGCGAGATCGCCGCGGTGTTCGGCAAGAAGATTGTGTAGGCTCGCCGCCGCGCGACGCGCTGCGAGAAGGATGTGCGTTTCTCGGGGCCGCCTTCGGGCGGCCCTTTTCGTGTTCGAGTGCGGAGGGGGCAGGGCGGGCGGCGCCGGTTCGGCGGGTCTTTTCGGCGGGGGCCGCGGCGCGCGGTGGATTTTTCCCTCCGGAGCGGCGAAAATTTGCGATTGGTGAACGGTTTTGGGGCTTCGCCGCGCGCGATGGGGGGGGGTCGGAGGGAAAAGCCGAGGTCGCGCCACTTCGCAAGGGCGTGGCGAGGCCCGAAATGCCGTCGAGGGCGGCAAAACTGTTCGTCAGGCGCACGTTTTCGCGGGCAAAAGGCGAAGTCTATGTGTAAAACCACCGTTGACAGAAGCTGGACCGATCCGCTGTACAAGGTCCCGCCCGTCGGGCGAAGGGTTTTCCAAAGCACCGGCGGGTTTTGCTCAGCGAGCGGATCTGACCTATGTCAATCCTGGCTTTACATGGATCTGGCCTCCTCCGCACGCGGCGGGCGGCGGCGCGCAGGGTGTCGAACGCCATGTAGCCGACAAGGCGCGGGCCGAAGTTGCGGCAGGGCGTCCCGCCCCGCCCTCTCTGCGAACATGATGCGAACGGTCATGGACAAAAAGCGGTGGTTTCTCCGGTTTTCTCGGCCCGAAGAGGCCCTCCGCTTGCGCGTTGCGGCCAATGTTCGAGCGAGACGCCTGGTCGAAGGCAAGGGCGGTTTCCCTATCCTCAAACGGAAATAGAGAAACCGCTCGCTTTTGTCCAGAGCTTACCGACCTCTCTGCTAAACCAGAATCGACGCAGACTGGGTTGACTTGGCCGGGTGAGGTCCCGTCGACGCCGCAGGAGCCCCCGCCCGCCCGTCGGGCGGGCGGGGGCTTCCGAAACCCCGGCCAGGGCAAGCCCGGCTCAAGGATTGGCAAACATGGGTTTGCATCAATCCTGGTTTAACAGAGACGGGATGCCCCTTTAGCACAAAATGACGGTTAAGAACGATTTTTCAGCCGAGTAGGATTTCGCGACCTGGCGTTTCTCTAAAAACAGTCTCAAAGGAAGTGAGAAAATCGTTCTTAACCGTCATTTTGTGCTACCACCTATGCGGGTTTACGCTAAACCAAGGTCGGCAGAAGCCAGATCGGCCACCGAACGAGGTTCCTCGGCGCTTCGGAAGCCCCCCTGTCCGACGAGCGTGCAGAGAACCGAAATGCCTGATCGGAACAAGCTTGGCTCGAGACTCGGCGAACATGTCCATGTCGATCCTGGTTAGTGGAGAAAAGGCAAGCTTGCTTCGCGAATGAAGCGCGCGGCCGCATCTCTGCATTTCTTGCATGAGTCGCCAACCTCTGCCTCCGAAGCGCTACAATGCTGCTTCACGACGAAACGGGGCTGCGGCGCGCGGGGGCGCGCCGTTCGGCGGCTCCGTGCAAGCTCTCACGAAGGATCGGCATGCCAATCGACATCGAAACCCTGAACGGGCCGCAGCGCGAGGCGGTCACCACGATAGACGGGCCGCTGCTCGTGCTGGCGGGCGCCGGCTCGGGCAAGACGCGCGTGCTCACGTACCGCATCGCGAACCTCATCGAGAATCACGGCGTGGCCCCGTGGCAGATCCTCGCCATCACGTTCACGAACAAGGCCGCAGCCGAGATGCGCGAGCGCCTCGGCGGCCTCGTGGGGCCGCGCGCCCGCGGCATGTGGGTGTCGACGTTCCACAGCATGTGCGTGCGCATCCTGCGCGCCGATGCCGAGCGCCTGGGCTTCACGCGCAACTTCACCATCTACGACACTGACGATCAGAAGCGCCTGTACAAGGAGATCATGGCCGAGCTGGACGTCGATCCGAAGCGCTTTCCGATAAACGCGCTCATGAACCGCATCTCCACGGCGAAAAACGAGCTGGTGGTGCCGCTCGAGTTCGAGAAGCAGGCGAACGACCCGGTGGGGAAGGTGGCCGCGCGCGTGTACGCGCGATTGCAGGAGCGATTGAAGGCCGCGAACGCCTTCGACTTCGACGACCTGCTGCTGTACGCCTATCTGCTGCTCAAGAACCATGCGGACGTGCTCGAAGCCTATCAGGACCGCTTCCGCTACATCATGGTGGACGAGTACCAGGACACGAACCACGCCCAGTACGCCATCACGGGCCTGCTGGCCGCCAAGCATAAGAACATCATGGTGGTGGGCGACGACGACCAGTCCATCTACAGCTGGCGCGGCGCCGACATCCGCAACATCCTCGAATTCGAGCAGGACTACCCGAGCGCCCACGTGGTGAAGCTCGAGCAGAACTACCGCAGCGTGGGCAACGTGCTTGCCGCCGCCAACGCCGTGATCGCCAACAACCAGCACCGCAAGGCGAAGAGGCTCTTCACCGCCGCCGAGGACGGCGACAAGATCCAGGTGTACATGGCCGCCGACGAGCGTGACGAGGGCCGCTGGATCGCCGGCGAGATCGAGAAGCGGCGCGCGGCGGGGCTGTCGTACAACCAGATGGCCGTGTTCTACCGCACCAACGCGCAGTCGCGCATGCTGGAGGACATGCTCTTGCGCGCGGGCGTGCCCTACCGCATCGTGGGCGGCACGCGCTTCTTCGACCGCGCCGAGATCCGCGACGTGATGGCCTACCTCACGCTTGTGGTGAACCCGGCGGACGACATCGCGGCGAAGCGCGTGATCAACGTGCCGCGCCGCGGCGTCGGTAAGACCACCATCGAGCGCATCGAGCAGTTCGCGCGCGAGATGGGCATGCCGTTTCTGGACGCGGCGGAGCTGGCCATCGTGGATCCGGAGCTGCGCGCGTCGGCGCGCCAAGCCGTGGCCTCGTTCGTGGGGCTGCTGAACGAGGCGCGCTCCTACGAGGGCGACCTGCGCAAGGTCGTCGAGGCCATCATCGACAAGAGCGGGCTTGTCGCGGCGCTCCAGGCCGAGAACACCGACGAGGCGCGCGGGCGCATCGAGAACATCCAGGAGTTCTTGGGCGTCGTGGACGAGTTCTCGGATACCCATGATGAGGGTGAGGTTCCGTCGGCTTACCAGCCGACGGAACCGGCCGACGCTGCGGGCTCGCCCGACGGCACGGGAGCCCCTTTCGCGAATCGCGGCGCGGGCCAAAGCCCGCTTGGGTTCGCGACGGGGTTCCCGCACTCGTCGGGCGAGCCCTCGCTGGCTTCCTCGGGCGAACCTGCGAGCGAGGTGTTCTTCGCCGCGCCCACGGCGGGCGGCGAGGGCGCGGCGGCGGGCGAGGCTGACGAGCCTGTGCGCGTGTTGCGGGGCGACTCGCTCGCCGACTTCATCGAGTGGGTGCGGCTGCGCACCGACCTCGACACGGTGGCTGAGGACGGCCGCGCCGTCACGCTCATGACGGTGCACTCGTCGAAGGGCCTCGAGTTCGACTGCGTGTTCGTGGCCGGCATGGAGGAGACGCTGTTCCCGCACATGAACAGCGTGGGCGACGCTGCGGGCATCGAGGAGGAGCGCCGCCTCGCGTACGTGGCTATCACGCGCGCCCGCAAGCGCCTCTACCTCACCTGCGCCTACGCGCGCCAGATCTTCGGGCAGACGTCGTCGAACCCCGTCTCGCGCTTCATCCAGGAGATCCCGAGCGAGCTGCGCCAGACCACGGGCGTGGGCTCGGCCGGCTTCAGCGGCACGGGCTGGGAGAAGCGCGGAAGCCGCAAGGGCATCGCGGGCAGCGGCACCGAGGCGGGCGGCGGGCGCGTGTTCGGGCGTTCGAGCGCCTCGGGGTCGGCGGGCCGCGCCGATGCGCGGCAAGGCCGTGTGGCCGGCAGCTACGTGCGCCCCGGCGCGGAGAAGAAGGCTGCCGCCAAGATGGTCTTCGCGAAGGGCGACGCCGTGGACCACAAGACGTTCGGCCGCGGCACGGTGGTCAAGGTGGACGGCGACACGCTCCACGTGAGGTTCGCCAAGACCGGCCAGACGAAGAAGCTGCTGAAGGACTACGCCCCCATCGTGAAGATCGGCGGGTGACGCCCGGAGCGGACGGCTTCTCCTTGTTCGATGGCATAATCATGCTATGATTATGCCATCGAAGCGAAGGAGGACGATTATGCCAACGTGCGTTCCCATCAAGGATATGAGAGACACCGCCGCATTCGCGCGCATGGTGGAGACGGCCCCCGGTCCCGTCACCGTCACGAAGAACGGCTACGATCAGTTCGTCGTCATTCGCAGCAGGGATTACGATGATCTGCGGGAATCGGAAGCTCGCGCGCGCATCATGGAGCGCATGCTTTTGGCCGAACGCGAGCGCGCCGAGGGCCGGCATGTGGATGCCGCCGTTTCTCTGGCCGGGTTGAGAAGCCGCTATGGCCTTTAGACCCCGTCTTTTGGAGAGCGCCGATCAGGAGTTGCGAGACATCGCGTCCTATCTGGTCGGCCACAGCGATGATGCCGCGCGGGAGTTCCTGGATGCCTTCGAGCGGCAGCTCGACCTCCTCTGCTCAGGGGTCGTCTCGTACGGATTCTCGCGCATGCCGGAATTGGCTCGTCTCGGCTATCGTAGCGCCCTTGTCGGTCGCTACGTGTTTCTCTACTATCTTGAGGAGGATTGCGTCGTCGTCGCGCATCTTTTCCATCAACGCCAGGATTACGTATCGCTTGTGACGGAGGGGCAGGAGCGAGGCGTCATTTCGAAAAAGGGAGACTGAGCGGAAACGATGCTCCGATGCCCGCCGGAAAGCATCAGGGCTTTCTTTTTCGTTTTGTGCGAAATGCCGGCTTGTTCCAGGCTTTCCGATAGGGAGTGGTTTCTTCGCGCGCCGATTTGCAACGTTTTTCGCAATAATGAACCGCATAGTGCAACGTTTTTCTTAAACGGAGCTCGTTTCAGCGGAACGAAGGACTCTGTCGGGTGACGCTCCGGCGCGGACGGAGGCGGGGCGACGGGCGGGAAAGGGGACGGCCCCGGCGGGCGCTGCGCCCGCCGGGGCCGTCGTCGTGCGGCCGCGCCGGGGGAGGGGCCGGCGCGCCGCTTGGATGTCGCGTCTGCTACACGCCGGCGGCGGCGTTCTCGCCGGCTAGCTTGCCGAACGTGAGCGCGCACGCCAGGCTGTGGCCGCCCACGGTGACGGGGTACTCCACCAGGTAGCGCCCGCCCTGCGTGTTGCCGGCCACGTACAGCCCCTTGATGGGCTCGCCTGCGTCGTTGAGCGGGTGCAGGTCGGTGTCGCACTCGAGGCCGCCCATGAGCACGAGCATGCCCGCGCTGTCGAAGCGGCACGCGTAGAACGGCGGCGTGTCGACGGGGAACAGGCGGCTGGACACCTTGCCGAAGTCCTCGTCGACGCCCTTCGCGGCCAACTCGTTGTAGCGCTCGATGGACGCCTTCACATTCTCGACCGGCAGCCCCATGCCCTCGGCCAACTCTTCGATGGTGTCGGCCTTGAGGGTGACGGCGCCTTCCACCATCTCGTCGGTGGTGTAACCGAGGGCAAAGCCTTCAAGCACGGTGGCGTATTGATCCTTCTCCTCTTCAGGGATGTAGTAGTTCACGAAGCCATGTCCCGTTCCCTGCGCTGCCAGCTCGTGTTTCCAGTTGGCGTCGAAGATCTGCCACGACTTGGCGCCCTTCGCGGCAAGATCCGGATCCTTCGATGCGGGTTGGCGCGACAGCTGGTCGGCGATGTTCTGACCGGGGATATCCTCGTTCATGAATCGATTGCCTTCCATGTTGAGCTGGAGGAAGGCATCCACGCCCAATGCGCCACCCATATGGTGCGTCATGGGCGCGAAGGGCCCCAGCTCCATGTGCGCGCCAGCCCAGATGCCCATGCGGTGACCATCGCCGGTGTTGCAGAAATTCCCGTTGACGTCGACCTCGCTGTAGAATGACGCGAACTCGTCGGCTTGGGGCGCATAGTAATGGCGCATCTCCGGATTGCCACCGATGTCGCCCGTGCACAGGCAGACCGCCTTGGCGTTGATGCGGGTGTACGTTTCGCCCTTGGCGTCGTGGACGTACGCGCCCTTGACCGCGCCGGACTCGTCGGTGATGAGCTGTTCTGCGAACGTGCCGAACATGAACTCCGCACCTGCGGCAAGCGCTTTGTCGCGGCAGTTCTCGCAGCCCCATTGCATGTTGGGGTTGAGGTTGATGGTGCCGTGGAAGAACGGATAGTACTCGGTTTTGTAATCGTAGCCCTCAAGCGGCGGCCAGAAGATGGGGCGCAGGAAATTGGGATTGTCGGTCTGCTTGTTGTCGGCAGTCTTGGGGATGAGCTCGTAGTCGGCCCCCTCCACGAACCAGTCGAACGCCTCGCCGGAATGATCGTACCAATAGTTGAGGAACACAGGATTCGGACGATAGCACATGTCCTTCATCAGCTGGTTGACGATGTCGGCCTTAGGGGCCCAGGTGATGCCGGCATCTTGCTGGATCTTCGAGTTGACCACGCCGAACGCGCCGGCCATGCCCACCACGCCGACATCGGCTTGCTTCTCGATGCCGATGACCTTCGCTCCCGCCTCGGCTGCTGCGCGTGCGGCTGCGATGCCGGCAAGGCCAAGGCCGATCACCAGAACATCGCACTCCTTCTCTTCGGCGACGTTTGCGGGTTCGGCGGGCTTTTCCAAAAACGGCGGCGTGTAAGCGCTCGGATCGGGCGCGCCTGCGGCCGAAGTGCCGGCGCCTTCTGCGGAGGAGCCGTCTGCCTTCGATTGGGGAGCGCAACCGGCGAGTCCCGCACCTGCGGCTACGGCTGCCGTTGCTCCCAGACCCAAGAACGCGCGACGCGACAACCCTTGCATCCGCCCCATCCTTTCCGCATGTTCGTTGCTCATAGAGCCTCCCTCCATATAAGGTTTCCCTGTCCTCGGCACGTCGTCTTCGGCGTGCGTCGAGGCGAATCATATGCGGGAGCAGCTTGCGAACGCCACCTCCGCATGCGGGTGATTTTTGCGAAACCGCAGGTCTTCACCACCTGAAACGGGTGATATGCCGCCGATCTGCCGGTCAAGCTCCGCTTGGGGGCGCTATACTAAGCGCTGTCGGGAGAGGAAGCGACGATGGGGAGGGAGACGCGATGGGGCGAATGCGCGCTCTGCTTGAAGGCGCGAGGGCGATGCGGCCGATGCACTTGCTGTGCTTCGGCGGGTATGCGCTGTATCTCGTCTTCTCCTACGCAGCCTTCCATTCCTTCACGATTTTCGCTCCGGCTGACGCGCTCGATCCCGCTTCGCAAACGCTGTTCTTGGCGACCGTCCTTGGAGCGCGCATCGTGGTTTTCGTGGTGATCGCTTGCCTGTCGCTGCGTTCGGCAGGTCCTCCAACCCTCATATCCGTGCTTGTGGCGTGCGCTGCGGCGTTCTTCGGATTTCTTGTGTGCGGCATGGCCCTGCAGTTCTCAGATGCGGTGGATTTCTCGCGAATCCTGCCCTGGCTTCTGTTCGGAGGCGTGTGCCTCGGTGCGGGCGATGCGGTGATGGTGCTTCTGTGGGCTCGCTTCTGCAAGACGTTCGCATTGCGCGTCGTGTACCGCTACGTTCTTCTCTGCAATGTAGCCAGCTTGATCGTGTACCACTTCGTGACGCTTCTGCCTCCTGGCGCTGCGGTGCCCGTCGCCGCGACCGTGTTCGTTGCCTCGTCGGTGTGCGTGAAGAAGGCGCTTGACGTGCGGGCGCCTGTTGCGAGCGAGTTCTCGCGACCTGTGCTGCGAAGCGCTGTGACCCGCTTATGGAGACCGGTGTTTGGAACCGCGGTGTTCTGCTTTATGAGCGAGCTCATGATGCAGGTATCCGGTCAACAGGAGCTGCCGTTGGCAACCGTGCAGCGAACGTCCATCGTCACCTCGGCTGTGGTGGTGGCTTTGTTGCTTTTGCCAGCGGTGCTGATGAAAAAGCCGCTCAGCGTGGCGCGGCTGTACAAGGTCGCGCTCCCCTTGTCGGCGGCGGGGTTCTTGCTGCTGCCGCTTCTGTGGAACGCCGCTGGCGGGATCGTGAACGCGTTCGCCCAGCTGGGCTCCATGGTGGCGACGATCATCCTGTGGTGCATGCTCGCCGACATGGCGCGCGACACGCGTCTGCCCTCGGCGCTCGTGTTCTCGGCGGCGCTCGCCTGCACGAACGCCGCGCAGCTGCTCGGCGTGCTCGTGGGCTTCTTCAGCGCCTCTCGGCTCACGGCGGGCGGCCTCACGCTCACGGTGGTGGCGCTCGTGTCGCTGTACCTGCTGTCGATGCTGTCCTTGTTCCTGTTCAAAGACAGGGACGTGGCATCCGACGAGCCCGCCGCCCCTCCGACGCAGGTGGTCGTGCACGAGGAGCAGTGGTTCGCGAACCGCTGCGAGGCCATCGCTCGCGAGCACCAGCTCACGGCGCGCGAGGCCGAGATATTCGCGCTCTTGGCCCAGGGGCGCACGGTGCACGGCATCTCCGAGAAGTTGTTCGTGTCGGAGAACACGGTGAAGTCCCACATCAAGAGCATCTACCAAAAGCTCGGTATCCATCTGCGCTCGCAGCTCATCGACTTGGTGAACGAAGAGGGGGCGCTTTCCTCCGACGCCGCAGGGGCTTCCGGCGCTCCGGGCTCTTCCGGCGGCGTGCGCCGGCTTTCGTAAGGGGAGGCGAGGAGGAGCGGCCGCGCGGGCGAAGGGGAGGGGCCGAGCGGGGTCGCGAAGGGGCGTTGCGGCTGATGCGGCCGGCGAGGCGGGACGTTCGACGGGGCGCGGGGATCCGATCGGATGAGTCGGGGGGATATGCACGCTATTTTCCAGATTACTGCGGGCGATGGTGAATGCGGTGCGGTTCGGTTCGGCTCGATGCTGGGCAAACGTGGGTTCGCGTCAATGTCGGTTTAACAGAGAGGGGGATTTTTGTGCGAGAAGGCGCCCTTCGCGCGACGAGGGGAGGGGATTCGTCCCCCCGCTTGCGCGCTTGGCACCCCTCTAGGGCGCTTCGGGCATGCGCGCACTCACGCAAGTGCGGCGCAGCCCGAAGGGGCCCGCCGGGCCGGCATCGACGCCGCCGAAGCGGCTCCCCCGCCCGCCCGAGAGCCGCCCGCCCTAAATGCTCATGTACGGTAAAGAAGCAAGCAACCGAAAACAATAGATAGACCGCCAGCACTACACTATTCCGAACCAAAGACCAAAAGATAAGCATTTTGAGAAAATCTAAACTTTTGGATTTTCCTACAATGCCGACTACGGCGGAATCCCTCCCACTCCTTATATATTTCTTTCTGTATACATTGAATTTGTATTTAGTAAAATGCAGACAACACCACGGATCGGCTTTTGGCTGGACAATTCCAACCAAACACCACAGCAGACAGCAGAAAACATTCTGAACGCTAGGAAGCCGGTATGATTGTTACATATAAGGGGAAGAAAAATTTCTTTTAGGTACTTGCTTTCCTAAAACTGATGTGATACAATGATTTAATCCAGAAAAGGAGTAAAAAATATGCGGCAAGGTATTCTTAAATAAAACTATAATCAAATAGTGGGAACAAAGGATTATGATAGTCCCTTTTGTAGGGGCTTAGTTTTTTGTACCCAATTTAAGAATACTTTTGCCTTATCAATTTTGACATATCCCCAAAAACAGCAATCACAAACAGGTGTATGCTGTATATGTGTATGTCCGCAAATTATAATCCCCAGTGGTAAAAGTATTTTACTGCTGGGGATTTTTATGCCCTTTGGGGCTGTAAAGGGAGGACAATCACATGAAAATAATCAATATTGGAATTCTTGCCCATGTAGACGCTGGAAAGACGACCTTGACGGAGAGCCTGCTATATGCCAGCGGAGCCATTTCAGAACCGGGGAGCGTCGAAAAAGGGACAACGAGGACGGACACCATGTTTTTGGAGCGGCAGC